>Ga0181410_1000002_pt1 | contig 204906 bp, 221 predicted proteins | sample 33SPOviralmetaG_FD_130112 | JGI IMG/M metagenome (GOLD analysis project Ga0181410, IMG submission 130112) | Marine viral communities from the oligotrophic San Pedro Time Series (SPOT) site, San Pedro Channel, CA, USA - 33 SPOT_SRF_2012-06-20 | ecosystem: Environmental > Aquatic > Marine >...
GCAGATCCAATGTCCAAGGTTTGCCTTGACCAACACGAACTCCATCCCGACAAGTTTCCGCTCGGCAGTACTTTTGAGTCATTCGATGAAGTCTTAGATGACATCATTTCAGACTTGACAAGATTGCAAGATGAGCGTAGAATAGAGGCATCTTTTCAATCAGCACAACTATAACACAAAAAATTATGCAAGTATACGACACACCCGAAGCAATTGATATGTTCAGATTAACCGCTCTTAAAGGAGCTTTAAAGATGGAGGTTCTTGGTATGACTCGAAGAGGTCAATCAGCTTATTCAATTGTAAAACAAGAGCTTGGACTTAAAGGCAACAAGAAATCTGTACTCACAAAACTAGAACAAATCATAGAGAACGCCAAAAATGGGTAAGAAAAACAGAGAACGAGGAGTCCCAAGTCAAGAACAGCACTTGGATTTATATAAAAAAGCAAAGTTAAATTCTCACACAGGAGCTAAGCCCCTTGTGGCACACATTAACAACCCCAATGTCATGGTCACACAAAAGGTGAGAAAAGCACAAGAGGCACGAAAAAAGTCTTGACTTTACATACCACATTTGAGATAATTATATCATGTTAGATTATATTAGAGCAAACTGCGAGTTACCACCTCTTGAAGATCACCCCACTTACGACAAAGATTCTGATATGTGGGAGTTATACTTTGAAGAACTTTTACCTTCTTGGTATGTAAAAAGTGAAGGAGAACATCCCGAACTAATTACCCTTCACTTTGAAACTGAGGGCGAAGCCGTAGAAATTTTACACCAACTACCAACAATCCAAAATGAAAGGATAGCTTATGAAACTACTGAGCAAAATCAAGAACCTGTTCTCTCCTAAGTACCAAGTGGTATATACCACTGAAGACGGAAGGACAGAGCGTTATACCATCAATCGCCCGCAACACGATTACGAGTTTGGCAACAATACGGAAGGTCGTAATGTTGTTGGGTTTCGTGCTTTTTGTCATAACCGAGGAGGAATTCGTTCTTTTAGGTATGACCGAGTGAAAGCTTTAGCTAAGGTATAACAATGAAAACCACCGCACAAATCAAAGCTCGTATTCGTGAGCTAGGCTATGAATTAATGCAAGCCGAAATTGCTGACAGCTATTGCGAAAATTTTGTATCGAAAAGACAGGAGCATAACTTGCTTCTCGAAAAGCTTTACAAGCTCGAAAAACGAGTGTTTTAAATACTTTCATAACTTGTTCGAACAAATGCAGCTCGCCCCCATCCTTATTGCTAGGGTGGGGGCTTTGTTGTTGGTAGTCAAGGCTTTGTGAAATTTTCACCCTGCCGGATTTTTGCAAATCCTTGCCGGACAACGACTTAGGCACTGAAAAAAATGTATTTATTAGTCATTTTATGCTTGCACTTTGTTTGTCTTCTGTCATAATTATATACATGAAGATTAATGATAACAATCCACCATTCGACCCAAACGCAGAAGATGCAGTGCATGCTATCTTGGATGTTCTTAACGAAATGTTTATTCAACCTGCCTACAACGCAGGCGAGATTGACTCAGAAGATGAAGAAGTTCTCTTCAACATTCTTGGTGCAATGAAGATCATCGGGCAAAAAGCAAGAGCTTACGAAATTATAGAAGATCAAGATTCTTCCCTTTATCGTAATTAATTGCTTGACTTTTACTATATATTCACTTATACTTATATTATAACAATCGAAAATCCTAAACTTAAAAAAAATATGTTAGATACAACTCAAGAAACCCCTCGTCTTAACCTCCGCATTTGCGGTAATCGCTCATCCATTGTTGATATGGACGCTGTTCGCAGAGTACCAACTCCGCAACCAACCAACAGATGGAAACCAATCCCGCACTCAAAAGTTGTAGATGTTACTCGCAACAATCTTGAAGATAAAGGTTTTGAGATTCTCAATGAATGTCACAATGTCACCAAAGGCGGTGAGCATTACTTTGGAATGTTTCAAGTTAATCATGCAGACCTTTCCGACAATGGCGGTGAGCGTGGTTGTGTAGTTGGCATGAGAAATTCACATGACAAACTTTTCGCAGCAGGTTTGTGTGCAGGTGACGCTCCATTTATTTGCGACAATCTCATCTTTCACAATGAAGTTGTTTTCACTCGCAAGCATGTCGGAGATGTAAACAAAGAACTCGTAGATCGAGTGCAAAAGATCACCGAGTATCTCATCCCAATGTGGACTCGCCAAAACGATAGAGTTGCATCTTACAAAGAGGTGGCACTCAATGATCGTGAAGCCCAACATCTTATTTTCGATGTTTACGAGGCAGGAATCAAGACCAATCTTATTGGCAAATCCCTTCCTACCCAAGCGTGGGAGCAATGGAAAAGTTCCGATCACAAAGTCTTTCAAGATCGTAACCTCAATTCGCTTTACAACGCTTTTACCGAAGTGAGCAAAGGACGCAATGTCATGCACTTGCCCAAAAGATCAGAAATCTTTCACAATGCTTTTGATCCTGTAGCAGGAGTAGAGTCTTTCGAGCTTGTAGCTTAATTTTAACACTAAAAAAAGGAAATCATAATTATGAAATGCCGTAATCTCAACGAAGTATTAGACTCACGCAAGGGACGATTTGTATCTGTCCTCCTTAAAAACGGACTAAAGCGAGAGCTTTATTCCGCTAAGGTTCACGATTACAACTCCAAGGTTGTCCGCTTCAAGGACACCAATGGAGGTGAGCGTAGGGTCAGCAGATCTAAGATTGTAAGGGTAAAGGTCGCAGAGCGTGCCTTTAAGCGTACAAGAGCTTAGGTCAAATACCTAACCTAAAAAGCCCCTTGTGAAAGCAAGGGGTTTTTTTGTATCTTGTTGTCTTGGAGTGACTTGCGAAATTTCCGGCCCGTAAATTTTTCGCAAGTTATTGATAGTGATAGGTTTATGTGTGAAAAAAAAGTGTTGACACGCTCGGTCTATATGTTATTATATAGATATGATTAGAACAAAACCAGACTCTCGCTACGACATCGACTATGACCGAAAGGTGTTCGTATACAAAAACCTTCATAAGAATTGCTGGAGCGTTCGCCAGGACGGATTAGTCAAGGCTCATTCGGATGGATCTCCAATTTCTATATATTCAGCAACAATGAAGGTGAACCAAAAAGGTCGTGAGCGTGTGATTCGTGAAAAGAGCAAGAATGTTCATGCCGGTGTCTCAGGCTATCTTCGCTTTTACCTAGACACTGTGTGGCACGGATGGGTTGACATGGTCGAGATAACATACAATCCTTACAAGTATGAGTCTTTTGTACATGTCCAAAACAAAAAGCCAAGATGGTTTGCCAGTATTTGCAAACTTTATCAAGATAAAGTTCTAGTTGAGGCTATTCGGGGCTTGACAGATTAATTTATTTTCATTAGTATAGTATCATGATTAAAACAACACTTCTCACATCAGGCAATCAAAAAATTCTCAAAGGAGAAAAAATGGGTTACATTACGAAAGGCATTCATCTTGCCCCAGCAAATCTTGCGGGCTACGAAGTTTGTCGTTGGCGTTCCAAAGGATGCACAATGTCTTGTCTTAACACAGCAGGTCGTGGTCAAATGAATAGCGTTCAGCAATCACGCATTGCAAAGACAAAGTTATTCTTTGAGCGTAAAGCTGAGTTTATGACTAAGCTATGCAAAGAGATTACAAGCACTTACCGCTCGGCTCTCAAGAAAGAAATGCAAGCTGTTTTCCGTCTCAATCTTACAAGTGACATTTCATGGGAAGATGTTCAGCTATTTAAAGGCTCAAACATTTTTAAGCACTTTGAGGGCATTCAGTTCTACGATTATACTAAGTCATTCAAAAGAATGTGTTCTTTCCTCGATAAGCCGTTCATCAAGGGCGAAGCAAAGTTTCCTTCCAATTATCATTTAACCTTCTCTCGTAGTGAAAACAACGACAAGAAGTGTGAGATGGTTCTTGCTATGGGTGGCAATGTTGCGGTTGTATTTCGCAATCAGTTGCCTAAGACTTGGAAAGGTTACGAGGTTGTCAATGGTGATGATACTGACTTGCGTTTTCTTGACAGCCGTGGTGTTGTTGTTGGTCTTATTGAAAAGGGCATGGCAAAGAAAGATTCCACAGGCTTTGTGCAAGAAGGTATTGACTCCTAATCTCAATTTGATATAATTAAGTTATGAAAAAGACAAAATTTATCTTAACATTATCTAACGATAGCATTCCCATCATAGCGGAGGTTTGTGCCTTGAGGGTATTAGAAAGTGATGAAAAAGTATTGGGAAGAGCTTGTGTTATGGAAAATGTAAAAAAGAAAAACTTTATCGACATAACAAGAAAAGCCAATTATAAAGAAGGAAAGTTATATGCCCAGGCAGACTATGTATAAATAGCCAAATAGAGCAAATAAATAGCCAAATACATTATTTTTTTAATCATATCAATCTGTAAGTCGTTGAAGTTCAATGGCTTGCAGATTTTTTGCCCCGTCAGTTTTTTGCAAACTGTTGGCTATCAGCGTTTTAGGTTAACGCTTTAGAGTAGGATAGAATAATTCTTTGATGCCACCGATCACGCACGAAACGAGAAAAATTGTAATCAATTCCATTACTTAGATAGTTCTAGCTTGCGGTTGTCAAGGATGAATCCGATTACTTTATTGACTCTTTCGATTGACTTGTCAATGGTTCTTTGGGCGTGTTCGCTCGCTTCCATCTCCTGAAGTAGATTACGCAAGAACTTGAGTTCTCCGTTTGTCGTTGCTAATTCCATCGCTGTTTTGTCAACAAGCTTTGGATCTTCTAGTTTTTCGATTAATTCCATGATATTATTATGAATGAATGAGTTTAAAAGTCAAGACTTATTTAAGCTCCCAAAGTTCGGGATGAGAATCCCAATGGAAGACAAACCTGCCTTGATTTTGTTGTGCAAAGTCAATCTCGAATTGAGAAGGCTCAACACCAAAACGCAAACGAAAGTTTGCTTCCGAAGCTGAAATGCCAAGCTCTTTTTTAAGCTTAACAACTTCGCCCATGCGTGGACGAGCAAGCTTATTTTTGAAAGTCTTTTCAAGCTTTGGAGCTTTTGGGGCAAAGGTTGTGGAGTCAACTTGGAAACGCTCAGGAGCAGATTCATTCCAAAGAGTAGCAACTTCGGCAGGGTCTTTGCCGTTTGCAACAAGCTTGTGAGCCATTGACTCAAGACGCTTTTGGGAGTCAACCCCACGAGTCCAAACTGAGTGGTCGTCAGCGTAGTTGTAGAACCAGTCATGTCCTTGCAAGGCGTTTATAAAGTTGGAGAGAGTATTATCAATTTTAATCATATCTATATATTAACAAGTTAAGGGTGAAAGTCAAGCTTTATTTTTTAAAACAAAGGCTAAAAGTATTTTTTCTCTTTCTGTGAGTTGTGTTTTATTAATCTTAATCATACATACAATGTAGCACATAAAACCTCAAAAGTCAAGAAAAACTTTAAACTATTTTATTGCACAATCCTTTTTTTGACGGGGTATTTTTTTTGCAAACCCTTGCCAGTCAATGATTTACCAAGGTTTTTCTTCGGTCATTATATCTTTCCACATGATGTAGAATACGATAATCCAAGGAGAGAATAGGATAAGTTCGATCATGATGTTATTTTTTGCGTTGTTCGTGCAGTATCACTTGAAACTTCTTGCGAGCTTCTTGCACTGCATTGAGAGCGTCAAGAATAGCCATTCCTTGCGTCATTGTGCCTTGCCATTCGGGCGAGTTTGATACTTCAGCTAAGAAGTTGAGGTTGCCCTCGGCTTTAGATAGAGCTAGACCCATGTCTAGTTCTGGGAAGTCCATTGCTTTCGATTCGTTCATATTATGAATATAGTTTAAAAGGTTTTAAAAGTCAAGCTTTTATTTCTGTTATTCTGTTGATGTACCATTCGGCATTATCGCCTTCTTTACCTATAACGCCACGCTTGAATTGGACTTTGGTTTGTAGCTTGTTTACGAGAGCCTTTACCTTTCTTCTTACTTCGTGCTTGTCTTCAGCTTGAATTTCGAAGATGTTGTTTGTCATGTGCGTATCAATGAATGAATTTGTATTAGTGTTCCACAAAGGAAGTTTTTCCTCTCGTTCTATAGAGGAGACATGAACATTTGCGATGAATTTTTTATTCTTTAACATTTTATTATTGAAAGATGACATTGAAACGAAACTGATTGAGACCTTCGTCTCGCATGATTCTATTGAGATGAGATTCGCTTGAAGCGGTGCGAACTCGTGGGCGATCGTTGCCATCTGAGTCGATGCCTTGATCGAAGATTTTGACAGCCCAATGGGTTGACCACTTTTTTATTCTTACTTGTGTAACTTTGTTATTCTTAATCATATTTACAATCTAATCTATTTTTTACTAAAAGTCAAGCTTTTTTTACATTATTTTTCATTGCAATTTTGTTTTGCAAATCCCATTCGGAAAGCCATGCCTTATTTTGTTGCAACAAGCTTTCGGCTTGCTCGCGAACTACGGCATTTTTCTCGCTGAGAATGATATCAACTAGGTCGTTGATGTCGGCTTTAACTTTTTTGATGAGTTGAATTCCTTTATCCATATATATAATCTAAGGGAAAAACCGGAGTAAGTCAACTTTTATTTCACTTACCTTTTAGCTATTTTATTGCACAATCCTTTTTTTGACCCTGTGGATTTTTTGCAAATCCTTGATTATGTGTTACTTAGAACACAAGTGATTCTATGTTTTGATTAGGCACGGCAAACCAGTCGGATGGTTGAATTTTATGACCATTTAAGACAGGCTCAAAGTTGACCTGATGAACTCCGGCATTGACTATTCCGTTTACTCGCTCGCGAGTGGTTGGTGTGTTCCAGCCAGCAAGTGACCATATGACGAAACCGCTTGCGTCTCGTTTCACAATGGCGTTGCCATGTAGCCAAACGGTGTTTCCGTCTGTGCGTGTGTTGCCAACGGTCAAAGGTTGGCGGGATTCAAAGGCTGATTTGATTTGTTGTGTTACTTTTCTCATTTTATATTTATTGAAGGTTTACATGTCGAATTGACTATGGTAGCCATAGTCGATATCCTCTTGATCGGGGAATTCATTTAAGGCAAGCAAATCGTCAAGTTCGATTTGGGCGTTTATTACTTCCTGCTGAGCTTGAACATGTCCAAGTTCGGCAATCGGCGTTTGAGTCTTGATGATCTCTTTTAGTTCTGTTATTCTATCCATGATTTGAGATGATTGGCAATTCTGCTTGGCGAAGGTCGCTGGTCTTGTAATCCCAAACAACTTCGTTTTGTTGTATGTTGCGAGCGATCTCCATTGCTTGAGCGTGGGTCTTTGCGTTGTCTACGATTTTACCAAAGAGTCTTACATCGAACCAATTGGTAAAGTTTGGGTTTTTATCTACATTAATCATATTAGTATATTCTATATATTAGAGGGTGAAAGTCAAGCCTTTTTATTAAGGATTTTAGTGATGATGAGGATTTTTTCGCGTTCTGTGAGATTTGTCATTTTTATCTTTGTTATATTGTTTATCTTATTATGTATACAACATACCACACCAATCGACAAAAGTCAAGTATTATTTTACTTTTTTTTACTTTTTTTTATTATTACCTAAGTCTTTGTGTATCCGGCACTTGTGGAAATTCGACAGGGCAAAAATCTTGCAAACTCTTGCCTATTAACGACTTAGAAGTCGTCCATTAGTAGCTCGTCTAGTGCATAGGTGTCAAGCTCAGGGTCTTGGTAGTCTGCACCGTCGGGCGTGCTAGTAGTGCCGCATTCTACTAGATAGTTAGCTAGATCTTTATAGTGCACGAAACGCCTAGCAAGCTTGTATAAGCCTTCGTCGTTGCCTAGCCATAGGGCTACATTCCAAGTAACCCAGTTAGACCAACCATTATACCCTTCCATTACTTCGAGGCGTTAACGGGGAAAAGACCATAACGACGAGAGCCGTCATTGTGTGCTATGCGAGAGCGTAGAAGTCGCTCGGCATCACGCTGACGCATTGCTATGGATTCGACAACCCAAACGGCACCCGCTTGGTTGAGTATAGATTTAAGTATGTACATTATTAGCCTTTCGTTTAGGATTCAAAGATGTCACGCATTGCACCGCTTACGCAATTCATATCTGTTAGATTTTCGTCACTATCAAAGTCATCGTCTTCTTCTGCTTCGACTGCATCGAGAGATTCAAACTCTCCTTCGATATCACGCTCGGATGCGTGTTGTATGCCATGCTCAAGAGTAAACTCCTCGTTTGCGATTTCTTCCTCAAGGTCATTGAGTAAGTCAGCAAACTTGCCTGTGAGTTTGTTGTTGTTCTCATTGGCGAGTTCAACGGCTTTAGCGATTAGAGAGATATTATTATCATTGTTCATAGTTATGTATATTATATTATATTGAAGTAATTGCAAGAAAAAAGTGCGATTATGCGAAAGTTTTTTTATGCTTTGCCTTGCGTGGAAGCATCTTATTCTTTAGCTTGTGAGGTCTTGCCTTAGTGAAGACCATCGGTATTCTAACTTTAATTTTCTTATTCATAGATACAATCTATCAAACAAATGCCTAAAAGTCAACAAAAACATTCAACTGTTTTACTGCACTATACCCCCACCCCCGGTGACCCTACCCCTTTTGTGAATTAGAATCTCTAAACAGATCAGAAAATCCGGCGGGGGGTGGTATTTTTCAATATCGAAAACAAAATTAAAATTATACAAATTAGCTTGGCCCAAAAAAATCCACGGGGTGTATTTACATACATGCCCGACGAACAAGACATGATATGGCTAAAAGGAATGCAATTAAAATTAAAAGGATGCGAGGCTAAAAACAGCGATATGAAATTTTTAATTAAATTAATGCAAGACGAATTAAACAAAACAAAACAATACATTCATTCAGAATGCCGCCGACCTGACTTTGAGTATTCAAAGCACGTTGACATGGCATTGTCGTGGACACCTAGAAAAAGAAAAAGAATAGTTACTCAAATAAAAAATGAAATTAAAACGTAAAATATTGATTATGGGGTTGCCCGGTGCAGGTAAGACCTCTCTCGCTGAACTTTTAGTGCCTGCCTTAGGCGCTGTATGGTTTAACGCTGACGCAATTCGTCAGGAAATACATAAAGATCTTGGATTTTCTGAGGAAGATAGAATAGAACACGCTCGTAGATTGGGAAAATTAAGTGACTGGGCTGCCATGGGGGGTAACTTTGTGGTTTCAGATTTTTGCTGCCCAACAAAAGAAACTCGAGAAGTTTTTGAAGCTGATTTTACCATATGGGTGGACAGGATTATGGAGGGCCGTTACGAAGATACAAACAAAATGTTTGAACGCCCTATGAATTACGACATTAGACTAACAGACGGCAGTCCAGAAGAATGGCTCGGAAAGGTTCTTAAAAAAATATACGAAACTGAAAAATGGGACAATCAAGCTCCGACAGCGCTTTTAATTGGAAGATACCAACCGTTTCACATTGGGCATAAAACGCTGGTTAATGAGGCTATTAAAAGAGTCGGTCAATGCTGTATTGCACTAAGAGATGTTGCAGGTACAGACGAAAGCAATCCTTATGATTTTGAAAAAGTTAAACTTGAAATCGAGAAAGCTTGCCTTGAGTTCGGAGATAAAATAAAAGTCGTTGAGCTTCCAAATATCACAGACGTATTTTATGGAAGGGGCGTAGGATATAATATCGAACAACTTGAACTTAGTAAAGAAATGCAGGATGTTTCAGCAACAAAGATTAGATCGGGACAAATTGGCCAAGACGGCAAACCTACTGGCAAGAGACCTGAGTAGTTTTGTCCCATTTTGGGCTGTAAGCCCTTTATTATTCATGTGTTTAATTGGCATAAAGATTGCAATACTATGTTTATATGAAAAATTCACTAATAACTAACTTCTTGGGCGAGCCCAGCTTGCTCAGCGCGATGGATTCAATTATTGATTACAGTGTTGACTCCTATAAATATAGAACAACTCTAGAAAAAAAAGACAATGGGTATATCGTAACCGCTCAAGTTCCTGGAATGTCAAAAGAAGACATCTCTATTAAATTAGAAGATTCCGTGCTCAAAATAACTGGAGAAAAACAAGTTAATGAAAGCATGACTACATCTATTAATAAAGACTTCACTATAAGTAGTAGTATTAATACAAGCAAAATCGAAGCTAAGGTTGAAAATGGTATACTTAACGTTTTTATTCCTCAAAAAGAAAATAAATCAAAAAAAATTCCAATTAATTGATCCAAGTATAGTTCTAGATCGTTATCTATCTCACTATGCTATCTAATAAACAATGTTTGAATCTGGCCAAATTTATGGTTTCTGTAATTTTTACTGCAATCAGCTCAATGGTAACCTATTTGAATTCAATGGTTTAATCGTTTTTGTACATTAACGATTGATATTCAACCATAATTTCTCGATAACCATGCTTTTTTAGATAAGGAATACTGTAAGTACTCTTAGAATCTCCCTCTGGAGTGTGAACGTCGTCGTGAAGAATAAGCGATTCTTTAGAAAGTAAATCATTTTCTAAAGCGTACTTAACATCTTTCAAGTGTTCAAGGCAAGCTTCTTCTCCACTTTCTAGATGATCCATATATAACAAGTCAATCTGATTTGGTTTTGGAAGAGATTCAAGAAAAACTTCTGCTGTAGATTCATACAGAATAACATTAGGATTATTTTCGCACATTTTTCTAGCAACAAATATTGCTTCAGGCAAAGGATCCACAGAATATATTGTGGCTTGAGGTAAATTGTCCGCAAAAACCTTAGTAAAGCATCCCGCGCCCCAGTCCCAAACTGAGGGATCTTCATCGTAATGCTCGATGTCGGTGGTAAATATTTGCTGTCTAAATGATCTCGTAGTCCCAAGTTCAACAATATTTAATTCCCCACGCGTATCCAATATTTCTTTGCATAATTCGAATGTCTTCTTAAATGTATTTCGTCTTCTTCCCAGAAACTCTTCGTATTTCATAATTATTTTTTGTAGATTTGACCTATTCCTGTGTTTCTTGGGGTTTCCCAGGTTTCGCCATAAGGGTCACAAGCTTTTTTAACACCTGGGCACTTATGAAAACCATAATCATGAGTCAATATCTTGCCTCCAGGAACTACTTTATCATAAAAATGATTTAAGCAAGCTTTAGTGGGTATATAATGATCTAAGTCTAACCATAAAACAGCAATATTATTTACGTTAACTGATTGTATTGTATTTTCATCTATAAACATTGGGTATGTTCGCGGCACTTTAATATTGTTTTTTGTAAAATTATCTATCCATTTATCCAGCCCTCCAGCGTTGAACTCTCCTGCAAAGCATGGGTTTTCACACATATCTTCTTCTGCTGGTGGCGCTAAACCTTCAAACGAATCAATAGCGTGGTATTCTCGTTCTGGAGAAGTTAAAGTCATTGACATTACATCTCCTCCTAAATATGTGCCAGCAATAACAACATTACCTTGAGGAGCGAAAGCAACAGTATTAATTAGATGATTGATTTCATATACAGTAAGAGCAGTATATTCTTTAATTTGATTATATATATTGTTTGTCATAATTTTTCTATAAAAATTCCTATTGAAGTGCATGTAAACCCTTCGAATGATAACTTTAGGTGTGGGTCTTGAGTATAAGGGGGTACATCTATGTATCCATCATAAACTAAATCGCCTGAAGAAAAATCCATTTCACAAGCTTTATATCCCATTTGATTTGCAGTGTTTATTAATCTTTCAATATCCTGGCGGCGGTATATACAGGTTGATGGATGTTCTAAAGTTTCTTGATTTGATGAAACGTTGTACTCTGTTGTATGTACAGCTATACCTCCTTTTTTTAAAGTTTTCATGCTATTAAGTATAAAATCTATACCTTTCTGTAATGATCCTAAATGCTCTAGACTACATGCACTCCAATTAAAGTCAAAACTATCATTAAATTCATCTTGTATATTATTCATATCTATACATCTATATTGTACATAATTATAAAAAGTGTCTCTATCGCAGAACTTTGGCAGCCATTTCTCAAAGGAGCTCAATGAATCAGAGTGTTGATCTGTGGCTATCCACCCACTTTTCTCGGCGGCTTCTTTATCCTGATCACTAGCAACTATATCCACTCCCTCAGTAGCTAATGCAGGAACTAAATATTCTTCTCCACATCCAAACCCCAACCCTTTCTTACCAGGCTTCAGCATTCCCTTTTGTTCTAATACATTATATATCCATATCATCTCCCATACTTTACGATGATAATATACTTCTTGATCAAACTTATTTCTATTTATTCTTACAGAAGATACTGAATCTAAATGTGACTGCTTACATAAACTACCAATTAAATCAATATTTTTATTCATTGCTTATTATAATAACTTTCGGGGCTCTGTCGTAGACTGTAAAAACGTTGTTTTACATACTTCAAACCCCCACAACTTACTTATTTTATTCTGCCTTTTATGCATATAGTATAATAACATTTTTTTAACAAAACAGCTAATATAATTTTTTTTATTTTGCTATAATGCCCTTCAGGCGATTCCGGCGTCAGCCGATACTATTATAATTATTTATAAATTAATATTATTTATTGAATTGATATCGCCTCAAACTGATAGGCATATAATTTTATAACATTCGCTTTATGACGTCCTCATTATCTATTAAAATATAGTCTTGGGCTTTATTTCTTTCTGCAGTATTTGGTAGAAATTGTCCAAGAACTTCCAAAAACCTTCCGTTCCATTCTGCTCCCATGTTTTTCTTAGCCAAAAATTCCATATGATTTTTTACATCATGAATACTGTAACCCATGAAATGAATCAAGAAGTCCCCAGCTTTAAATTCAGATGGGTATTGATTGAACATTTTCCTAGGCCACGCCTCAAAGGGGTCTTCTTCTTTTTGAAGCAAGTTGATTAAAGGCGTTTGATCTCCGCCGTTCACCCTCCATTCTGGATCTAAGGTTTTAGGTAAAGAATCCCACCACTTCCAGAGAAGGTCGATTCCTCGGTATGAATTCTTCCAAATTAAAACTCCAGCATTTAGAGGCCAACTTCCTACATCATCAGCATAGTATACGTCTTTTGATAAGTCTTTTCTAATTATATCTTCAAGCAAAATATCATCATTTACAAAACAAGCATCTAAATCCATAAACACCACGTAATCATATTTGTAAATATGTTTTAAAACAATGTATGGCTTTTGATTTGTTGGATTTACATCTGGAAAAGCAGATTCTTCTGCGATGTGATCGTATCCATGCTTCTCGCAATATAAAGAATTCATGTGCATGCACCCTATCATATTATTAGCGAAAGCTTTATCTCCTAATTGAACTACAGCAATTTTCATTACTATAATATACACATGCAAAATTAATAGTGTAAAATATATTATATGCAAGTACCGTCTATTGATATACTTACTGTGGTTTGCGGTAAGCAAGCAGTCTTAAGTATGTGGGCAAAATTTTTATTTACCGCAGGAAATTCTGTGCTTAATGTAAATCTTAAAATCGTAGACAATAGTAACAGCGAAATATTTAGAAAAACTTTAATTTCCACCCTTAAGCTCAATAATGTATATAGCGCATTTAATGACGTGCAAATTATAGAATGTCACGCAGGGGTGCCTTCATTATTCGAAACGGCTAGAGAGAGCGCTAACGCTCAAAAGAAGCATCAATCTACTGCAGACGCATTTACTGCAGGGTTCAGACAATGCAATGCAGATTATATATTTACTGTAGACGATGATGTAGTCTGCCCATCTCACATTGTTAGCTCTTTTGCGGAAAAGATGTCAGCAGACCAATCAATAGGTTGCGTTACAGGGTATTATTTTACAAATCCGAATTGGGCGCATAATCCAGAAAAAGCCAACCAAAGAGAAACCTCTGTAGCTAAAGATATGGATAACCGCGCGCTCTCGGGAGTATATGAAATATGGGGAGAACCAAACTGTAAAATTAGGCATTGTGGTACTGGCTGCGCCCTCTGGAGGGCCAGCGATGTCAAGCAATGTCTACCTCTTAGAGTAGAGTCTCCTAGCGATTCAGATTTATTTTTTTTAGGCCCAGATGTTTGTCTTTGTGATGATATAAATAAATTAGGTAAATCAATTATTTTAGATACAAAAATGATATGTCAACATTTAGATCATAACGGCAATGAGGTTGGATTAGGTGTAAAAAACTTTTTTGAAGAATATCAAAAGCAAACACAACGTATGAGTCAAGCAGAAATAGCATATTATCTACAAGTTAAATTAAATAATTTAAATTCTTTAATGCTAGAATCTATAACGGAATTAATTGAGGGCAAACCGACATCAATAGCACTACAGCATAAAATTAAGACCGACCTAGAAAATCTTTTTGAGAAAAGTCAGGATCCAAATAGGCAAAAAATAATCAAAAATATTATCAAATACATATTAATCACCGATAATTAAAATGAGACTTCCAGACTTTATTATTCCAGGGTTTCAAAAATGTGGAACTACAGCTCTAAGGCAAAATTTAAATCAACATCCCGAAATATATATGCCTAAGTGCGATGACATACTCTGCAATACCGACCAAGAAATGAATTTTTTTGTAAAACACGCAAACTTTCACAAAATGCCGGCGGACGAAGCCTTGCTTTGGTATAAATCTCGATTCAAAACCGACGCTAAGTTTTGCGGAGAAAAATCTCCTAATTATACTCTAATTCCTGAATTTTCTGCGGCAAGAATGCACGAAATAGTACCTAATATAAAGTTAATATTTAGTTTCAGAAACCCAATAGATAGATGTTATTCTGCATACAATCACTACTCCCAAGCTTTTAACGATAAACAAGACTGGGTTGATAACGTGGATTGGAGTCCAGATAAAAGTTTTTTATGGAATTTAGAAAATAAAAAAGGCATAAAAGAAAATACAAATTACGCTGAAACTCTAAAAACCTATGCAAAGTTTTTTAGTTCGGATAAAACGCTGCTTATTATCCAAGAAAGATTGCAAAAACCAGCGTATGAAATAAAGTCGGACTATAAAAACAATGAGATAATAAATGAAGGTCAAGAAGAGTACGATAGGATATTTAATTTTCTTGGAGCGTCAAGTTTTAAAATTAAAAATAGAATCGTCCACGCCCGCTCAAAAAAGCAACTATCTTCAATAGAGCGTGAGGCCGCTTACCGAATTTTATCGAAAGAGTTTGAGGCATTTTTTGAGATATACGGCCAGACTGTTCCGGAATGGAAGCAAGACTTAAATTAATTTATAGATCTCTGAATTTTTAATTTGTTTAAATAAATTACCCCTGTGTACGGCGAGCCTCCTTCTTTCGATCAAGTATCTGTGCGCTCTAGCAATTATATAATCTCTCTTGATGAGTTTATTGGCCTCTTGCATGCTTGAATAATATAATGGATAGTTATGCCCTAAATATTCGCACGCCGACTCGCTTTTATTAATTAATATAGGAGTACAGCAATCTATACAATCTAGTATAGTATTATTAGCAACACAATCAAATAAACATAAAAAGAATATATTATTCTCGTATAATTTATAATAATTTTCATTACTTAATTTATTTATTTTATTTATATTATCTAGCGTGCCTTTATTAAATTGATTATACATTGATTCTGTTACCTCGTTCCATGGTATAATATTTTTTGTATAGTTTGTTGGAGTCTCTAGCTCTAGTAGGCCGGCGGGATTTCGGAGGTGCATGCCTGGAGAGTATATATTTCTATTTTTAGATTTATTAAAAGATTTTAAATCAAAAACTAATGGTAAATATTTTATTGGATGGTATATAGTTTCACAGGGCACATTAATACCTTTCGATTCAAAAAACGTTTTAAATTTATTAGCTTCATATTGAGACATAAAATATAAACCCAAACATTGGTTTTGTATAATTTCTAGAACGCAATCAGGATAAGGTTGTATTTTATTTATGTATAAATGAGCATCAAATGGATCGTGAATAATTGCAATAAATGGTTCTACAGGAATGCTTTTGAGGGCTTCGTCGATGTGTTTAAGATTATTCTGAGTAAACCAACCAAAATGCGACTCAAAGAAAGTTAAAAGATTGACGTTGCCCCTGTAAAGCTTACTCTGCGCCTCAAGATATTTACAGGCCAAGTCCCAGCCTTCGTGAATCATTTCATGGTTTGGGGATATAATGTGTTTAAATTTCACACCCAAGTCCTTGATGATTCATGAGTAAAATAAGAGTCTGGCAGTAAAGATTCTACGAGATATTGCTTAGGAATGTGTTGCCATGGCCCGTCAGTTGTATTGCTTTTTTCGAACAAACTTGATACGTTAAATTTATTAAACAAAACCAACTCCCCCTCGTTTTTTCCTGGCAATGATGTTGGGTTAGTATAAAAATAAGGTAACACGCACAATGAATGATTACTGCTCGCCTGAATTTGACTAGCAACTGCAGCGCTAATTAGTTGAGGTCCAGTGCTCCAAAATACTTTAGACTGTTTTTGCATATCGCGCTTACATTTTAATTCAAGAGCTCTTTGCTGCATCATGTATGCCGCAAGAATCCAAAATCTTGAGTTAGGCTCTGAGGCCATAATGGCATTGTATATGGAGTTTTGTAGATTATAAGCATTTGGGTACTCTTCGAATAAGAGCACCTGTCGATTATGCGAGCAATTTAACAGAAACTGACAATCATTATGCTCAATTTGGTCTATCATTTCGTCCATAGGCTTCAGCGACAACATGTCTAGATCTAAGTAAACTCCGCCGTATTTGTGCATATAAAACACTCTGGACGCGTCTGCACGCTGTATTGGCCACTCGTACGACTCGTAAGTATCTAAAAACCAAGGGTAATAGTCTGCGATTAAATTAAAGTTATCTTCGTCGGTCCAGTACTTATATTCCCATTCTGGATGGTTTTTTAATAGCACATTTCTGATGCTACTCTCTTTGGCTGGCAAGTCTTTTGCCTTGCTTTTCCAGCTTTGATGGATTATTTTAGGGATTTTCATAGCTCCTGTGTAAATCTATATTACACAAGACATGAGAATTTTTATTACTTCCGATTTATCAAAATCACCCTGGAAAGATTCTTCAGTTCAAGCCTCGATTTTTCTATATGAATCTATACAATCTACTGGAGCTGAGGTGTTTATGCTAAACGTTGCTAGTTCAGAGGCTTTTACTGAAAGAAAAAATAAATTTTATAATATGAGTCAGATTGGTGACCCAAATTTTCCCTCGATAGACGTTTTAATTATATGCGGCGCAAAAGTTTCTTTAACCCAACAAGAGTCTATCAAAAGCAGGTTTGGCGCTAAAATTATACTTTATCAACATTACTTTGTTTCTGCAATACATCAGGAAAATTTTGCCCACAACAAGCCGCTCCCTTGCTCGGAGCCTTTGGTTGACGAAATTTGGGTCCCCGAGCATCATAGCAAAAGCATGCAGTATGTTAGTTTATTCTATAACCCGAAAGCATCAATTAAGTCGGTTCCTTATTTGTGGGATTCAAGTTTTATAAATTCTGAAAACAAAAGGGGTAGAATAAATTTTGAAAAAGAAGAAAAAAAGTCTATTGTGATATTTGAGGATAATAAATATTCTTTCAAAACTTGCTTGATGCCGATTATGATCTGCGAAAAAGCTAATCAATTAAATCCAAAAGCCATTGACGCAGTGAGCGCAATGAATACGTCTAATGCAAAAAAGAATCTATCTTTCATGAACTTTTCTAGCGATTTAACTTTAAATAAACAAAACAAATTACATCTGAGCGGCGCATGGAACTTTAGTAGTGCTATATCTAAAATTGGTAAATATATATTATCATATCAAGAGAATAATCATTTAAATTATTTATTTTTGGAAGCTTTGTATTTAGGGCTACCTCTTATACATAATTCCGAATACATTAAGGAGTATGGTTATTACTTTAATAGTATGGATTTAAATTGGGCTGCGAATCAAGTTTTAAATGCTCTCTCTAATCACGAAGAAAATTTAGAAGTTTATAGAGAACAGAATAAATTTCTAATCAAAAGCTATCACCCTAAAAATCATAAAAATAAAGCCTTTTTTAATTCTTGCTTTTAACTACTAGTGTTTGGTGTATATAATATGTAAGGTTAAAGGATGAAAATTTTAGGCAAAAACGGTTATGTTAGAGATGTTACGGACGCTGATGTTTTAGAGCTTTCGGCTCATCCACGAGACGTAGACCAAAGGCATTCTCAGTATTTAGGCTGGGAAAATTACCACGAGCACATAATTAATACTTTTCATTCTTCTAAGCGGAGTTTAGCCTTTTGTTTCAGCGATGGAACTTTAGTCGGATGTACAGGAGTGCACGACTCCCCACACGCCCGAGTCGGAGGCGTCTGGGCATTAGGAACTAAAAACTCTTTAGATATTCTAGACTTCAAAGGCAGCTTAAAAAAAAGTTATGGCAATTTAAAGTCTATTTTAGGTGTTTATGAATTTATGAAAATATCCAGGGAGCATTTCGATTGGCTTTTCGGAGAAGATTTTGATGTTTTGTTAAACATTGTTGAAAAAAATAACAAATTAGGACAGAGATGGTTGCGTTTTTTGGGAGCAGAAATCACGCCTAAAGACGACCGCTTTTGTCAAGTAACATTTTATAAAAATGGGCGGCGGAGTACATATTGATTTTAATCTAGATTTCTTATCTGCAGATCCTACATCCAACTCTGCCAAAAGAACATTATTCGGACACTCCAGGGCTGCCATGCCAGGAGCAATGCCGACATGGTACGGCCGTTTCAGGCAGTATGCGGTTTACGAAGTTGGGCATTTAGTTTTGCACGCGGATGACGCTGATGATTTCTTGGCAAGAAATGAGAGGTCAGCGCCTTCTTTATCTAATTTATATGTATGCGTAAATACTAATAGAGCCGGAGATTTTCCGCCTCCTTCCTCAACCTCATGGAGATCATTGGCGGATTTGTCTAATGATTATGATACCGGAGCAAGATCAGTTCCTAGGGCTACTTTTTTAACTTCAGGAAGAATGTCTGATAATGAAATATGTTTAAATTTATTTGAATTTATTGATTTAAATTTTGTAATTTGTAATTCTACTTTCACCCCACTAAATAGCGGTTTAGACCCTATTGCTATTAAGCCTAGGGTTGGAGCCTCATTTGGAGGAGGGGTTACAAGGACTAGAAGAGAAGTGGATTTAAATTCATCGCAAGGCGGAAACTTAGAAAGGTTTACCGTGGATTATCCAGAGTATGCTATTTCGGGCACAGGGCAGATTCCCTTGCCTAGTAGAAAATTTGGTTTTGCGGCAACTTCTTTAAATGCACAAATGGGTTCAGAAATTGAAGCTCTTAATCCAACGAATGACCCGCTAGATCCAGATTTGACTGCAAATTCTTTTGACTCTTCTGTGGTTTATGAAGTTGGAAGCGTAGTGAATTATTTTCCAATAGCTGATAATCAAAGCTTAGAGTCTGAAGTTTTTGATACGACTAACCACCCAAAGCTATCTGTGTGTATTAAAAATCTAGAATCTCCAGCAAGAGATCAAAACGGAACTTATGATACAAGCAAGCTCCCCTGGAATCAAAATTCGACTTACTGGAGGTCATATACATCTGCGGCGAACCGACCAAATTCATCATTAAGTTCTGTTTATGAATATTTAGTTAATAAAAAAAATAGATTTCCTGCATTTACAGTTAATCCTGACCCGGTAAAAAATCTATCTAACCAAACAGTTATCAGGAATAAATCTAGAATTCGTATGAATGATTTTGGTGGCACCTCAAATATTTATGGGCACTTTTTTGTGCATTGGGCTACCGCATTACAACCTTATAGCAGGAGTAAATGCAGAACCTGGTACTCTGGGGCGTCATCGCAATCTGGCCCACATCAAGATGGGCAATATGATATTTTTATATATACTAAAAATTTGAAAAAAGACCACGGCGGCCAACCCAGGTTAGCTGTAACTTTCGGAAAAACTACTGCTATTAAATTTTTATCTGTTAGCGGAGTCTCTACATTTTCTACAGGCACTATAAGTTCAAATACAATAAATAAATATTTAAAAGATGATAATTTTAACTCGTCAATGATTCAAGAGGTTAGTTCTGAGGCAGATATAATGCATTATCAATATAGTAATCTCGTTCCCTCTTACTACATGGGAAGAGGTTACGTTCATGCAAGAAGAAGGGGCGGAGTTCATCCTGGCTCTAGCAAGGGCGATCGAAATTTAGGTAAATTTATATTGTTTATCGAAGATTTATTGTCTCGCCAAAGAATTGAAATGGTAACTCCTCAAATATTTTCTAATGGGAATCCCAGGCTTGGTCTTCATGGCCACTCAATTCCAACTCAAGACTGGGGAGAAACTGGGGCCACAAGAAATTATCAATATACAAAAGAAATTGTAGATGGCGGGGGTTTAACAGATTTATTATCCACAAAAACAACTGCCACGACAGCGGCACAACCAATGCATTACTTAATAGTAGGCAACGCTTTAAGCGCAACAGACCAAGTAGCGAATCAAGGAATAAGCTTTCAAAATCGTTTCGTAGATAGGGCTTTCAGGCCAATTATGCTGAGGACTGATGCGTTAAGCGAAGAAAGATTTTTTCATATACTTGGCTTGATGCAAACTGGATTCGTCGGGGTTGACGCCGAACTTTTTAAAAATATTACGGACCAAAATATCGACAACTTATCTGGTATAGAGAACAAAATATGGATGGATCTTGGGGAGACGTTCCATGGCTCCCAAGGGAACCCTTTATTTAAATCAATCGCCTCTAAAATAGGCTCTTTTAAAGAAAACACACTTACGAATCTAAACGATTTAGCTAGCTGGAGTTCATCTTCACAGTACTCTCCGCAGCAAATCACTAAAATTACCCATTCAGATTATTGGACTGCAGGAGGTGACCAGGGGAGTGCTAATTTTGTCGGACCTTGGTATTATGATGTGCAATATAATTCTGGGAGCGTTGTTTATTTGTGGCAAGACGGACAAAAAACTTATTATACCGCAGCAGCGAGTTCTAAGTCTGTTTCTCCAAAAGAATTTTTTACTTTTTACAGGGCGTCAGTGGCAAACTCAAATAAAACTCCTATCTACAATTCCAGTATCTGGAAAAGAGTGTCAATACCTAAGGGTAATATCGGTTTCCTTAAAGGTTTTGTTTCGACTATAAACCCTTATACTTCATTGCAAGTTTTAGCTAATTCTAACCTATGGCCTCCAAGCGGAAGGCGCGCATCTAAAATTGGATTTGGCTGGAAGAGGACTTTATCTGAAGAGGGAATATTAAATCAAATCACAGAAAGCAATCAAGAGTCATATTTATCAAGCTGGACTGAAGGCGCAGAATACCAAGCGGGAGATATTATTACCGTGCAATCTGGTCCAATCGTCGCCCTTGCTCCAGACGGAGAATACTATACTTACGAACAGTGGGTGTCTCGTTTTAATTTAAGCTCCCAAGAAGAAGAGGAAGTTTCTTTGCTGTTTTCAGAAGCAGAGGCAGTTAACCCGCTTTATGCTTTTAAGTGCTTAAAAAATACGTCTGAGGCGGATGTCAACGACCCTAAATCTTATGTAGGATTAATTCCTGGTTTTATTCCAAATGAGACTTCGTCTGAAGTTTATTACTTACTGTCAAACCTAGACTCCGAGCAAGATTCAAACGATGTTATTTCAGAAAACATTGTATCTCAAACAATGTGGAAAGATATTTCAGCAGCTGAATGGAATAACGGTTCAATAACAACCAGTAAACTGGCGCACTATGGCCTGCTCCCTACGGGTCAATTTAATAAAAGAGACGTTTTCGGCGCAGGAACATATGCTTATGACCTTTCTTTTGAACCTTATTACAAAGTTGGTGATGCAGTTGTAATGAGGCAATCTGGCGTTGATGTATATAGGCTTAAAATCAAAGCATTTCACTTGATTGATTTTTCTTTAATTCCTGCCAGCTATACTGATGGAGGTAGTCTAGAATCTGCTAGCAGGATAAAACCAGATTATTATTATTCTTCAAACATAAATTTAACAGGATCTTCGGTGCAAAACTATAGTTCTACCACCAGCTTCCACGGGCTAATTAGATCTCAGTGGTGGCAGCCTGTCGCGAAAAGAACAGGGGCTTTAGAAAGGGGATACCCCGATATATACGGAAACACAGGCTCTTACTTCGTGGTTCCAAAAAGCTTTGATTTCCTTCATCTAGAAGATGGAATTGCCGAAGTGGCTCAACAAGCCACAGTCGACTCTACTATTAAAGTATACTTTGATGAGGTTAAAACTTTCGACTTGAGGGGTACGCAATACTACTGGACAAATGAAGTTAAAAATATTAGCTCAAATATGATTAATGCTTTGCCAAGTTATGGAAACGAAACGGAATTAGAGCCAAATTTAGTCGCAGAGCTTGAGCACCCTTATATTGATTTTGATGTTTTTGGGGCAAGTTGGGATGACGGCGGAACGACATCTCCGAATTTACTACAAACATCCACAACTGGGCATGAAGCTGTAGAGTATTTTAAAAGCTGGCTATATTCAAGTTTTGACGTTCAGCTAGCCAGAGACTTTGGAGAGCCTAAAGGTAGCAGCGTGAACCTTGACGCTATATTGTCAAGTAAGTTTGAATTTGTAAAATACTACAGTTTTTATAATCCCACAGTTACTTTAAAGTATCAAATATGCGACGCATCTAATAATCCTATTGGTAGCGAAATTGATTATGTTGAAGGGAGTGAAATAGAAATCGAAAAGGGGCAGAGGATAAAATTAATCCCAAAATTAATTAAAGATGATAATAGTGAAATTAGTACTTTTTCATTGATGTGCAATTCTTTTGCAAAAAATAATACTATTGGACTTTTTCTAAGAACCCCTTTGGATAGCAATTATAAAGAAGTAGATTTTTCTTATACTCATGTATCATCTTCTGTATCCGAGCCGCCTATTGATTCTGATGGAATAAGGGTTCCATATTATACGAACAAAGAAATTACTAGTGGGCAATTGGCTTTTCCCGCGCAAACCGGAGGCGCATATAGCGTTACTGCAGACCAAGCTAAAACCTATGCGAATGGAAATATTGTATCTTATGGGGCAAAAACTTATGAATTTTATGTAGATGATGCTGATTGGCAATTTGACGCAGACATTGAAAATAATCCTGAAATAGCTCCAGGCAGATGGCACAGAAGATCCTGGAAAAATCCAGTGACATTGACCTACGGGGGAATTGCTCCTGAAAATACTCACTATAGAAGTTCTGGAGAATTTTTCCGCACGACAGAACAAGGCGGGGTGCGGGCTTCGGCGGAAACAATAACCCCCACATTTTCCAGTTCAGCTTTCACCCTAACTACCAACTTGCAAAATCTACTATTCGATTCTGCTATTGCATTTGGACCTTATGGTCAAAATCTTTTACTATCTACCATAGATCAAGCTTATGAGGAAGTGGCCATAAAAGAAACTCTATTGAGTAGGTTTTATAAGTCTCAAACATTGCACGATCAATACGGAGAAACTGGATCTGCAGAAGAAAAACTATTATCATCCGCACCAAAATGGAGGAACGTTTCAGGGCCAGAAGGCTCAATCACTGAGAACGAGATTCTTGGAATTGAGTGGTCTGCAAATAATGTTTACGCTCAGGGAGAAATTGTTGAATTTGGAAATAAATTATATATTTCTACCAAAATTAATTCGTCTGTAGACCCTGCTTCTGAGCCGTCAGAGTGGAAAATTGTTCAACCTTGGCACCAAGACAACCATTACATTCCCGGGGATTTTGTTTATATATTTGAAGATGAGCTTGTTTTATCTTCTGATTCTAACGGAAACCCTCTTCCAACCTTAAGAGAAAACATTCAATTAAAAGGCCCTAGCTCAGGAGGAAATAATTCCTTTATTTATCCTTCTTGGTCAAAACACAAATACTATCATATAGGAGAAAAAGTTATTAAAAATTCAGCAATATACATATGTATCGCTGCAGGTATTGCGTCAACAGAATTAGAATTTAATCAAACTTTTCAATTAACTGCGGAAGCGGTTCCTGCACATCCTAATTATGGAGGTAAATATGCTTTCTTCGTTTGTGAAAAAAATATTTCTCCTGGGAGCGGAGGGCATGACCCGAGAAGATTGAACGTTCTAACTTCCATGCACGGAGATGATGACATTTTAATTAGGGCTAGCGATAATTTATCTAAAGCTTTTAATCAAAATGACGATATATATTTAGATTTTACATATCAGAACGGGGATGCATTTAAGGTTAGCACAAAAAATATTAGCCTGTCTTTGTTCGGTTATAATTCTGCATCAAATATAGACGAAAGAGATTTTTTAACTCAAATTAATGCAAAACCAGAAATTGCAGAAGCGCATGCATCAACCTTATCTGCGTGGTCTACTGGGTCTGAGGGGGAGGGTTTTATTTCAACTGGAACATTGAATATAAAAATAAAAGTTACTAATCCAAATCCATCAAGCGTAATTGATAGAACTTTTACTCCCGCTACGCCACCTTCAGATTCTACCTGTCAAACATTTACTTCATATTCTAACTTGTTATGTAGTAATAAATTTTTCATTAATAATGGAAAATTATATGCTTCTGGTTTAGATAGTGGTGAGTTAGGTTTTATTGGATTAATGGATAATTCAGAATTTCAAAATACGGTGTTAGGTAATAGTACCGAAGGTTCTCAGCACAGATCGTATAATAAATTTTGGGCGCTGGAAGGAATAGGAACTGATACTGAAAATCATAGGGTAAAGATTTTTGAAAATGGTAGTGGCGGCATTAGTAGTTCAGACCAAAATGAAACCATATCTAATGATCAATCAACTTTTGTAAATTCTGAAGGAGGAAACACAGTATTTATTTGCGGAGGAAAACTTTATGGAATGGGTCACAATCAGGGTTATTCTTTAGGGTTGTGCGCTACTTCATCAAGCACATTTGGATTAGGTAACCGATCTCAAGGCTACAGAAAAGACGGTAATGATGATCTTGATAAACAGAGAAAGAGCGAAGCTGTGCAAGACTTTTTTGAAGCATCCTTGCATTTCGATTCAGATTATTATATTAATCTACAAGTCAATCCTGGCAGCACAATCTATAGCCTTGGAGACAGTCAGCAACAATTTAGTACAGATATGAGCACAGATCTTGTTGCGTGGAACCATTTCACTAAAAAAGGTTTTTATCAATCAATTAATGACGAATGGTCTTTAATAGGATATACTAAAAAAGATGCGAACTTCTGGGGTAGTACGTCAAATCAAATATCCCAACTTACAAGCGATTGGTATTTTGTTGAACCTTATAATTCTAGCTCTTGGATATCTCATCCAGGATCAATGGAAGCGACAGCTTTATTTACTCCTAATTATATGCCTTCTGATTTTTGGCAGACAGGAGGAATACACGCATACAATTTAGACCAAAAGACACCTGCAGGTAGTTGGGGCGTAATGAATCTAGCAAACCTTGACGCTTACTTTGAGTCGAGTATTTTTGAAAGGATGGATAAGCTTATTGAAGACGAAGATTATTTTAATGCCTGGAAGAACAATATGGCTCAATATAAATATGTTGAAAATTCAAGCGTTTATCATGGAACAGTTGATACATCTTCTGGATCTCAACCTAGGCTGGGCTGGAACGGTATACTCATAAATGAAAATTCTTTAAAACGTTTTTATGACATGGGCGACTTCGTGACTTCATCAACATGGATGAGCCAAATGAGGATCGGAAGAACAGTTGCTATTTCTGGTGAAATTGATGGATCTGATTCGGGCTTTAAGCTGGCTACGTCTCATGAAAATGGAGTTGCTAGCCTAAATCCAGTATCAAGCCCAGATTATAGTTACTATAATAATTCCCAAACTTATGGTTATGACGGGAGCATGGGAAAATGGGCTAAGGTATTCACTCATAATAAATCACTTTATATTAACGGCAAACCCTTTTGGGATCCAGTGCTGGGAGAATCAGAGCACATCGTGATTGATACTATAACTGGAGAATATAATGCAGGAAATTCTGGTTCCGATAACCGAGCGACTCCCCTAGGTATTTATAAATTAAATTCTGAAAAAAATATTTCGTTCGGGAATTACCCTAGAAATACCAGGCTAGAATCAGATTTACAAATAATTATTCCAAACAATTTAGGAATTAGTAATTTACCTGGAGGAAAAAGAAATATTGATGGTCTTGGTAACGCAAGCAAGGAAATTATTCCTGCGAGAACATATGTTCCGTACGCGACTAAATTAACGGACGAAGATGTAACTTGGGCTGCGACAAACAAGTATTCTACATTTTACATTAACCCCCAAGGGCAAGTAAAAGCTTTAGGTTCAGTCTGCGCTTGTCCTTTTTATAAAATACAAGGATTAAGCGTTCCGCAATCTTTTGAGTTAACTCCTGGCGGAGACTTCGGCGGTTTGATGGGCGTAGAGGGTAACTATTCGTCTCCAGCTGTATCTATAAATTCATTTGATGCTTTTGGCTCACTTACAATTACTGCAGATGACGCAAGCCCTGTGTTTAAAAATGATAATTGGGCTTTAATTCTTTCTGCGGCGGGAACTACCTCTAGTAGTAATTTACAAACTCATGCAGCTGATGTATTTAGTGGAGATGACATTTATTTCGGATCAGATTCTAGCGAATATATATTTAGAGATCAAATATCCCAGGAAATTATTATTGAATCTCAAATTACTGCGTCTTTATATGGTCAAAATTTGCTAAAAGTTATGTATGATGATAGCAGCTATAAAGTTGCAGCCAATAGTTGGATGATAAGATTTACAGAGAAAGGGGCGGGATTAAATGGCAGTGATATAGTTTCAGACTTGAGATGGTACGCAACTAGTTACAATCATTCTATTTTAGTTAGAGCTGTTTATTTATTAGTATTAAGGAGAGAGGCTGATTCTCTTGGACTCAGTCATTTTTCTGGACAAAACCACTATGGAGTTAATATGACTCTTTATCAGCTGATTGGAGCATTAATGTTAAGCGAAGAATTTATAAGTAATGATGCTGCTAGTTTAACTAAACGATATGTAATAGATGCTAACCCAGAATCTCCGCAGATTTCAAACGATCCCAGGGATTGTTTTCCGGCAATGAAAAAAATGATGAAGATATGGAATCATTATGGAAATACTTCGTTTCAATATTGGGATGGAGATTCAAACATGAGCACTTCTCACATGCTGCGGATTTCTAGTGAATACATAGGAGCTATCGTAATTAATAACTGCGAACGAGAAGAAGTCAACGGTATATATCGCCCGTCAAAAGGATGGGATGATAATGATTTTAATAGTACTGCAGATAGATCTTGGTACGAGCACGCTCATAATCAAGGAGGTAGGGATGATGATAAAGGTATATACGTAAGCGATAAAAACACTCAATACGGAAAAATCTTAATTTATTGGGATGCTAATCTTGATATTTGGAGAATGCAGTACTCTGATTTTTGGCTGCAGGATACTACAGGAGATGGACTCAGGGCTCAAAGATTAATTGGAATGCAAAAACATTATTACAACGCCAATGGAGATTTGGTTAGATCCATTAAGAGTAATATCGGAACCCCGCAAGATGTTGATGAATGGTACATCGGCACAGGAGAATGGCTTACATCTACAGAGCCTGAAACTGTTGATGTATTTAGTCAACCTAATGATTTCATTGATTCAACCAGGGTAATCTATGCGCCACCAGAAAACTCATTTATTAATAATCTCCATGGGCCTACCAGAATGTCTATTGTGCCTAAGCTACTAAATAAAACTCCAGGATCTGCGGATCCAGATGCAATTTTCGACAACATGAATTACGCTCAACAATTCAATAATTTTGGATCTCAAATTCCTGATCGAAACGGCGGGCCTAGCGCTTTCGTTAACGATGATTTATACCAACTGGACCAACAGATTTATCGCTTAGTAAAAAGGTTTACTGATGATGGCCGAGCATTTTCTCCAGTTCATTTTGCAGATAGATTTGCATCAAGGACTAGGCCTGGGGGGTTAGAAGCTCTAAGGCCTGATAATAACGAAGTTTATCCACGCATCGGTGCGGGGCTTGATTGGAATTTGTGGCCAGAAGATGTAGATTTTGTAAACGAATTTTCTCTTAATGAACAAGCTATAGGTGATCTACTGCACTTTCAAGGCGGAGCGCTAAAAGAAACTTTAATATATACTTCTTTAGATACAAAAGCCGACGCAAATATTACTAACGATGGATTAGATCTATGGCGATTAAATTTAACACAAAATTCCAATATAACTTTTAAATCTAAAATATTAAAAAATTCTGGAAATTTTAGTGATCCTTCAAAAGTAAAATTTGGAATGTATATATTTAAGGACATGGGTTATGGTTACGTTAATGTTGCTGATTTTCAGATGCAGTGGCCCAATAATGGGCTGCCTAGTGGAGGTTATGGCGAATGGGCTCCTGTGAACACATATATAACACCTGATAGGTATTCTACTTTTATTGGCGGTGGAGAAACCGCAGCGCTAGCTGACTATTCAGATTTATTTACCGATCAATACTCTCTAGTAAAAGCTTTTTTTGCAAGATATTATAGGCCTGATAATTATGTATATTCCGACGCAGATCCTAATTACAATGCAACTGGGACCAGTGGGTCACTATGGACGATTAATGGAGATATAATAACAAATCGCGGCTTGAATTGGACTCAGATGATCGACGTCCGAACTACTCTGAGAAACGCAGATGATCATTTTTTCGATAGGGTTATGAGTAGAAGTTTTGAAAACAGACCTATATTTCCAGGAGTGTCAGCTAACAGTTTTAACATGGGAACGCAAAATCCTTCTGGTGGATCGTACGTAAGTCTTGATGCAAATAGTTTTGTAGATAACGAGCTAGTTTTAGATGTTAGCATTAACAACGCAGCCGCTGGAGGATATTATGTTTTACTTGTAGCTGAACATGCTTTTGATGCACCTGTACAAGATTTGCAATTAATTCAATCACAATACAATATTAATACAACTGCTGTGGCTACTTCAGGAACTTCAGAGCCAATGTTTGTTAGCGAAGCAACAACCGAACATATCAACGGACAAGATGCTGAAACTAATGAACCTATAACTAATGGAGATACCCAGGCATTCACTAAAGATCCTTTGAAATATATAGCGAGAAATTCTTGGAGTTATAACGATTATAGTGCCTTTGTTAGTATGCTGGACGTTTACGATTGGCACGCAGACTTAACAGATTGGCAGTACTATTTTGATACTCAAGAAGCAGGCCTAGAGCAAGCTTTGAGAGATCGTCCCAGCAGGTTAAATATGAACCAAGCTAATCTTGGCCTGGCGCATTGGAATAGTACTCTTAGTCTCGAGGACCGAAAAAAAAGATCAGAGCACATAAGGGGCTTGTTTGAGAAAAGGTTTAGCGCTAAAGCTACTTACTTTAGAGGTTTTGAGTCGATGAATCATAATGCAGATTGGGTTTACGATGAAATATTTGGATGGTCTACAAAAGCAATAGGAACTCATTCTCCTGCTAATAATGGCGTTTCTAACATTTATACAAGCTCTGCTGGATATTATTTTAGTAGTAGATATAATAATTGGTTTGAATTATCTAGTGCAGATAAAACAAAAAGAGATAATGGAGAGGCATTTGCTGTTAAATTTCTTAATCATGATTTTAATTTTAATTTATTTATTGAAGGGCAATCTGAATTTAATTTAGTATGGCCAGAGTCAAATTCTGCGACCTTTACTTATTTTGGTGCAAACGGACAAATGAACACTACTACAGGATTACGAAAGCCAGTAAGTAATACATATTCTCAATTAGATCAATATTCATACAATACAGGTGATGTTGCAAAAATTGAATTAGCAGAAGGTAATGATCTCTTTAGGACTTTATATTTTGTGTCATTAAAAGATAATAACACTTCTTCATTAGGTTTCCTGGACAGTTTAGTTCAAGACGAAATCAAGGAGATGAATATTCCCGCGAGAAAAGGATTGTGCCAGAGATATGCTGTAGAGACTCATACGCTGTCTAGCGACTCCAGCTTGTCTGGGCCAATAACTATTTACAATCCAGCAGATTACAGCAACGACAAAGCTGTAAGGGTGGATATGGGTGAGTCTCACGCAATAATTCTCACAGAGTCAGGAAAAGCGTACGGGGTTGGAGATAATTCCCAAAAACAAATAGACAAAATTTTTGAAAGATCAGATCAATTTAGCGGCGTCAACCAAGACTCAGCTTTTGGTCCCAGTGATTATGATAATTGCTTATATCTCGTAGCAAATAAATCTAATCCAATTAGCCCTTATTTATCAAGAAGTGATTGGGATGCAATCGAAAAGCCTGCGTTTCCTCTGGAGCGTTGGAAATACGGTCAGTCTTATAGTAGTGGAGAGAAAGTTTTCATTAAAAACGAAACATATAGTGCTATTTCAGCAGATGATTATGAAGTTTCAGAATCAAAGAAATCAAATGTTTTATTAAATGGCTTTTCTGGGTCTCCTTATTTAATCGACCATGAAAGATTTTTTGATTCTGGTGAATCTAGAATAAGAAATGAAACTATCTTTGCAAATACAATAGGAGAGCTATTTAAAAGAAATTGGAAAAATGGAAGAAATGCAGTGGGCGGCGGGGGCAACAGGGTGGCGGTTTATTGCGGGAAAATTGACGGAATAACTCACGACACATCTTTAAAAAATCATTACAGAGAATCGAGGGGAGACGGTTTCTTTTTAACTCAAGACTGTTACCTAAAGCCTCATGAAATTAAAAGCTTTTTTAAACAAGGCTCTGTGGTAAATAATTTATTTATAAAAAATATTAAATGCTCTGGATATGGTTCGTTATTCCTTGACGCCTCAAATAATATGTATGGAATTGGAAACAATGAAATATCAAAATCAAATCAATCTCAATATACTGGAGGAGAAAGTATTGGGACTGTTTTTGGTTTAAATTCAGACTTTGATTACGGCCCTGAGTTTATTAAAGAGTCAGTATCTTTTATGCATAAGGCTGGAGATTTAGTTTCGTATATTTCACATGGATATTCTTACAAAGCTGGAGGTCAAAATTTATATCCCTACTTCGAAAATTATCAAAACGCGGGAGCAGAAGCGATCATGCTAGATTCTAGTGGGAATCCTATTTCGGCAAAAATGGTTTTCCTAGAAGGCCCTAGGTTTTGGGATAATAGGGACTGGTTTTTAAAAAGAAGTTTGTCTCAAAAAATAAATAATAATTTTTATTTAAAGGATGAACACTATCGGCCCGTGGACCTAGAAAGATGCACCCCGCACACAAGAAAAGGGCAGTTTACATCTAATGTATTTGGATTACCTGTAATTAATGATTTTATACCTGAATGGAAAGACGAAGGGCAGTACCACGAGCTTATAAAAGGGGGTCAAATTATGGGCTCAGATAAAAATTATTTACAAAATGACCGAGAAGATGATCCAACTTGGTTTAAATCTGTAGAAACTTACGGAGCTTTGTCTAGCGCTTTTGAATCCAAGCAACCAAGCCTTGTGACTTATCAAGGCAAAATATATCAATGTATACAAAGACACGGTCACGTATTTGGAGACGAAGCAAGCGACAAAATTCCATACGATAAAAACTTAAGCAAAAAATTTACTGTTGATTCTGAAGGAGTTTATACCGCAAGAGGCAGAGTCGGGGCGGGAATAATCCCTGGAGAATCGGGATCTGAACTTTATTGGCAGGAGGTATCTGATTTATCAAATAAAAATATGATTCAATTTTTAACTCAAAGATTAAAAATATTTAACTTAAGTTCAATGATTGTTGTTTCAGAAGATAACAGTTTATACATCAAGGGGTTTAATTTTGGTTTATCTAAAGAGGCTGACGGAACTTGTTCTGGTATAAAAGATAACTCTGAATTAATTGCTTTTGAAAGAGGCGCGGATGTAGGCTCTAATTCTCCGGAGCAAAGACTGATTATAGAAAAATATTTTAAGGATAAGTATTTATATACAGATTTAACTCCGTTCAATACGTCTATAGATACTAGGCCCACCGTGCCAAAATGGAAAAGTTTTATAAATTTGATGTCTGAAAAAATTGAAGGATGGACGCATCCGAATCCAGTAAATGAAACAGGACAATCTACTTTGTCAGGGGGAAGATCTTTGTCCCCTTTTGACTTTTTAGGCAATAATAGAAAAAGAGGTCAGTATTTTGTGGGGATTGATCCCAGCGAATATATCGATGTAGAAAATTTATCTTTAGAATTAAATCCCACATCTCCAATGCTATCCTGGGGAGAAACAAATTCAGCGCTGAATAATTTATTGTCAAATAATGTATTCGGGTTTCTCGAAAGTTGGACAGAGATTTTTAGAGCGATGGAAGATTGGAAACAAGGCGTTTCCGCCCACTATAGACAACCAAGACCGTTTATGTTTGACGGCTCTTTCTCTGAGTGTTTGAATCTTTCCTGGACAACTGTTGACCCATTTGCAAACTCTTTATTTTTAGCATACAGAGGGGCTTATCAGCCACCTGTAGAAATATCAGGAACCGAGACTGATTGGCTTTATCATCATTCTATAGTATTACCAAGTTCAATTGATTTGTCGACCTTATCAATTAATGTTAATACCAGGAATAGTATAACAAGTTTGGAACCAAATCAAAGAAACGGCGGATCTATAATGGAAATAAACACAGATTTATCTGACGCGCGTTACAACAGTTTTTATCCAGAACTTTTAAGATCTCCAAACCCAACATTATTTAATTGGTGGGACTTAATCAGAGACGCTGGGTCAAAAATAAAATACACAGCTTCATTTAATACGGACGAAGCAGTAGAAAATCCATCTGCAGAATTTTCATTCATGGAGTTATTTTTCTCTCAACATAGCCCTAGCTCATTTCCCGTAAGTGATTCGGCCGAATTCTCCGCAAAACCACATATATCTGAGTCGGACAACCCTTGGAACGATAGAAACTCTAGTTCGTTTTACAATCCCTGGGGAAGCTGTAATTTTGTGAACAATATATCAAATCAAACCCAGTGGCACATACAAGACGACGCGCCTACTCTTCAATCTTTTTCTGTATGGAATGCCAGGACAAATAGCATTCATACTCCGACTCTTAGGGCAGATGCAGATTCTCTTCAGAGCATTCTTAATTACAACTACAATCAAAGTTTATACGTTGATTTCTACAGTACTTACCTTAATGCGGCAAATAATAATAGCACTGATCCTGAGCTACCTAAATTCGTAGAGCTTACCGAAGCTTTCAAGCAGTTACAGTTTTTTGATACCGCGTCGCATTACGCTTTCTTTGTTAATTCTTATTTGCTAGATCCAGCGTCTTTACCTTTTGGAGGCACAATACCTAAATTTGGATATCAGAATAACAGCGGGTCAATAACATCCGCAGCATCGTATAATACTGGAGAAAGAGTGTTCCATAAGGGATTCGCTTTTACGTCTTTAATAGATTCAAATAACTCAACGCCATCTTTTGGTGACGTATATTGCGCAAATCCTATTAGTGACAATAATTGGAAATACGAAGAGCCCATGGATTTACACAGATTTAGATCGCAAATTGGCATTGCACACGGAATTTCTATATCTAGATTAATCATGAACAAAAGAAACGATGAAGACCCTTACTTTCGGGCCGGATTTATATCGCAGCAAACAATAGGTCATTCTCAGATTGATTTTAGCTTTGTATCTAAAAACCCTTCAATGACAAATTTTCATAATTTTAAAAATTTAAATTTATTAAGAAGGGCAGATTGGGAGCAAACAGATGAAAACAATAAACTTCCGTACGAGCATTTAGAAAACAAAACTCATCCGCTTGCAGAAGGAGAAGACGTAAATGCAGATCCTTTATTATCTCAATCTGCAAATAAAAAAGGTTTTAATTTACCCGACTGGTTTAGGGTAAGGTCCGAGCATATTAGTGATCAAGTAGCGGTTTTACAGGCGGCAATCGACGCAGCCGAAGCCAGCCAAGGAGGAAGTTGGGCAGGCAACTTTTACTTGAAACTATGGGTTAATACTGTAATAGAAAAGTTCATGAAGGCCTACGGATATAAAGACCAACGCTTAATTAGTAGACCCGATCTTTCATTATCTGGAGTCGGAGAAAGCATTAATTGGGATTCAAGCCAAGCAACATCTGATGATCATTTTGATTTTGTAACAGACGAGGTTGGGCCATATCCTGTTTTTGATTTTACTCCAGATTTAGCCAACGGGGAGCTCGGGGGCTTTGCTATACCCGATGGGTTTGGAGACATTCCTTTCATTATTGACGGCAATCTTCGTCGAGGAATTGCGTCCACAGAAGACAACTTAGCTAATAGCGTTAGCTCTGTGGTTCCAACCTCAAATGGCGTAGATTATGGAACCTTGGGTCAAGCTTATAACGCTGCCTTTAAGGGTTATGACGAGGCTAACAATTTTTATGAAACCTCGGTGCCAAATACAGTTATAAAAAATGTATACTATAAGTTTGCTAAGCCTGCGTTTCCAGCTTTATATGGAAACGTAACAGACTACATGGAAGCAATATCTGAAATGCATAAATACGGATTTTCAAACTTTACAAGCGGATCAGAATTAACAAATACAATATGGGGAAGGGAAATTAATCATGATTTTTATTGTTCGTCAAAAATAAATTCTCAATTTTATGCTTCAAATATACCAAACTATTTAGAAGACAAAACTCCTTCAGGAGGCGCCTCGAGATTTGACTGTGATGACAATTATATTACTGAGAGCGAAGATGATTATGATGCTGCTTTTGAGGCTGGAAAGTGTTATTTTAGTATTAACGCTAATTATAGTGGATTTTCTTTAGTAAGTGATGCTGGTGGCAATGATAATTCAATATATATTAGAAATAGAAAAGAGTTTTTTGAGAGCACATCTTCGGCTTCTTCATACAATTCGAACGGAGAACCCGAAAGAAGTACTCACTTAGAAGTTCCTTACAAATACTTTAATTGGTTAGGAATAATTTATGAAATCGGCGGCGTAAAACAGCAAAAAATAGTATTCCACATTGATGACATGAATTCTTATTCATTTGAAGCTGGATACCCATATTTAATCTTTAATCAAATTTATTTTTGCAAAAAGGATTTTGACGCAGGATCGAGCACGACGCCAATAAACGAAAGGGTGCCCCGCCCTGGAGAGAGTAATGATGCATTTGAATTTGTCGTCTCACTTCAACCCACTTCGCCGACGGTTCCTTCTCAGAAATTGTATGATAAGAATTTAAATGAAATTAACGACAAATGGTATTACTTTGAAGACTTCCCTCATGCAGTAAAAAACTTAAGGCATTTAAGATTTGAGGTTAGGAAAATTTACCCAACTTCTACAAATATTCATGGTGAAGATCAATTATTCCCTGATGTTAATACTCCAGATGCCAACGGCAATCCTATATCTATTCTTCACCAAGGTTTTTTAAATCATGGATCAAACGAAACTTTGGGTAATCACGCATATGTTTTAAGCGGTGGGTTAGCGGGGCTTGTATTTAGCGACTATTTTGACGCTTTTAAAGAAGGTTCTTCTTTTTATGGAAACAGAGCTTATCGTAGTAAATTTAAATTAGGAGATGAAAATACTTCTGTTCATACATCTGCTATACCTTTTTCAATACCGCTACAAGACGAAGATGCTTACTTTGTTTCAGAGCAACAAGCGAAAGATGCCGCAGAAAAATATGTAATTTATTTAGCAAAAGAAAGAGAAGGTTTAGATTATGTTTGGTTTGACCTGCGAAGTGAGCGCTGGGTAGTCGGAAGAAATTGGATTCATGAAAAAATAGAAACAAATTTTGACTCTGAATCTGAGGCAAGATCCCGAGCACAGGTCCTAGGTTATTCAGATCAAAGTTTAATATGCTGGGAAAAAGAATATTTTCCGTGCGTATACAAGGAGGCTGGTGGGGCAATAAATAAAGATCTAGATAAATTTATAGAACATGATGTAATATACATTGGCGGAAAGGAGCACCATCAGTGCTTAGCGAGAATTCATGGCGTTACTGAAAAATGGAAACAAGAGATTGAATCCAACAATCCAGGTTTTATAGAAATTAATAATGGACAATTATTTTTCGCTTTGTTAGGAACTCTTACTCCTGTGAGTGATTGGACTATATTGACAAATATTACTTTCGATATAAGTTAGTTTTTAATATAATTAAGTTATGGATGATGTATTATATGGCGCAGTATGTAATAATGTTGTAGTTATAAAGTATTTGTCTGACGCAGGATTTATTACAAGAGGATTGTTTTCTAATAATAGAGCCTATATACCAGATAAATTTTTAATTTATAAACCTAACTTTTATTTTGAATGTTATGAATTTTTTAGAAATAAAAAAGTCAGAATTAAAGATCAGTCTAAGGTACTCTCAGCCTCTTTTGATTCTCCGCAAAATGTTCGCGCTGGGCAAATAATATATGGAGAATGCCAGCCAACAAAAAACTTTATAGAAGAAAAAATTAAACAATTTCCAGAACTAAGACTTCCTTTTGAACGTGGAAACATTAAAAATATATCACCTCAGGCTAAAGCTAACGCCCTAGGGTTCTTTACGGGTTGCGAATTTAAAGAAAAAGATAGGAACTTGAATAAATTTATAGATGATTTAATATGTAGTGAAATTTTTACAAGAGTTCCAATGGAAGAAATGTTTGTTGAATTTATATCTAAAGGAGATTCTCCTCAGTCTCAATGGAAAAAAATAATAGATTTATATATAGAGCTCTCTATACAGGAGATTAAGTCTGATAAAAAAATGCGTCAATCAGAGAAAGAAAGTTTAGTCTCATCGGTTCGGAGCGCTCGAGACGTAAGAATAGAAAATATGTCTTCTTTGAGTTCTGCTACCTGGCCAAAGCAATTGATGCCCCGCCCTAATTGGTTTTCTTACGAGATTTAATTCTTTTAATTTCTTCAGGCAAAATCCTTTGAACGTCAGAAGCTTTACCTTCTAACATGCATTCTGCAGGAGTCTGACCGTTTAACAATTTATTCTCTGACTTCAACCAACAGGTTGATTCGTATCCGTTGAGGCTTTTACTTAATGTTCTAAGTATATTATGGCTATTTTTCATATTATATATTATATATACACTTAATTGACGTGTATAATACATTATAGACATGACCTTAAAAAAGTCCAACAAAGAGCGGGGTGATTTTGTAATCCCTCAGTTAAAACAAAAAATTGCAGTAAATTCGTTGAAATTAACAGACAAGCAAAAGAAATTTTTGTCTTTAGCGTTTGACAGTAAAACAAAAATTATGTTTATCGCTGGCCCCGCTGGTTCAACTAAAACCTATATGGCAGTTTATTCTGCTCTTAGACTACTGAGCGCGTACGACGAACTAGACTTGCTTTATGTTCGAACTGTCATTGAAAGTGCAGAAAAAGGATTGGGGGCACTGCCAGGAGATATAGATGAAAAGTTTAATCCTTATATGGCTCCCTTAGAAGATAAGCTTTATGAAATGTTGCCAAAAACAAATACGGCAAAAAAAGAGATGTTGGATAGCGGAAGAATTTCTGCCATGCCAATAAATTACTTACGGGGATCAAGCTGGAAGGATAAAATTGTAGTGGCGGACGAAGCTCAAAATTTTACATATAAAGAGTTAACGACACTAATAACTCGGATCGGAGAAAACTGTAAGCTTTTTATCTGTGGAGACTTTATGCAAAGCGATATAAACGGCAAAAGCGGATTCGCTCCAATGTTTGATCTATTTAAAGATCAAGCAAGCAGGGACAATGGAATACATTCATTTAAATTCAACAAGGACGATATCCTTCGCAGTGAAATTTTGAAATTTATTATATCTAAACTCGACACAAAAAACGTGTAATATATTTTATGGACGGAAAAATTTATTTACCTAAAATAGAAATTAATGAAACTTTAAACTCGTTAAGTCAAGTTGTAGACTGGGGCCTTAGACAGTCTAACGTTCCTGAAACATGGAAGGTTACCAGGGGAGAGGGCATTAGCGTTTTAGTGATCGATACAGGCTATCCTGAGCATAAAGACATTGGAGATAACGCTACCCGTGGCAAAAATTTTATTTCAGGAGAGCCTATAGAAGATGAAAATGGGCATCAAACACACTGCGTGGGAATAATATGCGCAAAAGATAATGGGATTGGAATGGTTGGCGTTGCTCCAAAAGCTAAGGCCATATGCGTAAAAGCTTTGTCAAAATCTGGATCTGGCAGTTATATTGGTTTGGCTAAAGCTTTGGATTATGCTATTGAGGTTAAGCCAGATATTGTGTCGATGAGCTTGGGAGGTTCTGTTGCCAGTCCAATACTTGAATCTAAGATTAAAAAATTATATGAAATGAATATTCCAGTAATATGCGCTGCAGGAAACACAGGAGAAGGAGGGGTTAATTGGCCAGCCGCTTACGATCAAACTATAGCTGTTGCAGCTCACGATAAGTATGGTAAAATAGCAAAATTCTCTTCTCGCGGAAACAAAGTAGAATGGGCTGCGCCAGGAGTAAACATATATAGCTCCTTCTTAGGCAACACCTACGCCAGTTTAAACGGAACTTCTATGGCATGTCCTTTTATCGCTGGAGTGGTAGCTCTCATGCTGGCTAAACACAAAAAACAAGAAAGAGAAACGGGGAAAAATGACTGTAAGACAGTAGCTCAAATTAGAGAACACTTACTTAAGTATACTAAAGATCGAGGCTCTTTAGGAAAGGATAACGACTGGGGTTACGGGGTGATCGACGTAGAAAAATTGATCGGGACAGAGCCAGAGCCTACGCCAGAGCCTAAGCCTGAGCCTAAGCCTGAGCCTACGCCAGAGCCTAAGCCTGAGCCTGATACTCCCGAAGAAGATGCAGAGCAGTGGAGAAAAGTTTTAATTGGAGTAGGGGTTATATTAATGGCTGTGCTAAGCTTTTTCTCTCTGGGTGAGTGCTCAGAAGAAGAGGTTGACTGGGATGATAAATATCAAAAAGAAATAAATGGAGAAAATATGTGATGGAAGAAAAACAATTTTGGAAAAGCAAAAAATTCTGGGCTGCGTGCATTGCAGTTATGGTTCCAATGATGAATCATTTTATGAATTGGAATATGGATCATGAAGCCGTAACAACCATGATGACTCCAATGTTGGCTTATGTAGTCGGGCAAGGCATGGCGGATCTTGGGAAAAACTCTAAAAAATGATGGGCCCAATATTAAATACAATACTTGGCGCGGGAATAAAGATAGGGGCTAACTTGGTAAATGCTTGGCTTGAGCAAAAAAGACAAGATCAGCTGGCATTAGCCGCAAGAGATCAGGAGACGTTAAGGGCCTTGATAGAGAATCAAAAAGCTCAAGCTTCGGACGGCTTTGTTCAGGCAACTAGAAGAGTTCTGTTTCTTTCTATTACTTTCACTTTATGCTACCTTATGATTTACTACGCACATAATCCGGAGGTCAGCTATGATATGATTGTGCCTAAGGGAGATAATTCTAGGTGGGGTATATTTTCTTGGTTTCTAGGGGGCACAGACTTTCATGTGGTTACTCTTACTGGAGGGCTTATGCTTTCTTCTTTTATGGATTTATGCTTTATGGTCGTAGGGTTCTATGCAATACCAAGTAAAAAACGATGAGGGTTTTATTTATATTAATATTCTTTTTATCTGGGTGCGTTTCAACTAAAATAAGTACAAAAGATAAAACTGGTCAGACTAACATTTTACAAAATGATTTTAATAGTATTGATGTTGATTCTACAGGCACAATAGACAGGGTGGAGTTTTATGAGTCTGTATCAGAAATAAATGCTCAAGAGCCTATTTTCGTATTAATGATAATTATTTTTGCTGTGTTCTTATGCTGCGCGGTAACTTTTAAATTTTCAAGAAAAAAATAACGTGTACTATAAGTTATGAATGATCCTTTTGCCGTATTAATTGCATCAGCAGTTTCCATTCTGGGAACTCTAGCCAGCGTTTGGTTAAAAAATAAATTGGAATACAAAAAAGAAAACTGCCTAGAATCTAGGTCGAAGGCGGGCTCAAATGTATACCAAGCTTTAAAATTTGTACAATCACAAACAGACTGCGATAGAGCTTATGTTTTTGAATTTCATAACGGAGAACATTTTTTCTCAGGAAAAGGGCAGCAAAAGTTTAGTTGCACTTATGAATTTGTTAAACCTGGCGTGAGTAGTGAAGCTTCAAATTCTCAAAACCATCGAGTCTCTAACTTTAGCGTCTTCATGGACAGCATAATTTGTCAAGAGGTGTTTGACTGCTTGGACACATCTTTGTTGGAAGATCCAGCCTTTCAAAGCATACTTCGCAGTAAAGGTGTGGAGTCTGTTGTGAACGTTCCTTTGAAAACTTTAAATGGAAATATTATCGGGATTTTAGGTATTGAGTATCTAGATAAAGTTGATGATATCCGAGTTGATAATAAAGAAACAAATTATATAGAATTTTTAAAACGACAATCAAGGCTAGTCGCTGGATATTTAGCTTAGTTGATATTCTGTAAATATTTATATATAATACGTTTGTATGCTATATAATTATTGTAAATGCTGCGGCGCTAAAAATTATTACGCTTTATCACCGCCTCAGTTTTGCTCCAACTGCGGGAGCTCATTTGGGGCTAATTCGGTTGCAAGTGAAGCTCAAGTCAAAAAATCTGAAGTAGCTTCTAAAAAAACAACAAGAGTGCGTAGGAGAAGGTTGCATGATGAACCTGAAGAAGATGGTTTGGATATAGACTCTATTCCAAAGGTAAGCAAATTAAAATATAATACCTCTCAGGGAGGAATCGGGGGCAGAGTTATGTCCTTGGAATCTCTTTTGCCTGAGCCGGAGAAAGAAAATATTGAAAAAACCAAAACAGCAAAACCCAAAAGAAAAAGAGGAAGACCAAGAAAAGAAAAGTAATTACTCTTTTGAGGAACAGTATGAAACAATAAATAAAGAAGTCAAAAAACGCAGAAATAAATGGTTTTTAGACTCTCTGGCGTGGTTTGATTTTGAAGATGTTGAGCAAATAATAAAAGCTCACATATATAAAAAATGGGATCAATGGGATCAATCCCGACCTTTGGGGCCGTGGATAAATAAAATTATTACTAACCAGATGAAGAATATCTTGCGTAATAATTATAGTAATTTTGTCAGACCCTGCTTGAACTGTCCTTTTAATCAATCTAAAACAAGTATGGATCCTGGAATTAGCTCCGGGTCTTTGTGTGGATTCACTAGAACGGGTTTGCAAGATTCAGAATGCCCTTTATATGCGAAATGGGAAAAAACTAAAAAATCAGCTTATGATATTAAAATGGCCGTTACAATGGAAAACCATACAGGAGAAGTTTCAGTAATGGAGAATTCTCAATTAGACATTGATGAAGCGATCAAAAAATTATCAAAAGAAATGAAAAAACATCTTCCTGAAAAACAATACAAAGTATACAAAATGCTTTATGTAGAACACAAAAGCGAAGAAGAGGTTGCTAAAATCATGGGGTATAAAACTAGTGAGACGGGGCGCAAGGCTGGATACAAGCAATTAAAAAATTTAACGAAAATTTTTAAAGAAAAAGCAGTATCAATCTTAAAGAAAGGAGAAATAATCGCTTATGAAGAAGCTACTTCAGCTTACACAAGAGCAAAAAGATCTTATTGATTCTAAGGGAATTAACATTACCGATCTCTCAGCTTTAACTCGAGAGGTTTTTGGTGATGAAAAGTTAGACGGAAGAACAAAAGAAGGGCGAGCGGTAAGAGAATATCTTGCTGAAAAAGAAATCGCATACCAAACAAAACATATAGACAAAAAAGAAGATGTTGAGTTGACTGAAGAGCAAAAGGAATTTATAGCTAATAACTGCTCACCCACAATTAGTAGTTTAGAGCTAGCTAAATTAGTTTTTTCTGACGGCTCAATCAAAAATATGAGCAAAGAGTTTTGGGCGGTACATGATTATATTAAGAATAATAAGTTAAATATATTCTCCGAAGAAACAGCTTTAAACGTAAAATACACACCACCTAGAGCAGATAGTAAGGTTGTTAAGAAAATTAATGACTGTGTCGGCGAGGATATTGACTTAGAAAAATTAAATGTACAACAAAAACGATGCATAGAATCATTAAAAAAATTTATGTCGGCGCCTAGATTTTTACAGGTAATATCTACATACTGCAATCTCGAAGATAGGGATTTGTTTGAAGCTGAATTTGTGCGCGCAAGCTGGGATAAACCCGACTTAACTACAGATGAAATTAATTTATATATTAATGTTTGCATGGATTATATTCACCTTAAGAGGATTCAGAGCGCTATGGATAAACTAAATAGAATGTTCGATGAGGCTCAAGACCAGCAAGACCTCACTGTTAGGCTGGCTGAGTTATTAAAAACAAAAAGCGAAGAATACAATCAATGCGAAAAAAGAATGGAATCTTTAATATCAAAACTACAAGGAGACCGCTCAAAAAGAATAGCCTCCCAGGTCGAAAAAAACGCCAGCATACTCAACCTGGTTCAATTATTCCAAGAAGAAGAGGAGCGAAAAATAATGGTAAAAATGGCGGAAATGCAAAAAAAATTAATCGCAGAAGAGGTGGATGTTTTAGAAAAAATGCCAGACTGGAAGTCTAGGGTTTTAGGCATATCCAAAAGAGATGTTATTTAATGCAAGAAATATTAATAGAAAATCAAAACTTTATTGCGAAAGAAAAGTATCAAGATAAATTCAAAGGCTCTTGTGCGCTAGGAATATCTTGGAGACCAGGGCAGGAAGAGAAGTCTTATGAAATTAAAAATTGCATTATAGACGGAGCAGGATCTTCAGAGGGCTTAAAGATGTCTTTTTGTTATAATGTACATGTCGAGTCTTGTAAAATTTATGGAGGCGTAGAGGACTGCGTTGATATTGTAAGAGGCGGAAATATAACTTTCGCGAACTGCTCTTTTATATCTAACAATACTAAGCAACATATTACCATAAAGGGTGGCGCAAAAAACATTAAAATCATTAACTGTAATTTTATTAAACCTTATAAGAGCAGGTTCAACGGAGCTTGCATAGACCTTGGAAATTGGACGGACTATGATGATGTAAATAGGCCTCGAGTAAGAAACGTTGAAATTAAAAACTGCAGGATTATAGACTCTGAAAGGTCTATTCTTTGTAGGGTTCTTTATTCCGATGATCCTGCTTTAGATTTTTCATTCGGTAAAGTCTTTAAAGTCCCGCGTTTTTTACTAGCTATCTTTTGGCTTGGACAAAGACTGGGGGTGCTTGGCAAGCGCAGGAGATTTACAAAAGATCTTTTAGAGATATATGATATAGAGTTATGAATTATAATAAATGTAAAGTATGCGGAAAAGAATTCGAAAGCAAGCGGGGTTTACACTGCCACCTTAAAGAGCACGGAATTTACGTGGCGGAATATTACACGACATATTATCCAAAATTAAGCAAGCTTAATCAAACTCCAATACCTTTTAAAAAAGGAATGAATAGGGATGAATATTTTAATCAAGACTTTATAGATAAAAAGGAAATGAACCAATGGCTCAGTCAGGGCCAAAAAGACGAGGTAAAAGAATATATTCTTAAGTCATTTAAAAAAAGAATAAAAGAAAAATCTCTCAAAGTTATGCCAAGCCATGTCGAGGGCTTAATACATAGGCTTCCATCAATAGATTACTGCATTGAACATTTTGGGTCATACTCCGCGTTAGCCGAAATCTTAAACGTTGAGCCTATGTTTTCCAAACGATTGCCTAAAGCTTTCTGGGAAAAGGAGCCAGATATTAAAATTTTCATAGACACGAGAGAGCAACAGCCGCTATCCTTTAGTAAACAAGAAAGTATGAAGCTTGATTTTGGAGATTATACAGCCGCAGGAGAAAACTATTCTTATACTTATGTTGACAGAAAAAGCGCAAACGACTTTATCGGTACTCTAAGTTTAAAAAGTCTGGATAGATTCAAGAGAGAAATTGAAAGGGCTAGACAAGCAGACTCTTATATTTTTATTGTTATTGAGTCTGATCTAGTAGGATTAGAGGCTTACATGCGATCTGCTAAAAGAAATAATTTTGGACCAAGTAAAACAAATCTTAATTTTATATATCACAACATGAGAGAAATATCTCATGAGTTTAGCGACGTTTGCCAGTTCGTGTTTACTGGTAGCAGGGAAAATTCAGAAAGAATAATAGAAAAAATATTGTACTTTGGCGAGTCTCTTTGGAATGTAGATTTACAATATTACTTAGATAACTATGAGCTGGGAAAAAGGTAATCAAAATAATAAAAATATAGAAGATATAAATTCATATATCATGAGTTTAGAAGGTTTTGTAGACGAACGAGAATCTAAGCTTTTATTGTATAAATTTTTAAGAGAGAATCCGACTTTTACAACAGAATTAATATCAGGTATAAAGTTATTTCCATTTCAACACATGGCTATTAAGTCGATGTTTAATACAGATTACTTTATGGGGGTGTGGAGTCGGGGTATGTCAAAATCATTCACTACTGGAATTTATGCTTTCCTGGACGCTATACTTCATCAAGGTGTTGAGATAGGTATATTGTCTAAGTCTTTTCGTCAAGCAAAAATGATATTTAAAAAAATTGAAGATATTGCCGCCAAACCAGAAGCTGCATTCTTGGCTCAATGTATAACAAAAAAATCCAAGAGCAATGATGAATGGCTGATGGAGATCGGGCAATCAAGGATTCGAGCCCTACCTCTTGGTGACGGCGAAAAGCTTCGTGGTTTCAGATTTCATAGAATTATTATCGATGAGTTTTTATTGATGCCTGAAAGAATTTATAATGAGGTTATTGTACCCTTCTTGTCTGTTGTGGAAAATCCAACCCAACGAGAAGATTTATATAATCTAGAAACTAAGTTAATTGCAGAAGGCAAAATGACAGAAGAAGAAAGATATAAATGGCCAAATAATAAATTGATAATGCTATCTTCTGCTAGTTATAAATTCGAATATATGTATAAGCTGTATAGTCAGTTCGAAGGTTTGATCGTTAATCCAAGCGAAAAACAAGATGATGCAAACAGGGTGATCATGCAATTTAGCTACGACTGCGCTCCTAGGCAACTTTATGATCAGAATCTTATAGATCAAGCTAAAGCCACTATGAGCCAAAGCCAGTTTGAGCGAGAGTTTGGGGCAATATTTACAGATGATAGTAGTGGGTATTTTAAGACTTCCAGAATGGCAGCATGCTCAATTCAGCCTGGAGAAGGTCAGTCTGTGGAAGTAAAAGGAGAAGTGGGAGCCAAATATATATTGGCTTTTGATCCGAGTTGGGCAGAGTCAGAAAGCTCAGATGATTTTGCCATGTCTGTTTTTAAAATCGCAGAAAAAACTGGACAAGGGATACTAGTTCACTCTTACGCTATGTCAGGAACTAACTTAAGACATCATATGGATTATTTTTATTATTTATTAACTAATTTTAATATTGTATCTATAGTTGGCGATTATAATGGCGGTGTTCAATTCATTAACGCTGTAAATCAAAGCGCATTATTCAAGAAAAATAATATAAAAATAGAGACTATAACCTCAGCGTTTGATAAGCCAGAAGACTATAAAAAAGATTTACTAACAGCTAGAAGAGAGTACGACAGGAACACTTGGAAGATATGCATACTAAGGAAGCCTACTTCTTCTTGGATTAGAATTGCAAATGAATTACTACAAGCTAATTTCGATCATAAGAGAATTTGGTTTGCCTCTAGGGCTACGAATGATGAATATAAGGAACAGACTAAAAAGAAAATACCGATTGAAAAATTAAAATTCTTAAGGACCGTGGAATCGTACCATAAGGAATCTAAGACAGCCAAAATGATTGACTTTGTGGAAAATCAATATGATTTAATAGAGTCAACCAAAGGTCAATGTGCTTTAATACAAATTAAAACATCTCCTCAAGGAACTCAAACTTTTGATCTCCCGGATAATTTAAAAAGACAAACCGGCCCAGACAAAGCAAGAAAAGATAGTTATTCTGCATTAGTACTTGGTAATTGGATGATTAAGATACATAATGATATGATGAACGTTAATTTAGATAATGTACAAACCACTTTTACTCCGATGTTTATAGGATAAACAATTGTTTTGTGTGTACTCTAAAATAGTATTGTGAAAAAATATAAATATACCGCAACATTTGCAAGCGAAGTTAAAGCCTCAGAAGAGGCCACAAATTCTATGTTTTCTGCAGCGTCCCTTGACTCTCTTAAGGATTTAGTTCCTGATGAAATAGATCTAGATAAAAACATTGACTTAATAGGCGTAGCTTTTAACGCTGCTGTTGCAAATACATTTAACAAAAATGGAGATGGAATAAATACAGAATCTGCTCTTGCTATTTCAGATTACTTTATTCATAAACCTTGCAATGTAGAGCACCAAAAGAGTAATATTGTAGGACACGTTGTTTCCGCTGGGTTTTCAGAGTACGGACACAACAATCAATTTAAAAAAATAAATGCTGACTATAAAGAACCTTTTAATATATGTCTAGGTGCTGTAGTTTATAGAACAGTCGCTCAAGAGTTTTCAGAAATGCTTCTTGATTCATCTGACCCAGATTCTGAAAATTATAATTCAATATCTGCTAGCTGGGAAGTTGGGTTTAATGATTATAATGTTGCTGTTGGCTCTGGAGAAAACATGCGCATTGTAACCGACAAAGAAGAAATTAAATCCATGGCAAAAGATCTTAAAGCTTTTGGAGGTGAAGGGGTTAACGATGAAGGCGAACCTGTTAATAGATTAATCGTTGGAGATATTTTTCCTTTGGGAATAGGCTTCACAAATAATCCCGCTGCAGATGTTCAGGGTATAACAATAAAAGAAAAAGCAGGTCACAACGAATCAAAAACAACTGAAGGTCAAGGCATTAAAACAAATAAAACTTCAAAAGAAAAAAGTTCTCATTTAGATAATGAGGCTGTAATACAAGAAGAAGAACAATTTTTCTCTCAAATTATGGAAAAAACAGAAATACTAAAAGATATCGAACAGCTCCTTTCTGAAAAGGCGGCTGCGAAAGACTTTTCGGATGAAGCCATCGCTAACATTACTAAGGTTTTTCATGACGCTATTCGTGAAAAGAGCGAAGAGTATGTCAATGAAATCGAAAAAGTGAAGGCAGAGAAATCCGAGGCGCAAAGCGCGAAAGAAGAGTTAACTCAAACACTCTCCGATTTACAAGAAAAACTAAACGACGCAGAATCAAAACTTGAAGGTCTTGAAGAAGAAAAATCCGAAAGACAAGCTCAAGCTAGATTTAATGCACGCATGAGTTTGCTTGAAGATTCTTATGAGTTTGATGAAGATGATCGTAAAATCATCGCTACAGAAATTTCTGAGCTAGACGAAACCGAAGAGGCTTTCGCCCAGTATCAAGAAAAAGTTTCTGTTGTTTTCAAAAACAAAAATAAAGAATTCTTACAAAAATTGGCAGATGAAATGGAAGCTAAAATTCAGGAAGAAGTAGAAAAACGTCTATCTGATACTGCTGAAGCAAGTGCAACCGAGACTACGGAAGAAGTAGAATCCACAGATCTTGGTGAAACTGTTGAAGAAGAAGCTACAATTTCTAACAACAATGGAGAAACTATTGAAACCGAACAGAGTCTTAAGGAGCGTTTTGAACAAGCGTTTAAGGATTCTGTAAAAGTTAACTACTAAGGAATTTATATTATGGCTACAAGATTAGAACCATATAGAGATTACAGTGAGCACGAAGTTATTAATTTGTACTCGCTGAAGGTTGAAGCTGCAGATGTTCTTACGAGCATGAAAGCTGGAACCTCCGGTAAATATGATGCAGGGTGCGTCGTTGCTCTAGGTGACACTACGTTACCGGGTGATCTCCCTGGATTTGCTGCCGCAGGATCAAACCTAAGGAAATACTTAGGAGCAGAAATTACATCCGGTCACGTCGGAGTAAATGCTATGCCCTTTGTAGAAACAACTGTCGTGCCAGCATTGGATGGAACATCTGGAGCTGCTATCGGCATTACATTGAAGCAAACACTTGCTTATGATGAAAACGATGAAAATCTTCTTCGTTACCCTCTTAAGAAAGACGAGCTTCAGTGCGTAACACCAGGTCAAGCAGTACCAATTTTGACACGAGGACTTGTACTTCTTAATACAAGCGCGTTTGAAACCGATCCTGCTGCAGGAGATGTTATTACAGTCGCTGGGACAGCAGGTTCCGAAGGACTTCTTGACAAAGACGATGCTTCGGGAAATCAAGTTGTTGGGCGATGCCTTGCAACTGGTAGTTCCGATGGAGGAACAACAACAGATAAGTTTCTTTGCAAACTTTCATTCTAATAGGAGAATAAACGAAAATGGAAATTAAAATTGAAAGAACTCCAGAGCAGGTCGAGCTAGTAAAAGCTATGGCCTCAAAGAACCGTGAAGTTGCTTATGAAGCTCAAGCTGCGCTTGGGGATTTCATCGGACCAGTATTGGCCGAAGTTGTTAATCAAGCTCCTACGGTAAGTAACTTGTTTACTAGCCTTCAGTTTAACTCTGAAGATAACGCAAGCATTCCTTTGGACCTTTATCACGATATTACTGATGAAGATTACGTTCAAATTTGGAGTCAGAACACCCCAGGTGGCCTGCCTACCAATCATGTTGCACCAGTACAACAAGAAATGAAATTTACCACCTATCGCCTTGATAGCGCTGTTTCCTTTGATAAAAGGTTCGCATCGCGCTCTCGCATGGACGTGGTAAGTAAAACTTTCACAAGAATTGCACAAGAGATTCTTTTGAAACAAGAAAAAACATCCGCTACAATGATTATGACAGCATTAGCTAACGCCAGCACAAATGGCAAAGAGCATGTTGTTCGTTCTCATACAGCAGATCGTTTTCTTTTGGCTGACCTTAATGCTTTGTTTACTCTTGCAAAAAGAGTCAACAGCGCCTGGACAGGTGGAACACCTACCGAGCGTCGTGGACGAGGCATCACAGACCTTCTTGTTTCTCCGGAAATCGTAGAAGAACTTAGAGGTATGGCTTATAACCCAATCAATACTAAGGCTAGCCCTATCGCTGCTAACTCAACTGGAGAAGGAATTCCTGCTACGGACGAACTTCGTAACTCAGTTTTTAATAGCGCTGGTATTCCTGAATTTTATGGAGTTTCTATTATGGAGCTCAATGAAATGGGTATTGGTCAAAAATTCAACAAGGTTTTTGACACTGTCGCTAGCGGAACAAGCTTTGCCAATCACGTTGGCGCTGCTGCCGGAACAGCTGGATTCACAGAAACTGATGAAGAAATTATAGTGGGTGCAGATCTCTCTAGAGAGTCTCTGCTTCGCGCTGTTGCTACAGATTCAGAATCTGGTTCAGAATTCGACTTGGTTGTTGATGATCAGTGGGTTAGCCGTTCCGCAAAGATTGGCTACTATGGATCTCTTGAAGAAGGACGAATGATCGTTGACGATCGCGTTCTTACAGGAATTATTGTTTAAGATTTAATCTTAAGTAAATTTAAAAAAATCCACCATTTGGTGGATTTTTTTTTGTTCTAGTACATAATATATGTGTGTACCATATAAAGATATGAGTCAAAAAAAAGTAACTAAAAAGAGCGCTCGAACTCGTAAGCCTAAGACTTCAAAAGCTAAAAAATTAGATCAATTAAGTCAGACGAACGGAAAGGCATACGATAATGAAGACACCTCCCAAGTGAGGAAACTAGAAGAAATTTTAGAAGTTTCTGTAACAAATCCTTTTGGAACTTCTAGCGGTAAGGTTTTTGAAGAAAATCTTGCAGAAATGAATTTATCTCAAATGCAAGAAGTTGCAGTAAGAGCTGGAATATTTCCCTCAGGAAATCAAACAATGCTTAAAAATAAATTAAAAAAAGCTTTTAAATCATCATACCCAGATCAACTACAAGTGATTGTTGACAAAGGATCTCCAATTGAATTAGACCCTGCCAACCCAAAGCATAAAGAATTAATTGATTATTTAAATAGTTAAAATGCACGCCAATTACAGTCTAACTAATTTAGCTTCTCAAATATATGACTCAGAGTTAGATATTGGCGGTACTGCTGCTGAGCGGGATGCTGAAATAATTATCATAAGATCTTGGTTGGCCGCGCATGTTGGTGAAGTTAATACGCTCCTTAATACTTCGTTTGAGGTAAGCGGAGAAGATGTTGTTGGGTTTCACGAAGAAGAGGCTGGAATATTAAGAGAGTTGTATGTAATACAATATTATAAAAAACAAACCAGAAGCGTTCTAAAGCAAGCTGATAATTCTGCTAATTCTCTAGACTTTTCTGAGTTACGAGAAGGAGACTCGGTTGTGAAAAGATCTTCTAAGCGAGATCATCTAAAAGATTACAAAAGTTTAATTATGCATTCTCAGCAGATTCTAGATAAATTAATAGCTAATTATAATACCTATCAATCTCCACCTTCTCAGGTTGTAGAAAAAGATTCTTATAACTAAAGTTTGAGTGTAAATAATTTAATCATGGATGAGTACAAAGATTTAAAATTTATTAACGACGCGCAAGACACAAGCGAAGCGTTAAGAATGTATAAGTCACAATTATATAAAATGGCGCAATGCGCTCAAAAAATATTCGAATCCTTGAATTCTGGAGATGAAATTGAAGAATGGATGAAATCGTCGATTCTACGCGCATACAATGGCCTAGAAGAGGTTTCTAGTTATATAGACTATAATTCATCATTTCCTAAGGTAGAAGACCCTCTAGAGCCCTTAGAGGACGATCCAAGGAAAAACAATAATTATTTAACCAACGAAGACAAGCGTTTTCCTGTGCCCCAAGAAGCTGAAGGTGGCGATGATTTTGTTGGAAGGTGTATCTCAGACCCAGCAATGAAGGGAAGATACCCCCAACAATCTGATAGATTTATGGCGTGCTTGTTAATATATAATAAAAATATTGAAAACGCAGCAGATAATCCTGGAGTTCCTTTTGAAGATCCAATGGAAAAGAAAGATGAAACTCAAATGGATCCAGAAAAGCCTATTTTACCTTAAGTTTTAATTTTCCTTTTTCAAAAACTAGCGAAGTCTTTGTTCCGTCGCCAATTTCTTTTTTAATAATTAATTCAGATAGAGGGTCTTCAATTTCTTTTTCAATCATTCTTGCTACCGGCCTAGCTCCAAAATTTTGATTGGCAATATGCTCACTGATATATTTCTTAGCAGAAGCTGATAATGAAAAGGATATGTTCATTTCTTTTAATTTATTTTTTAAAGGTCTAAGTTCAATATTAAATATTTTAATTATATCTTCCTCATTCAAGTTTTGATATACTAATACTTCTGATATTCTGTTCACGAATTCTGGACGAAGCATTTCGCAAGCTTTTTGTATAATTTTTTCTTTCTTCTTATCTTCATTGTCTACCGAGTTAAATCCAATGCCACCTCCTTTGTGAGATATTTCAGATCCTATATTGCCTGTGATAATTATTACAGAGTTAGAAAAGTCTCCAACTCTTCCTAGTCCGTCGGTCAATCTACCTTCATCCATAATTTGCAGTAAACATTGAATTGCATCAGGGTGAGACTTTTCTATTTCATCAAATAATATAACGCTATATGGATTTTTACTTATTTTATCTATTAAAAAAGAACCCTCTTCATACCCTACATAACCCGGCGAAGCTCCAGACAATTTATTGCTGGAAGTTTTATCTGAAAACTCTGACATATCAACTCTAATAATTTCTGAGTTTTTGCCAACCAAGAATTGAGAGAGTATTTTCGCTGTATGTGTTTTGCCAAGTCCTGTTTGCCCTAGTATTAGGAAACTAGCAATTGGCTTTCGCCTTTCTCTTAAACCAGATTTTGATCTTAATATGGCTTTCGAAATAGATTCTACAGCATCGTCTTGTCCTACAATATGGTTTTTGAGTTTTTTCTCCAGAGATAAATATATTTCTGCATCACTTTTAGATAGCTCCGACATCGGTATTTTTGTGGATTGCGACACCGTTCTGTAAATGTCTTGAGGGGTTATTTTCTTTTTGTTGCTGAATTTTCTTTTTGCCCAAGAGTTTAAACTTTTTTTATACTTGTCTAATAGCTCGTCTTGAGCTCGTAATATTTCTTTTGTATCCTTAAAGTTACTAGTCAGTTCGTCTTCTTGGTTCATTAAAATTTCAAGCTGCTTTTCCATCTCTACAGTAGACTTCGGTCTTTTGAAAGATTTGATTTTTACTTTTGCGCCTGTCTGGTCTAATATATCTATAGCTTTATCCGGAAAGTTTTTAGAAGGTATATATCTTGCGGATAGCTCTACAATAATTTCAAGGCATTCATCTGGGAATTCTACATAATGAAACTCTTGGTACTTATCTTTTATACCTTTTAATATTTCTAATGTTTCTTCTTTTGAAGGGGCTCTGCAGCGCACAGCTTGAAATCTGCGATCAAGGGCTCCATCTTTGAGTATAGTCTTTTTATATTCTCCATCTGTAGTCGCCCCTATGCATCTGATATTGCCTCTTGCTAAGGCAGGCTTTAGCATGTTAGCTGCGTCCATGCTACCCTCCGCGCTACCCGCTCCAACCAAAGTGTGAATTTCATCTATGAAAAGTATCTTATTATCATCTTGAGAAACTTCTTCAATAACCGATTTTAGACGCTCTTCAAATTGCCCCCTATACTTTGTTCCAGCAATCATAGACCCAAGATCTAAGCCGAAAATAATTTTATTTAAGAGCGGTTCTGGGCAATGCCCTGAATATATAGAGTTGGCCAAGCCTTCAATAATAGCCGTTTTTCCAACTCCTGGGTCACCAATAAGAACCGGGTTATTCTTGGTTCTTCTTGATAAAATCTCGCAAACCTCTAAAATCTCTTCGTCTTTGCCTATGATTTTATCTAGTTTTTCTTGTTGAGCTAAATCATTATAGTTAATGCAGAACTTTTCTATTGATGATGATTTTTTAGAAGGAGCTTGCTGCGCTTCTCTCGGAGTTTCTTGTGACGGAGAGATAAAAAATGGAGTGAAATTGGGAGAACTTACATTTTCTGAAGACAACTGAAAGTAGTTCTTGATTTCATCAATAATTAAATCTTCTGGAATTTGCATTGATTTAAAATATTTTGATACAGGAGATCCATCATACTTAAGTAGAGACAGTAGTATGTGTTCTATACCTACATAATCGTGCCCAAAGTTGGCGCTAATTACGGAAGAGATTTCAAGCACCTGCTTGAACTTAGAAGAAAACTCTAATTTGGGATCTTTACTATTGTTTTTTTTGCTAGGAGGTTTCATGGAGGAGGTTAATTTTAATGGGTCAATTCCCATAGAAGTTAAAACTTCATGAACGATTCCAGCTTTCAACTGCAATATGCCTAGGAATAACTCCTCTAAACAAACTTTTGACTTTTTATTTTCCTTAGCTATTTTTCTTGAAATTTCTATTGCTCTTTGAGCTCTTGGTGTAAAATTTGGTTTTGGTTGCATCATAGTAATATACACTACTTTAGGTCAGCGAGTTTCATATATATATTCTCCTTTAAAACATTAATGTTGTTCACAAAGAATATATCGTCAGCTTTAGACCCATAGGTCACAATTATTGAGTTTTTTTCTGGAGCTTCATTTATATTTAAAAATTCATCAAGTTTGTTTTCTTTTGAATTATTGCAAAGCATGCAGTTTAGAGATCCAAATTCATCTGCTATTTCTAGTTTCATGTATTTATTTCCAGATCTACTAATTCTAGTAAAGCAATCTAATACAATTCCTATCACGCTAAGGTTTGAGTTTTTTCTTTTTTCTTTATATTCTTTTAGATTTGTTAGTTTTAGCCCAGGCTTGCCAAATATATTTCTTAAGTCTTCGCTATAAGAATAGCCTAGCAGTTGATTCTCGAAGTACCAATTAGCAAAGCTGCTGGATTTGCTATTTTGCATATATATATTTTTATAAGGTTCGTATTTTTTCTTAAAGGTTTGAAATCTAGATTCCTTGAATAAAGGCCTTCCATCATCTCCCACTAAATTATTATCTCTAGCACTAACAATCGCATCTAGCAACTTGTAATTAAACTTTTCGCCCAACTGAATAAAATTTCTTTTCTCGCGATCCGTAAGAACATTAAACACTTGAGCCTCTAGAACTAACAAGGGTCTGCTGCCTTCAAAATTAGAAAGCGCTCCTGCTTGTATTAAAGCGCACAGTGTGCCGATGTGTAATCCAGCTTGCTTGGCAGATATAAACATTTCATATTTTGTGTCTCCTGATTGAGATCTGAATTCTATTAATGATTTTAAAGCTTTTTCAGAAATACCTTTGATGGAGTTTAATCCGTACCTGATGTCGTTGCCTTCAATGGAGAAATCCATCTCTGATTTAGATAAATTGGGGGGCAAAAGTTTTATTCCGAAATAAGATAATTCTTTACTTATTTTACCCACTTCTTCTTGAGGAGAAGGTTCAAACTTTGTCATATTAAGCAAGGATAAGAAAAAATGTATTGGATACTTAAATTTTAGATAAGTTGTCCACGCGGCTAATGTAGAATACGCAATAGAATGGCTTTTATTGAAAGAGTAGTTAGCGCTATCCTCCGCCACCCTCCAAAGCACTTCTCCGGCATCCGCTCCTTCTCTGTTCAAGTCTTTGTTGGTTAGCTTGTTGTCTTCAATTTTTTGGAATATTCTCTGCTTCCATTCTGCCATTTTTTCTACTTTCTTCTTGCCAACAATTCTTCTGAGCTGTTCAGACTCATCTAAGGTGAAACCTACTTTAACGGCCATCTTCATCAGCTGTTCTTGGTACAAAGGAATACCTCCAGTATAGTCTAATATGTCATCAAAGATGGGATGAACACTCTGGAAATTTCCTGTTTCAACATAAGTCTCATAGTTAGATAAAAAATCTAAAGCTCCAGGTCTGGCGATAGCTAGCACGGCGCTTAGCTCTTCTATATTTTTAGGCTTGATTTTTCTGCATACTTTAAAATCTGTTTCCGCTTCAATTTGGAACAATCCTCTAGGACAAATAAGGTTTTGTAGGTTTGAGTATATATCACCAGAATGAACATCTATCTCTTCTAAATCAATGCCTACTAAATTTGCGGTATTATGTAGCACGCTTAAAGTTCTTAAACCTAAAATGTCGAACTTCACCATTAGCTCCGCAACCCAATTCATATCATACCCTGTGATTTTTTGCCCGTCTGAATTTATAGAAACAGGACAAACTTCAGATATAGGTCTATGTGAAATAGCTATACCAGAAGGATGCACACCAGTGTTTTTGTTAAGGTTTTGAATTTTTTTGGCGATTAGTACGATTTCTTCGTTATCTTTACTCCACTCTCTGAAGTCTTCGCTTTCTTCTAGAGAGACCTCTATAGACGCAACCTTTCCAAATTTCTTTGGAATCATGTCGCTAACCCTGTTTGCATCTTGCTCGCTTTGGTCTCCTACTATTTTAATGCATTCTTTTAGGCATAGCTTACTGCTTAAGGTGTTCAGTGTTAGTATTTTAGCTGTTCTTCCGGGGTGTTTTTTCTCAATATAATCTACAACTAAGTGGCGATATTCATAAGCTATATCGTTATCAACGTCAGCAAGTAAACTTCCGTCTAGGTATGTTTCTCCTTCGCTTTCTATTTTTCTCGCTCTACTTTTAGACACAAACCTTTCAAAGAACAATTCATTTTCAATAGGGTCTATCTTAGTTACATTGATTAAGAATAAAACTAAAGAGCCTGCAGCACTGCCTCTTCCTGGCCCTGTTGGTATTCCGTTTTCATGACAGAAATTAATAATATCCCAATTTAATAAAATATAATCTGTAAATCCTAATTCTTCTAATATGTTTAATTCATCATTTAGTCTTTTGATATATTGTTTATGATTATCTTTTTTATTTAATTCTTTAGACAGTAAGCCTTTGTTACATATTTTAGTTAGAAATTCAAAATTAGATACATCGTTTTCTATTCCTAGCTCTCTGTAAAATCTAGAATCTATTTTAAGCTGAGGCAGTTTTACGCCAGGCTCCATAGCTTTATTATAAGTGGAGAAAGAATCTAAAAAACTCATACTTCTACCTCCCAGAGCATTTTTTGAAAAACATCCATATTCTTTTGAATATCATACATTGCGTCATGCAGTTTACTGGGGTCAAAATCTATATCGTAATCCCTGCAGCATTGCTGCAGATTTACTTTTAAGCCTTTTTCCCTGAAATTTAAAAGCTTATACATCCACGCGATCCTTTCAGAGTTATTCTTCTTTTTAATATCTTTTTTAATTGACCTTGCTAGGCAAACTGTGTCTATTGATCTATTAATGTAAGAGTAATCTGCGCTTTTATTTAAAAGCTTTCTGTGGATATTATGTATATAAACATCAAACCCTAAAATGTTGTGGCCTAAAGGTATGATTTTTTCATCATACAGGTATTTTTCAAAATGTTCCAAAGCTTTTTCTGGGCAAGATTTTCTTTTATTATACATGGATTTTGTGAAACCAGTAATCCTGGCAGCTTCTTTCGAGACTTGTAAATTCTTCCAGTCTAATATATAATCCCCTTGATCTAATATTTTATCTCCCTGAAAAAGCATGAAGGCTAATTGCCAAGGTTTATTTTTGGTTGATATTAAATTCAGATTACATGTTTCATAATCAAATATTATATACTTTTGGTTTTTATTAAACCTTAATAATTCTTCTTTCATATTTTAAAATGGTTGTTGTTGATGTTCTAGAAATGATTCGAAGCAAAATTCATCGCTGCCAAAATGGTCTAGACCTGGATTGCCTAAGTTTCTTTGTCCAAATTTTCTACTACAGATGCATTGATATGTTTGAAAAGCTTCGATGTCTTTCCTGCTTTTATATTTTACAGACTTAACCTCTTGTGTTATATAGTTATTAATGTCACAGTATTCTAATAATTTAGACCTAATAACAGAATCAAAGGGTAGCCCGTTGTGTTCCATGAAAAAAGTAGGATTAAAATGTTTTAGATTAGGAGTGCAGTTTTCAAACTCCATGAGATTTTTATGCAAAAAAGAATCGTAAAAAGGTATCACCATGGTTAAATCGTTCGACCAATACTTCTTTATTACTTCTAAACTTATTGAATTAGTTTCTGGGTCTTTTTGGCTAAAGATGATGTTTAGCTTTTTGCACCCCTGACTATTATTTGCAAATATAACCAGTTTATGTTTTTGAGAATCACATAAAAAAGATAACCCAAAGACTAAGTCTATTTCATTTTCAATAGAAGTTGACAATGCTTGAGGAAAACCTGTTAAGCTGTTTTCAACTAAAACAATTTTATCTAAATTGTTTTCTTTTGCAATATCAAAAATACTATCCGAAGTATTTTCTTTTTCACCCCCAGGTGCGGCGAGCGTTAATATGCTTTTTCCAATGCTATAGTGAGAAGTGAATATAGGAATCATTATGGTAGAAGTATACCATAATAATACGCATATTGTCAAGAATTAACTCAGTACTTTTTACTGGCTGCAGAAGGTTTTTTGTGGGTGTATCCCATTTTTTTATACTTCAAGTGATCGGAGTAAGTTTTAGCTTGGAAAGCCTTACCCGACTTGTCGTACATAGTATGCGGTTTAAAATCTTTTTCGCCTTCTTCAGCTTTAGATTTTTTCTTTTTGTTTAAAATTGCTTTTTTGACAGCATCTGGTAATTTTTTTTGTTGATCAGTCAGCTTGGAATTATCTTCTTTCTTATCTTCTGCCTTTGATTTTTTCTTAGGCTTTTGAGCTTTTTTCCAAGATTTAGAATCAGGTCGATCTTTATCTCCGGGTTTTGCTGGTCGGTAATTTTTACCTTCACGTTTTTTCTTGTCTCGTATGTTGTCCCAAAGTCCACGTTTGCTTTCTGAAACCTCCGACTCATCTAACATTTCAAGAATTTCCTCTTCAAAGTCAACGCTACTGGTAACTTTGCTAACTGGTTTCTTACTCCACATTTTACAAGACCAATATTTAGCTTTGGTTTTTGGTCCTGGGCTGTCACAATTATGTCTAGCTCTAAAAGACTTTCTTCTTGAGGGGCTATCTCGTTTAATTTCCATGTTCGGGTCTCCGAAATTAACTTTAACAACGTTACCCTTTTCGTTTTTAACATAAACTGAAAACTTCTTCGGTCCCCCTGAAGTTCTAAATGGTTTATTTAACTTTTTGCCTTTATTTTTCTCCTCGGCAAAAACTTCTTCAGAAACAGCTTCCTCAAATCCCTGTTCGTCTAAGAGCGCAGCTCTAATTTCTTCTGTTAAATCAATGTTTTTAATATATTTTTTCATTATGATAAAAGTTCTCGTATAATTTTCCCATCGTGCGCAACCTTAAACGGTCTGCCGCTTGGAGAAAAAGTTATTTTTCTTGTGTCTAATCCCATCGCATATGCTATAGTTGCATTTAGATCTTCCATGCCAACCCCGCCTTCTTCTACGTAGTGGGCTCGTTCATCAGAGGCTCCATGTACAAACCCAGACTTAATCCCACCGCCTGCAAGTAGGGCGCTAAATGAAGAGGGGTGATGGTCTCTGCCAATTCTTCCAGGTTTTACTTCAGGAGTCCTGCCAAATTCACTTGCGACAACAACCATAGTTTCAGATAATAACCCTCTTACGTCTAGATCTTCTAGTAATGTAGAAAGCGCTTGGTCTAAAGTCGCTCCACGAGTTTCCATAGCGCCAAAAACGTCATTATGCATATCCCAACCGCCGAGTATTACTTCAATAAATCTTACATTATTTTCAACTAATCTTCTAGCTAAAAGACAACCCTGTCCAAAGTTGTTATCTCCATAAGATTCTCTAGTTTTTTCGTTTTCCTTTGTCAAGTCAAAAGCTTCTAAATCTTTGCTCTGCATTAACTTGACTGCATCATCGTATAGATCTGTATAAGCTCTAACTCTTTTTTGTGGAAAGTCAGATAAAAAATCATCGTTAAATGCTTTAGCAACATCTAGTCTTTGGTTGTATAAGTTTTGATCTAAATAGTCAGATTTTTGTACATTTTGTATGCCTGCGCTAGGATTTCCTAGCGGAAGCGGCCCGTATCTTTTTTCGAAATATCCTGCGCCTAAAATATTGCTTCCACCATTAACTCTAACATTAGCTGGTAAATTGGCGTTTGCGTTCCCTCTCATTTTTGTAATCCAGCTTCCAAGAGTTGGGTGAATTATAGTTCCTCTTTTTTGGTAGCTTGTGTGAAGTAAATAATTAGCCTGTTCGTGAGCGCCCTGGTTTGTATTGAGAGATCGAAGCAAGGAAGCTCTATGCATTTGAGAAGCGGTTTTTGGCAGCCAATGCCCAAGCTGTATTCCATGAGCAGAAGAGTCGATTGCATTTGTTTCTCCCATAACATCTGAATTTTCGGGCTTAGGGTCAAAAGTGTCAATGTGCGTCATCCCTCCTCCCATATATAAGAATATTACGCTTTTCGCTTTGGGTATAACGTCAGGTGTATTTAGCGCTAATAGTTCTTTTGAGCCAATTATAGCATTAACACCTAACAAGCCTTTGGCGAGGCCAGCGACAAAACTTCTTCTACTTATATCGTTCATAACATATTATATACACTTATTTAATAAAAATAAACTCATGAGAATTCAATAAAATCCAAGATACATGCTTGAATCCATCTGGTTTTTCAATGATATTTTTTAAAGCATTAAATTCTCTAGTCGTTGGTTTTCTGGCTAATATCGAAAGAAAAACGCTTTCAATCTGTTTATTTTTTGATTTTTCTGATTGCATTTGCTCCATAAAATCTGCGTCTTTTTTACGTAAGATGTTTGTCTCCACGAAGCCATTCAGCAGACTTAAAACCTGCGGGGTATTTGGCTCTTTACTGCTATTATCTATCTGCTCTCTATCTGAACCGCCAAACTGCCGTATAAGGTGCCCTCCTGGGGCTGGAGAGCTAAGGTAGCTACTTCTCACTAGCTGGCGGTCGGGGAATTTATTATTAGAATACTGATGTTCGTCTATTAGTTTTATAAAATTTCTTTCTCCGGGGTTTTCGTCAGCGAGTTTTTTGATATCTTGATAAATTTCTTGACCCGACATGTCTTTATACCTATTGAATATTGGTGAATAGTCAGGTTGATTATGAAGGTAAAATCTTTTTTGACTGTCGATATCATTGTAAACTAGAGTAACTAAAGAGTCCCATAACTGCTCTCCTGTCATGCGTCTGAGTATTGGCCCTTCAAAATTATATTCTTCTAGACTTTTGTAGTCAGCTTTTTTTGACTGTCTTTGGAAAAGTTTTGTATTAAGTAAAATTTTTTGGTATTCTCTGATGTCGTAGTTCACACTAACAAAAATGCGCTCTAAGTATTTCATGAGAGTTTCATTACTCGAAAGAGTTTTATCTGACATTGTATCTATTGGTTCGATTAGTCCTGCGCCAAAAATTTGCTTCCATATTCTATTTGCAATCATGGTGGTGAACCTTGGGTTATCTTTGCTTGTTATCCATTCTGCTAAAATTTTTCTGCTTTTAGGGTCAGACGCTTTAGGGTCAAATATAGGTTTGGGGGTAAAAATCGCTTTAGCATAAACTGTATCACCAGGTTTGCCATTTGATTCCGCAAAATCTCTGGGCAGTTTTATTTGGCCAGTGCCATTACTTTCTATCCCAAATATTAAAGAGTCTCTGATTTGGTTTCTCCAGTTATTGAATAAACCCGCCCTTGAATCTGCATCCTTATTGATCTCAGAACTTAACTTGCCGATTTCTCTACCAGCAGAATTAACTCTTACATTGCCAATGCCAGAGGTGAATGCTGTCATTTCATAAAATTCTTTTTGTGTCCAGCGGTCAAAAGGATGGTCATGGCACATAGCACACTGCAGTCTTGTCCCTAAAAATATTCTTATGGTGTGGGAAAGATTGTCGGCTTGCATGCCTCTATCTCTTAAGAAGTAACTAACTGCTGCGCTTTCTTTTGTTTCGAATATTCTACCTGTACTTGACACTAATTCTGTAACAATTTGATCGTAGGTTTTGCCTTCTCTTAAAGATTCTCTTAACCATTTTCTATAAACCGCTCCAACGTTAATATTAGTTCCGTTTACTCTATCTTTTATCCTGAGCATGTCGCTCCACCAATTCATTTGATGGCTCACATAACCTTCAGAGTTAAGTAATTTTAAAACGAGGCTTTGTCGAGGATTAGGCGTTCTGTCGCTTTCAAATTCTTCTATCTCTTTTTGTGTGGGGATTCTACCTATTAAAGTAAGATAAGTACGTCTAATATATACCGAGTCTTCTATGTCTTTAGTTTTTTGAATTCTTTTTTCTCGTAAGTTTTGCTCGATTAAAGAGTCAATGTATGATGAATAAATTTTTAAAGTCTTATTATCTAATGGGGTTTTAACTTGAGGTATTTGGCTGTACCTATTTTCTGAATGATAAAGCTCAATTTGTTTTTGAGTGTCTTGTGTTAACATTGACGTTTTGAATCTAAATTGTTGAAGATCTTCAGCTCTCTGTATGATTACATGAGTTTCATTAGCTTCTAATATTTTTGCGTCAAGACTTTTGCCATTATTGAAATATAATTTATCAGCAAAACAAAAAGATGTAGATAGTAATAATAGTATTGATATTTTCATAGTTTTTTTATAATGTTTACGATCTCTTCATCCATTGGTGTTGGTAGGGTATCTATGTATTGGCTTTTAAAATACCCGCATTCAGTGTGCTCGTAATCTAAATTGATAGTTTCCATTCTTTCTAGTGGATATTCAAATAGCGACAAGTCTCTAATTCTTGACAAAATTTTTAATTTATTTTCATCTATAATTAAACCTGTCTCTTCTAAAACTTCCCTGCATGCCGCTTTCTCGAGAGATTCTCCAGCTTCTACTGCTCCACAAAATGGAGACCAGTAACCTCCGAATGGAACTTTAAAATTATTATGTGGGCATACTTCAATTCTCTTAGCTAAAACCACTAACTGACCAAGCCTTAGAATAACCCCTACATTAGTTGATGATCTAAAGTTCGAAGTCGTTATGTCTGCACTGGAATGATGGGCATCCGCTATATTGTCTTTTTTCAATTGTAAATCCTTTCTCTAATTTTTGATCTAATGAATCTTTGTCTTCTGGGTATACACTTTTTTTGATGCTTCCCTCTTCATCCAAAAGCACATAGTACTCAAAAGGTTTACGGAACTGACATATGTAGGCTTTGATTGGGCTTCCATCTTTATCTAAAACTTCCTTACCCTTAGACATCTTGTAGCCATCTTTACCGCAAGACAAAGGCCCTCCAAATGTGCCGTCTTTAGGGTAAGACTGATCTGAAGCAAAATTGGATTTTGCATTATTTTCTGAAAAATTTTCTAAATAATTCTGTACGCCAGACAGCTCATACTCAAACCCCTCAAGAACATCATCTGATAATTCTTTCATTTTTATTACTCCTGGGCCAGATTCACCCAGCATATCTTTTTCTAGAACAAATTTTAAAAACAAAAACTCACTAATACTTTTATACTTTGGGTATAATTTTTTAATCGCTAGACAATACATTAAGTCTTGCATGTTGTCGCTGATTTCCTTGCCTTTAAATTTTTGCTTGCTTGATTTGAAGTCTCTTATTATTGCGGATCCGTCTGCGTAAAGAAATAATTTATCGATAAACCCTCTTATGTTATATCTTTTTTCTCCTTCTTCAATCTGTAAATTAAACTCTTTTTCGGAGAAAGACTTGTCGAGTTTTCCTGGGTCTTTTCCGAAAAAATCGTAGTTTAAACCGTTGACTACCATTTTGTTTATGTCATCTAGGCTTTCTTGGTTAAAAACGCTTAAGCGCTTTGCATGTTTGTGTACCATTTTTTCGATAGAAGGAACGCACCAAATAGTTTGCTCTTTGATTATTAAATCAAAATATTTTTTCCTTCTTACGTTTCCAAGCACTTCAAAAATAAGGTGACATATCCATCCTTTTGATGCGCCATCATTGCTTTTGTCTGGAAGTTTTAATACGTACTTGGCCCAATATAACCAAGAACATTGTTGCGCAGTTTTAATTCTGCTGGCGGATAGGAAAATGGGTTTTTTCATAAAATTGATTTAATGTTTTTTGATAGATTAGCGCTAAGCTTTCCGCTTCGCGACATTTGTTTACAAGCAGATTTTATTTCAGACAAAGAATCGTATTGAATACAAGATTGCAAGTTGTCTTTCCAGCTGATAAATTCATTAGAATTCATATCTCCAAAATCATTTTGTAATGGTTGGTGAATTTTAATTTTACTTGGCATAAATAAATGAGATATCATTTTTAAAAAATTCTTATAGGAGGCTTCTAGGCCTCGATTATCTTTAGATAAAGCGTCATTATTAAGCGATAATACTATGTGGCTAGGGTTAATAAATGTTAGATAATTTAATAGTTTCTTAGAAAGATCTAGCCCGAAAGAAACTAAAACGTTATGTATTCCGTGCGTTTTTAAATTTAATAAATCCCCAATACTTTCTACGATAATTACATGCCCGCAATCGCTGATTGATTGTTCTGTTAAAGGGTCTGCGAAAGCAGGATAAACCCAATTGCTTTTTCTACCTATGTGCTTCCATTTGGGTCTGCTGTCATTGTTATAAATATCTCTGCCAGAAAAACCATGTATTTGTTTATTTTCATTAAAAATTGGAAACACAAACCTGCCATTAAGTTTGCCCGATGTGGCTAAACCTCCTTTTAAGTTTTTTAAAACTTCTGTATCAATGCCTTTGTTGTTATAAAATTTATAATGGGGTAATAGTCTTGATAGCATATCTTCGGGGTATACTTCTTCCATTTCTATTTTAGATATACTTTCTGATATAATTTTGTCATACTTAAAACCTTTATCGTCGCTAATATATTTCTTAATTTCTTTAGGGTCATTTGTTCCTAGCGTGACTTGAACTAATTTTTGGAAACTATTAAAAGTAGTATCTTGAACATAATCTTTCCATACTCCAGAGTTTTTATAAATCTGTAATGCGGTAGGGTTATCTCCATTTCTGAATAGCGCGCTAGTCTGCCAATAGGAGCCTCTATCGCTTAATTTATAACCCAGCCTTAATAGGCTGTCTTTAATTTCTTCGGGTTCCATTTTATGAAAAGTTCGGCGCTTGGAAAAAGTTTTCTGCATTATTTAAATTTACGTCTTCTACATTCATACTATCGGACAAATCTTTCATGTCCCCTTTATCACTAATATTAAAATTAACTATATCCAGATTAATTGAATTCCTGACTTTTGTTCCATCTGGCATTTCAACTAAACTTAAAGCTCGCACAACGTCTTTTCCTAAATCTCTATGCTTGAGGCAGGTTAATCTATGCGAGCCAAACTCTTCGGGTTCGTTTTGCAATTCATCTGCAGTCTTTTTTCTTAAGCTAAACAAATGAGAAGAGAACTGCGTGATTCTATCAGAAAGCGAAACAATACTTTCGTCGTCTACTATGTTATTTGAATTCCTGTTGCCTACTATTCCTGTTCTATTGCTTTGTACGCTAGTCAACATAGCGATCATTGGTTCGTTCTCGAATACGATATCTTTCATAACAAGCCTTTTGAACTTATCGACCATTTCTCCTACGACCTGCCATTCAGTCTTAGAACTAAAATTTTCAAAAGTAGTTTTGATATAGTCAAAGTTTAAAATCATTCTATTGCCCCTACCAACCTTTGAGTAGTAAAATCTTCTAACTAAATTAATCATATTATCTACAGACATGCCGCCCACATTGTAATAATAGAACTGCAAGTTTTCTATTTTTTCTAAACCCTGCCTCATTTGATTAACGATTTCCTTGCCCGCGTTTCTCCATTTTCCTGTTTGAACTAAGTGAAGAGGTACTCCTGTCATAGCCGCGCACTGACGATTCATTATTTCTTCTTTACTCATTTCTCCATTGTCTAAATGGAGCACTGGCACGTTATTATATTTGGATGAAGTTTTTGTACAAAAATCCATACAGAACTGAGTTTTTCCAACGCCAGAACGAGCGACAACTACAGTTATATTGCCAGGCTTCAATAGGGATCCATAAAGGTTATTAATTGATTCGTGTGGCCCCATGAATCCAAATTCTTCTATTGGGTTTTCGCCCCGCTCCTCCATGATATCTTTCATTTCTGAGAAAATATTTTCTGGGTTATCAGACTCCTCCTGGAATACATTGATGTTTTTATTATATATTGAATCAGCGGTATCAACAATCTCAGAATAGGAAGCTGTATTTGGTAGGGATTTAACTTGGTCAATTATATCTGATGAAGCTTGGCACAAGATTCTTTTAACTGAAAGTTTTTTAAGTTCTCTTGCGGATGTTAAGACTGAATTCTCAGAGGTCTTTCTCATAGATAAAGCCTTAATGTAATCTGCTATGTTTATGTTATCTTCAAAATCTATACCTAAAGATTTTACTCTTTCAGATAAGACTATTTCGTCTACGCTTTCTGTGTTTTCTAAACTTTGCCTTAGTACGCAAAATATAGTCTTATTAACCTGGCTAGCTTCACTGAAGAAATCATCGTCAGAAATATGATGTGCTATTTCTGGATATATTTCAGGGAATTTTATTAAGCCTGATAGAAATTGCTGTTCGCAGTCGTAAGAATAAATCATGTTAAGAATGATAATACCACAGGTTTAACTGTATGTCAATCTTCTTCTGGGTTGATATTGGGTCTTGTGGCTTCTTCAACTTCACACAAGTAACTTTCCGCAGCTTTCCTGATCCCCATCTCAACTATAGCAGAAGAACTTTGAGACACAACTTCCGGGACTCCGTTTTGATCTACAAAGAACAAAAGAAAGCCTCCGCTTTCTTCTGATGATCCTGAGAATTCATATATTTTTTGCAGTACAGACTCGGGCATACTGAACTTTGGGATTTTATCTGGATTAAAATCTTCCACCTATTTAAGTACACCTTTATTTATTAGCTCATCTATTTCTTTTTCTGAGAACACTTCAATTAGCTTAATGTCGTTCATGTCGCAAAACTCTCGCTTTTGATGGTCTCGCCTCATTTGTGATATGAAATTAATTTTATTTTTACCATGAAAAAAGGGGACATACTTTACATGTTGTCTGCCCTGAACTTCTATAGCCACTCTTTTGTTGGCATTATAAAAATCAAAAGACATTTTTGTTCCAGCTAGAGGGAACTCTTCAAATACGATATGGTTGTTCCATATTTTATTTAATTTTGATTTTACTCTAAATTGAATTTTACTTCGACTAGGCCCTGACCAGTCAATTCTATACTTGTGGGGTTTAGTGATTTTTTTGACAGAACCTAATAAGGTTTTAAATTCCATCTACTAAATTTTTAAACTCAAGATAGAGAAAATCAAGCAATTCTTGGTTCTGTTCTAAATAATTTAAGAACTTTTGTTCGCCTTGGAATTTGCTTTCGCATTCAATATTTTTAGCTTTTAACTCTTCTTTGATTTCTTCTGATAAAGATATCCACGCTCCGCTTTTAGATGCCATTTGAAATGTAAACATTAAGTCAGATATTTCCCTAGACTTCCAGATGGAGTTGCCATCTTTTTGTCCGTATCTAACTGGGTACCTTACAAGGCTACCAGTCTTTTCATTAACACTTTTTCTGAACCTGATTCTACAATAGTGTCCAAGAGGATCTCCTTTATCGTCTATTCTCGTGGCCGATGGATTACTGTACATCACATCCCCGCTCCACCTTTCTTCAAATTCTAGGATGAAATTAGCATAGTGTTTTACAGCATTACCTCCTGCTTGTTTTACTTTTGGGCCACCTCTTGAAGCATAAGGGTTTGTTGCAACTTCAACTCTAACTTGAGAAGTTAAAATCATCATATGCCCCATTTTGCTGATTGGCAGAACCATTTTTTTTAAGAAAACAGATGTTATGAGCGCTCCGCCTGCAACTTGCTCAGGCTCGTCAAAACCTTTATCTATGTCATTAATTCTGCAAAGTGCATCAACACTATCCACAATGAACATGAATTTTCTACCTTCTTTATTATTGAATACAAGCTCTCTTATGAGTTCAAAAACTTTTTCAAAAATATTACAGTCAAATACAAAAAATCTTTCAGGGGCAGGGTCTATCCCGCTTCTAGAAATTATTTCAGGACTTAGCCTACCTTCGCTTTTTATTACTATGATCATGGCATCATCCCCAAAATGATCTTGAAAATGCTTGGCAAACCCAAGCGCACAGCTAGTCTTCCCCCCTTCATTTACCCCAGTAAACCTATGTGCTCCTGGCGTTAATCCACCCCCCAGGGCAATATCTAGATTAATACTTCCAGATGGAATTTTATAATTTAAGTCTTCAAAATTATTGAAATGATATTTTTTATTGTTTTTGTCAGATAAAAAAGAATTGATCTGATCTAAAGCTTCTGTCTTAGCCATTTAGGAACCTCCTTGTTGTTAGTTTATTTATTTTTTTATGTGGAACACTTCCGCCGGATTTTCTCCCAATCCTGTAGTTTTTATATTTACTTTCTGGGCTCTGGCAAAATTCTTTATATTGTCTTTGTATTATTCTTCTCCCTTGGTCTGTTTTAAAGAAGAATAGTGATTTAATTTTTTCTTTTAAAGAAAACTTTTCCCAAAATAATGGGTGTTCATATTTTTTAAGTAAACTATTTAAAATACTATACTGCTTTACATAGTCTTGCTTGCAGGTTAAGCTTTCTTTTATTAATAGCTTTTCTAGAACTGTTTTCTTTTTCACTCAGGAAGTATAACACATAAATTAAACTATGTCAATACATTATATTTCGGGGGAGCGGACCTGATAAACTTTTGCATTTCATCTTTGTACTCGTGAGGCAAGTATTCTTCGTTTTCTATAGCCTCTAATTTTTTAACCACAGAATGGTAGTATTTGTGACTAAGGTCAAAGTGTTCAGTAGGTATTACAAATTGATGTACCCTACCTAGATTGTCTCCAATTGAAACAATCTTTTCTGAATTATCTAAGATGCAAACTGTTTCAGATAAATTAAAATTTTTAAATAAAGATTTTAATTCTGAAGTGTTTCTTGTTTCTGCGTAAGTGTTTTTTAGGGAATCTATTAATTTTTCTTGAGCTGAAACCTCTTCTTTGAGTAATTCAATTTCTTTTTTAATTTCGTCTTTGTCTTTTTCTAGATCTATTTTTTGTTTAGAAAGGGATTCAGACTCTTGTTTTAATTTTAATATTTTTTGACTGACTTCATCTTTCTTCTGATTTAAATTATTTTGTAAAGAGATTACATTCTCTCTTTCGATTTTTAGAGAATCTTCTTTACCTTTGATTATTATATTTTGTTCTTGTACTTGAGCCTTTTTTGAATTAATTTTATTTTTGATTTGAACCAGCTTAGCGTTATGGTTTAATGATTCTTTTTTTAGTTCGTCTAACTGTTCATGTTTAGATCTTAATTCTCTTTCCATCATTTCTAGCTCTGTCTTTTTCGAGTCTACATCTTCTTCTGTTTTATTATAAAGAACTTCATAATTTTCTATTTTGTTTTTAAGATCATTTAATTCTAAGGTTTTTTCTTCAACACCTTTCTTTGCCGCTTCGTATTGTTCTCTTATTTTATTGTTAGCTTTTTTAGATACAGGGAAATGTTTTTCAATACTAATATTTGCGGCGATAACTAAAAGTATAGCCAAGGGGTCAAAAACTAATACGAGAATGATAATAACAATCCTAACTGCTTGAGAGATATCAAACTCTTTACCCGTAAAGTCAGCAATAGCTTCCGCAACATATTTAACTGGACCGACTTCAGCTTCTAGCTGTCTTGCGCTATCAGCAAAACCTATTTTACCAGTTTCTAGTTCGTCTATTCTTCCGTAAGCTTCGGATATCTTGAGATTAAATTGTTCTATTTGGGGTTGAACTGAGGTGTCTTTATTAGAGCTAGATTCTCTAAAGTTTGTTATTTTTTGTTCTATGGTATTAATTTTTTCGTTTGCAGACTGCCTAAAGGAATTTATGTTATTGTTATAATTTTTAATTTCATTTGATGTCGCTTCTCTTTCAGGAGATTGGCTGGATTTTAGTTCTTCAATTTTTTTCTTTTTGCTTGAAAATAAACCGCCAGAAGAACTTTCTAAATCAGATAAAACTTTATCCATTTTTATAATTTTATTATTAGATTCATCAATTCTATTTTGTTCAAAAGCAATATCCTTATTAAGCTGTGATGTTATGTCTTTTATTTTTTGATTTTCAGAATCAATATCAAGTCTACTTGTAGATTGCTTGTTAGACATACTAGACTTTAATCTATTTATATTTTCTTGCTGTCTTGTTATATATTCATTTTCTCTAGATATTTTGTTATCTATAACTTCTATTTTGGCAACAGTTTTTTCTGTTGTTGTTTGGTGTTCTATATGTGCTTTAGATAAAAAGCCAAAAATTCCCATGCTGGTTATTGCCATAAGAGTTAAGGTTGCAAAGCTTAGGTAGCTTTTTATTAGTAGCGGAGAACTTTTCCAATTTCTATGGAGCCATATAGCGGTAACTATTTTTCCTACTTCGAGCACTCCACCCATTATAATAACAGATTTTATAGAACCTGGAAAAATTGTGGCAAGACCAATAACACTAAAGTAAGCAGCTATAGAAGAAATGCTTAGTGCAGATAGAATATATAATAAACAAAAAAACATAATTTTATATATTAATATGGGCCGCCTAGATTGGAATTTGGATATCTATCTGACCTTGGATTTTTGCTGTTAGTATTATTACCACTATTTGAATTAGGGTAATAGTTCGAGTCATTATCGTTGCCGTAATAGCCTCGATCTTGTTTTCTTTTGGATGAATTAAACACTCCTTGGTTGGAGTAGTTTGGCTTAGTTAAACTTGTAGGGGTTTGGTTGTTTGGGTAATTGATACTCATACAAGAGTATTACACGTATTTTTAAAAATCGTCTTCTAAAGAGCCGCTTTGTTGATATTCTCTGACCCTTCTTTCGAAGAAATTACCCATGGCCTGCACGTCAACAACTTCTCCAAGCCAAGGAAATGGGTTTTTATCACTAGGGAATCTGTAATCTAAACCGATCGCTTCAAGCCTTCTGTTTCCAATATAATACATATAATCGACAAACATTTCTGCATTTAAACCTAATATTCCTGTTGGTAGAACGTCGTGTGCATAAGCAATTTCTAGTTCAACAGCCTTTTTAATATGCTCTACAAATTCATCTTGAATTTTTTTAGTCCATATTGTAGGGTTCTGCTCTATTAAGGTATTAATTAAATATGTACCAAAGGCTATGTGGGAGCTTTCGTCCCTAAGGGTGTACTTGATTTGATCTGAAATGCCTTGTAGTTTGTTTTGCCTGCCTAATGCAAGCAACATTGCGAAGCCGCTAAAAAAGAAAGTTCCTTCGCAAACAATCCAGTAGGTAAGAAAGTTTCTTAGTATTTCTTGCTTTCCTTCTTTAGAGTGTGGGTTAAAATCTTGTCTTCCTATGTCGTTGGTTATAGCCATAAGAAAGTCGTCTTTAGCTTTAATACTTGGAATATTCTCGTAGGCGGTAAACACTTCATCAATATCTAAATCTAAACTATCACAAACGTATACTACCGTAAGGTTGTGAAGGCTTTCTTCAAATGCTTGACGAAGGATATACTGGCGGCACTCAGCGTCAGTAATGTATTTAAAGGCACTAAGCAAAAGATTATTACCAACCAAAGACTCGCTTCCAGCAAAAAATCCAAGACAGCGCTTAACAAGTAATTTTTCATCTTCTGTAATATCTCCATTTTTCCATTGTTGAATGTCGTTTTGCATGGATATTTCTGTGGGCATCCAATTGTTCGCACAGCTTTTCAGGAAAAGGTCCCATGCATATTTGTGTTTATGTGGCAGTATTCTATTTACACCTGCAATATTTTCTGTTAAAAGTTCTCCTGTTTTATCGTTCATGTTTTTTATATTACAGCATATAACGAATTAAGTCAAGAAAAAGTTCAATCTTTTTGTTCTGGGCACATCAATTTTATTAAATCATTCTGCTGTGTTTTTGAGGCCTTGTTCCATTGAAGGGCTATATCTTTTCTTTTTTCTTGTATAGTTTTTTCTTTTTCGCATAATTCTTTTTCTATTTTTTCTAAAAAATCAATAGATATTTCTGAAAGATCAATGTCTAGATCAAAAGATATTTCTATTAAATCTTCTATCTTGTTAGTCTCTTTAGCCTCTGTAGCGCTTATGAACATCTCTGTAAGCTCTTCGTCTTTTAAGTCTGGGTGGGTTACTTTCGCGATCTCTCTATATAAAGACTTGACTTCATCAGCTTCTGAGTCTGTCACTTCTTTTGCTTCTGGTTTATCATGAGCTTTATCTGCAACAAGCGGGTTTTTGCAATTAGGGTTATTAGCGCAATATTCTATGATTGATGCAAACATTTTTTGTTTAGCTTCGGAAAGCTCTTCTTCTAGGATTTCCATTTCTATACTTAAGTATTTGCTTTTATGCTTTAGTCTTAATAAAAATTTATTTTTTTCTGAATTGTTGGTTTTTTTACGTTTGCGTTTTTTATTGGAAGATGGTCTGTATTTACCAAGCTCCTCTTTTTCCCATTTTTTAAAAGATTCAAAAAAGTCCATAAGGTTTTTTACACAAAAAAACCCCCCTTGCGGGGGGCGTAGTAACTAAACTATCTTTAATTTTAAATCAGGAATCATGCCCCTGAGGCTCTACAGATAGAATAATATCCATACTGTATCCAGTACCTGCAATGTTATCCGAAAAATCGAATATTGCTTGGGTATTGCTAACGCTCCTCAACTGGCAGATCACGATTGGATCTCCAGAAACACTGTTCTTGATTTGCCCCATAACCTTTGGAGACTGAGTAGCTGTGAAGCCAAACCCAGTATAATCGCAGGTAATGGACTGCGCTCCGCTAGAGATAGCAAAGTTCGATACGCGAATATTGTTATCAATTCTTTGTATCGTTCCTTGGATCGATACTTCGGAGGCACTAATTCTTGTTGTAAGGGAGCCAGTCTTGCTGTCCATTTCAACTTCTTCAGCACTCAAGCGAGTTGTAAGGGAACCAGCTTTGCTGTCCATTTCAACTTCTTCAGCACTCAAGCGAGTTGTAAGGGAACCAGTCTTGCTGTCCATTTCAACTTCTTCAGCACTTACGCGAGTTGTAAGGGAAGTTTCAGCGGCACTTACACGAGTTGTAAGAGAGCCAGCTTTGCTGTCCATTTCAACTTCTTCAGCACTCAAGCGAGTTGTAAGGGAACCAGCTTTGCTGTCCATCTCAACTTCTTCAGCACTCAAGCGAGTTGTAAGAGAACCAGCTTTGCTGTCCATTTCAACTTCTTCAGCACTCAAGCGGGTCTCAATAGAATCAACTTGACTACCTTCTGATCCTGTAGCAACTTCGTTAGCACTTAAACGAGTTGTAAGGGAAGCTGTCTTGCTGTCCATTTCAACTTCTTCAGCACTTACGCGAGTTGTAAGGGAAGTTTCAGCGGCACTTACACGAGTTGTAAGAGAACCAGCTTTGCTGTCCATTTCAACTTCTTCAGCACTCAAACGAGTTGTAAGGGAACCAGTCTTGCTGTCCATTTCAACTTCTTCAGCACTTACGCGAGTTGTAAGGGAATCAGCTTTGCTGTCCATTTCAACTTCTTCAGCACTTACGCGAGTTGTAAGGGAACCAGCTTTGCTGTCCATTTCAACTTCTTCAGCACTTACGCGAGTTGTAAGGGAATCAGCTTTGCTGTCCATTTCAACTTCTTCAGCACTTACGCGAGTTGTAAGGGAATCAGCTTTGCTGTCCATTTCAACTTCTTCAGCACTTAATCGGGTCTCAATAGAGTCGACGCCGTTATTTTGAATGTCAGAAGCAGTACTTTCTTGAACACTTACTCTGGTTTCCAGAGAAGATGTTAAGGATGTCTGTGCGACTTCTGTAACGCTTTGTCGAGATTCAAGAGAACCTGTGACGCTTACATCAGCTTGAACTACATTATCAAATACTAGTTTACCACCAGCATTTTTTTCGATTGTTACACTGTCCAGCTTTATCTTTTCAGCAGCAATAATTTTTGCCATTGAATGTATGTACCCTAAAAGCGATAGAATGGGAATTTAAATATTCTCAAACAGTTGTGAAGTTTTTTTAATATTGTCTGGATTGTTCGGGCTGTATTTCCAGCACAACTCTTTTCCTTGTTCTAGTTTTATATCCAAATTATCGTTGTGTTCTTCTGTGGCAAGCTTTAATTGTTCTGCAGCTTCAATCATATTAAAATCTTCGTAGTAATATCCAAAATCTTTTATAAATTCAGAGTTATGAACTAAAGGGTATCCAAAATGGGCAGCTTCTAAATACGTATAATTTAATGCATTTAAATGTTGGTGGCTGAGAAAAATGGGGTTATCTTTACTCATAATTTTTGGCATAGCTTCTCGTGGATCGAATATCATTCTTTTTATATGGTTTCTGAAAACCCTATCATTTAATATTCTAGATCTTAGTTGATCTTTTTCATCATTGATTAATTTTAATGTGCCAAAGAATATAGCTTTTTCAAAAATATCTGGATAATGTACTAATAAATGTTTAACTGTAAATAATGGAGGTATAAAAGTTTTACTAAAGTTAATATTGGGTTCAACTATAGCAATATTATTTTTTTCTTTTATATTGTATTTTAAATCTTTTTCTTGTATATTAAGAACTTGTGCTGAACCATATATAAATTTAGGATCCCATATATATGGTAGCTCAAAAGTATTTGGCGAAGTATTTATTTTTAAATAATCTTCACAGAAGTCGTAATGGGGAGAATATAGAACTGCGTCATGAATTAAAGAACTTGGCTCGGAAGCCCAGCCTCCATGGTTTTCTTCACTGCAAATATAATTACAAATATCTGTAACTAAAACATTTCCATAATTAATGGCAGCAATTTTACATTCTGAATTCACTGATTTGTATTTTTCTGCATGCTCTGGATTGCATGCTATGCCTGGGGTACAAACGACATCTAAATGGTGCTTTATTGGTGACAATTCATCGTAAGATATAATGTTTTTATTATTTAAAAAACTTTGTTCAATGTCTGTTTTAATTATAGACTCTTCTTGGTTTCCGCAAAAATCTATAAAAAATACATCGTGCCCAGCGGATTCAAGTATTTCATAAAGTAGTATTATGTTCTGGTACAACCCGTTAGAAAAAAATCCGTAATTAAATCTAGTAGTTATTCCTATATGCATGAATATTGTTACACATAATGTTTTTTAATAAAAGTTAAAAGTTAACTTTAGACTTTACTTAGACTTTTATATAATATAGGTGTACAGATATAGCGTGAGCAAAAGAAAATATAATAAAAAGTCTGACTATTGGAAAAAATTCGACAAGCCTAATTCACCAGCAATCCCTATAGTCTCTGAGGATCAAGTGCCTCCTGCTTTTGCTGGAGAGTCTTATTATTCTGAAACCACAAATGCGTCGGTAATATTGCAGCAATCTAATGCGAACAGAAATGAACCAGGGCAAAGTAGGACAAATAGAAGGTCTAATACTAAAGCTAAAGCTCAAAAGAAAGATAAGTATGAAAATATAAGAAGCGGGGTATTGCCTTATGATTTTTCTTCTAGCGGAATTTCTATAAGAGATTCTGTTGAACTCTGCCAGAAGGCCTACGCTAATATATCAATTTTTAGAAACGCAATAGATATTATGTCTGAGTTCGCCAACTCAAATATACAGCTTCAAGGCGGCAATCAGAAGTCAAGAGAATTTGTATATAAGTGGTTTGATAAAGTTAATTTATGGAAAATTAGAGACCAATACTTTCGAGAGTATTACAGGTCTGGGAATATCTTCATGTATAGAGTGGACGGAAAATTCACGCGAGAAGACTTTGCTAAAATGTCTAAGGTTTATGGCGGTTTGGAGCCTGGTAGAATACCAATAAGATACATATTTCTTAACCCTTATGATATTATGGCTCATCGGGCGACAACTTTTAGTGAGGGCCAGTATTTTAAAGTCTTATCTGAATACGATTTAGAAAGACTGAAGAGCCCCAAGACAGAATATGATCAGCAGGTATTTGATAGTATGCCTAAGGAAGTAAAAGAAATATTAGATACTAATTCTTTTCCAAGAGATGGGGTTAAAGTTCCTCTTCCTGATGATAAAATTATTCACTCTTTTTATAAAAAGCAGGATTACGAACCGTTTGCAATACCTTTCGGCTTCCCCGTGTTAGATGATATAAATTACAAAATAGAACTTAAAAAAATAGATCAGGCTATATGTAGAACTATAGAAAATGTTATATTGCTTATTACTATGGGCGCTGAACCTGAAAAAGGGGGGATAAATCCTAGAAATTTAGAAGCCATGCAGAAGCTTTTTCAAAACGAAAGCGTTGGGAGGGTTTTGGTTAGTGACTATACTACTAAGGCAGATTTTGTTATACCAGATATAAGGAAGGTTGTTGGCCCAGATAAATATCAGATAGTTAATCAAGATATTAGGGAGGGATTACAAAACATTATTGTTGGAGACGAAAGATATAGTAATACTCAAGTAAAAGCAGAAATCTTTTTAGAAAGATTAAAAGAAGCAAGGAACGCTTTTCTTAATGATTTCTTGCAAGATCAAATTAAAATGGTTTGCGAAAATATGGGCTTTAGGCAATACCCTGTAGCTCATTTTGAAGAGATTGATATTAAAGACGAAGTCCAATTACAAAGAGTCGCCACAAGACTGATTGAATTAGGCATACTTACTCCTGAACAAGGAATTAATGCAATTAAATCTGGAATATATCCTGCGGGGGAAGATTTAGATCTCGCTCAAGAAGAATTTTTGTCTCAAAGAAAAGAGGGTAAATTTAATCCATTAGTCGGAGGAGTTCCTTCTGTTGAGAATCCAGGGGCAGAAAAAGATAGGGCTCTTCAGAAAGAAACTATGCAAAAAGCTGCACCTCCTGTCCAACAAAGTGCACCTACAAAAGAAAGCGGTAGGCCTACTGGCACTAATGGAATTCCGCAAGAAAATAAATCAACAGAAAAAATTACACCTTCAGATATAAAAGATGTTATATTTAAAATAGAAAATTTAAACAAAGCTGTTAAGTCTCAAGTATTAAAAAAGCATTCTGTAAAAAAACTTAATAAAGCACAAAATAAAATGGTAGACGAATTATGCGAATCTATTATATGCTCTTCTAGTCAAAATGAATGGGAAAAAGTTGCGCAATGCTGTATGGATGATAATAATCAAATCGCTAAGTTACAAGTAATTCCTGAGATACTAGATATAAGTCAAGAGAAGGAGCTGGGTTTGTATCCGTCGGCTATATTTTATCATAGTATGGGGGAATTTACTGATGATTAATAATATTGTAAGTCAAGCAGGTTATTTAGAATTAGTAAAAGCTAGCTCCACAACGATCGCTAATTTAGGTATTTTTTTATGTAATATAGATACAAAAAACGCTGATGTTATTGATCTTTTTATTGTGCCATCTGGAGGAACCCCCGGAAACGAAAACAAAATATTATCAGAACTTTATATTCCCCCAAGTCAAACTTTTAGTTTTGGGGAAGAAAAATTTATATTGGAGCCTGGAGACTCAATAGGCTTCTCATCTCAGGTTGGAGGCAGAATTACTGCAACCGTAACTTTTACTGAATTATAATGGCCGGCTTTGTTCCAAAAGAAGATGCTATATCCGGAGCCTACCTTAGGCTTAACGGAGACGACGAAGTATTTGGGCATAAGGATTTTATTAACGATGTAACTATTCGTGGTGATCTTCAAGTTTCTGGAGATATGCGTGTTTCTCAAATAGTAGATTTTACTAGTGAGTCTGGAGATATTAGCGGGCATATATTTAGGGGTAGTACAGCATATTTTGATGAAGTGGTCGTAGGCCAATTATCTGCGCTAGAAACTTCTGGGGGTTCTTCTGGTGAAACTTCTGGAGGATTAGATACTGGGCCGGTTTTTGTAAGATCAGTGAGTGCTGTTAATGGAGTAAGGGAAATATTGGAGTCGGAATACAATGGGGAGATTATAAGAAAAGTTAAAACTGCAAGCGATCAAGTGGATGTGGGACTTATGTTAGAGCGCGGAGATGCTCAATCATATAAACCTTCAATTTTCTATTCTGTAAGCGGGGTAGATAATTCCGATCAAGCGATTGACCCCTCCTCGTTATCAACGCATTCTAATGGGTATTCTTTTAATTCAACAGTTAGGCTTGATGCTTCGACTCCTAAAACTTATTTATTTAAAAACGGATCAAGGCAAACTTATTTAATAATAGAAAAAGATACTCCCCCGCAAATTATATCTGCAGAATTTGTTAACAAGTTAGGGACTGGCAGTTTTTATGGAACTGCTTCTTTTAATTCCGAATCTGGAGCGGTGACAGTACAGCAGACTGAAGCTAGAAATGGCGATGTTGCTAGGGTTAAGGTAGTTGCAAATAAAGCTATAGGGCAAATACATATATCGGGGGCAGCAGTGTCAAGTAAAACTGTAAACTCTCCTTCTTATATAGATAATCTAGATGGAACTTATACGCATGAATTTGATGTAAATGTTTCCGCTTCAAACTCTGTATCTGATAGAAGTTTTACTATAAGAGTGAATGATTTAGTTGGTAATCCTTCTGAAAATTACAATTCAGATAATACAATTAAAACAAATAATCAATCTCCGTCTGGCAGTATATCTATATCTTATCCTAATAATACGGGATTAATGAATAATACTACTGACATAGTTTCTTTTAATGTAAGTGCTAATAATTTTGATCATTATAATTTTAGTAATAGTGGTATTTTTTCTATTAAAGAGGAGCCTACTACTTTAACTGGTGGACCTTTTAAATTTTCTGCAGAAAACGCAAACTCTAGAACTAGTGGTAGTTTTTCTGTGCAAGTATTTAAAGCTTCGAATGGGCGAACGGCTAGTTTTTCCAGCTCATCCGTGCAAGTCCAGTCTTTTGGAACTACGCCTTCTTTAAATTTTTCTCCAAACCTTTTTAGTTCTTCAAATTCAGGGGCTGTTTTGAATAATGTAAATATAACCTTAAGCGAAGAAGTAGATGTATTGACCGTAGATTCGGTTTCTGATACAAGTATATCAATACAAAACTTAACAAAGAATAATAATAAATCTTTTTCTTTTCAAATATCTGTAGATGATTCTTCTCCAAGAGGAACTTTTACAATTAATTTTGCAGGCACAAAAATAATAGGAGATAGTTTTAGTAAAAGTGATACTGGATCTATTAGAGGGTTTAATCAAAGAACAGTGACCGCTCTTGCGACTGCATATGAGCCAGTAGATATTGGGGTAAATGTATTTAATACTTCACGATTAGTGGTTTCTGTCCAGCCTGACGGAGGTAATTCTTTTTCGGTGAACTATGACTCAAATATTACTGGACCAAAACAAGATGGAACAAGTAATCTTGAGGCTGCATTTGGGATAATAGATGATAATAAAATAGTAATAGATAATCAAGTTATTACTAACGCTGGGAATGTAAGTGATGTTTTTATAACCGTGGAGGAGTTGCAGTGATATGAGTTTATCTAATGTACAAGCTCAATTGGGTAATATTTTAGCGGCAATGCCGTTGAAATTGCAAAAGGTAGACGCTGCATTTTTAGATGATTCTACCCCTCCTTTTGAGGGCGCTGTTGTGTCCGATGAGCAAGGTCAGTTTTATATTGGAGATTTTAATAGTAACGGAGATTTATTTTGGAAACCAATTAGAGATACAATTTCAATGTCAGAAAGCTCTACTTCGGAAGCTTTTGTAACTTATAATCTTCCTGTAGGTTTTGAATCTTCTACAATATCTTTTGGAAAAACTCTTACTGGGGACTTGGTTTCTGTTTTTGTACAAATAGAAACTCCTGTTGCAGCTAATATTTTATTTTACGCGACAACAATAGCTAACATACAAAAAGATAAGTTTGATTTATTTATCAGTGACACGATAAGAACCACTGGTTTTAAATTACATGTATTTGCTAGAGCTTATGCTAATCCAGATTCTGATGGAGATGGAGTGCTTGATAATGAAGACGCTTTCCCTTATGATGCAAGCGAAACAATAGATACTGACTCAGATGGTATTGGAGATAATGCAGATGCGTTTCCTGATGACCCAACAGAAAGTCTTGATACTGATGGAGATGGAGTTGGAGATAATACGGATCCAGATGTAGATGGAGATGGAATACCTAACGAAAGCGATGCTGATTATTCAGTAACTCTATCTTCTACTTTTAGTGGAGTTTCTTTTGTTACTGAAGCTGTTGGGTCGGGCACAAATCTATTACAAGTAAATGACGTTTCTGGATTATCTCTTGGAGACACAATTATAATAGATGAAGGCACTGCTCAAGAAGAAGAAGCTGTTATCGCTGGATTTGGATCTTTGGTATTATCTTCTCCATTAAACCAACCGCATAATATTGGCGCTACTATTAGGAAGAAAGATACTTTATCTTTAATATCTTTGCCAAGCGGTGTGATTTATAATTCAGATGGATCTAATATTATAAGTATATCTGTAGATGGAATAATATTTAATGCTGCCGACGGAGTCTATAGTAATTCTACTTATGCACCTCATGACTTTAATGGAAATAGTGTGCCTTCGTCTTCTTTGATTCAAGGCTTTGATACTTCGTATCGAACTCCTGGGGGTTCGGTTTTAAATTTAACATTCACAAGAATTAATGGTTATCTAGAAGTCCAATCTATGTCAGTAGGATGGTCTGATGTTGATGGTGATGGATATGGAGAGCATGCGGACGCTTTTCCTAATGACGCAACAGAAAATGTTGATACTGACGGAGATGGAGTAGGTGATAATTCTGACGCTTTTCCGAATAATCCGTCTGAAAGTTCTGATTCTGATAGCGACGGCGTCGGGGATAATGCCGATGATGCGCCTAATGATCCAGGGATACAAACTGACTCAGACGGAGATGGAATAGATGATTCTGTTGATCCTAGTTTTGTTGATAGTGACGCTGATGGAGTTGTTGATGAACTGGATGACGCTCCTAATGATCCAGGGATACAAACTGACTCAGACGGAGATGGAATAGATGATTCTGTGGATCCTAGTTTTGTGGACAGTGATGGTGATGGTGTTGTTGATGAATTAGATGCATTCCCTAATGACCCAGACGAAGACACAGACACAGACTCAGATGGCGTTGGCGATAATGCAGATGCGTTTCCTAATGACCCAGACGAAGATACAGACACAGACTCCGATGGCGTTGGAGATAATGCAGATGCGTTTCCTAATGACCCAGACGAAGACACAGACACAGACTCAGATGGTGTTGGAGATAATGCTGATGACTTCCCTCAAGATGCATTAAGATCTTGGTCTGAAGTTGAATTCTCAGCGTTAGGTTCAGAAATATTATTATCTGCAAACGATTTATCTGCTTCTGTGGGTAGTGTTGGCGCAGAACTTTTATTATCTTCTTCTGTAGATGAATTAATGTTATTTGGTTTTGATACTCAAGTTGGAGTTGAAAATGTAGGTCCTGATCCAGATGAATTTAATATTAGTTCAATAATTTCTCAAATTGATATTGGGGATATTTCTAGCGCAAGTAGTGACAGCACTACAATATCAAGCTTAAGTATCCAGATTGTTTTGGAGGAAGTGTAAAAAAAGGTGTAATAAAAAATATGGCAAGAAAATTAAGAATTGGTTTTGATGGAGGTTTAGATGTTTACCCTAATCCTTATACTGATAGTTCCTTTTATGCCTGTGATGGTAGAAATGATCATTTTGACGCGAATGGTGTTAGATATAATAATTACCACATCATGGGAAGATATCCTGTGAATACTTACACTAGACCAGGATGGTATTCTGGATCTAGGCATGCCTGGTATTATGTTAACACATCAACCAATGGTGGCACTGTAAATTATGCAGGAGCAGGTAAGTGCGCTACTTGGTATAATGGTCAGAATTGTATACCCCGCTGGAATGTCAATGCTTTTGATCAAGGGTTTTTTGCTAGATACGATCAACGCACTGTAGGAGTTTATACTGATGAAAACGACGTTTCACCAAGCGGTGGGCTTGTTCTGTTTGTCGCTGGCGACGCAAGCGGAAATGTGGTTATCGCCTATATTGCAGCAGATTTAGAAGGAGGAGGCGACGTATTAAAAACTACTCCTGGATTTCAAAATAAGAAAATTTTTATTGCGACTAGAAAAAGTGGAGAATTTAATCCCGATAGTACATCTGATAACATCTTGGAATCAGAGATCGTTGCCTCAAGCCCTAATTTAAATATTCTTAAGAACGAATGGGCGGATGTAAAATTATCTATAAATAATTCTGGAGAAATTTATATTTCTTATCACGGCGTAGAAGTAGAATATGATTTGAAGCAGGAAGATTGGGTTACTGATGGATCTTTTAGTTCTTGGGATTGGTTGATGGCCCTAGGATCAAGTAGGCAGAATGATTATATTGATAATTTATCTATAAATGACGGATCTGGATCGAGTGATAATGGAATTCCAAACCGATCAAAAATGTATATTCTTAGCGATTCAATGTCTTACGAAGCAGGTCAGTCTTCTTTGGTTAGCGATAATGGTTTTGGTGCAATAGGAACAATTTTATCCGACGGACAAGACGACACTTATGTTACTGTCTCAAAGGGCGGTAGTATTGTGATGAAATTAAATAACTTGAATTTTTTACCAGCTGAAGGGCATGGGTTTTCTAATGCAAAAATAACAGGAATTGCTACTAAATTCTCTGGATTAAGAGCTGTAAACTCGGGGCAAAAAATAAATTTAAAAATAAATAATATTTATTCTGGGACGGAAACTTCAGAAGTTAAATACCTTTCCCTTACTCAGGGGTACGAAATAATGCAGGATTATGTTTTTCCGCAAAATATAACAGACACATCTTCAGCTGTATTTGAATTAAAACTGGAGTACGAGTCTTAAAATGGCTAAGAAGTGCAGGTTTGGTTTTTTTATAAATCCAGAAAATGGCTACCCTCGTATGACTGACAATACGTTAATCACTAGTTATCAATTAAATAATTATTCTGGGGGTATATTAAATGGAAAATACACATCTTCTGAAATTACCGCAGTCACAACACTAGATACGCACGGAGCCTCAAATTATTTTTGGAAAGAAAATCAAGAAAGTAATTGGGTTGAGGAGGGTGACGAAAATACGAATTATTTAATTGGTGGAAATGGTGATAGTGCTGGCTATAATTGGAATCCATCAAGAATTAATCTTTTGGCGCACGCATCAGATGACGGGTTGCCTGTTGGCGCTGTTAATCCGCAGCCTCAAGTTTATCAATCTACAGGATCTTCATTTTACGGAGCTGAAGGTTCCGGCAAAAGAACAATAATTGGAGTTGATTTAAATAAAATTTCCGATGGTTTTTATGCTAATTTTTGGATGAGTTTCGCTAGAAATACTGTAGTTGATAGAAATACATATTCAATTAAAGACGTAGTTAAATTTAAGCTTAATGATAAGTATTATTCTGTTCACATAGACATAACTGATAATGAATTAAGGATATTAAATCATACAGATAAATTAATTCTATCATCTTCACCTTTTCAGCCTACCGATAATACTTATAATTGGCATAATTTTGATTTGAGAATTAGTTCAACATGTAAAATTGAATGTTCTTATAAAAATGCATATGTTAGTTGTCAATTATCAAATTTATCTTTTGAGCAAATGCAGGAGTTATATACTTTTCCTGGTGCGGTTCATGCGGCTTCTCATTTAATGAGTACAAACTGGTCTGTTAATGATGGATCTGGTAGTGAAGATAATGGGCCAGCGAAACCTTTTATTGCTGTGCCTTATCATTATCATAAAAAAATTGACAACATGAGTAATTTTGAATTAGCAAGTTACCCTGGAGCTAAAGCGTGGGCTACGTGGGGTGGCGCTTATGAATATAGAGCTAGAAATGTCGGGGCGGAGGGTAACAAATATAGATGCCAAGTAAAGGTTAATACTGCTAATACTGAAGATTTTGAATGGTTGATTATCGATCAGGATGGTCAGGTTTTTATAACATTACATTGCAAAAATCATCCAAATACTTATACTCGAGCAGAGATAAGAGAATTTTATAATAATACCCCTGGTAACCCTTATACCATGATACCTTATGATGATGATAATTGGGCCTATCCAGCTGAAGCAGCTGGTATATCTACTTGGGGGTGGGGTTCATTATCGGGAGGTATAGACGCTGGAATCGATCCTGCGTTATCAATGAAAACTATTAAGTCTAAAATAGAATCCGAAACAGGAGAAATCAACTTATCTTTATCAAGTTTAGATAAAATGTATTGGGGGCATGCCGACACTTCTATAGTGATGAGTGATTTTAATAATGTTGAAGCTTTTAATGTAATTGTTAATGGTTTAAAAACTGAAGTGCTAACTTCTGCTAAAATTAATGCGGTTCTTTTTGATGATGATTCTAATTCATCAGTATCAGAAGATTTTACTTTTGTAGGATTAAGTGATGTTAGTAATTTATTTTCTATTTATAAGCCGCAAGTAACAAAAAGCAAATTTAATTCTGGGTTGGCAAAACTTAGATTAAATCTTCATCGAGGCGATCCCTTACTTATATATGATGCTGATGGAGACGGAATAGAAGATTCTCAAGATCCAAGCTTTATGGATGCCGATGGAGATGGTGTTGTTGATGAATTGGATGCACTTCCTAATGACCCCAATGAGTCTGTAGATTCTGACGGAGATGGAGTAGGGGATAATTCAGATTCTCAGCCAAATAACCCAGGAGTTTCTACTCCTCCTGCGCATTTTGTTTATGGAGATGATGGATCTAATGGGATTGGATATTATTATCCTGTATATTTAACAACAAATGGTCTTGGGCCTTACCATTCTCATGTAATTAACGGACAAACCGTTTACATGGAAGACGCTAACGCAAATCACGCGCAAGCAAGTTTATCTGGAAGTTATACAATTTTACCAGGCACAACAGTTCCTGATGCAGACGGAGATGGTGTTCCTGATGATTTAGACGCGTTTCCTAACGACGCTTCTTTAAGTGCTAAACAAAATTACTCTTTAACTTGGAACCAATCGTCTGGATCATTGAACACTTCTGCAGGAACTCATGCTTTGGTTGCAACTAACGAATCAAATAGTGAACCTATCGTTTGGAATATAACCAGTGGAAGCGGTGCCTACGTAGGCGTAGATGGTAATGGTAATCCAGCTTTAATACTAACAGGTAATGGTAGCGTATCAGTTTCTCCAAGTATAGCGGGTACTTCAGAATACAATGAGCTAGCCGCAGGTGTTGTAGTTAAAGATTTTCACATATTAGATAATACTACGGACACTGATGGAGATGGAGTTGCTGATTTTTATGATTCGTATCCAAATGCGTCTTCTGTTTTAGATAGTGACGGTGATGGATTAACTGATGAAGAAGAGGCCTCTATAGGCAGTGATCCTAATAATACTGATTCCGACGGAGACGGACTAGATGATTACGAAGAAGAAATGGGTTGGGGAATAGATCCTAATAACCCAGATACAGACGGTGATGGAATTGGCGATTATGAAGAAGCTACTGGAAATACAGACCCTGGAGACGCTGATACTGATGGAGACGGCGTGCAGGACGGGGTTGACGCTTTTCCGCTCGACGATAGTGAAGACACTGATACTGACGGAGATGGTACTGGAGACAATGCTGATGGCGCCCCAAATGATCCATCTAGCACTACTGCTGCAGTATTTGACGAATCATCTATAACTAGCCCAGATTTTGCCGCACTAACTGGGTCCAGAGCGGGCTGGGATTACGAAATTGTAGACCAAGCAGGCGCTACCCTTACATGGGACGCTGTTCCTGGCGCAACCGAATACAGTGTCACCTTAAACAGGTACAGTTACAGTGACCAAGCTGGAAATTCTACTATGATAGATTCAGTTGTATACGATAAGGATAATGGTTATGTTTCCTACGGAGACTCTAATAACTCTACATATAGTTTTACATTACCTACGGAAACAGAAAGCACTGGCTACATCATTAGGGTTAACCCTATAGGAAGTTCTTTTGCGCAAGTTAGGCTAGATGTTGTTTTTGTATTGTCTGCGCCTGTATCTGCAACACCCGCGCAATATCAACAAGCAGAATCTTTGCTTCAGGGTAATCAAACAGAACCTTTAATTGTGGCTTTAGAGATAGTTCAATCTGAAAACTTTTTCGGCTCTCCAACAAATGGTGTTCAAGCTAAGTTGCTTGATACTAGAAATTTTACTGACGTTTCTTTTAAAATCAATTTCGGAGATACAGGAGGAAGTAACGCCGCGATAACTGGCTGGGTAAGTGCTGAAGGAGAGGCGTCAGCAGACGGGGATGTGAACCCTTTAAGTGGGAATACAGTAAATCAATTTACTAAGGAGGGCTCATTGTATACATTTACTCTTCCGTTGAGCGGCAATCATTCTGGGGTTAAAGGGTTCTCGGCGCGTGCTTTTGAAAATGGGGTTACAGTTGGTGATGAGACGAGTAGGAGTGATTTTGCTCCTGAATTAAATATAGATTCAATAGGAAATTCTTGGGAAATCTCAGAATACCACCCGAATGAAGTAAGAATAACTAGTTATTATAGTCCGTATTCTTGGAATTTTGCAAGCAACACTCAAAATGCTAGTGTGTTGTATGGAACTCTTAATGGCTCTAGTGGATATGGTCACTATTATGGTAATCATTTTAATATAGCGTTGAGTGTAGAAACCGAATTTAAATTTGTAAACCAAACAAGTACTAATTTTTATGTTTATAGACCTAATGGAAACCATTTGTTTAGCGTAGAAGCTGGAGGAGAAACACTGATAACTTTAAATCAAGTAAGAGATTATAACGGTAGCGAGAGTGATGGATACGCTTGGTCTAGAGATAGTAATATAATGAGCGGTAGTACTGGTACCGAAGGCTTTATATACGTAGGTTAATTAACCTAATATTATTGCCCATTTTTTTGCTAACTGCGCAGCTTGAGTGTAAGTTACGCTTCCTGTGCCTATTGAATTGTCTATTTTTTGGTCCAATATTCCACTGGCGTTTTGCAAGTTAGTATTTGTACTTATAATTTGTTGTTCGAAATCTGTTCTATTAGATTGAACATTCGCACTAACGTCATCTATCTGCTGCTCAAGGTCAGACCTAAGAATTGCATCAGCGTTTTCTAAGTCTGTTCGAAGTATACCGCTGGCAGACTGCATGTCTGTGTTAACGTTGTCTATCTGTTGCTCAAGGTCAGACCTAAGAATTGCATCAGCGTTTTCTAAGTCTGTTCTAAGTATACCGCTAGCAGACTGCATGTCTGTGTTAACGTTATCTATCTGTTGCTCAAGGTCAGACCTAAGAATTGCATCAGCGTTTTCTAAGTCTGTTCTAAGTATACCGCTGGCAGACTGTATGTCTGTGTTAACGTTGTCTATCTGTTGCTCAAGGTCAGACCTAAGAATTGCATCAGCGTTTTCTAAGTCTGTTCGAAGTATACCGCTAGCAGACTGCATGTATGTGTTAACGTTATCTATCTGTTGCTCAAGGTCAGACCTAAGAATTGCATCAGCGTTTTCTAAGTCTGTTCGAAGTATACCGCTAGCAGACTGCATGTCTGTGTTAACGTTATCTATCTGTTGCTCAAGGTCAGACCTAAGAATTGCATCAGCGTTTTCTAAGTCTGTTCTTAGAGCGATCCTTGCAGATGTAGAATCGTATTCTAAATCATCAATTTGTTCTTCTAAATCAAATCTTAAAATTCCACTAGTATTTTTTAAAGAACTTTGTAAAGTAGATATTTCATTATTTAAATCGCTTCTTAATATCCCACTTGCAATAATTAATGAATCACTTAAGGAGTCAATTTCATCTGATAATATTCCGCTAGCATTAGTGAGTAATGAATTTAAATAATTATCTGCGTCAATTCTTTCTTGTATTTCTATATCTATTTCGCCTTGTAAATAATTAACATCTGATATTCTATTTTGAGTTTCAGTGTCTAAATCTGTTCTTAATATACCGCTAGCTTTAAAAAGTTCAAAATGTAAATCATTAACATCATTGATTCTTTCTCGTTCTTCATTTTTTATGGCATTATCAAGATTAATTAATTCAGCATCTATTCTGTTGATTTCTGGATCTAAATCTCCAGATAACATAATTGGTATATTCTCTGCGGAAGGTCTAGTTTTAAAATAACCACTAGCAATGACTGCACTATCAAAATCTAATGAGGACCCATGTATGTCTAATAAATGACCGCTTTCTATTATTGCCTGCTTGTAGTTTAAGTGGCTGCCAGATATATTATCTAAATCTTTATTTAATACTACAGGCTCGCCTCCTACATTGGCTCTACCTAATAAGTCATCCAGCATTAAAGTCGGCGCAAAAGGATTATTACCTATCTGGATTACGCCGGGAGATATTTCCCTTATTAACTCTTTGTGTTTTTTAATTATCATTCGGAGTTCATCTTTCCTTCAACAACATACTTGACGGTGTATCCAGAAATTGTATGATCTCTTTTGAATGATAAGATATTATCTCTTTCAATATCTGAAAAACCCATTGAAAATCCATCTTCAATAAAAACGTAATCAGGTTGATCATCCATTCTGAATTTTAATTTATATAATGTATCGTTGATAATAAAAACGTCTGAACTTGGGTTTTCATCATGACCGTAAGCATCAAAGTAACCAAAACTATCTCCAGAGTACTGATCTAACCTTATTGCAAATTTTTGATCTGTGTCAAAATTAAATATTCTTTCGCTGCAATGTAGTTCGTCTATATCTTCTTGTAGTATAAAGAATTGTTCTTTTTCTTTTAGAGCTGTTGTTGGATTAAATACTGTTTCACATTCATCTGGTAAAGAAAATAGTTCGTCGGTTGTTTCTAATATTAATATATCTTCGTCAATTTTTTGATTAAAGATTTTTGTTCTTTCTGATCTTGCTTGAAGACCGCTAATATTAAACTTTATTTTTTCTAAATCTTGATTGATTTCATTAAAATTATTATTATCATTTTGTATTAAAATACTATTTTCTTCAGAGATTTTATCTAGTAAGGTTGAATTTAAATTTTCGTTTTGAGTATACAAACTACCAAGAGAACTCATTACAGAATTTTGGTAATCTATTTGCTCTCGACTTTGACTGCTTCTGAAATTAGATATATTCATTTTATAAATTCCCCTAAAGCGTATCTTCTCCATTCGTCTCTGCCTTTATCGCCACCTACCTTAACAGATCCACCTGCGTGTTTTAAATATATAAAATACTTATCTGCCCAAAAATTATTATGACCCTGCATTGGTATTTGAGCTGTATACGCCCACTCTACCAAAGGTATTCTGCGGTCTATTTCCTGCCTGACATAAAGCCATTGATTGTCTACGTAAGTGTCATAATAGTCCAGTGGGAAAGCTCTTTCTCCTCTTCTTAAGCAATGCTCCCAAGCGGCAATAGCCATTCTTTTCCATCCTGTTCCATAAGCGACATAAACATAAGTGTTATCGGCTATTATAGACCCAAGTCCAAGTCTTGAATGAGTTTGCTCTGGGCTCATGATGTGAGCATCTTTTTCGTCAAATAGATTTTCTTCAGGAGTGTACATTCTTTCTATACTATAACGAACTTCAAAGCCAGATATGGTATATTGTCTTCTTAGAAAAGTTTGATACGCTTCATCTTTAGTTAGCTCCATTTTTTGACCTTCATGTAAACTGAAATCTGAACCTCCGCCTCTAAAATAAACTTCCAGTGGGAATGGGCTATCATTATATATTGTAACTTTATCGTCACTACCCATTCTTTTGGGAAATGGAAATAGGGATTGGTATCCATCTGTATTTCCCTTGTAATCTTCAAACCTAATTGAATGTGGCATTACTTCGTCAAAAACAAACAGCCTATCTTTGTTCATTTCTCCTTGGAAGTCTTCAGCTAATAACATTTCCTGTGATAATTCAGGCGTTGCTGTAGAATCGTAACGACCGTTGTATGTTACTTTGTTGAATAATTTATCATACAAAGATGCATCTTCTGGCTTATCATAATCGATTGTCGTCTCTTGAATCATACCTTCTTCTTCAAATTTTTTTACATAAAAAGTTAAGTCTCTGAAATTACCCTTTAGCTCTTCTAGGGTTAGGTTTGATTGTTCTGTATTAACGCTAACATTTCTTAGGTTTCTTTCGTTTTCTATATAATGCAACTCGTTGTGTCCAGATATACCAGATAGTAATCTATGCGTTTCTGGATCTGCCCCCAGTTCTACATTAAGTTTTTCTAAAGTTCCAGAGATGCCAGATAACCATTCGTTCGAATCTTCTATTAGGTCTTCTATTTCTTCAGAAGAATCTAATATTCCAGAGCCAACTTCTAGATTATCTTGATGTATTAAGTTTGCATCTTCTAGCTCTTCTAGAATTAAATTTTTAACATCTATTTGCTCTTGCTGTTTTTGAAGTTGGACTTCTTGGTTTTCTCTTATTTTTCTAGAATCTTCTTGGTTAGATTCTTTCAACTCATCTATAGAGAACTCTATGTCTTGAAGATGTGTGTGGGTCTGATTGATCATTACATGAGTATGACCAAATCCTGTTGCTACTGTGTTTTGTAAATCGTCTAAGTTCTCGTTTATTTCATCTGCGCTAGATTCTATAACACCAGAAATACCTGATAATATTCTGTGGGTTTCTATATCTTGAGTGTCTAAACTCTCTTGAAGTAATCCAGATATTGCGGATAATAAATTGTGTGTTTTTATATCTTCTGGATTTAAGTTTTCCAGTATACCTGATATTCCAGAAAGTAAACTATGCGTTTGCTCATCAGAGGAACTGCCATCTAGATTAGATAGCTCTCCTGATATTCCAGATAAAATTCTATGTGTATTTACATCATTAGGCTCTAGATTTAACTCAAGATTATCGATGTTAATCGCAGCGCCGGTGTTAGGGACCCATTGCCCCATCTTTTCGTCCCATTGAAATGTAAAAGCTACATTATGGGAGGGGTCCAGCTTTTGTATCTGGCTGTTAAAAAGAGGGTTATTTTGGAAATCCGGCATACATTATATGTACACCTAACTGAACTTATGTGTTAATCTTTGTCCAAGTGGTGTTTTATTCCGTTTCTTTTAGCGGAATATTCTTTGAAGTACTTTTTCCTTAATGGATCATACCCGTATTTATCTTTTCTTTGCTGACTTAGTTCCGAACTTTTATCTACCATTTCTCCGTAAGTGCCTTTAGTATTACCTGTTTTATTAATAAAAGCAACGTTATCCATTGGGTCGATATCACTATCAATACTGCAATTAGGATTTAAGAAGACCCTTTTCCATTCAATATCATCTTGGTCTTTAAATGATTTTTCATCATTCATATGAAAGAAAATTTCTTGATATTCTTCTTTCTCAGGATGTTTGAATATATATATTGGCATTATAATGAATTAATTATGGAATCAACTGTATTAGAATATGTGAATTTATTTTTTAATTTGGTTCCATTTATATTATATTTGTTTTTACTTATAATATCTAGTGCTTTATCTAGTGCAGAATTAAATTGATCTTTATTGAATGTATACATGTATCCCTGATTAAACTCTAAGTCTTTGTAAAAAAACTTTTGGTCATATATTTCTATTCTTTCTTTTGGTTCGACTAATACAGAATTATCTTCTGTGGCCCAGTCTTTATGTGAGGAGCAGTTTAGTACTATGGGTAATTTACCTAAGCAGGTAGAATTGAAGACAGGTAGATTCCAGCCTTCTCCACCACTGAGACCTCCAAGGTCTATGTCTATAGAGTTGAGATAGTCATTTACTTGAGCATTGGTTTTTAACCAAGGCAGGAAGTTTATATTGTGGTACTGTCTGTTGTTTAATGTAGATTTTTTGAGCTTTGCAATTTCTTCGTTCTTTAAAAATTTATTTCCTACGCAACAAGTAAGCTGGTACTTTGGGTCATCTCCAAATCTTTCGCTCCACATTCTTATTATCTTTTCTGTGTTTTTTCTTTTTTCCCATTTACCCATTAATCCGAAATGTATTTTATCGGACATATATTCTTTCTTGGTTTCAAAAAAGTCTTCATCAAATCCAAGTGGACTATGATTTGAATTTTCTACACCGGCATCACTAAAGTAATCCTTACTAAAATTACTACTAAAGACGCATCTATCGTAGGTATTTAATATGTTAACTTCTTGAGGTGTTGCTTGTCCAGTTTCGTGGAATGTATATAGTATATTGTAGTCAGACATTTTATCTTCTGCTCCATTAATATGCCATATATTTAAGAAGGGAGTGTTTTTATTAATTTTATTATATCTATTTTTTATTGCTTCGTTGATATAGGATGATAAATCATTATCTATATTAGAAAAGCTAGATAAGTCTACTGTGTTTTTTGTAGGAAATAAAGCTAAATTAATATTTTTTCTATATAATTCTCTTATTATATTGTACGATACGTTACCTAGTGATAGGTTGTTGATCGGAGCTTTTAATATTAAATTATTAATCAAAATGGCACCTCATCTTCGTCTTCTTCAAAAGCTTCTTCTTCAACCTTAGCTTTAGGTTTTTGATCATTTGTTGGTTGGCTAGAGTCTATTCTTAAAAATTGAACAGTGTCTGCAACACAAAATATTTTAGATCTACTTTCTCCAGACTGAGATTTCCATTGATTAAGCTCTAGTCTTCCATCCACGCAAACCGCAGATCCTTTTTTTAAAAATTTATGACAATTAACCGCAGTTTTATTCCAACATTCAATATCAATATAAAGTACTGATTTTTTAATTGGATTATTTACAGCTATACTAAACCTACATACAGACATTTGATCTGAAATGTTTTTTATTTCTGGGTCTTTTGTTAAGTTTCCAATGATTGATAGTCTATTTAACATTTTTAATTCCTTCTTGTTTGAGTTTTTCTTTAATAAATTTTATGCCAACAGAGTGTAAATTTATACACCCTTGGGAGCTTAAGCCCATAACCGTACCAACTTCATGCCAAGGCATTACTTTATTAGAATTGCTTTTTCCTATATGGTATCTTAGTTTAAAAATTTTTATAACTCTCACATCATGAATATGATTTAACATATCCATTGAGATGTTATATATAGATTCTGAAGTTTGATCTTTTTGGTCTTCTTGATTTATACTTATAAAATCATTAAGCTTGATGTGGTTTTGGTTTTTAATTAACTTGTTCATCTTATTAAAGAAAGCCCATTTCATTTCGTTAGCTAGAAAGGTAGAAAACTTAGTGGATCTAAGTGGATCGTATTTTTTAGCAGAAAGATATATAGTATGATGCATTTCGTCCTTAAGCTCATCCAATAATATGTAGGTGTTAAACCTTTTTGATAGTTTATAAATTATCGACATGCATAGTTTTTGATGGCGTTCAAAAAGTTTTACAACTGAGTCGTTACAATTAGACTGTTTAACTTCCGCCACCAAATCTATGTCTTTTGTTTTGTTCATTTGAAGCATAGCTCCCCCTTTTTTTGTATAATATTTTTCACTTGCGACATATAGTCATCTTTGAAAGTTGGAACGTCCACTTTTATGTCTGACATGGATTTTAATATTGGATCTTGTTCACTTTCATCTTTATTAGCAGGAAGTATGCCTTGCCTACTTAAATGCACTAAGATACCTTTTTTATTTTTTATCCACTTAGCTTCGTTTTCAAATCTAACATCTGTGATAATAAAAGATTCAGATTCTTCTGAAGCGTTAATTTTTTCGTTTAGCTTTTTTATCCAGCAATTCTTATCAAGCTTCCTTCTAATATGCGTTCCATATGTAACTAAAAAAGGACGGATAATACTTTTCTCTTCGTCTCTTTCTGTGAATGCAGATATATTTATATTCTTTCTTAAAAAATCATCACACTCATTTTTAAGTTCATCAGCAAAGGCTGCCCTCCTGACTCTAATACTAGAATTTATATCGCTAATACATTTAAATAATGTATCCTTTCCTACTCGAGCAACCCCAGTTATACCTATTATTTTATACATCCTTAAAAAGCGTTTTAATTGCCTCTCCCAACCTTTTGTCTCCGATGTAGTCTGCCACTTCTACTACAGACGTAAATTTTAACGAGTTCTCTAGAGATAGTTCTTTGATAGTTTGTTCTATATTCATTATTATTATTATTTTTGATAATTTGTATCGTTCTGGCTCCTCCGTGATTTCCTCAAAAGCTTGCTTTACTGCGCTTTGCTTACTTTCTGCGTTAACAATCTTTTGCCAATTACCGGAGCTAATAAGGAAAAAGTCATTTTTGTCGTCATCTATTTTGATCATTGGTTGAATACTACCATATCTACAAGTAATAGTCAAGTCATAACATATCTAATATCAATTGATATATATTATATAAATATTATATAGTAATAGACGATTCAAAAATCAACCGACCCTAGTTTAAAAAAAACTTGACTTTATTGGAATCCTGTTATATCATCATCTCATGAAACAAAAATTCATAACAATACCAGTTTCAATTATGGATGATGTTATTTCTGGAAAGTTAATATCAACAGATGTAATGATCTATATGTTCTTAAGTAGTAAGTGTAGTCATGGGAAGAGGGTTTTCATGAGTCGTAAAAAAATGAGAGACGGACTTGGCGGGGTATCTGTTAGCAGGCTTTCTGCTAGTTTAGGTAGGCTTTCTTCCGCTGGCCATCTAGAGAGAGAAAAATTAAACGGGATAACCTCCACAAGACTATTGACGTTCGTTAAAGATAGGTACAATATATATACAAAAGGAAAGAATATTTATGAGAATATCAGTTAAATTTGAGGGCGGGCTAGGAGATCATGTTTTAGCCAATAGATTTATTCCCGCTATATTGGAAACATATCCAGGAGCAGAAATCCATTTATTCTCAGATACAAATGGATCATCTTTTCAGAGCGATGTTATAACTTCTTTGTATAATTTTTATAAAGAAGTACATTTAGTAAAAAGAAAATCTGAAAAATATGAAATATTAAGTCAATTCGGAAAAGAAAACTACCCACCGCATCCGCCTAATCTAGATGACGAACAAAGAGAATACATGGAATCTTTTGATAAATTTTATAATTTACATATCGACTGGCTACAGTGGATGGATTATGAATTTCCTTGGCAGAAATATTTTAGCTTTTTCCCGACGCCGCATTCTGATATTAAAAATTTTAATCATGATAAAGATTATATCATTTTACATATCGCCTCAGACAATAGAGGCAACAATCATAGAATGAGTAAAGAGTACATTCACAGCATAATTAAAAAATGCACAAAAGAATATGATGTTTTCCTTTTATCAACTGACTCTACAGACGATTTTGTAAGAAAAGTGTGTCCAGATATAGATGGCGTTTTTGTATTGAAAGAAAACATTAACACTGTTATTTCTGCATGCAAAAGTGCCTCTGGTATTTTTGCTATAGATTCCGCAATCAAATACTTTGGATATACTTTTAACGTACCCACTTTGTGTTGGGCTAAAGAATCTACTGCAGCACACTCGTGCCCGACTTCATTCAAGATGCGCTGGTTAACTTTCCCACTATTAACATTTCCCTTAGAGCATGACTCAAATTACATGTGGGGCGCAATGAATAACTTAATAAACAATAACAACAATATTTTTTGCCCACACCTTCAAGAGCCAGAATTATCGAACACTTTAATCAGAAGGAGGATATGGACTTAAATCCAAAAATAGCCCTTTTATTTAGTGGCAAACTTGGAGCGTGGGAAGAATGCTCAATGTCAATAGTAGAAAATATCATATGGCCACTAAGACCAGATGTTTTCGTAACAACTTGGGACGATCAACCATCTTACGATTTCTGTAAATATTACAACCCAGTAAAAAGAGAAATACTAAATTTTAAAAACACAATGGACTATCTAGGCCCTACAGATACATTATCCTGTCAACCTAACCCCGGCTTGATACCCATGCTTGCTGGCTTCAAGGTTGCAAACACAATGCTTCAGAATCACCGCAAGAAGTATGATTTAGTTATAAGACTACGCCCCGACGTTCAGGTTTTAGATTCTATAAAAATTCATGAAAAAAAAGACTGCCTAAAAAACAAACATATAAGACTACCTCTCTTCGAAAGTACAAATATATATAATCATGAAGAAGAGTTAAAAAAAGAATTTAACTTTAGTTTTGTTTATGAAAAAGCTTCACTACCAGATCAAGTTAATGACCAAATAGCTATAGGACATCCAGATCAAATGAATAAATACCTAAATTCTCTTTTTAGTGTTGCTACAGTTATAAATGAAATGTGGGATCAGGGTTATCCAGAATACATGATGAAAGTTCCAGAATCTGTACTCACAATGTGCTTAAAAAAACAACAATGTAAATACAAAAGATTAACTGGATCCTCACAGCAGGGAAATATAAAAACCAAACTAATAAAATGATTAATCTTGTAATATTCGATTTGGATGGAGTGCTTATAGACTCTAGGGAACTCCACTTTAAATCCTTCAACGAAGCACTTCTTAATATTTGCCCTGATTACGCTATAGCTAAAGACGAACACCTTTCTACTTATGATGGTCTACCCACCAAAAGAAAGCTAGCGTTATTAACAGAAAACAAAGGGTTGCCAAGTTCTAAATACAATGATATCTGGCAAGAAAAACAGAAAATTACATTAAAATTAATGAACGAGTATACTAAAGATGATAAATTGTACGAAATACTTTCCGAACTTAAAGAAATGAATCTTAAAATAGGTTTAGCCTCTAATTCCATAAGGCAAACTATACTATCAGCCATGCACAATAAAGGCGTTTTGCATTTCTTTGATTATATTTACAGTAATGAAGATGTTATAAGACCAAAACCAAACCCAGAAATGTATTATAAAATAATGATTCAAAGCGGCATACCTTCTAGTGAAACTTTAATATTAGAGGATTCCAATACAGGTAGGCGAGCTGTTTATAATTCTGGAGCACATCTAGGCGCAATTAAAGATCCCGACGATTTAACAAAAGACAAAGTTATGAGCTATATACAAACAATAAAACAAAAAACCAACGCAAAAACAAAATGGGAAGGGGGAGATATGAACGTATTAATCCCTATGGCTGGAGCAGGAAGCAGGTTCGAACAAGCGGGGTATTCTTTTCCTAAGCCGCTGATTGACGTCAAAGGTCACCCAATGATTAAGATCGTAGTGGACAGTTTAAATATTAACGCTAATTATATATTCATTGTGCAAAAATCACATTATGAAAAATATGCATTAAAACATACATTAAACTTGATAGCTCCTAATTGCAAAATCATTCAAGTAGACGGTCTCACAGAAGGAGCAGCATGCACAACTCTACTCGCAAAAGAATTAATAAATAATAATAAACCATTATTAATTGCAAACTCAGATCAATATCTAGACTGGGACAGCAATCAATTTATGTATTCAGTTACTGCAGATAATGTAGATGGAGGCATACTCACCTTTCCCTCCACCCACCCAAAGTGGAGTTATGCAAAATTAGCACCTGATGGATTTGTCAAAGAAGTTGCAGAGAAAAAACCCATTAGCGAACATGCTACCGTAGGAGTTTATTTTTTCAGAAAAGGCGAGGATTATGTTTCAGGAGCAGAACAAATGATAAGTAAAAATATTAGAACTAACAACGAGTTCTATGTTTGCCCTGTATATAATCAGTGTATTAATAATAATAAGAAATATAAAATCTTCAATATAACAGAAGATAGCATGTGGGGTTTAGGTACTCCTGAAGATTTAGAATTCTTTATTAAAAACAATGAAACTTATAGCTCATAGAGGAAACACTAATGGAAGAAACAGAAGAGAAGAAAACAAGCCCGACTACATCAAGAAAGCCTTAGCCCAAGGCTTTGACGTTGAAGTTGACGTTTGGTTAATGGACGGCATTTATTTCGGGCATGATGAGCCTCAGTATGAATGTGATATGGATTTTTTATTAAATAATCATGAAAAGCTTTGGATACATTGTAAAAACTTATCAGCATTAAATAGCCTCTCAGACTTCTTTAATCTAAATGTATTCTGGCACGAAGAAGACAAGTTTACCTTAACATCTCAAGGTTTCATATGGACTTACCCTCACAACACAATATGTTCAAAATCTGTCATTGTTTGCAGTGACTCAAAATATTCAAAATACCAAGACTGTTACGGAGTGTGTTCCGATTTTCTAAGATGAACTACAAAATTTGGTATAAAAGATTCTTAGAGAATATGTTAGAGAGATATCAAGCTCTCGAAAAAAGCGTTTCAATTCTAATACAAGGCCCGCTTCACGAAAGAATGAGGGAATCTATACCACTCTATTTAGATATAGTCAAAAACCATCAACACTTTCAGCCAAAACTCAAAAACAATCCCTACTCAAAAGATTCCTTCTTAGGTAATTTAGTAATATCTTACTGGGATAATGATGACGAAAGTATAATCAATGATTATAAATCTAATCAAGATATTTTTTTATTAAAAAACAGTCAAAAAGAAGTCAACGAACACTTGTACAAAAAAACAGGTAGGGGTAGCGCTCCATGGGTTTATCAAAATCATTCCAGCTATTACGGAACAAAATCTTGCACAGGACATCTTTGTATAAAAGTAAGAAGTGATGAGTTTTATCCTAGCTTAGAAAGCTTTTATGTAGATATAAAAAATGAAAACGAAAAACCCGGAGAAGTCGGAAAGTATACAACTTGTGATATTTTTTTTAGAAAAGATTCTGTTGAAAAATTTCACCCGTCTGACCATATTATTGGAGGGCCAACTTATTTACTTAAATCAGGTTTCCAGACTTCTCTTTATAGGTGTAAACAAAAGATACCCGAATACATTAAGTTTCCAGAACAATTAATATGCAGAAGTTTTTTAGAGTCAAGAAATGTAGATGTAAAGGATTATAGATCAGCAGAAATAATGAAGAAATATTTTAAAATATACCCAATAAAAAATATGCCAAATAGTATCTGGACTTGTAGTTACAGAAATTATGCACCGCTAAAAGGCACAGAGCCTGGATGGCTGCACGATATTAATCAAATATAGTTATTAACATTGCGAATTATTATCTTGATCTAATGCCTAAAATTTAGTAAAATTAAAGAACATGCAAGTAAAAAAAAGAAACGGACGATTAGAAGATTTTAATGTAGAAAAGATAAACCTGTGCGCAGAAAGAGCCTGCGAAGGAATCGAAGATGTATCGGCAAGTGAAATACTGCTCGATGCACAATTACAAATATTTAACAAAATTACTACAGCAGAAATAGACCAGGCTTTAATTTTTTCAGCAAGAGATAAAATTTACAAAGAGCCAAATTATTCTTACGCAGCAGCAAAACTACTACTCAATTGCTTGTATAAAGAAGTTTTCAAAGAGGGTGCAGACTCAGATATCTTAGGCCTTCAATACAAAAAAAGCTTCGTACAAAATATTAAATTTTTAGTAAAAAGCCAAAGGCTTAGCAAAGAAATGCTAGACTTTGATTTGAAAATGCTTTCTGAAGCTTTGGTTATATCTAGAGATAATAATTTTAAATATCTAGGCATTAAAACTTTACATGATAGGTATTTTATTAGAGATGAAAACAAAATAATGGAATCCCCCCAAGGCTTTTGGATGAGAGTTGCTATGGGAATTTCTATAAACGAAAAAAATAAAAATGAAAAAGCTATAGAATTTTATAACTTAATGTCACAATTTCTATACACTCCATCAACACCCACGCTATTTAATAGTGGCTCAGTAAGATCTCAATTAAGTTCTTGTTACCTTAACACTTTTGACGATAGCATAGATGGTATATTTGATGGGGCTTGGCAAGAAGCTAGAAAATCAAAGTATGCTGGAGGTCTTGGGTTAGATGTTACTCCATTCAGATCTACTGGATCACACATCAAAGGAACAAATGGAATCTCTAGCGGTCTAGTCCCTTGGTTAAAAATTTATAATGATTTATTAGTTGCAGTAAACCAAGGAGGAAAAAGACCTGGAGCAGGGTGTGCGTATTTAGAACCTTGGCACTTAGACTTTGAAGATTTCTTGAATCTAAGAAGAAATACTGGAGACGAAAGACTACGCTGTCACGATATGAATACTGCATCTTGGATACCCGATGAATTCATGAGGAGAGTTAAAAACGATGACGTTTGGTATTTCTTCGACCCTAAAGAGTCTGGCCTGCATGATTGTTTTGGTGAAGAGTTTGATAATAAATATAATGATCTTTGTGATAAAGCAGAAGATGGTTTAGTTAAAAATTATAGAACAACTACCGCAAAAGAATTGTGGAAAAAAATGCTAAAAGTTTTGTTCGAAACCTCCCATCCATGGAATACATTTAAAGACCCTTGTAATATTAGATATACAAATCAACACCAAGGGGTCGTCCATAGCTCAAACTTATGCACAGAAATAACGCTTCACACCAAAGCTTCAACTTACGATAAAGGAGAAAAACAAGATACAGGAGAAACTGCAGTCTGCAACCTCGGGTCTATTAATCTAGTAAACCACATCAGAGAAATGATAAACTCAGAAGGATCTCCCACATTCAGCATTAACTGGACCCAATTTGCCGAGACAACAAAAACAGCAATTAGAATGTTAGATAATGTAATAGATTTGAATTTCTATCCCACAAAAGAATCTGAAAAATCCAACATACAACACCGACCAATAGGCTTAGGCATGATGGGTCTTCATGATATACTTCACATACTCAATATACGCATAGACTCTAAAGAGGCCGTAGATTTCAGTGATAAATTATTTGAGTCTTATAGCAGACATGCAATTTCTGCCAGCTGTGACTTAGCTTCAGAACGCGGAGCGTACAATACTTACTCTGGATCACTCTGGGATCAAAACGTCTTTCCTATTGATAGCTATAACCAATTAATGCAGTATAGAAAAAAAGATCAAGTAGAAGAAAATGAAAATGCCTGGGAAGAAGTAAGGAATAATGTTAAAAAATATGGAATGAGAAACTCAAACGTTATGGCAATAGCTCCTACAGCAACTATTGGCTATATTAACGGAGTAGAGCAAAGCATTGAACCTAACTTCTCAACTCTATTTGTATACGAAAACAAATCTGGAAACTTTTATATAATCAATCAATACTTTGTTTCAGATATGAAAAAATTAAATCTGTGGAACCAAGACATGGCTGACTTAGTAAAAAGCGTAGACGGAGACCTTTCAATGTTAAACGGAGAAATACCTCAAGATATCAAAGATAAATATAAAACAGTTTTTGACAGGGATATGTTCTCCTTAATAGAATCTAATGCAGCAAGACAGAAGTGGATGGATCAATCAATTAGCTTTAATTTATACAACAAAGAAACTTCTTTAAAATACCTTAATGATATATATATGGAATGCTGGGAAAAAGGACTTAAGACAACTTATTACTTAAGAAATAGAGCAGCCACAAAAGTAGAAAAATCTACAGAAGAATCCAAGAAAGAAGAAAAGATTGAATCTTGCAGCATAGAAGCTATGAAAAATGGTGAAGCTTGCGAAAGCTGTCAATAAATGCTTGACATTAATTTTATTATAGTATATAATTTATAGCTAATAAACTATGAATCTAAGTCTATATAAACCAAACAGTAAGAATACTGGGTGCGCTTTTAATTTTAGTATTGGTCAAGGATCTAAAAACCTTCCTGCACTTTATGTCAGCGCTATTCAGCAGCATAGCTGGGACTCTAAAACCAAAAAAGGTAGTTTCTCAGAGAGTAAAGAAGATCCTAATAAAAACATCAATGTTAAGTTCAATGAGTGGGAGGTAGGATCAATGATTTCTGCCTTTAACAATCGTCACGAATACTCAGCGTATCATACTTTTGATGAAAATTCTACAACAATCAAACTAACCCCTTGGGATAAAGTAACCAAGTCTGGGGATAAAAGCATTACTCTTCCAGCTTTTGGAGTAGTATTTACCAGAAACGGCAATCAACAATTTAGACTACCATTAGAGCCCGGAGAAGTAGAAGCTCTTAAAATATTTTTTAAAAAATATCTCGAAGAATACATATTAGCAACTCGACAGAATTATAAACAAAACAATACAAAAACAAAAAGCGTTACAGACTCAGATGAAGCGCCTTTTTGATGAATAAAAAAAAGATACTATTTCATAGTAATTCATCTAAAGCTTTAACTGGTTTTGGAAAAAACGCTAGAAACATATTATCTTATCTATACTTAACAGAAAAATATGATATTGTAGAAATATCCAACGGCATACAAGAGAACGATCCAAAGTTAAATCTTATGCCGTGGAAGTGTTTAGGTGGGATTCCCTCTGACCCAGATTCAATAAATAGAATCAAGACTGATAGTAGTTTTAAATCTAAAGCGCTTTATGGTGGATTAAGAATAAAAGAAATAATAGAAGAAGAAAAACCTGATGTTTACATTGGTTCGGAAGATATATGGGCTTTTTCAGACTGGTGGAATAGTAGGTGGTGGAAAAAAATAAACACTATTCTCTGGACTACCATTGACTCTGTGCCAATTCTACCTGCAGCTATAGATGGTTACGAAAATTCAACTCATTTTTTTACTTGGTCTAAGTTTGCAGCAAAAGAAATGGTTAATTCTGGATGCGCAGAAGTATCACACCTTCACGGGCCAGTAGACTGTAAAAATTTTTATAAATTAAATAAAGACAAAAAAAATAAAATAAGAGAATCTTTCAATATAAGTAGCGATACTTTTATTATCGGGTTTGTTTTTAGAAACCAATTACGCAAAACTGTACCAAACTTACTAGACGGCTTTAAAAAGTTTAAAGAAAAATCTCAATCAAACGCTAAACTCTTATTACATACTAATTGGCAAGAAGGTTGGGATATACCAAAACTACTAAAAGAAAAAGGTATAGCTAACAACGAAATATTAACAACTTATTATTGCAAAAAATGCAAAAAATATGAAATAAAACCTTTTGCGTCAGATGAAAAATCTAAAGGTGAAAACTTAACCTGCCCCTTTTGCTTTTCAAAAAAATCTCAAAACACAATAAGTATTGATGCTGGTCTATCAGAGTCTCAGTTAAATGAGATATATAATGTAATGGATGTATATTGCCACCCTTTTACCAGTGGTGGGCAAGAAATACCTATACAAGAAGCTAAGCTTTGCGGCTTGATTACCTTAGTTACAAATTACAGTTGTGGAGAAGACTGTGCGCACAAAGATTCTGGAGGCATACCTTTAAAATGGAATGAATATCGGGAGCCAGGAACCCAGTTCATCAAGGCTAGCACCTGCCCAAATAGTATCTGCAGTAGCTTACTCAAGGTATATGTAATGAGTGAAGAAGAAAAAAATAAAATGTCAGAACAAGCAATTAATTTTGTATTAAAAAACTATTCCATCGAAAATACTTGCAATAAACTAATGAGCTTTATAGATGAATATAAAAAAGTCGATTGGGATTTTAAAATATCTAAACTTAAACCTGATATATCCTACGCAATGCCCACTAAATGTAGCGACAAAGACTTTATATTAAATATATACAGCAACATGCTCAAGATGGAAATTAGTGAAAAAAATAAAATATATAAATTTTTACTAGAAAAATTAAAATCTGGTACAAAACGAGAGCAACTCTTCCAAGCTCTCAAAAAAACCGCAACACAAGAATTAGAACAGCTTTCAAAAACAAACAAAAGCCTTGAAGAAGTATTGTTAGAAGATAAAGAAAGTAAAAAAATAGCTATCGTCTTACCGAAAAGTATTGGAGATGTTTTCCTATCTACATCTTTATTTCCAGAGATAAGAAAAAATTATCCAGACTACAAAATATATTATGTAACCAACCCAGAATTTTTTAGCATACTAGAAGGCAACCCATATATACATAAAGTATTACCCTATACCTATCAATTTTTAGATTCTCTGTATCTCGAAGGATTCTCTAATCGTACAGACAGAAAGGATCATGATGGCTTCTTTGACATATCAATCCTACTCAATACACACACACAAAGAATACCTAATTATACCAGAAACGGAATTGATAAAATAGGGATAGAATTATGCACTTAATAGAAAATTACGCGTTAAATGCAGGGGTAAAAATAGATCGACCTTTTATCGATCCTTCTTTCTTTCCAGTGCCCTCAGATAATTATATTACTATACATTGCTCTTCAGGAATGCAGTCTAAAAACTTTGATTATTATGAAGACGTAGTAAGATTAATAAAACCATATTTAGACGACAAAGGTATAGATATTTTTCAAATAGGTTTAGAAGGGGAGCCTATCATTAACAATGCAAACACTTTATTAGGACAAACAAACATCAGGCAAGCGGCATATGTAATCAAGAACTCAAAGCTTCATTTAGGAAACGATTCTTTTGCATGTCATTTTGCTAGCCACTTTGATATACCCATTGTAGCACTATATGGTCCAGCAGTCAAAGAGACCTGTAAACCTTATTGGGGAGACAAGTCTAAGCACATACTACTTGAGCCAGAACTAAAAGGGTTTAAGCCGTCTTATAGCGCACAAGAAAGAACGAAAAGAGTAAACACTATATGCACTTTCAAAATCGCTTCCGCAGTATTAGACTTACTTCACATTAAACACAATATAAACAATAAACAAATTTTCATTGGAGATAGTTATCATTTACCAACAATTGATGTAGTACCAAACTTCGATCGTTCTAATAAAAAAGAGCTAGACGAAATTAACGGCATTAATATAAGGCTCGATTATGAAGAAGACAATTCATATATAGAACAATGGTTATCATCCAATCCTGTAAATATTTATATTAATTCTCATAAACAATTAGATTATATTAAAAAATACATTGATAATATAAAACAAATCCATGTTACGCTAGACTTAAATTCAATTGACTCCCTAGCAGCAGAGGTCTACTCCCTCAACAAACCATGCTTCTTTTATAGCAAAAATAATAAAGACCTCTCAAAGGTTAGAATTAAATTTTTTGATGTAGATGTTATGGCTCTAGACTCTAAACAAGAAAATTACCTTGACATTTCTAAAGAAATATGCGATAATTACTTTCAATCATCACTTAAACTATATTCAAATAATAAAATATATCCATGCAAAGCATATCTAAATATCGACAAAAGCCCCAGCGACAAACAAAAATGCTTAAGTACAGATGACTTTTATACAGAACTAGTATTCTTTAAAATTTATAAAACAAATGACTAAAACAAAAACAGCAAAATTAGGCCCAGACATGTTTTCCAGAGATGAAAACGGTTTACTAAGTAATTCAGATTACCATTTTAATGAAGATGGATCTGTAAATTGGAGGTCTATGATACAAAACGAACATTTATTTCCAAACAGAGATTGGTTTAAAACTAGAAGCCAAACCATGCCCAGGACAGTAGAAGGACTAAAGGATCATCAACTCTTAATTAAACTTAGCGGTATCAAAGAGCTCGCAAGACTAAGAGGATTTAAATCAATTAATTATAAAGTAGTAAAGTGTGAACAAGATCACGTCGCAGTAATTTGTGAAATCGCTTTTCTTCCAAACTATGAAACCGGAGGTGAAGAGGTGGTTTTTCAAGACATGGCCAATGCTACCATTCACAACACTAGTGATTTTGGCCAAATCTTTTTAGAAACGATTGCATGCAATCGTGCGTTTGTTCGCTGCGTAAGAAACTTTTTAAATATTCACATTGTGGGGGATGATGAAATCAATAAAAACAATGGTAAGACCAACCCAAATTTAACCAAAGATTCTAGCCCAAGCTCAATATCTCCATCAGAAATATTAAAAACTAGTGCTTCTAATAAAATGAATTGCTCTGATTTTGAAGACTTCAAGCAAGTTCTTAGAGACTGGTGGAGAGAAGAAAAGTATAGACACGAACAAGCTTCAGCATGGGAAGATTGGAGTGATATACCTGCCTCAGAACTAAGAGTTTTACTTAAGCTTATCAACGGCTAAAGATAATTCTTTTATTTTTTCTTCTAAATATTCTATTTTAGAATTTTGTTCCTTCATAGCTTCGATTAACAAAGGAGTAATTTTTTCATATTTTACTTTTAAACCCAGCCTTCCTTCTTCAACAACTTCAGGTAATACTTCTTTTATTTCTTGCGCAATAACCCCAACGTCATTGCCTGAATAGATACTTTGGTTATCTTTCCATTTAAAAGATACTCCAGATATTTTCATTAGTTTATCTATTGAATTACTTATTGGTAGAATATTAGTTTTGTATTTTTTATCTGACAAAGCAAATGATATAACGTCTCCAGTAAAAAACGCTCCACCGTCAGCAGCAACAAATACTCTAGTTAATTTTGATATCTCTACAGTGTCATCAACCATAGGATTACCAATATAAAAACTGTTTTGAACCATTTCTGTTTCAGTTAAATTAAAGTTAGTTCCAAAAATACCCAAGTTGGACACTTCCACTTGATCAGAAATTCTAATTTTATTATCTGTACCTAATATAGTTACCTCTGAAGCGACTTGAGCTATAGATGCAGCAGCAGTATTACCATCAGCTTGCTTGATTAGCAGTTCATTATTCGAACCCAATATAGAAAGTTTAGATGCATTTCTAACTAAGTTAGCTCCCCCAAATATAACGTTTGACATTTGTCCGTAATCAGTAGGTGTCCCAGACGCACCATTAACGGCTTGCCAGCTAGACGTATATCCAGAAGAAGCTGCAGTAGAGCTTTCTCCTAAAGAAGACAACACTGCTTGATTATCTCTACCAAATACTATAAACCCTTGAGCTAAAGACTCGCTTGAAGTTTTTTGCTCTCCAATAATAAGGTTATCTACCCCACTTATTAAGCCTCGTTCAATGAATTTTATTTTATTATTACGCCCTCCAACAACCGTAGATCTTCTTGATGAAATTACTTGATTGTAATCTCCCCCGAATATACTATTAAAAGAAAAATGTCCTATAGAAGACGAAGAAGGGTCAGGTACAGCTACAGATATTTGTTTTTCTGTTGGCGTGTCCAAAGTACTACTGGCTGTAAAATTGGCAACGGGGGTGTCAGCGGCATCAATCGTCGCTGCGTTTCTGTGTGTTGCCGTTTCAAAACTACTTTGAACATCACTTTTATTTGATAATTTAATTTGCTTAGTCGTTTGGTCTATTTGTATTTTATAAGTATTATCAAGTCCTTGAATTTTTATATAAGGCCATAAACTAGTGTGGGTTTTTACGACGCAGTATTTAAATGTATTACCATCAATAAACCCAAGCTTAAAAGTTCTTGTGGATTGCTGAGTGCTATCTCCCACTCTTATGCATACAGGTTTGTTATTTTCAGTTAAATATCCTGTATCAAAAGTTCTTTCTGGAGAAGAAGCCGCCTGTTGCTGTGACTCATTAAAACAAAGCTCCCCAAATATATTAAACGCATCATTAGCATAATTAGAAGCTTTATCAAAACCCAAGTAAAGTTTGTATGAACTAATTGATTTATATAAATTAAAATCAGCATCAGTTCTCCATCCTGCTACATAGGACGGATGAGTTTCACCAACTTTAGCGTTAATCTTTCCAGGGTCTGAAAATTTTTCTTGTAAAATAATTTTATATCTCTGATTATTTGTAACAGCGGCATTATTTAAAACATCTGTATTTACTCCATCAACTGAAGCGAATCCTTTTACATATATTTCGGTAATAACATCATTTGTATCATAAGTTATATTTGAAGGAGATATAGAACTTTGTGTTGTTCCTCCTCCAATATAATTATTAAATCCATTTATAATAGATCCATATATAGAATGCTCAATAGTATTTGCAAAACCAGAACCAACAAATGAATAACTAGAATTTTCTATTGAATTATTTGAACCAGACAATACAGCGTTTATTCCTGAAGTATTAACTCCTGAATTAGATTCTGTCCTATCTACTCCAATGCTATTATAATAACCCCCTCCTATAGTTGAAAAAGAATCGCCTATAGCGTTACCAAACCCGCCGCAAATAGATGAAAATCTGGCGGGATATGAAACCCCATAAGAAGAGATTACATTATTACCTCCACCCACAATAGATGATGCCAAAGTTCCATAATAAGCAGCTGCCATATTTCCGCTTGAGTCAAGATTACTAAGGTCAACTTCATTTAATATTTTATTATTAAAACCGCCACCAATAAATGTTTGATTGCCTACTTGAGGGTTAGTTGGTTTTAAAGTTAATGCTGTAGACGAAGAACTCATAACTCCAAATAAATCGTCTTTCACTGAAGCCTCTATGATGCCTCCTCGGATAATTAAATTCTTACCATCCCATCTTAAATAATTACCAAAAGGACTATACATTTCTAGTTGCGAAGTTAAGTAAGTTTCATACGCATTACCTGAGCTTTTTAAATATTGTGCAGTAGTAGACCCTAAGAAAAATCCTGGAAGAAAGTCTCGAGGTGTTTTGTAAGTTTTTCCTGAGGCGACAGCTTTACTTAAATCGCTAAGCCCCATGAAATCTCCACCGTCAAAAACTTGAGCTTCAACTCTCGTTGCGCTAGTCACAGTATTACCGCTATTGTCTGTTATATCACCAGTATCTATAATGTTTCCTCTTGGATTATCAGGAATAAATCTTGGTTCTAATTGACTAGCAATAAATCCAGATTGCCCAGAGCCTGCGGACTCTATTGCGGTATCAATACCAACAACTATACCTTTCTTTACAAGTATATCATCTGCAAGCAACAAGCTTGTTGCGGTAGGCTGAAGAACATTATCTATTTCTTGCCAGTATTGTTCTTGTTGTGTTGATTGAGTTCCATCTAAAGCTGCCGGTGTTATTCCGCTTATATAATTAGTGGTCTGTTGAGTTGAGCTATCATACCCCTTACTAACTCCCCCTTGAGAAGTAGAACCTCTAATAATATAATAAAACCTAGTTACATTATTACCGCTAACAGTAACTTCCCATGACACCATATCTTGACTAGTATCGTCTCCAAAATATTTTGACTCAGGAGTATACCCTCCTCTAAATTGAAAGCTAGGACCAGCTTTACCTTGTTGACTAATTCCTAAATTCATTCTCGGCACAAGAGATTGTACTTGAGACAATTTATTAATGTATACTTTAATTGGGAATCCAAAAGACATAGAAGTGTGCTCGTTTCCGCTAGTATCTTTAATCGCATTCTTTTCATTCATGCCAGTTAAATCAACACAGGCTTCGATTGAATTGTTTCTTGTATACAAAGTTACTAAAGGTTTATTAGCTGCTGGTGTTAGTGGCGTAGCGGGTTCCGTAGCGCCGACATCTTTATCAAAATTTAAATTAGAAACACTACAATCTATATTATTAGCAGCAGAATCAACAGCGGAAAATGGCTGTATAAAATCATCTTCTGAAAGAGAAACGTCATATCCATCTTGATGCCAGTTTAAAGTAAAATGCCCTACAGGTTGACTCGAATTATTTAATAATACCATTTTCTTTTTACGAGCGTCATCGCTAGGTAAAAAAGTGGTTGTATTTTCCACAATCAAGCTGGTAGCATTCACATCGCTCAAGGATATAGACTCATAATTGTTAATTGCAGAACTTGATATAGTAATATCATTACCTTCTGGATCTTTTAGCGAAAAAGAATCAGGAGCAGTAGATGCATTCATAATCCCATCGTATTTTATGTAATTAACAGTAGTATCCAGAGTAAATACATAATTCGTCCCGCTCTTAGACAGAGTAATTTTATTAGGAGCTAGGAAAACTTTTTTATTACCTCTAAAGATTTCTACTTCAGATAATCCAGCCCCTCTTGTAGCGTTTACAATGTTCTTTGATTCATCAGCATTACCAGTAACCGAAGAATTTGTTAGCGCAGATAGTAATGGGTTTTCTCCGTCTTTAGCTAGCTCTATAATGTTAAGTTGTTGTACGTCTTTATGTGTTATTTTATTAGCTGTAATGCCTTGGTCGTTTATATTTAATGTAGCTTTTAAACTAATTTTTCCTGCTTTTTTAGCAGCCTCATCTCCTACTGCAGATTTTGGAATAAAATAATAATAATCATCACTCTCGCTTACAATAATAGTTGTTGAAATTCCAGCTTCATTTTTTTCTTTAAAACACCATTCGTTCGAACTTGTAGACCCAATGTATTTTTGAAAGAGTTGGTATTCTTGAGTTTTGTCTTCAGCCAAAGACGCAGGAAGAGTTCCGAAAGTATTTTGAATATCTGTTTCAATATTAGGGTAGTCTCCCACCGTTGTACCAAAATCCATTGTTGCTCCATCGTAATTATATCCATACAACAATCCTTTCAAAGCTTTTCCATTAACAATATACCCAAAACTAGGAACAACAACAAGAACATCATCACTATTAATTGGCGCTGTATCCTGTCCATATAAAACTTGAAATGGCACAATATTTTCTAACCTTAATATATTATTTTTTACAGACCCTTGCTCTCTAGAGAAAAATATAAATTGTCTAGGCAGCACAACATTAAGGTTCTTAGGCACATCTATTTCGTTTACTATAGATATTTCTTCTTTAGCAGATGCCCCGCTGTCTCTAGATTTAATTAATAAAGATATTCTTCTTACATCATTTGTATTATCAACATCAACAATAGCTTCGTAACCTGTATCGTTAGAAGTATCTGTGCTTACAGTGATATTGCTCTTAGTTAAAGTTGCCCCGCTAGCAGCCTCTAGCTCTATAGTGCCTTGTAATGTCTGAATTAGATCATTATTACCAGCACTATAGTTTGCTTCCCAATATATTGTCTTTTTGTCATTAGGTCCAAATGCTGAGATTTGTCTATTTGTCCCAGAAACTCCAATCGAACGCTCAATTACATTTAATAAATCATCATTATCTCTATCTGTAGTACTATGAAAAGTTAATACTCCTGAGTTTACTCCAGATGGAACCATATCCACAGTTTCTGCGGCGATTTCATTTGATCCGTAAAACGCTGAAAATTTTATTTGCAGTCCGGCGATTTGATTATAACCAAAACTCTCTCGATATAATTTATTAGCAGTATCTAGAGTCGTTGCTCCTTCTTGTGAAAGTCTAAAGTTTATATATTCTATTTTATTTTTTGCAGCATTAGCTTTGCCTATTAAAATTTTACTAACAGGATTCCATTTTGTTGACGCTGTAATTGTTACTTCAAAATCACTTACAGCTGGAGGCGCGCTGCCAGTATTATTCTGCACACACATGTACTTATTACTATTATGAACTACAACATCTCCAGCAACATACGCTTTCGCAGGGTCATAGCTTGTAGGAGTAACGCCCAGTATCATTTCCCTGTATATTTCAATTTCGTCTATTCCATTTAAAGCCCATACATCTAATACTGTTTGATCTAATTTAATTCTAGCTTCAGTGCCATAATTAGCAAACATATTTACTTCCGACAAAACTCCAGATCCGTTTCGACTATTTTGCATTACTTGCGAACTAGGCGAGCCTTTTAACTCATAAGCTATAGCACTAGCTGGCTCGATAAATGATTCTATAATTTTTCTTTGTGATGCGACCAATCTGTCTTCTCCAGCGCCCTCATTCTCCCAATAGGTTGAGCCAACAACCCCGTCAAGTGCAATGTTTTGGTTCGAAGAGTCCTTGCTAGGAACATTTCTTTTTGCCGTATACTTATTACCGCTATCCAACACAACATCTCCCGCATGATACTCACGACCTGGAACGTGATCAATTAAACCACTATCATAATATAATTCAACATCAACAGTAAAATATTCAGGTATTCTAATTACCCCATTTTCTTTTATTAAAAATTTATGATTGTATATTCCATCTGCTTGTTCTTTGGGAGTAGGATCAACATTAGCTTCGTCTGTAAAATTTAAACTAAATTGAGTAGTTCCGTTGTTTATATCATCGGTATCATTATAAGATATACTATTTCCATCAGGCTCTACAGAATTTATATAACAAGTGCCAGTTGTACTTGATTTAAAATTTGCTAGAGTTACAGCTGATGCGTCTGTTTTATCTTCTGGATATACTTTTACTCTAAAGTTTGCGTTAGTTAGAGGTGTGCCGTCACTAAAAACGGCGTTATCAATGTCCACGAATATATTTACTATCTCTGAAGACGGAGATTCTATCAAAGAGCTTTCTGGATGCCCTTCAACTTGTATTTCATTGAATACTACAGTATCTATGTCAGATCTAATATCAACGCTCGCTACAGCCTTTCCAGACGGCTGCACTAACCTACCCCGAAGAACCAGTTCGTCGTTTTGAAAACTTAAAGAACTACCAGATGTAGTAGAAAAAGAAAATGTTCCGTCTCCGTTTATCCAAAAACCAGGATATCCTCCATATATACCACCATAGTTTTCACTTTTAATTATTCCGTATTTACTAAATTTATTTTCGTTAGCACCTGGAGAATTTCCTGTGATTGTATTAGAATGCTGAACTGCGGTTTCTGCTTTTTGTCCTAAAATAATTTCATGACCTTGTATTGTTCCACCTGTAATTGTGTCTGCTGTAAGGTCGTTGACATGAGCGCTTTTTATAGAAGCTTCGTCTATCATTGCAGAGCCAATTACCGCATTAGCGAATGCGTGCCATGCAGATGATACAGAATACGAACTACCTATCTTATTAACTCTAGCAATTACTATAGATCCAGACTGAGTATTTCCCGAAGAGTCTTTAGAATTTGCGCCAACAAGAGAAGTTCTTTCTCCATGAGAATTCATTTCTCCATCGGCTTCCAAAGGCATGTGCATGCCATAATGTTTTCTTATTCCAACGTTTACAGGGTCAGTAGTTACAGCTGTTCCTGCTCCGTATTTTTTATGACTTTTCCAAGTATTATCGTTAAAAACTTCTAGATCTAAATCTTTTTTTACAGGATTGGCTCCAAAATAATCTTCATGAGTCAATCCAGATCCATTATACAAAGAATTATTCCCAAGATCACTTATATTATATGCAGCGCTTGAAGGATTAAACATTGAAAAAGAATAATATCCCTGAGTTTGAAATGTAATATTCTGATCAACGTCATTTAGCTTCTTCCATGCAGCTTCATCAGTTGCGTCTACAGCTTTTTTAAATTCTTGATTAGCAGAATCATAACCACCATCTTTATTCCAATAGATATATTTTATAAATCTATTAGCATTTGCGCTAGCCCACTCATCATGGCCGCTTACCACCGAAGAAGGAATATCAGTTCCCACAAATAATTCTTTTGTTAAGCTAATAGAGCCTGCCGGAATATAATGTGATTCTCCGTCTTTATATATAAAATGATTACTCCAAGATAAATCAGATCCAGATACAGAAAAAGGATCACTTGGCACAAGAGCTACAGCCCCTGGCAGTTTTCCAGTGATATCTTGTTCAAAACTTGCTATATCTGTAACTTTAGTTTGCCCTAAAGTATATCCAGCATCTAATTCTAAAAACCCACTACGATTTCCAGCTTTATCTATAGCTTCAATAAAGAAATATCCCGTTTGATTTGTCTCTCCTTCGATTTGGAGAGAGGTAGTAGAACACATAAATTGCTCTACTGTAACATAATTAGTAGGGCTTAAGGGAGATACTGGTAAAGAAGAATTGAATCCATCTAAAGTTAACACTCCTGAAGTATTAGTTATATTTGTGATCCTTCTATCCAAATAAATAGAATCTGTTGTATTTTCCACCACCGATATTTCAGCCCTACTTCCATCGGCTTTAAAAATAGTAGCCATGTGAAGATCGTTTACTGCTGTTCCAGTAACATCTCGACTCCATTTTACATAATCTTTATTGGTAGTAGCTTTAGTAAAAGAAATGTTAGAACCAGAGTCAATATCCTGCGCAGTTCTATGATCTCTAACCATAGTAACTTTATACTCTATTGACTTTTCTCCGTCAGCTGGGGTGTCCCATTCTAAAAACCAGTTTTTAAATGATGTTTTTACTCCTCCGCTTGCTGGAGCAGAAGGAGCACTAGTGTCTAGAGCGCCAACAAAACCCCTGTCGTTTCTACTGAACAACTTATAACTCGCAACCTTTACTTGATTTACAATAAAATTATCGCCAGGACCAAAATCATCGTAAGGCACCAATATATAATCATATTCTGTAAAGTTCTCTAATATTTTTTTACCAGAAGAATCCGAGGTTCTAAGTAAAGGTACATTTTCATCAAACAAGGTTGACTGATTATCGTCATTAATAGATAAAGAGTTCGCTCCTTCAGTCGTTTGTGTCTTTACTAAATATTTAGCTTTTTTAAAATTAAATCCAGCGCCAGTAGATCTGTTTTTTACTCCGGCGTCTTCACCAAAATCTATTGTAGCTGGATCAGCATTATATTGAGCTGCTTTTACCGTATCTTCTGTTAAAGAATAATCTCCTTCTCCAGTTCCACTAGGAGATTTTTGTCCATAAGTTTTTGTTGATGTTGGCTTTAGTTGTGGCCTTCTATAAATTTCTATATGGCTAATTTCTTCATTAAATTCTAAATTGAACTTAACAGACCCAATAGTATCAAACACATCAAAACTAAATTCCTGTCCGCCAGTGCCAGTACCGTCTCTTTTAATTACTGGCTTAGCATTAGTCCCAGAAGCCGTGTCTTCATCAATAACTTGTCCAGCAGCGTCAAGAATTGCTAATCTAAAATTTAAAGTTCTATTAGCTTCAGTAGCGTTACCTCCATTTAGTTCAGTTTGTATTACAGCATTTTCTTCAAAAGTTATATTATCTATAATAGTTTTAAATGTTTCTTGTTTTAGATCTATTAACCTTAAGTCGCTTTTATTTATTTTTGACTTAAACCTACTATCGTCGGTTATTTTAAATGCATCGACCACATGAGTTCCAGACGCATCATAAAAGTACCCAACAATACCTTTGATAACTGCTATCTGATCCAGCTCGTCTTCCTTAAATACTATAGAATTACCGTTTAAATCTGTAAGAGCCCACGAAACATTAAATTTATTTTGAACAGGAGTTACTGCAATATTATCTATCTTTACAGTAGACTCAAAAATTTTACCTGTAGTATCAGTCACACTATAATTTTCATCTATTTCTACTAATCCAGTAGATTTAGGGCAATAAACTGCAGATAACCCAAACGCATCATGTACTTCAATTACATATTGATATTGATTTCTATATTCTGAATTAGAGCGCCCATTAGACCACTTCTGTGGCACTACTATAGATGCTGATTTCTTCTCTGCAGAAGATAAATTAGCTACTTCTTTTTTAGATGCAAGACTCCAACTAGAACTCAATCCATTCTTAATATATTGCTTTAATAATACTCTCTTAAAATCTATATCATCAGCTTCAAAAGAAAAATGAAAGTCATTCTTAATAGTATTAATAAATTGAGAAAGTAATTTAGTTTTTTCGTTTTCTAAAATTAAATTTAATGTACATGTTTTTTCTACGGAGTCTGCAGCAAAAGTTAAAGTTCTAGCTGTAAGTTCTAATTTTAATTTCCTATTATTAAATGTACCAGAAAGAGCCCGAAATATAGTTTCTGAAAAATCTATCTCAAACAGAAAACCTATCCACCATTTGCCATTGTCATAATCCCAGTTTGGAAACGCGTCTTGTATTATTTTTTGTTCTGCAACAGAATCTACTTTTGTAAAAACGCCTGCAGAAGTCTCTCGATATATACATAGGTCAAAACCCCTTAATAACCTATCAAAAGAAGTATTAGAGCTAATTGATTCGCCTTCAGAAGGGTGCCCTGGAGGAGCGTACAAAGACCAACTGATAGTAGGAGCGTTTCCTGCGAAATTTAAACTAAGATCTACAGTATTTCCTGGGGTAAACATTGTTCCAGATATAGACCTTGAAGTTATTTCCGAATCTTCACAAAAAACTTCTGCAAAAGAAAAAGTATTATCCCCCAAATCATTACCCATTATTTGAGTTACCTTTTCATCATACGCAGATCTAATTCCTAATTCATTTTCAGCGTACAGTCTTACATTAAAATTACCAAAAGTACCACCCAGGTCTATAGAAGCATAAACTTCTATGCCAGCGCTTAAATTATTACTAGACCTACCAGCTAAAAGATCCCTACCCGTCCCTAGGTTTTTATTAAATGAACCTCGAGAAGAAGAGCCTACGGCAAAATAAGAATCAGTTAAACTGAAAATCTTAAACTTAATAAATATTCCTGAAGATGCCATATTAGGTACTCTGTGTTAAATCTACTATCTCCACTATTTCTGGAGCCACTGGAGCCTCCATAGAAACTTGTGGGGGTATAGGGAATACTGGCTTTTGTATAGCAAGATCTTTTTCTATTAAGTCAAATTTGTCCCTATTATATTCTGAAGCTTTAATTTTATATTTTCCGGGATCCACTTCATCAATAGACACAATTCTATATTGCATTCTGCCCACATTTTTAAAGCTGTTTATATTTGCAACCATGTCGTTCTCAAAATTCTGGATTGAACTTTGTGAGCTATATGTATCAGGAGAAAAACCAGACAAATCACTTTCTAAAACTTCTCTATTTGAAATTCTAATATACTTTCCAGAACCAATTGCAGATACATCGAAAGAAGATTGACCAAGAACGATTGTTCCTGGCAACGTCGATCCTGTAGCTGAAGAGATATGGTATATGTCAGAATCTAATTCAACTCTCTCTAAAAAATATTTAGGCTCTAGAGTTACATTACCAGATCCTATGGGCTCATGAACTAAGAATACATTTTGAGATATTTGCTTAATCCAACCTCCGTTTTCTCGATCCCCTCCAAGCCTAAAACTTTTTAACCAGCTGGCGTTCGGCGTGTTATATTTATATTGAAATTTGCTTTGATCAAAAGAGCCACCAACATCTATAATAACCTGTATATCTCCCAACCCTAAACCCTTCGAAGACTTCTGCCTAAGAGTTACCTTCTTTTGTGTTGAAGAGCTATCAAAATTTGATATATCAAAAATTTTATACCTCCCTAGCCAAGGAGACTTTTTATATACTGAATCAGGTATATCCTCTCCGCCTAACTGCTGGTGAATAAAGTCTGTTTCTGCTGTGTCGTATTCTTGTATTGATTGTAAAGCATTTCTTTTGTATCCTCTTATCGACCAGACTGCGCCAATAGGTATTTCTGATAAATTTTGCAAAGTTTTTTGATTGTTTCCATATACATAATAATAATGCTCTCCACCTGGAATTTCTGGATATTCATTACCAGTCTCAACTTGAAAACCTCCGTCTTGAATTTGAACTAAAGTGCCACCATCAGAAATTTCAAAAGTATTTTTTTGTTGTGCTGCATCACTAATTAAAACTGTATAGTCTTTATTAGATTCTATTCCTGTAGGAAGCCTTCCGAAAGTTGTAAACCTTATAACGTCTCCATTAATAAGCCCATGGCTATTACTTAGAATGGTTGAGCCTCCAACGATCACATTAAATTTAAACTTAGATTTTAAATCTATTATAGAGTTAGAAACGTGATCAACAAATCCATCAAAATAAAGTAGTTGCGGACGAGATATTCCAGATATCATAGACATTTGCTCTTGAACATCAAAAGAATCTAAATTTTTTGCAAGACCAAACATTTTTTTATATAAACCAGTTTTATCTTTAGCCCCTTCTGAATTCTCTCCAACACTCTCATATCCCCTACCACACATAATTGTCAGCTCTACAGGATTTCTAGCGTCATTAGGCATGCTAGGGTTGTAAAAAGACAAATCATCCATAACTTTATCTACCAATACAGATCTTGAAGAAGTTTGTATTTTCTTAATTCTTCCATTTGCATTCTCTCCGTAGCGTCGAGAATCAGACACTTCAATTATCGCCCCTGGAGCAAGTAAAGAAGCTTCCATTCCAGTCTCAAAAGTAACATATTCATTTTCTAAGTTTGGAGCAAGAACCGTAAACTTAGCCAGCCTTCTGGCTTGTCCCCTAGAGGTGCATCCTACAGCCAGGATCTCTTCTAATTTATAACCAAACTTATCAATTCCACCAGAATCTTCGTAGTACTCTACCTTACTCCTAAAATCATCAAACTTATCTGCGTACCTAACCTTACAAGCTGTAACTCTAGATGTCCTAGGGCTGCCAGCGTAACTAAAACCTTCTTCCGTTACATTTGAATCGGCGAATATCATGGATGGGTCCTTTTTAAACTCAGAAGCAAAAGATACTTTTCCTGCGCTGTAGGCAACAACCGTTCTAAATACAGTACATATTTCTTTTACAGCTCTCAACGCTTCTTCTTTTTCTTTGAATAACATATTAGCAGAAAACCTAGGCTCAACGATTGGGTAACTAACAGACATCACGCAGCTGCCAGTAGAAATTCCAGTTGATTTGTCAGTAGACACGCTATCCCAAAAGTTAGGTCCAATTAAATTTATTTGTTGAGTTTCAGCATTCACGCTAACAACAGTTCTCTCCTCAATTGATCCGTCGCTCATAAAAAAAGCTATTTTTCTTCCTGCAGCGTACTTAGAATTACTATTACCAAGATTAAATTCACTAATAAATGATAGTCGTTTTTCGCTTTGAGAGTTCGTATAGTCGTAATTTATTGTAACTGAAAATGTATTCTCACTTGGCTTTGTAGACAAAAAGATATTTCTACTTTGTTGAGACGCGGTGCTTGTAAATTTTCTTTTTGGATTTTCTAAAGGAAATCCTGTTTCAACTAGTTCGTCACAAAATTTAGCTGCTGCGTAAAGCTTCCATATATCAATGTCTGCTATAGTAAACCCAAAAGAACCAACACCATAACGTCTATTGAGTAATATATCGGCCAATATCCAAGCTGGATTATCAGTCCACTCTAAATATTCTTCTGTGATTGCTCCGTATGATAAGTCTTGTTTGCTCTGACCTTTAAAAAGCCCGTCCCAGGCGCCATGATATTTTCTAGACAAAGGGTTATAATTAGAAGGTACGGCGATTTTCTTTAGTTTCGCTATATAATTTCTTTCTGGAAGTTGCGGGAAGTTTACAGCGTCAAAAGGAACTTTAACACAAGCCACTCCTGGGTGAGAATATTTTATCGTCTTACCCATTAATCCGTCCATCGAAGTTATAGCAGACAAACTCATGTTTGTAGATTTCTCTCTAAGATCTTTTGGGTCGCTAAGTTCTCTTGTTAAGCGACAAAGAGTAAGAACCAAGCTTTCGTTTGGACCAAAATAAGGTAGAGCAAAATGCATATCCAATCCAGCGGGGCTTGTACATATTCCGTTGATAATTATTTCGGAGTGCTGAGTCTTACCACACAAGTAAATCATTCCATCAGCACCCAAAACACGGAATCCCCCTCTATTACTTGTTCCGTATTTTTTGTAAGTTTCTTTCTTTATCAAAGGCATAATCTTGTCATAATAATTATACGAGACTTCAGTCGCAGATTTACCAGTCCTCAAAGACGAAACTATATCTACTAATATTTCCCCTGTACTAGTTCTTTCATTTCTATATTGATCGTCTGCATAAATATCATCTATCGCCTCAATTAAATTCTTACCTCCTAAGTTTGCAAAATTATTAGAACCGCTAAGAATTTCAGTAGATGATATTGCTAATCTAAATTTCTCCACGAAATTAAATATGCTATTACAAAGCGAAAATACCGAGTTATCCCCAAAAAATATTGCTCTTGAAAATTGAATAATTAAAAAAGAAGAGCTTGATGACCATGTAACTGGATCTTGTGCTTGATTTTCAGAACTTAAAAAACTAAGCACTCTTCTTTGTGAATTGCTGGTAGAAGACCAGGTTGTTCCTCCGTCTCCTCCGCCCCAGCCCTTTTCCCTGGGATATACCAATGGTATTGTTGCTGGCCCATCTCGAAGACAAGCTACCACCTTAATCTCCATACCGCTAGTTCCCGATACAGACTTAGACCTTGCGCCAATACCAAAAAACCCTCTCCTCACCCTTTGATCTGTCCAATTATGAAACATTTGTTTGGGCGAAAAGGTGACTTTAAGCATTTGAGTGTGAGTTCTAGTGATTGGGTAAGAAAATACCTTAGCTCCATTTGCTTGGGCATCCTGAAATACCGTAGGCAGTCCAGTCAGTACGGCTGGAGGTTTATTAGATCCTTTGTCTGGCCCAGGCAGACCAGAAGAAGAAGAGCTCTCGGATTCTCCCGCAACAAAAAAACCATAAGCTGGCTCAAATCTTCCATCCATATAACCAAGAGTTCCCGTAGGCTGCACATCGTTTTCATTAAGTAAAAAATTTAAAGTTTGAGTTGGATGGTTCATTATAGCCATGTCCGATAAAAATATTGACTTTAATGCTAAGTTGTCATTAAAAGTTCTATATGAATTCATATCTCCGTCGTTTTTAACTCCGCAGATATTACCAGCACCATCACATAGCCCTGCTATTGGTCCTTCAGATATTACATCATATACATTATATGTAGTAAAAGTTTCTATCAGTGCTCCTTTGGCCGCCCCAGACTTATCTTTATTAGTTCTATTGTATGATATTGTATTAGACCCTATTTTAAGAGTTCCGTACCCCACAGGAATAGGGGCTCCTTGAGCGGTAGTGTTCGGCCGATCGTCAAACAGATATGATTTTGTTCTTCGCGTTTGATCGCTAACCTTAGGAGATGGAAACAATGCGTTAGCAATGCCTGATATAGCTATTGGGGCTAATATACTAAAAGCCATACTACTTAAACTCATGCCTCCTATAGCGGTCGCAGCAGCACCTATGCCTGCAGCCGCAGCACCAATCAAAGGAGCAACAATAAACTTACCATCAACTATAGGTATAAAATGTATTTCATCATCACTAGAACTGCAGCTTAAATTTTTATCAGTACAAAATATATCTTTTAATAAATCTTCATCAAACTTATCTTTTTTTAAAAAATTAGATATTTTCTTTCTTTTCTTCTCTCCTATAGAAGCTATTGCAAAATCACCGCCTTCTTGAGCTAGATTTATTAACACTTGTCTAAACCTTCCATCAGTGTTTACATCTATGGCTTCTACAGCTTCTGAAGGAGACGCAACATTAAGCTCCCACTCTTCATCAAAGTGATCCTTAAAAACGCCGTGCAAGAAAATCTTTTTCATACCTTATACCTTTATAGGTTTACACCCTTCCTCATTAAAAAATACAAAATTATCATAAATACAACTATATATTAAAAGAGGAATGGCATGATTACGAAAGATATCCTTATCTTTCTCAGAAGGGTGTGCGTCAGATTGAGGGTGGGAATGAAAAATTGAGTGGATTTTATCTTTAAGTAAAATAACCTTTGGGTCTATCTTGAAATTGCTACTTTTATCTTCAGCAAGATTCTCCATTTTCATAAACACTAGTTCATCAAACTGGAATATGACTCCAGCGATTTCGTTAGAACTTAACCTGGACTCGGCTTTAATTCCTTCAAGTAATAGAGTAGAATATTCACACATCTCACCTGTGCTTAAAGCTAGCGGTTTCTGGAAAACCACCAAAAGGTACAGCTTCTCCGTTAGATAAGTTGGCTCCCCACCTTTTCAAGCAAGAAGATAAAGTTCTCTCGCAACTATCTAGTATCCAAAAGTCTTTAGATATATATGGATTAGGAGATGGATCTTCGTGCGCTTGAATACACACAAATATAGAAGGCACGTATGGTTCTTTGTGTCCTGGCCAATTAACAACGTTACCTTTCTCGTAACCTCTATCAACGTCCCACTTAATACTGTCTAGAAAATGTTGCTTATTGCCACCCCAACTATTACTTTGTATAACCTCATTAGTTCTTGGGTCGGTAAATTTAGTTATACCGTATTTTGCAAATGTAGATCCCGTTTCAGTGCCACAAGGTCCACCAGAATAACCACAACCAAGACCTCTATACCTAAACGAACAGTGGTCTGCTAGCATTTCTCTCGCAGGAAATATAATACCCTCCATCTCCAACATGGAAGTTAGTTCAAATTCTATACTCTCTTTAGTTTCAGCGGTTTTCCTGTTTATATAAAATATATCATCAGGCAAATGCGCGTTAGGGTCAGACATTTTACTTGGATTAACTGGCGCCCCGCTTCGAGATCTAAAATTAGCATCATCTAAAAATTTTACGAACGTTCTTTTTCTAGTTACCTTACATCCATGAAAATCATAATTCATCAAAACAATTGTAGATAGCAGTCCAGAAGGGTTAGCGATAGATAGCTTTGGCCTTGGTAGCCTTCCATCAGAAGGCAACTCAAAATCAGTTGTAAATATCGGTAGGGGTTGATAAGATTTACCCTGCCAAATAATAGGGTTGGTATTATTAACAGAAGCACAAAATCTATATACAGGCTCGGGCCCCAAATCGGTCTTGTGTTTTTTACTTAAAAAAGAAAAATCATTTTGCAAATGAGAGAAATCTATTTCAAACATTTCTACAATCGCATCTGATTCTAGTTTAAATATTTCTTTTGTTATATTTTTTTCTGAACTTCCAGGTTCCATTACTTAATTTTCGAGCCTCCTTTTAAATTTGTAGAAGATTGGTTATTTATTGTTAAATTACCACTATAATATATTAGTGCAAACCCAGCTTTTCCACCACTCACAGCAAACATTTTTGATTGATCATTATCACTTCCGTCTTCTCCTGGACCTCCTCCATTAGCCCCAGGCTGCATTTCATATAGAAGAGAATGTGTTTTTGCTGCGCCTCCTGTTCCTCCAGAATCTATACTGCCAGATACACCCATGATATTACCAGACTCCCCCATTCCAGCTCCACCACCGCCACCGCCACTAAAGTCTATAAAGGATGAAACAGATATGGGCCAGTCAAAATATTGATCTTGATCTACATTGCCTCCTGCACCGCCACCACCGCCTCCAAAAACACCTCCGGATGCAGGTAGGTTTATAACAAAGTTAACAAGAACATTTGTTTCAGAAATCTCTAAAGCATTTCCACCCTTATCCCCAGATTGCGGCGGCGTTAAATACGGAATGGAAGTTTTACTTCCGTCGTTTTCATCCATCTTTCCCTCAGAAAACATACCATCACCACCTCGACCTCCCTTTCCGATTACAAAAGCATTTTCTTTAATATTGATATTTACATTTTGATGAGCAAGAAACCCAGAACCTGATGTTATCGCTGGTTGATCAGTAGATTCTGATAATATCACCCCATATATATTAAAGTTTATTATTTTTATATCCGATAGAGCAAATCCTTGAGCGTTTGCCTCCTCAATTAATATAGATTTAAGATTTATATTTGCAAGAGAACTCACACCAAGATTTTCTATCACGATAGCATCTACTGTAGCAGAGTCTTCATTAGATATTGCCACAAAAGAATCCATCTCTCTAGCATTATCCCCAGTCTTTACAGCTAAAATATCTCCATCAGAACCAGATATCCCAGCAAAAGTAAAGGCAGATAAATCAGAAACATACCTCCATGACCCAGAATGAAAAACAACTCCCAGAGCCAGCAAACCCTCTACCCCATTATTTAAAAGTATAGAGTTTAATTCTTCTTGATTTTGAGGCTCTGCAAGTTTTCCAGACTCTCGCATTGCGCTTGCTTTAAAATTATCAATTTGATTTACTGGGTCTACAGCATGAACTTCTGAGAATAAATCTGCTGAGTATTTCTTAATATATATATCTCCAGCCAATTCTGTTCCATTTATTTCTATATCTATCGTTTCTTCTTTAGATCTTTCGTAAGCTATGTGTGCGTTAACTTCGGCTGAATTAGTTTGAGTATCTGTAGATCCTTCGGTATTATATTGCAGGTTAAGTTTAGCCGCATAAGCTTCGTTTTGTTCAGAATCAGATGCGTTAGCAAAAATTTCTACATATATTTTTTCTCCAGGATCTAAATGTGTTTTATTTTGCAGCAAATATGCGCTTTGGTGAGTCGTGGGAGCCGACCTGCTTGTTAAAGTTCCATTTGCAGAATCAATTTGAGATATTCTCCCTAAATTATCTTGAGCGAACACATTTGATCCAGTAAGATAAATAAATACCCCGCTTTCAGAATTATTATAGTTTTCTACGGAAGTTAATAATTGTAAACCTCCAGCAGATGTAGAGTACTCGCCGATTATGCTTTTGGAAAATCTATTAGATGGATTATCAGTAATGGTTGCCGTTATATTTTCAGCTTTTTTCTCCCCAATGTTTTCTATTTCCACTATATTTCTAAGTTTAAAAGTTTGCCCAGAGGGAGGAGTTTGTGATGATCTTAAGTCAATATCTGTATTAAATACTAGCCTAGCCTCGTCTTTTTCTGCGGCCACGCTCAAGCCATCAATTTCGTCATCATCTAATGGGGTATTCTGACCGATGGTAAATTGTTCAAATTTAGCAGACACAGTATGACTATCCTTGAATGCGTAGGTATGAGTCCATTCTGTACATACAAATCTACGCTTCCTATTGTATGGAGCAGGAGGAGTATACAAAAAAGATTTGTAACCTAAATGCGACTCTAAGAAATGTATTATTGCGTAAGCTTCTTCAGCGCTTCTATTTTCAAATTTCAAAGTGAACTTCAATACATTAATATTAACTTTATTTCCGGGCAAGTATTGAGTATACGCAGAGTTATTACCAGATATTTCTATAATGTCAGGGTTATGCTGAACAGTAAATGTTGTAGATGGAAACCAGTGAAATTCTCTAGTCCATATATTTTGATTTATTGATGTAATTTTTCCTGTAATAAAATGCGTGCTAATAGGCGGATCTCCTCTTGAAGTAGATTCTCCTACATGATAATAGTATCCATCATTCTCTTCTACATATACAACATCATTCTTTCTATATACTTTATCCTCGTCATATATATCAGGACGATTAACATACATATAATCATTTCTATTTAAAATGCTTGTGCTATTATTAAAAATACTTAAATTTATATTATGAACATCTTCTGTTTCTATTGTATGATCAAATTGAAAGCAATAAAATTTTCTTACTAAGTTTTCTGTATTAAGATATGGAAAAAATAATGTAGCACCATCAAGATAAAAACCTTCTATACCTTGATCATAGTCTAAAGTATATTGCCTACTTCCAGATTCTTCGTGTTGTCCTAATTTATTTTCTATAAAATGAAGTATGGCATTAGCCTCTCTCGAGCTTCTGTTTGTAAAGTTTAAATCAAATGTTGCCTTTAAACTGTTTGGGCCTTTTGGTCGATGAGCTTTGTATCCGTCGCCGTATGCATTTTCTGTATTTTCTGAAGAGAATGTTACAGATGATCCGTAGTCTGGATCGAATATAAAATAATCTTTAGTCCAGTTTGCCTCGAACGTATTATCTAAAAATGGATCTACATCTGGGTCTTCAACAACCTTAACTAATATTCTTAAACTTTCTGGAGTACTTATAACAGGCATTAGATCTTCCTTGGTTATTTGGTGATAGTACTCTCCGCTTGTAGAATAATGAGCAAGGACCATCACAGAATTAGTAAGCCTAGCAATAGAAAAAGTGCCCAAGATTACCTGATTTGATCTCTGTATTTGTACGGTCTGTCCTACAGCGAAAGCGTTAACCAAAGGAGTTCCATCATTAGCATGAGTAAAGCCTGTTACGCTACGGTATATCAATGTTCCCACGTGATTTTCAACTAACGGAACATCTGGAGGATAACATTCACAATTAAAAGTCCTGTCTGTTTCGTCATTAAAATTACGAATATCTTTTTTGGCATAATAAAAACTATTACTTTCTCTGTGCCTAACTATATCAAATTTTTTATAATCATTAGCTTTACTCCAATATCCTTTATAGTTCTGAACAGAGGATATATAATAGTTATCCGCCTCAAGTTCTCCTCCTTCTGGCGAGTCACTGATATTATCAAAATTTATTTGCTCTGTTGTTTCTGTGTTGTATAAGCCTACGCTGGTAGTTGCCCTGGTTGTGGCAGTAAATCTTTGGTTGTCAACTGAAGCTTGATCTATATTAGATTGCGAGGGGGTTAAACTTTTCTTTACCCAAAAAGCATTTTGAATTTCTAGGTTAGAACCATTAGGTCCAGTCCAATGAGTAGAGTGATACCATTGATAAGTAGTCCAATCCCCCGTCTCTGACATAAGCTGCGCAGTAATTTCAACAAGCTTGTGGCCTTCTGTTGGGTTCCAAGAGCTTGAGTCTATAACTTCTGGGGTCATGCCCCCGCTCAACACTGGCATTTGAAAGTTTTTCAGAGGGCAGCCGCTGTACCCCAAATTGTTTTTAACAGACGACACGTTTTTTGTGCATTCATAAAAACAAGTCAAATTATATCCTGCGTCATCATAATACGTGACGATGTCTCCAACATGATAGTTGCGCTGTGGGTTCCAAAAGCCTGTGTATTTATTACTCATCTTACAATTTGTGATACTGAAAACTCCCCGCTCAAATACCCTCCAGTTGAAACACTAAGACCCTGAGACATGACTTTGCCGTTGCACCCAAAAGAGGCGATATGCATTGACTCTCGTTCAGGGCCAATATACATTGCTTGGTCTACAGCAGACATAGCTAGATATGTTGCCTCATCTATTTTTCTTTCAGGATCATTAACATTAGTATATACGTTTTCCTTTTTAGCGCCATATAAATTAAGTTGCACAGCGATCTGTTCTGGAACTTCAGATGGATGCTGCATTTGTACAACTCCCTCGTGATTAATATAATTAATTATTTTATTTGATTTGATATTACAATTAATTTCTATGTTACTTATTGCACTTCTGTACGGCAGAAGCCCAGTGCCAGAAAAACTTGACGCAGGCCCTTCGTTCATTCTAATACTGTAAGTTGTTCTTCTTGTAGCTTTAGCAGAATATTCTGCGCTTAACATTCTTAAATCAAATTTATTATTTTCGTCTTGTAGATCAATTCCTGTAGCGCTTATTTCTCCATAACTCTTTAAACTCTCTGCAGGATTGACATCAGGAACTTCTGCTAACTTTTTATCTCCTATCTCATGTATAGTACCAAATATTTCATACTCAGCCTGAGCTCTGATTAATTGGAAGGGTTCCATGGTAAATGAAAAACTTGTAAGGTATGCGTTCCAGAACCTGTAGTTACCTATCCTACCCATAACTATAGAACTTTCTGTCATCGAGTTACTTATGTCAAATATTGTATGTATTGGATTAAAATGATCTTCGGAAATAATAAAATCGAAAGACAAACTTCCCTTGAGCGGCCCAGTAGGAACTAAAGTTGGATCGTTAACAGTAGCACCAACCTTATTTAAACTAAATCCATCAAACCGCACATCTCTTTTAAGTGACGGCGCCATTCTTAAGTTCGCAGCGGTTGCGTATATTTGCTGGTCGCCTAGCTCAATAAGGCATCTGTTAAAACTAGTAAACTCGCTCATAAACCACCAAACTTTCTTTCTTCCGACTCTGCCTGCTCTTCTTGAGTAATAAAATCGCCTTGTAGATCTGTACCATAGCTGGGAGTAGGGGTCTCGTTCTGGTAAACATCGGGGGTTCTTGGGTCGGTCTCAAAACCTACAAAGCTTAAACTGACGGTTGTTTCAGAATCTGTTTCTGAATTCTGATTTACAGATGAAATTTTAGCACGAGTAATATTATATTGATTTACAATCGTTCTGTTTTGCACAGGCTCGCCCATAGTCTCTGGGTCATATATAATTATATCTAAATTTTCTACAGCAGTTTCTATAGTATCATAATCCATCAACTCTCTCATCTGTAATATATTATAATTTTCTTGTGAGATAGTAAAATCTAATTTTGTCTCTACAGGATATATAATTTGAATGTCGTGCGCTTCATAATCTTTTAATGTATTAACGTGTTCTTTATTTAATGCATATAACGCTTCAATGTTTAAAGTTCTATCGATAGCAAATCCAAGAATATCATAATCATTACCACCAATTTGAACTACAATACTACCTTGTGTTGGAATTGTATAATTTCTATCTTCTTTTTCTACTTTAATTCCTTCGTATGAAGAGTTGTATCCTGGATAGCTTCCAGTAATCGCAGGAATTCCTCCGCCAAAGTTTCCGTAGACACGAATAGTATTATCGATTGTAGGAATGTCTCCAATATTACAAGCTACTCTTCTGGAAACAACCCTGCCCTTCGTAAATCCTGCTTCAAGAACTCCTTCTCCTAATACAAACCCTCCAGTAAGATCTTGATTGTCTCGCATGTTTGCGAGAATGTCAGGGCCAAGCATGTATCTTGTTATAGAAAGATCTCCTTCTACTGGCCCATTAATAAAACTATCTATGTATCCAATGCCAGCGAGGTATAATGGTTCTACGCTAGATCCATAATTTAAAGATACAGAAGATACCCCACTAATAATTTGATCATTGATTACAAATTCTTGTTCATAACTTGAAAAACTCATTGATTTCCTCCCTTATCAAGCAGCCCTCCTGGTCTGCTTTCTTCCTTAATTACTGTTACCACTTGATCCTTAATCCTTGCAGACATTTTGTCCATTTTATCTTTTTTATCGTTAGAGCCTTCTTTTTCTTTGCTTTCACTAGTGCCACCGCTATCGCTTACGTTTACAGTTATAGATATGTTGTTACTCATGCTGCCGCCTGAGTCTTGTCCAGATGTTCCAGCAGAATTGCTAGCTACAATGCCTCCTGTATTGTATCTTCCAGAGTTTATTTGTTCTAGTGCTGGTCTTCCAATTTTTCTTGCGGCGTCAGCTCGTATAACATATTCTCCTTCGCTTAGCATGGCGGGTATTCTGTCGATTCCTGACTCGCCAGATACTGCACCACCAGAGTTCTTATTTTTTCTGGTATATTTACTAGTCATCTCACTTATTCTATCTCCTAATGCAGTTATTCTTGGCTGTTTCGCTCCAGCGAGTGGCTTGTAATCTTTTGTTGTTCCATAATTTATGCCATTGCTTTCTAACATTGATTTACTAAACCAGTCTTGATTATTACCAGTTCCCTTACCTACTAACGATCCGTGCATTTGACTTGCATCATCTAATTGCAAATTACCCAGTGGGCTCATGTATCCGCTGCCCGCTGGCCCATCTACCATTTTACCGAGCCCCATAGCTTTATCTCCACGATCAAATAATCCTCCAGCTTTACTAAATTTATTATGTAATTTTCCGGCAGCAAAATTGCCTACAAAACTTACTACTTGCCTGCCAAGTTGAGCTCGCTTTTCCATCTTTTGAATCCAAGCTTGTTCGTGTGCTTTCTTTTGAGCTCTAAGATCTTCAACGTATGCACCTACTCGATCGTTATTTTGCATATAATGAGCAGACATATTATGTTTTTTAAATGCTCCGTCTGTTTCGAATTGATCTTTTTGTCTGGCGACGTGTTGTTTTTCTTCTTTCTTGCCGAACAATTTGCTTGCAGCCATTGACCCCAAAAATCCTGCTGTAGCTTGCCCAAAACTCATGCCTCCTCCTTCATTTCTGCGAGGCAAATGCCCTGCATTTACAGCGTCCATCATGCTTACTCCGTATTTGCTAACGGCTTTGGGGTTCATTCTGTATTCTCCGTTGGTTACTAGGCCAGGAACAAGCCCACCTTTATTTCTTCTAACTAAACCACCTCTATATTTTATTTGTGATGTATTAATTCCTGTGCCAAATATTGATTGAGTTAAATTTCTTGCCATTTGTTGCGCAAACATTTGGTTGATAGTACTAAGAAAGTTTATGGCTGCGTCTTGAAGAGTGTCTCCAAGATCTTTTCCTTGGCGAATAGAATTTGTCATTGCGTTACTCATTGAGTTTGCGAATGCGTTTGGTATAGCTTCACCGAGATTATATTTAAATTCTCTGGATTCTTCGGTCATTTTAGCCATAGCATTATTAAGTCCATTACTAAATGCGCCTGCACCTTGGCGCATAGCTAATCTATCTTGAAGAATTTGTTGTGTTTTTTGTATTTCTTCATCAAGAAAACTTAAATTTTCTGTGTGGGCTGCAGCTTGAGCGCTTCGCTCGTCCTCTCGAAGCTTGATTAGTTCGCCTAATCGATTTATTTCTTTTGTCATTCCTTGAGCTTCAGGAGAATCAGACTCCACACCCCTACGTTCGCTCATTAAAATTCTTCTTTTATCTTGCAACTCTCCTTGATCAATACCAAATTGTCGCGCAGCAAAACCTTCTTGCTGAATCATACTATTTCTTCTGATCGCTCCAGAAGCTGCGATATCAGAGACTTCATTAGATGTCTGAGTGCCAAGACTAATAAATCCTGGGCCTTGAGATGCTTGTCTACGTAACTTGGCTATCTCCAAACCCTTTTGTGCTTGTTGATTTTGTATATCAAAAAGTTTATTGTCTGAAGCAAGTCTTTCTGATAATTTTTTTCTTTCGTCTTCTTGGAATGCTAACGACGATTTTATTTTTTCCATTATGTCTAGCTGTTCAGTGGCCTCTGTATGCTCCAACCCAGCTAGCTCTAAAGAGTTCTCTCTAGCTTGTAGTATTTTCTCCATTGTGCTTCGCAACCCTTCGTTATTTGCAAATAGATCTGTTTGGTTATCTTTAGGATTGAGCATGCTTTCTAATTTTGCATTGTCAAGTCCAGCTATAGCATCCTCTACGCTTTTTTTATTTGCGGTGTCTGCGAATTTAGCAAAAGTTTTTTTACCAAGTACGTTCTCAAGTCCAGACTCCCTTGCTATTCCTTCTTTAAATTTAATGTTTCCATCTTTATCTCTATCCGCTCCAAATACAGTTCTAAAAGATGATGAAGCAACGGTGTCTCCAGAAATCGCTTTAAATATACTAGACTTAAAATTTGCATTAGCTGTCGCGCTTGCTTTATCTCTCACGCTATCTATCTGCATGCTATCTTCTGCGGTTTGCATTCTCTGTCTGCCTGCTGCTGTTAAGTTTTGACCCATAATAGCAGTTAATGCTTTATTTTTATTGCTTAACTCTCTTGAAGAATGCGCTTGTTCTTGTAAAGTTTTGTTTAGTTGATGACGAATTTGCAACTCTACTTTTTGAAAGTTTAAAGTTTTAATATAATTTTCAGTTTGCTCTTTTGAAACTTGTAATTGTTGTAAAATTGCTTTTTTATTTTCTTCTTTAAAATTTTTAACATCCTCGTCGCTTAGTCCTAAATTTTGAGCTGTTTTAGATTTAGCTCCTAGATTGTGTAAATCTGCTATTTCACTTCCGGTAAGTTTCTTCTTTAAAGTCTCTGCATTTTTCCCCGAGCCTTTCTGTATGTTCACATCATGAACCTTAGAAGCTTCGCCTCCAGTGGTAAAAAGACTACTAATTAATCTGTCTTGATTTTGCTGAGCGTATCCGCTTAAATCTACATTTTGACTCTTTTTTAATCCTTTAAGAAAATCGGGTAGCGAATGATTCATAGCGAAAGCTCTTCTATTTTTTCTGGTTTCTTCATTTGGACTCATATCAAAAGCTCCCTTGCTTCTTACTTCTAAGTCGCGCAGACTTTCGTCGATTCCTTGCCCTTTATATTTTTTCTTAAGGTCGCTCATGCTTTTGGCGGTAGGGTTTTGAGCATGTTGTGTTGCGTCTGCAAAAAATTGTGATTTCACACCATCCATTCCATATGCTTTTGACAGTCGTTCATTAAAATCTTCATCTCCTTTTCCAGCAGCAGTCATATCTAACTTTTCAATAGAATCCGCAAGACTCATTCCTTTAAAAATCTTCTTATCTCTTGCTGATGCCTCCGCAAGATCAGAAATACCCATTGAATCTGCAGAAAATACGTTTCCGCTGGGCCCTGTTGCCAAACCAGTGGCTACGTTTATATTAGTTTTACTATTATACTTAGAAAGCATCTCAGATGTACCTCCTGCGGCATTACTCAAATTTAATAAATTAGTATTATTTGCAGCAGCTTTTCCTAGTGTTTGAGCGAATGAATTTCTATTAAACGCTTCTGTATTTTTTCTTGCAGCTTCAGCAGCTTCTTTGACTGCTTTAGTTTCTTCTGCTTTAGCTTTATTAGCCGCGTTTATTCCTGATGTCATACCAGCAAGGCCCCCGACTAGCCCACCTATCGCAATTCCCGCTGGGCCTAGAAATGAACCCATCATTGCTCCTGTAGAAGCTCCTGTCAGAAATCCCGCTGCGCCGTGGGCTCCTTTATTAGTTGCATCTGCATTTTCAGTTATCTGCCCAGCGATCATACTTGCCGCGAACATAGCCCCCATGCCAGCTGCTGCGGATCTTCCAGATCTAACCTCACTATTTTTTGCGTTTTTTTGATCTTTAGCAGATTGATCAATTGCGCCCGACAACTTTCTTCTTGATGAATCTAATCTTTGTTGAGCGCTTTTGCTTTTGTTTTGAGAATCTTTAAGTCTTTTAGTGCTTTCATTTAGCTGTTGTTGAGTTATGTTTCCTTTTTGATGTTCTTTGTAGGCTTTCTTGCATTCTTTTTTTAGTTGTTTTTGTTCTTTAGAATACTCTTTCAATTCTTTAGGTAAAGTTTTTAAGTTGGATTGTATTTTTCCTAATTCACCGGCAGATTTACTAGCTTTTTCTTCGAGAGCAGCAAGCCCTTCACCTGTGTAGCTTTTTAGATATGCCAAGGCGCTGCCTCCCATAGAATAATTAGGAACAAAACCTTTACCTTTAAATACATCAGACAATCCATTAGGCTCATCTTTTGTATTAGTAACTCCTATGCCCATAGGGTTGCCTTGATTTTGCAAACGCTTGTGAGATCCAACTCTAATTTGAGACACAGGAACTCCAGCCCCTTTCTCTCTTTCTATTGCGTCGGTTAATGCATTAGAAGCAAAGTTTGGAATGTGTCCAAAAGCTTTATTTTTCTTTAAGAATTGTTCTTGCTTAGCTATTTTTCCATAGAAAGATTTTCGATTACCTACGGTACTAGAGTTGTTTTTGTAATCGCCCAATCGAAAAGCTCCCAGTCCTGCGCCACTCATATTAAATATTTTAGATAGTTTATTCTTATCTGCTCCTCGGACATCAAAGTCAGCTTGTCCATCAGGAACCTTACCTGCGTAACTCATGGCTGCGTTAACAGCTGTTTCAAATACAGCACCAACTGCAGAATTATATGCCCCCATATTTCCTCCAGCTTTATCAGACTTGTATTTGCTCCAAAATTGCCCTTGACTTACTTTTCCGTCTGGATTTTCAATCATACTGTAAATTTTACTTGCATATTTAGAACCTGCATCTTTAAAAGATCTCTCTAGCATTTGACTTAAATTAGGATCTTTAAGCCCAAGTTTTGGTTTGAGTCCATATACAGGCCATGATACTTGCGGCCCTTTATTATCTTTGTAAAAAGATACTGGGCTCTTGTACCCTTCAGGAGGAACAAACATAGCGTATTTTTTATTCATTTGCTGCTTGGCTAAATAGCTTTTAAGAACGTTTGACGCTCCGACTTTATTAAGTTCGTTGCCGCTCATTATCTTAGAAGATTGGTTTTTTTCGAAGCGCATTAGATCTTTTTGATTGACCCCCTTCAAAGATTTGGCATTATCTTTAATCCACCTATTCGTAAATACAGAAAAATTAGGCACAAATCCATTCGCTGCATAAGGATCAAATCCATGTGTTGCTCCAAAAACTTTTTTGTAATTCTCTCCAGCTTTACTTGACACAGGCGGCATAATTGCTGGTTGAGACAACCCAGGAAAATTCTTTACAGTTTCAGAGCTATTGTATATTACCCCTCCTTCGCCAGGTATGTTCATGGATTTTAGGTGACCAGGAGCATAACCTCCTTCTCGCGCCATTTGTTTTTCATCTCCTCCTTCCGCAAAATTCGGAACAAATCCATACGCTCTTCTTCCGGGTCTTGAATATGATAAATTACCCCCAACTCCACTACGCATTAATCCTGGAGCCATTGATCTAGTTATACTTGAAAGCTTGGCAGCCTCGACAGTTTGCTGCTTGATAAGGTTTAGAATCATTCTTTCTTTATCTGCTCTAGACATATCGGTTCTTAACATTTGTTCTTGTATCGCTGCGTTTTGAGTAAGAACTTGCATCAAGCTTTGTTCTACAGATTTTCTGGCAGCGGCCGCCTTGTTCATATTAAGCAGACTACCTAAACTACTTGTTGCGTACTTAGCTGCGTTAACAAATAATTTTGTAAATAATGCTCCAAAAATTACAAGACCTGGGCCAGTTATAATATTTCCAATTCCCTTCAAAAGCCCTTTAGCGAAAGTGTTTCCTTGAGACTCTCCGTCTCCTAATAAACTTGTAGCTCCGTCGGCTAGTCCTTTGATTCCGTCTAAAACTTTATTAATTCCAGGAGCAAGAGCAATATCCCCGATTGTCTTCGCTAGTTGTTGCACTGCAACACCTGTTTCTCCAGCCAGAGCGGACATCGTTTGTCTCAGCTGTTCATTCTTTTTACTAGATTCATCAGTAGCGCTTGCGGCTATTTGAGTAGCCTGAGCTGTTACGCTGTTAGCTTTACCTAAATCTGCTAAAGCCGCTTTAAGAATGTTAACCTGAAATACGCCCGCAACATTTTGAGAAATATAAGCTCTTTGTGCATCATTAAGGTGATCATATTTTTTAGCTAGACTTTCAAGTATTTTAATAGCAGGCATTGTATTACCTTGTAAATCTCTCACAGCAATACCAATATTTTCAAGCTCATTAAGAGTAGAACTTCTTTGCACTCTTGTGAAAATAGTTTTAAAACTATTACCAATCACAGCACCACCACGAGCAGTACGCTCTTGTGCTGCGGTCACAAGGCCTATAAGTTGATTAATATCAACCCCTGCGTCTCTTGCGGCTTGACCAGATCTAGCAATAGCTTGAGCAAAATCTTCAGCACTAACAGCGAATTTAACATCTACAGCAGCGAATTTACTAACCAATGCTGTCGAGTCAGATATCTCACCTTTAAATGTATTCATTGCAGCTGTCAAAGACTTAACAGAATCCGCAGCCTTCATACCTGTCAGCCTAGTTAGAATCAAGGCGTCTTTTGTTCTCTTGAGTGTCTCATTAACACTTAAACCTTGTCGCGCAAATTCGGTCGCAGCTTCACTAGCAGCATCAAACCCTGCGCCAGTTTCTTTTGCTACTTTAAATAATCCTCCTCCAAATTTATCTAATTGTTTGTTCGTTAGACCCATAACAACATTTATGTCGGTAAGATTTTTTTCTACCTTCATGGTGCTCGTAACTAGCCCCTTGAAAGCTTCTGATACCGCATTAATTATTCCCACAGAAGCGCCAAATGCAAGAACACGAGCGTTAGAAGCTTCTAATGATTTTGTAAATTCATCAGCGCTACGGCGCATATTTCCAAGAGGTTGAGTAACTCCCTTTTCATCTATGCGTATTTTAATTCCGCCTGTGCGATTTATTCGCTTAACAGCGGCCTGAACATCTCTTTCAAGAGGTGTTGTGTTACCTTGTACGTCGATGTTTATACTCATGCCTTGTTCCTTGACAAGGTATTACACGTATTTTATATACTTAAACTCCAGAAAGCTTCATCATGTCCGCCATGCTTAATGAGCCACCCTTTTTCTTTGCTTCTTCGTGGAGATCAACTCCTCCCGCAGGCTTTTGTATTCCAAGGTATTCATAGTCTTCATCTTTAGCTCCGACTATGGTTGATCCATCGCTTTCTTCAAACTTAGATTTCATTTTTTCTTTTTCTTCAGTAGAAGTACTGCCATAATCTAACAGAGCCTGTGGATCTTTCTTGATCTTTTCTGGAATATTCTCGTTGCTTTCAAATATATTTTTAAATATTCTAGTATATACAATCATTCTAACTTGATTATATGTTAACACACAAAACGGCTTGCCATAAAATTGCATACTATCTTCAGCAAAATTTAAATACGGATGATAAAATTCTTCTAATATAAGATGCTGTATACTTTCTTCAGTAAAAGATGCAAATGTATCATTATATAATTTAATTATTTTTGCTATTTTTTTAGCGTCTAATTCATCATACTCAGATTCAGTATATAATGGTTCTTTAAATTGATCATCTTTATAAAAACTTTTTAATATATAAAAATCGTTTGTTCTTTGGGCTGCGTACTTTTCACATGTGTTGCCCATGAGGTTGTCTTTTTGTAATTTGAGAACCGCGAGCTTCTCTTTTTCTTCTTCAATGATTTTGTTTTGTTGATCTAACGCAGACTTTAATATAATTTTTTTCTTTGCGGTATTTAAGTTATCTAAAAAACTTTCTATTTTAGCTATCTTATCTTCATCCCTTTGAGTCCAGTCGCCCTCCTGTTCAAGAAAATCTAAAATCTCTTGATCAGTAGGTAGCCCTCGCTTCTTTGCTTTGGCTACATAAAGATCAGTAATATCCTCTAGCTCCACTTGATCGTGCGGAGTCAGGTGTCTAATATATACAATACTTTCATTGTATATTTCTGAAGAGAAACCTCTTACAACATCCCTAAACGCCTTCCGGTGCTCAGTGGCGCTAGACATTATACTTCTCCGTTGTCTATATCTTCTTGAAGTTTCTCAAAGTCCTCAGATAACACAGCGCCTGCGCTATAGTACCAATAACTTACATAAGTCGTTAGCTTGTTAGAAATTGTATAATATATTTCGCTACCCTGTTCTTCTAGCCTGTAATATTCATCAACTTTATCCTCAAAAGTCTCGCCTTTAAATATAGGTTCAGCTTCATCTTCTTCGTTCTTGCGAATATAAGATAGATTTAATAGATACCATGTGACAGCTTTGTTTGCCGCTCTAGAATCTGCTGTGTGATTAAACAATGACGCATAATTTGTTTCAACTGTGACAATATTTTTTCGTGTTTCTCCCAGCTTTGCGGATAAATCTTTTATTTTATCCCTGTCTTTTTGTGTTCTAGAGGATTTTGTGTTTAGCCTACCGAGCTCAGTACTGTACTCTCCGAATTTCATATACAGTCTAGTTAACTCTTGAGCGTCTTCTTCTGGCATTAGCCCTCCGCTATCAGAGTATTTTTTAGCAAGCATAGCTTTCGTAAGAATTCCCTGCTTAACGCACTTACTCATTTCTATACTATATTCAAGCTCAGCTTCTTCCATTTCCCTTCGGTTAGGCTGCTTGATAATAATTCTATATGGGACAGCTTGGTCGATTTCCTTAGTGACTTCCACTTCCTCCTCGCCGCCTTCTGTTTTTCTAAGTTCCTTTTCAGTTACCTTAACTTTTTCTGTTTGTTCCACGGTGAAACTATATACCTCTTTTAATTTATCGGCACTAACTTCCTCAGTGGGTTTTTCTTTTTCTAATAATTGCATTCCTTGTTCCTTTCTTAATTATATTTATTTAAATACAAAACCTATAGTAAAATTTTCTAGATCACCTTCAATATTCCTAATTGTTTCATTTCCAATGTCTAGTGTTCTTTTTCTTAGATGTTGTAATTTGTCTTGATCAAAATAATCCGCTTGATCAATTAAACTTTTATATTCTTCTGGTAAATTTTGTTTTAATTTACTAAAATGAATTCTATGTTCTTCGTTTAAATCTTCTAACATCATTAGAAAGCCTTTAAACAAAGACTTCGTACTCCTCTCGCAATGACTGCGAAAAATATTTTCTGCTTCCATAACCTTATTCCTAATAGTTTATACACCTATTATTATTTGGTGTAAAATAAAATATGGCAAGTTTTATTTCGGATCTAGCAAAAAAGGTTTTCGCTCAACAGTTCACCCATCTTCATGATACTTTCTCTAGAGAGATCGTTGTATATAAAGAGGCGCAGAAAGTTGTAATCAATACAGATGTTAACTATAATTATATCTACAACAATACAGGAGCTGCGCCCAGCGTTCAAAATGTTCCGCAAAAATTTATATTTCAAGCTCGCATATTATATGACGACAATAGAGACACAGAATATTTCGGAGAGTTTGGTTCAAGCACTAAGATTAAAAGAGTTGACGGCAACAGTAGAGTGAGAATTAAATTAAAAAAAGATGATTACATGCAAATCAAAGATGTTAAAAGAATTGAATTTGATGAAAGAATGTTTATGGTCGATTCAGATCCAAGACCGCACGGATTATTTGAAATAGACTTTTATACATTATACCTCAAACCAGTTGAAGCAAAATGATATCTAATTTAGCATTAAGAAGAGCATTAAAATCTCAAATACTAAAAGATAAAGTTGTTGAAAAGCAAATAGACACTAAATTATTTGCGCATTTTGATAGATGTAAAAAAAATTTATTAAAAGAGTACGACATGCACCCTGTCACAAGAGACTTAAACAATGAGTCTAATGCGGGTCTTGTCACCAAAGGAACTCTTTTTGGTTTCTTGGGATTTGAATCCGGCTCGGCGCCAGCGGAAGACTTCAGAAAATTTTTAGATAGATCAATTGCAATGCGTTTTATAAAAAACAATAACAGGCAAGGAGTCAGAACTTATCGAGTAGAAATACCCAATAAAGATGACATATATTCCGCCACACCGCTACCCTGGGCATCAGGTAGAAGCTGGGTTAAAGCTATAGAGCAAGGCATATCTGGCATGGGAAATTATATTCAATTAGAATCTTCGGTCAGTAGATCTGGAGAAGGTTTTCAAGCGAAAAATTCTTCTGGAGGTGTATTTAGAAATACATCTTATGTATCTAGTATAATAAATAATTTTAAAGTTAAACTTCAATCATACGGCCTATCATTATGAAACCACAATTCCAACATGAAATTACAACAAGCTTCTCTTTATGGTTTGAAAACTATTTATTGAAAAAAGGAGATGCTTATGCAAATAAAACAGAATCCCTAACACACCTCGAAGATGATAGGCTTCCAGGTTTACAAACTTTTTCGAGCCCATACAAACAGTGGGTATTTGATAAGAGCATATCCAACGCAGATGTTCCATTCAATATTACTATCGATGGAGTCAGTATGCCGAAAAGTGGAGGCGTTGACCCCTCAACGCTATCCGCCTGGAGCGCAACAGCTAACTACCAACCTAGAGAATTTGTTTCCCACAACTCACAGTCTTGGATTGCAATGGAATATACAGAGCTCGCAGAAGAACCTGGTGTCTCTGATAAATGGGAGGACATCACATGGACAACCACTAGCCAGAACGGAGATATACTCTTTGTAGATTATGTAAACGGAAGAGTTGTAACATCGCTTGGCTCATCAGCTTCTGTTGTTGAGGCGGAGTATTCAGTAAAAGATTTTAATATATATGTCACAAATGAAACAGAAGAAAATTTAATTGTTGAATCTAAATTTGATGTTAATAGTAGATTCGATCAAACATTAACACCGATACCCCCGTACGATCAAGTACTACCAGGAATATTTATAAATAATATTAGATCCACAAATGATCCTTTTTCTTTCGGAGGAGAAGAAAAAACCATGGCAGACATAAGATGTGTGGTTATGGCAGAGAACATCTATCAGTTAGATGCTGTCATGTCTATCTTTAATGACTCAACAAGAGAGTGTTTCGCCGCCTTAGCTTTTGAAGACTACCCCCTAAATGAATACGGAGATGCGTTTAGATTTGATTACGAAGATTTAGCTGGACATAGATTAAAAAATAACCCATCAGCGTTACACTTTATCGACAGAGTAGATGTTTCTAAACTTAGTGATAGAGTGACAAAAACAATTAGCCCAAATACTTTCGTTGGTTTTATAGATTTCGAGGTCAATACATATCGCTATCCAAGAATTTAAAATTTCTCTTTTTTAAAAAGTTAATGTAATAAACAGAAGAATACTTATTATTATGGCAACTAGAAATAGAGTTATTTATCAGAGTGAAGCGCTGTATGTGGGACAGCCTGAAGCTACAGGCCACCACATCACTGCGAAAAGTAATAATGCTACCGACGCCAATGGCGACGATGTTAGCAGTAAAGTTTGGGGCCTGGTTAAGGAGCCAGATAATATCACAAAAAAATGTATTTTAGACAATACTAATTTTTGGGCATTGATCACCAAACCCACAGATCTTATAGATGCTGGTGGCAATCCTATAACCCCATTCAAAGGTGATTTTGATAACACGGTAGACTATTCTGTCGAAGATGTTGTGAAAGTTACAGACGATGGACAGGACTGGTATTTCGAGGCCGCTCAAGCTAGCGGACCATCAACAGCAGTCAAGGATCCATTAGTAGCATTAACTGACTATACAGATAATGGCAACTACGATTTAAGCAATAACGCGGACTTAACAGACTGGGACATCCTTCCAGCAGTTAAACAACTCAATCGAGTACAAAGTGCAAATTATAGTTTTACAATTAATAGACAAGACGTTAATCAGTTTGGACAACTTTCAAGAATTGATTCTGTTTCGATCGAACCACCAACAGTAAGTTTAGATTTTTCTTATTACCTAACAAACGGAGCTAACGAAAGCTTGATGGGATTTAATCTCGAAGACTTTGCCGCTCTCGATGGAGGTACCGCTGTAAACTTTGTAAAGACAGATAAACAAGAAGATGATTATGCTGGAAGAAACTATTTCATCTTAACTACAAAACAAGGTACAGACGCTGTAGGTAACAACATATTTGATACTTATGGAGATTCAGATGATACCACGGCTTCGACTATTGCCCTTGGCAATGGTTACGTCACCAATTATTCGGTAGAAGCTTCAGTAGGTTCCATGCCCACAGCAAATGTTACCGTTGAAGGCTTAAACTTAAAATCTGACGCTGGTTTTCACAATATAGATATCCCTGCAGTCAACAATGAGCGTGGTACTCCAATTGAAGGGATGAAATACAGCCTACCTGCTCCTGTTAGTGGTGTTTTAGATGACAGCGCTACAGACCCAACACTTGGTGATGCAGATAAGCTCTCTGGTCAATCTGACGGTTTCTCTTGCTTGCGCCCAGGAGATATTGAAATGCACATGGGAACAGCAGGAGAGTCTGCTCTTATGAATACTTTGCCTGACGGAACACCTCCCACAGACAACAATGAAGGTAGCTGTCACGTACAAAGTTTCAGTATTGAGCTTCCGCTTTCGAGAACTCCATTGCAAAGACTTGGCACGCCTTATGCGTATACTCGTCCTTTAGATTTCCCGATCACTGTTAATGTAAGTGTGAGCGCGATTGTTTCAGATCTTAAATCTGGAAACGTAGCAGACCACCTGTTTAATTTCCAAAACCACGACTTGCAGTTTATCCTGCGGGAACCACAAGCTGACGGAAAAGGTCCGGTCGCTATGGCTTTCTTTGTTAAGGGTGCGCAGCTAGAAGGAGAATCCTTTAGCTCTTCAATTGGAGATAACAAGTCGGTTGATATTACATTCAGCTGTCAAATTGGCGGGCCGGAAGATACAACTCGAGGAGTTATGATAGGAGGATCTAGAGGTCCTATATTAAATACTTTCCTTGATCGTTTCGATCCAGCGACTAAGTGATTTAGTTTTGCACAACTATTTAAAGAAGCTCGCTTTAAGCGAGCTTTTTTATGTGTGCTTAATTATTTGCATGCCAGTTTTCAATCCCACTTCGAATAAAAACTGAGCAGAAATCTGAGCGAATCCGCCCACCGACATTGAATGTGACTCTGAAGATAATTTTGCGTCAGGGATTTTGATTGTAGCGTATTTTTTTCTATCATCCAGACCCGTCCTGCTGTATAATTTTATTTCTATATCCATAGAAACGTCGTCTTTAAATATATTAGCAATTTGCAGTTCGTCTTTTTCACTAAAATTTCTTAAAATAATTTCAGAAGACATAGATCCTGACATTGGGAACTGTATCTTCCTATCTTTGATGTAGTTAGATCCGAAAGCATTAATTTCTTGCCTTCCAATTTCAAGAGATATATCCAAAGATTGTATAGACATTGATTCTGGGTCAATATCAACCATGCTAAAACCTCCGCTAGAATTATTTTTATTGTTCGTCCAAGTGATTTCCATATCTCCAGGCCTTAATGCTAATGAAGAATCTGAAGTGTCGGTCTCAAGGGCTGCGTCTTCCAACTGCTGCCTGGTAATAATGACATCAGATTGAGATCTAGTTCCAGTGTTGTCCACAGCTGGAGCTTTTACTGTATTTATTAAGCCAGCAGCGTCAAAGTTAATTGTATCTAAACATATATTACTACAGTCATAAGCCACACTACAACTTACAAACGATCCAACCTTAGCAGATATAGAGTAATTAGATAAATAACAATTACCAAGACCAACTAAATCTAAATTATTTTTAAATTCCTCTCCAGACTTATCACCTCTACCAAATAAATCAGCTCTAGCACTCGTTTGTTCGGCCAATAAATATAAATTTATATCACCTTTTTTAGCTTCTGCAGTAGACCCTTGATTACTCCAGTCAGGTTTGTTGTACAATTTAGAATAAGAAGAATTATCATACTCAAAAAGATACCCTCCTCCAACATTCATTCCTAAGTTCTCTTCATTTTTTGCGTCAAAAAATAAATATGAAAATTCTAAAGTAACAGTTGGTTGAACTACAATTGGTATTCTTGACTTCATTGGATCAGAATTTAATGCTGGAGTACGATCTTTTATAAATTCCGAAGACCCTATTTCTTTTAACTGCATAGCTCCGTAATCAAAAGAATAAGAAACGTCTTGAATTCTGGAGATAGTCCGCACCGCTACAGATGGTTGGGTTTTAAATGCGGGGGCGGAATCCGCGAGTAAAACCATACGTTCATAACTTAAATGTAACCTTTTCCCAACTGGCATATTGTTACTTACACAATAAAAATATACCAATAGTATTTTTAGCGTGTATAATAATAATGTTCCAACAACTTTTGAATTATGCCAAATAGTAGAATTTCAGACTTATTCCAAGTACAGCGTTTAGACCAAGACGTCGACGCTGAAGCGTTGCTTTTGATAGCTAGAGCTAAGTCCCATAACGAGACGATGAGTTATCAAGATTTTAAAAAATCGATTACAGACTATTGTGTTTTTATTACTGGCGATCAGCTAATTACTGGATTTAAAACTTTTGAAGATAATGCTTTATTCAAAAAAGATGTTTCTATACAAGGAGATCTTTCTGTTAGGGGTGACATTTTTAACCTGAGGTTTGAAACTGGTGTTGACCCTGCTTTTCTTGATTCGTGGAAGTCAGTTATATACGCCGCAGATTCAGAAGTGTCATATGACTCAAAAGCCTGGCGGACACTCTCGAGAACATTGCCTTCAGATGTTCCTGGAGTGCCTGGAACAAAGTCTCAGGGTAAAGTTACAGTTATTGATCATGATCATATTTTAAATGGAGATATGGTCAATCTTGTGGCCTCTGACGGACAGCTCATAGGCTTTGTAGAAGGTACAAATTTCACAGTTGGAGCCAATAAAGAAGCCACAGCAACAAATATCGCTAATGCTATTGACGCACACCCATTATTTACAGCGACCAGCGATATAAATTCTAATGAAATTATTATCACTCAAGAAATTGTAGGCATCGCAGGCAACACCACAATTTTTATTGACACCGCCAACCCTCTTCAAATCAATAGAGAAAATTTTTCTGGAGGCTTAGGCAGCCCTGAAAACCCTTGGATAGATGTTACAAAAAAAGATGCGGATGACTATTTAACTCAACTTGATTCAAATTTAAACACACAAGGAGACTTAACAGTAGAATCAAATTCAAAACTCGAAGGAATACTAGAAGTTGATGGAGATTCAGATCTTTACTCTAAGCTCACCGTACATAAAGACACATTATTAAAAGATAACCTAACAGTCAATGAAGATACTTTTTTGAGCGGGCAGCTTAGTGTTAATACCACAGGACAAAGAGAACAAGTTACAATTCATGGGACTGTTGGGCTAACAGATGGATACGCAATTAGAGGTACTGGTGTTGATTTAATTTATGCAAGCGGAACCAGCGCTTTTATTGGAAATTCTGGAGCTTTTGAAATTGACAATGACAAGAGCGCATATATTCTACATGACTCTAATGTTGGAAGAGATTTACTTGTATCAGGGCAAGCTGCATTTTTACAAAATTTAACTGTATTTAAAAATCTTGAAGTTAAAGAAGACACCCTATTAGGAGATGAACTCGAAGTTGTTGGTACTTCTGTCTTTAAAGATGATGTTGTTATGGAAAAAGATCTTATTGTTAATAATGATTTAACGGTTCAAAATAATTTAACAGTAAGAGGGGATGTATTTAATATCAAATTCGAAGAAGGTGTTGATCCTTACAGCCTTTCGGAGCAATGGAGTCAAACTGGAGGAGTTAATCTTGACGGTTCTTATTCTCAGGGGGATCAAGTTGAATACAACGGCCAGGCGTGGGAAGCAGATGGATTAACAGCTTCTACAGACGAGCCAGGCATTTCACCATTATGGAGAGATGTAACAAAAATAACCAAAGACGGATACAAAACAGAACTTGACTCTGACTTACTAGTTGAAGGAAAGCTTGGAGTTGGAACTGACACTCCTTCAGCTAAATTTCATATCAAAACTGACGCAGCTGATGCCAATTTAATTGTAGATAATAATGGCGCAGAGAATATAGAAGTTCAAAGTATTAATGATGCAAATGATTCACTCAGTAATTTAAATTTAAATAGTATTGTTTATATTAAAAAATCAAATTTTGTTGGAATCGGAACTAGTTCGCCAGGTTCATGGGTGGATCCTTTTAATTCTGAAGTGGTAGAACCTATTCTGCACATTAAGGGTGATGTTGCAGGAAAAAAAGGTGTTTACATTGAAGATGGAGATTTAAAAATTGAAAATAAATATGGATCTAAAACCGAACTTACTTTAAAAACTAACTCCAGCCCATATTTTTCTGACAGCGTAGCTACATTATTGCTAGAGTCTGGAACTTCTAATGACACTTTTAAAATCAACCAATTCCAAAAAGAGCATGCTACTTTTGGAGGAACCACTATTTTTGATAAAAATATTGATGGCGGTTACGTTAGTGAATTTTGGCAGTTAAAATCTGGAGCAGATGCCGATCCGAATGCGTCACCAAAAATTTCACAAACAGATTATGACTTGCTCCCAGTAGATGATGGAGGGGTTGCAGGCACAACAGACAAGACGGATTACGAAAAGAAAAACATTTTAACTTCAGTGTGGAGAACTCTTCCCGATCAAGACCCAGGAAATGGAGATGATTGGCAAAGCGAGTTTCTACCAAGCACATCTTACAGCTCAATTAGTCAAATATTCGGCCAGTTTGGCCAAGTTGCTTTTCTTGGAAATAAAGGAGACAACCTACCAGAACTTAGTAAGCTTAATTCGGCATCAGACTCCTTCTTCACAATACATAGCTCAGAAGATTCTTTTGATAAAATATTTAAAGTTCAAGATTCGATACATCCAGACGCAACGCCATTTGTTATTACAAGTGGAGGAAAAGTTGGGGTTGGTACTGAAGATCCGATGTATAAATTAACAATTTCTGATAATGATGGCGGACATTTAAGATTAGAAAACAAAAGCGAAATTGCACTCGTTCGCTTGGTCGATGGAGGCAATTTGGACATTTGGTCTCATGGAAATTCTGATACAATATTCAGAAGTGGTACGGGCGCCGGAAGTGAACTCGTAAGAATAAAACACGATGGAAGCGTTGGCATTGGCACTGATACTCCTGATTATCCTTTAGATGTACAAGGCATTTTAAGAATAACTAAAACCACTGTAGACGGAGGAGATACAGCTTTATTCTTTAACCCTGGAGGGGGAGCTGACGAACCAGAACTGAACTTGTACGACAAGGATGGCAACCATGGAGTCAGAATATCTTCAGTTACAGACTCTTTCGTAAATGCGCTGGGCGGTAAACTTTCGGTTGGAACCATTACTAATCCAGACTCAACACTTAAAGTTCATGCGGACGATGATTCTGCTGGAGCCAACGTTTTTTACGTTGTAAACAAAGCTCACGACACTTCAATTATTACGGCTAAAGAATCTGGCGATGTCCAGATCGCTGGAGTGCACTTAAACTCACATACTCACGCAACAGAACCTTACAAAGTAGGAATCAATACCAACACCCCAGGCTATCTTTTAGAAATCAAAGGCGTAACCACTGGGGACATGTTTAGCCTAACCCATCCAAATCACACCAGAAAACTAAAACAAGGCATAAACGATACAGAGTCATTTTTAGACTTTTCTACTGGAGATAATTTTGAGATTAAGCAAGCAGGAGTTATGGCTCTCAAAATACATAACGGAGGAGATATAGAATTTGCAAATGACCTACAAGTTAATAACAATTTGACAGTACAAAACGACTTAACTGTAAGAGGTGATATTTTTAATATTAAGTTTGAGAATTCTAATTTTGTAACTGGCTTACCAGCATATGATCCTAATGAAACCTACATAGACCAAACCCAAGTACAGTACGACAATAAAGCTTGGATAAAACTAGGCAACCAAGGACACCCTCAACACCAAGCGCCTGGAATAAATCCATCGCAATGGCAAGAAGTTGCTGTGCCTCAATTTGATGATTATAAAACACATCTTGATTCAGACTTGATTGTAAAAGGCAAGTCTGGCTTAGGGGAAGAAAATCCTCTAGCAAAACTTCACATAACAAACGATGACCCAACACTTCCAACATTTATAATTGAATCGGGTTCAAAACATTTCGAAATTGACTTCGACGGAGATGTCAATATATACAACAAACTAAAAGTTGGCCCAAGAACTAATATAGGGTCATCAGATTCTTTTCAAATTTATCAAGACGACCCCTCAGCTGTTGCAGGCGATGAAGAATACTTTTCAATCAAACACACAACTCAAACCAGCAGCGGACCAACAGGAGGCATGTTCCTTCGAGAAGATGGTAGAGCATCAATTGGCACTTGGACCGCCCAGAACATGCTTAATATTGACCAACAAGCAGGCGTCACAGGAATAGGGGTTTATTCTCAAGCTGGCGAAAGAGCCATGATCAATTTAAAAGAATCAGGATCATCTTCATATTTGCAAATTGGTTCAACAGCAACACTACCATCTTCACTACATAATTTATACGGAGCAGACGTATCTTATGTAAGATCCGTTGAACAAGACCTGGCCTTATTCTCTTCCATGAACGGAACTTCGGTCCACGTTGGTGCTGGAGACAAAAAGCTGTTGACATTTACAGGCACTACAGACTCTCATCCAGTGACAGGAGCCGAAGCAGGAAATGATATTTTATTTTCTGAACACGCAAACGTTGGAATTAATGTTCCAGTAGTAGAACTTTCTCCAACAAACAACGACAAGTATAAACTTCATGTATTAGGAGATGTTAAAATCGACGGAAGATTATTCGCTACAGACGTTTTCGAAACTTATCCTGTTATTCCTAAGGTTGGAGACACCCATCAGGGCAGCGCTGTAGTAAGACCGCAGCATTCTTATTCAGAAGGAGACAAAGGAACAATTTATTTTGATGATGACTACATTTTTATCTGCACGCAAGATAGTGACGGCACAGACCCGTCTAGGATAGCGTGGAAAAGATTCGCAATTAGTGAGTGGTAATTTTTCAAAACAGGTGTAATAAAATAAGATGGCACAAAACGATATATATTTAGTAAGACAAAAAGCAGATGCAACCTTTGAAGAAATTGCGCATTCGCCATTTCAATATGACGCTGCGAACATAACCGACCTGCCAGATAAAACAAAAAACACCTTCCACATCAACACTAAGCTTAGGGTTGATGAGCTAGAAGTCAACGGCAAGACTACAGTTATACATACAGATACAAATACTAGCGAACAACTTCTGGTAACAAACGATGGCACTGGACCCGCAGCAGTAATTAATCAGCTTGGGCAGTTTCCATTGATCGACATTCAAGACGACGGAACTAGCGCTTTATTTATTCGCGGAGATTCGCCTTATGGTGGTTTTGTTGGGCTAGGAACCACTACGCCCGACGAACAGCTGCATCTTACAGGCTCAATTTTACTAGAAAATGAACAACTTTTAATGGCTAAAAATATATCTGACACGAAAGTCAACATTCTCGGAATGACTAATGCAGATATAACAAACCTAAACAATGTAGGAGATGGTATCACAATGTCTGTTGGAACCGCAACAGCAGACCCAAAACTCTTTATGCACCCAAGCGGAAGGGTTGGCCTGGGAATCGAGACAAACGATCCTGGGGCCGTCTTAGAGGTCAAAAGAGACGGTGACACGAACGTTTTATTTAGCCACAGAACTGCCTCTATATTAGCTGAGATAAATGTTGACAAACCAGAAGATAAAGTTGTATTTAAAACATTAACAGATCACGCTCTATCTATCGGAACAAATGCCTTAGACTTCTTAACGCTAACAAAAGAAGGAAATTTAAATTTAGAAAAGAAATTATCAGGAAGTACTTTAACTGGTGGAGATCTTACAATTGACGGAAACTTTACTTCTCATGGCGACATGGTTAGTTTCGGAACGGAAGAATTGCTTTTTAGTAAATCACTTACATCTTCAGGAGCCAATGTTTCAAAAACTTATAGAGTTCTAGAAGTTGGTTACAATACTCACCATTGGGATCACGGAACATCTTTTATTATAGAAGTTTATTCAAATCATTATAGCTCTCAAGGTTATCAAAAATATATATTAAATCATACACAGCTAGATACTAGCGTAACCGGAAGTCAAGATGGTCTTGTAGACAAAACAGGGTCCAGAGATTACGTGTTAAAAATTTTAGAACACGAAGGAGACGCTGGGTCTTATGAATTTAGGGCGAGACTAGGAGTTCCAGAAGATACTGGAGTTAATGTATCAAATTATGATGTAGCGCTTGTGCCCTTATATATAGACGTAACTAATTATGCTAATGTTCGGGTAAAAGTTACTTCTTTTAATTCTGATAGTTGTAAAAGAATTAGTATTGATGAAAATTGGGGCGCGAGCAGTGCTGATGATGAATACAAATTTAATCCACTTCCTACAGCAGAAGATATAACTTGGTCAGATCATGCAGATCTTCCAGGCACTTTAGATTATACTTTTGCAGGAAGACAAGCACTTTATGCAGATGTATTATTTGGCGACGGAAGAATCAATAGAATTGGCGAGAGAACAACTCATCAAAATAATATCCAATGGGCTTTAAAATTAGCTGACACAGATACATCATTAACTGTTGCGGGTAAAGTAGGTATTGGTACTGCGACTCCTTCACAAATGTTAGATGTTCGTGGTAATGTTCGTATTGGTCATAACGCAGACATTACTCCCGATGACACTCCAGAAGTCCCTAGTATTTTACAGATAGACGGAAATGGCTATCAAGGCTTTGTGTCGCTTGACCAAGATGCAATGCACATTGGTCACAACTCTCGTGTCCGTGATTTATATCTTTCAACAAATGAAACTCCAAGACTAACAATCAAGGAGACTTCCGGCAATGTAGGTATTGGGACTACGAGTCCTATTGCACCACTCGAAGTTGTAGGAGTAGTACATGCAACTGTGCCTACTGACACTAATGCTTATTCAAGACTTACATATGGAGGTGGAGACACCAAGGTTAATGGTACTGGTAATAACAGAACCACTCAACCTGCTCTCGTCATGCATCGCGTTGGGGAAGATGGTAGTTCAGAAAGAACGGTTGAACTTCATTCCGACAAAAGATCTTTCTTTATGGGCGGCAATGTAGGTATTGGTACTACGGATCCTGGTGGTAAACTGACAACATTAATTGAAGATGATTCGACTTATGGCAATAGTACGCCTAACTCAGCAAATTCCGTTCTTACTTTAATAAACACTCCTACAAGTGAAGCAGCTAACAATCATGCGACTTTGCAATTCAATCTAAACGCAGGCGACCATAATCATGTGGGTAGTATAAGTTTGATTTCTGAGAGTGCAGCTTTAAGAAGAGGAGCACTTGCTTTCTGTACTGATAATGGAACTTCTAGACCTGAGGCGATGCGCATCGACTCCGACGGCAACGTAGGTATTGGTACTACAAGTCCAGCAGAAAAATTAACTATAGGTGACGGTGACTTACAATTCTTCCACTCAAATGCAGGTAACGCACATAGAACAACATTTATAGAATTTGGTAATAGTTCAAATAGGATTACGTCCGAAATGAACTATGGTTCAGATAACAGTAGTAACTATACTGCTGGGCTAAAATTCACAACAAAGAATTTTAATGGTTCATCATTTCAAACTATTAATGCGTTAAATATTCAAGCCAATGGATTGGTAGGTATTGGAACACCCGCGCCTTCTGAAAAATTACATGTTTCAGCTGGTAAACTTTTGGTTGCGGCATATGATATTCCTATAGCTCCTGGAGATGGTCCGGTGGCAGGAGCCACATTCTTTAGTAGAAGAGAGCCTACGAATGGAGTCCGTTACGGATCAGGCATTGATATTGTTCCGATTTCAGAGGATGGTAATTGCTCTCCATTTATTCGTTTTTATGATTCTGCCGCAAATGCTGATTATGATGACACCATTGTTGGAGATAACAACTGGGCTATAGGCGCGGATGACAGTGGGGTTGCGAGCTTTAATATTAACTGGGGAGGTGGGGCCAATAGCGCTAAGCCTACTAGCATCTATGGGGGCAGTCCGAATTCAGGAACCAATCGCTTATCAATTGATGGGCCAACAGGCGTCGCTACATTTTCCGGCCCGCTTTCGATAGCTGAAGTTATTAGACACACTGGGGATACGAATACATATTTTGGATTTCCTAATAATGATCAGTTTTCTGTAGTCACAAATTCATCTACAAGACTACTGATTACAGACGCCTCAACAACTGTAAATAATGTTCTTCAGGCTCATGGAGGCATGACGATCGCAACAAATGAAGATAATGATACTCCGGAATTAACTTTAAAAAGAACAGCATCTACTAGCGCAAGTGGCAGTGACGACATTGTTGATATTCGCGTTGCAGATAGCGCTCTGAATTTTATCATTAATAATAATTCTGACGGAGGTGGAGGAACATACAATTTCAGAAAAGTGCTATCAGGCCTGGAGGTGCCGGCGCCAATCGATTGCGACACTATCACAACTAACGGCATAATTCGAAAAAACGGAGATACAAACACATACCTTGAGTTTCATTCTGCAGATCGACTTCGCTTGGTAACTGGCGGAGTACAACAGCTCGAAGTTACAAATTCAGGGTTATTTATTCAGGACAACATCAAACATACTGGAGATGATAATACATATTTTGGATTCCATAATAATGATCAGTGGAGGGTTGTTACTGGTGGCTCAGAAAGACTTGAAGTTACAAATACAGCAATTAGCCTCAGTAGGAACACTAATATCTCAGGAACTGCTAGGGTTGATTATACAGGTACGCATAGTGATGGTGCAGCGCTTACGGTTTCATCTCCTGGTTCAGGAATTAAGCTACATGATTCGACGAACACTAATTCTATTAGCAGTACTGCATACATGGACATAGCCTGGCAAGCCGCGTCTAGCGCTACTACTACTAATGGTTTAAGATTCACAAGAACTACTCTAGAGAATGCAGATTTTATTATAGACTTGAACGGTTCAGCAACCTTTTCGCACGACTTAACAGTTAATGGAGATCTTACAGTAAACGGTGACGTTGTAACTCTTAATACAACCAATTTAGATATTGAAGACAAAGTAATTAAAGTCGCCAAAGGAGCCACAACTGACGCTGCCGCAGATGCTTCCGGAATTTCTTTCGGAGGTAGAGCTGAGCTGGTTTACAAATCAACTGGCGATAAACTGATGGCGCATAGCTGTTCATCATTTGAAATGGCTTCTACTGGACCAAAATTCATACTTAGGGACAGTAATGCAGGAACCGCAGTAACCCAAAGTGGGAATATTTCTTACCAATTATCCAACGGAACAGTTTCAGCAGAAATTGGACACATGTCTAATAGTAATTCAGATTTTCGAATCCAAACAGTTGACGGAAATATTGATATCCGCCCTGGAGGTACAGGAAAGCAGCTTGAGTACAATGGTGAAGAGGTTGCAACAAGAAATTATGTAACCACTAACTCTTACAGCCACCCACTATTTAGCACTGGCTCTGTAGACATTGACACTACACCAATGAGTGGAGCTACAGTTATTTCTGATTTAGATTTTAAAATCCAAGTAAACGGTGAAGGTCACGTCTCAAATGCTAGCACCGGAATGGGAACAGTCTCTACTAGAGAATTAACTCTTGCGGATCTAGGCTATACTGGAGCGACTAACGCTAACAATTATTCTCACCCAACAGGAGCAGGCAATAAACACATACCTTCAGGTGGTCAAGTGGGTCAATTCTTAAAATATTCATCAAGTGGTACGGCAGTATGGGCGTCAGATAATAATACCCAATATTCTGTAGGCGATGGCGGGTTAACACAGAAGAATTTTACTACTACGCTTAAAAATAAATTAGACGGCATCGCTGCTGGAGCTACTGCGGTTACTGATAATAGTCAAATCGCTAACGGCAAAGGGTTTATAACTGCTGTGCCAAACAATACTGTTACAGACGCCAGCGTTTCGGGGGATACTTTGACTTTAACAAGGCAAGGAACTACTGCTATAACTTTTACCGCAACCAACAGCCCAGGCGCAGTCGGCGGATCCACTAACGCTGTAGAAAAAACTGGAGAACAAAGCATGGTCGGCCCGCTTATTATTACTGGAACAAACACAAGCAATCAAAGTTTACTTGCCGCAGGAGATGTTGTAGCAATGACCTCTTCTTCTGATGAACGTCTTAAGAAAAATATTTTAAAAGTTGACTCTGCACTCGATAAGATTTGCAGTCTAGAAGGCTTCACATTCGATTGGAACGATAAAGCAAAATCTTTTGGAATTAAATCTGACGCAAGAGAGCTTGGATTATCAGCTCAAAAAACAGAAAAAGTTATACCAGAAGCAGTAAAGACTTTCGATGAATCAGACTACAAATACATTAACTATGAAAAATTAGTACCAGTATTAGTAGAAGCAATTAAAGAACTTAAATCTGAAATACAAGAATTGAAAAAGAATCAGTGCGATTGTTGATTAGATAAAATTATTAATTAAACATATTATATATATGTGAATGATTTTGAATTAATTAATACTGAAGAAGAATATCTTGAATACGAATCTAGAGTGCGCAGGCGTGGCGGAGTACATAGTATAGAAGTATGCAACAAGCCAAAAGAGTTTCCGAGTATAGTATGCAACACTTTAGTAAGTGACCTAAATGGAATTAGAGCAATATTAAAACATTTAAATAAACAACAAATCGAAGACTTTTTAAATAAATTATAATGCGCAGATTATAAAAGAATGAAGCTCTTCGTATCTTAACGAGTAAGCGTCGAAGGGTTCATAAGTAACTTCATCAGCAATACCAACAACCTTAGGCTTGGGAGGGGCTTGAAAAGTTTGGTTTGTGTTGGTTGTTTCTCCTATTTCTTGAGGATTAACTTCTTCAACTTCTTCGTATATTTTTTCAAGTTGATCGTATAATACTTCATCGTGTATTGCGCCTTTGGTTTTTTGGGTTACTCCTGTGTCTACTCCATTAACTATAATTTTATAATGAGTGTCCCTACAGAACAATCCATATCGTGAAGCGTCCAAACCTTCACTTGAAAATGCTTCTTCTACTTCTTGAGCAATCCATCCAATATGAATACGAGCTTCTTCTCCTTTTTTCTCTACAGAGCTTTTGAGTCTGTATTTTTTAACTAAATCTTTTAATTTAAATGCAACTTTCTTTTCTGTTTCATCAATAGGAGCAATATCTTGCTTGACTTTTTCATCAGAAACTACTGTAACAGGGTTCTGCGAAAATATATCTCTCCATTGAGAATCTGAATTCCCGAGGTCCATCTTATCTCCTTGAGGAACTAAAGCTCTTTTATTGTGGTTGCCGTCTGTGGTTGTTCCTAATCCTTCTCCGTAAATGTATATTCCTGCAATGTTACCAACATTACTACCGAGTATCATGGTAGCTGTTGGGCCTCCTGGGGAAGCAGTAAACTTGGTAGGATCTGTATGAGCCACATAATTTAAAGACAAACGTCCAACAGAAGCTTGTACTTGCATACTAGCTTGATGATCTGTTACGTGGCTACCTGGATAATCTGTGGTTGTTCCGTAGTTTGTTCCTTGGCCTGAGCCACCACTGGATTGTACTCCTACGTTTCTTTTAATTTCAGCTTCAGGATTAAATCCGTCGCAGTTTTGTTCGATCTGTACAGTAGTTCCTCCCGCACCGTTAACACCTATCGTGCCAGCAGAGCCTTCGTTTTTAACAAAAAATCTATGATAATTTGCATCCTCACGCATTCTAAAATTCCAACTTAATCCTTTATCTAAATACATGGCTCCGTTGCCATTTTCTAAAATTAATGAGTCGGTTACATCGCTTGTATCTAAGGGTCCAAAAACAAATGCGCCACCCCAATTAAATTGCCCCCATCTTTCAGCGGTCCCAAAACCAAGACCTCCTCCATTATCATCAATACCATTAACTGGCTTATGAGGATACAGAGCAAACAAAGAAGCGTAATCTGCATTATTCCAACCGACACTATCGATACCAAATTTTCCGTTACTAGTAACTATATTAAATGTTCTAAAATCTTTTTCAACTTCACGCAATGCTTGATTTGACGTTCCAGCTGCAGCTTGTGAGCTGCTAACAATAGATGCAGCGTCAAAAGATCCTGGGGTATTGGCGTCGAAATCCCACTGCTGGAGGATACAAACACCTCCTTTTTGAGCAATTCCAGACAGACTGTTATCAGACTCAACGACTAACCCAGCCTGTGCGGAATTCTCACCCAAAATATGTATACCAACATCACTATCATCGCTTTTAGGATCAACTAAGATCATATAATTTGGCTTGCGATAGTTTGAGTCGGACGCCAAGAAAAAATCGCGCTGTGCATTAAGGCCTCCTGTTTTAAAATCTGCGAATCTAAACCCTGGTCCATTAGATATTGTGTCGTCTATAGGTCTTGACATTAAAATGTTTTTTGTGCTAGTTAAAACTCCATCATTATCTTGCATTAAACTTGTATACAAAAGATCTGATCTTTTTACTTTAAAATTAGCATTATCTTGTTCGATAGGAATCTCTGCGTTATTGCTTGGAGATGTTTTTGATGTAAGTTCTGATATTTTTTTGCCCATGTTATTTTTCCCTAATTAAATATACACTATAATCACACAATAATCTTAAAAAATTAATATTGAAGTGTTTTCTGGCTCTAATTGTATCTGGTAACAATTATTTTGATACCTTTGGTCGTTCTGAGTGATGTGAGAACTTAATATTCCTGCTTTTAAATCTCCCCAAGTTTTACCTACCCAATATCCTCCGTCACCGTCAGAGCTACTTCCAGTAAATCCATGAGGAGTTAGATACAAATTGTAAGCCTGCAAAACATCATTAGAACTTAGCACTCTACTGAGATCCCAAGCAGATGGAGGAATAACATATCTTCCGTCGGCTTCCATTGCATTTTTTAAATGTCCCCAAGCCTGACCTATCCAATATCCTCCGTCACCGTCAGAGCTACTTCCAGTAAATCCATGGGGCGACATATGCAAGTCGTAAGCCCTCATAACATCATCAGCATTAAGTACCCTATTAAGATCCCATGAAGCTGTTGAATTTTCAAGTAAAATATCTGCGCAAATTATTTCTCCGCCAGAAACCTCTATTTGATCAGGAACTTCTATGCTACCATCAGCATCAGTTATTGTTCTAAAAGAAAGCACTGTTGTTACTTGGTCTGCAATTAATAAATCAGCTGTAGTTTCTGTTATTTCTGTATCATTTGGCTGCGGTCCTACTGGTTCTGTTGGTTCGGTAGTTGCTGGTGCGCTAGGCCCTCCAACTGTTGTATTTGGGAAACTTCCAGGTCCAGATTTAAAATAGTCTTCTCCACCTTCACTAGCAAATGTTCCAAAAGAATTCCAAAACCACATCGATTTTGATTGAGAGAAAACCCATCCGTCCCCAGAGTTTGAAGAAGTTAATCTACCAAACCAAAACCAATCTGAATAATTCTGTATGTAAAACCATTCTTGACCAACGCTTCCCCAAACCCATCCGTACCTTAAAGTATAAAACCATCCGTAAGTTAAAGGGTCTTGATCTTGCATTACAATACACACTCCAAATACTGGATGCGTAAATATATGTGGGAAAACCATGCCCGTGTCTGTGCCTCCTTTAGATCCAGGAGTTCCATTTTGTTCTGTAGAAGATGTAGCAGGATCTGCGGTTGGGTCAGGTATAGTAAATGTATCTGATTCTATAGAAGTTCCTCCCCAAGCTAATTTCACAACTTGGCCAACAGCAGCAGAAGCTCCGGTATTTGCAGATGAAGTAATTAATCCAGACTGATATGCTCCAAAATTTTCCCACGCATCAAAACCTCCGCCAGCCCTTTGTCTGTATAATATTAAACCCCTTGAATCGGTTCCGTTGTGATTACCACTAAAAGATACGGTTGCTGTATTGTCTGAGTTCATTTGAACGTTCAAAACTTGTAAAAATTCTTCTGTCGCTACTTGAATATCAATTGTAGATCCATCTGTTAAATCTATAGTTTCTCCTGTAGTAGTTACTAGATCATTAGTAGCAATAACTTCTGAAGGTTCAAAAGTATCGTTTTTCTTGTTTATAGTTACAGGCATTTGCCCTGTCAAAGGAGGTTCGGTTAATGCAGGAGAGACTACGCACCCTGGGCCTCCATTATTGCCTGTTAAAATTTCAGTTACAGTGGTTTCTTGTTCGTTTGGTGGGTCACCAACAATAATTACGTCTCCAACTTTTAGCCCATGGCCATCGTTCAATCCTGTAATTGTGGTTCCATCTCCATTAGGCGGAAGATTTACAGTGCAAACTCCGGGCTCAACTGGTTGTGTGTGGCCTCCGCCACCGCCACCGCCACCGCTTGTAATTCGATAAATATTTGGAGACATCAGCCAATACCAAGCGCTAGTTGTTCCAAAATATATCCACCCTATACCTCCATGCCCATCTTCTCCAAGTTCCCCTACATACCACCAGCCGTTCCATCGAGTAGAATAAAACCAAGGGTAAGCGTCAAAATAAGTACCAAAATGAGTAGAGCTATACCATCCTTCAGGCAACGGCGGCTCCAAAACTTTTTCTGGAGGGCATATAATAATTAGCTCTTCGTCTTTTTCGACTGGCTCTGGTTCATCAGGCTTTTTGTTTTCAATTCCAGGGGGTTGTGCTGGAACTATTGATCCATCTGGCTTTGTAAGTAGAGTTGGATTGCCAGTAAATGTACATCCAATTGTGTCGTTGTCCCCTTCAGGAAACATGTTAACAACGACAGGAAAAGTTATATTCCAAGGGTCAAATGGAGACGGAAAAATAAACCACTTGCTATATCTAAAAATATAAATAATTCTAGAAACACCGTTCCATAAAAACCATCCCCACAACCTACTGTATAGCAAAAACAATCTTCCACCGCCTCCGGTTTCTTCATTTTCTGGAACCGTCTTGCTTCCTTTGAATCCTCCTGGACAGCCCCATGGATTGTGAGGTGTTGTTTCATTTTCTGGATTATCATTTATTTCTTTTCCTCCTCCACCGTCGCCAGGAACCTTTTTGGATATAGTAACAGGCATTTCTCCTGTCAAAGGAGGCGAGGTTAGCGGAGGAGAAACTACGCATCCTGGCCCAGGAGCGCCAGTTAAAATTTCAGTGATGGTTCTTTCTTGTTGGTTCGGCGGGTCACCAACAAGCACCACGTCTCCCACTTTTAGTCCTGTGATATTAATGCCAGTAATAAGAGTTCCGTCTCCATTAGGCGGAAGATTTACAGTACAAACGCCAGGGTTAATAATTGATTCTTCGGAGACAAGTTTTTTGTTTATAGTGGCAGGCATAATTCCTGTCAAAGGAGGAACGGTAAAAGGTGGAGAAACTACACATCCTGGACCACCATTATTGCCTGTTAAAATTTGAGTAATAACTCTTTCTTGTTGGTTTGGCGGGTCGCCGACTATAATAATATCTCCAACTTCTAATCCATGGTCATCGTTCAATCCCGTAACAATACTTCCATCTCCGTTAGGCGGAAGATTAATTGTGCATACGCCAGGTTCAACCAGTTCTTTCTTACACACAATTGAAGTAGAAACAAATTCGTCTAGTTCCCCTGTTTTATCATCATCATCTGTACCCTGTTTGTTTATGTTGTCTTCTTCTTTTTCTGTTCCATCAGGTTTAAATGCTTTTCCGCCACCGATTGTGCACCATATACCATTAGGCAAAGGCCTAGAAAACCAACACGGCCCGTATGGACTCCCGTTTAAAGTTTCCAATAATCCAATAAAGACCCAGCAATTATATTTATTACTCCACAACCAGTTTGGGTGTCGAGTGGTTACCCAAAACCAACCCCATAAACTACTGTAATACCATGAGCTGCCACTAGAAGTTGAAGTTACTTTTTTTACTGTTGTACCTCCACCTCCAGTCCCAGAAGTAAAAGGTTTTGATACTCTTACGCATGATCCTCCTAAAATTTCAGATATAACTCTGGTTTGAATTTCTGGGCTGAAATCATCTCCTACAATAATTGTATCTCCAACGCTTAAAGCAGAGGTGTCTAATCCACAAATTTTTGTTGCGTCGTCGTCTAAATCTATAGTTCCTTTTGGATTACCTACTGTAGTAGTGCCTTTCTTCTTGACTTTGATCCCAGTTCCGCCTCCATCTAGCGGAGGGCTTGTAAGCGGTGGGTCTACCTTTACTCCATCAGGCGGCAGAAGTTGTGTGATTTTTACTTCTAGTTCATTTGGCGGCTCACCGACAATTATAGTATCTCCGACTTCTAATTCTGAAGTATCAAGCCCAGTAATAACAGTACCGTCTCCACTGGGAGGAAGATTTATATTCCCGCCTCCTGTTTTCTTTTTGATTGTATACGGCGGATTAGTAGACAATGGTGGAATCGTTAAAGGAACACTTATTCTGCACCCTGGCCCTCCATTACTTGGGGCTAAAATTTCAGTTACAGTTCTTTCTTGTTGGTTTGGCGGGTCGCCAACAATAATTACATCTCCCACTTTTAAGTCATTTGTAATAATTCCGGTGATAGTTTTTCCGTCTCCTTCTGGAGGAAAATTGCATTGACAAGTTCCAGGTTCTAAAGTTTTTGTGCCAGGAATTTCTACATCTAAAGGAGGATCTCCTGGAATTCCTCCTCCTGCCCCTCCACCAGTATCTATTATAAGACTAGAATCATTTCCTTGTCCATTCCCCGACTCTTCTCCTCCGCCGTCACCTACTCCAGAGTTGGGTTCAACGTGAAGATTAACAACATCATTTAAAGATCTTGGGTATACATCTTGTAAAGAGGACAGCATGGCAGCTCTATTCAGCGAAAACGATCCGCCCTCAAGATCTCCAGTCACCAATTGACCAATTGAATTTAATGCTGCATCATTATCTGGATCAACAAAATCTCGGAATGCTTGAATTTTATTAAACAAGGCTATAAAGTTTTTGGACATGGTATTATATACACAAATAAACAAATTTAAATTTTTTTTTATTTTAAAATGTTTTCAGTGTATTATGTATTATGCCAAACAAAACAATTCGTAATCTTAATACCGCTGATCAGTTAAATGGTGGTGACTTTTTGGTTATCGCGCAAACCGATGGTTCAACAAAAAAAATTCCTGTTTCTCGTTTTTCATCCGAGATGGGAGTTGTTACTGACAGTAACGGCAGAGCAGTAACTACCAATAGATTTAAAATTCCTGTTGGAATTGATAGCCACGTAAAAGGACTTGATGGAGTTGAGCGTAGCGCAAGTAATAGTCATAGCGACAAAGCTTTTATGCTTGTTACTCCTCAGTCAGGAACAGATGAAGAATCCGTTAGACAAACTGATTTTTGTTATTTTTGTGCAGAAAGTCAGCCAGTAACTTGTTTAATTCTTAATAGACCTTTTGTGAACCTTGATGAAGCAATGGTTTGGGCTCGATATAATATTCCTGCTGGAGCAGATGTGCAATTTGAAATGTGGGGCAACACATGCGCTTTGCATTTAGCAGACAGTCTTGGACAGTTTAGTACTGGTATTACTTCAGCGATGAAATACAATTCTCTTATACTTGTTCCTAAAATGAGGTGGATTGGAGTTTATAATTCGAGCACTGGATTCTGGGATGTTAATCCATACATAGGTCGCAGATGGATTGCTGATTTTAATCGAGGTCCGATAACTGCTGGCTTTGGACTAACGAACCGTTCTGGCTATCATGGAATGGGAAGCACGTCCGACCACGTAAACTATAGAACTCGTGGCGGAGACGGAGCAGGCATGCTTTTAAATAGCCTTGGAACTTCTAGAGGATTTAAAAACCATTTGACGGGCATGACCAGAAATTCAAATTTTTGGGACTACGGAGGTATGGGCCACGTACCTATAGATGACCATGGAAACGCAGATGGAGATCTGGGGCAACCATTAAATGCTCAATTGATGCATATACCTGATGATATTAACATTCATGTTGGAGGCAGTGGCGCCGCATTAAGATTTTGGTTTAGATATATTCCTCAAGTATATATTATTGGAATGAATTTTTGCGATTATGCTTTTGGAAATCGGATGGTTAATCAAAGATTTTTTAGAATATCTAATGGTATTTGTCACGTTTTGGGAGAGCCGAACCCGAATTATGATGGAGGTCAATACATAATGGCCAACGAAAGAGGCCCTGGATTTTATACTAAACATGATTCGTCACATATTTTTGAAACAACAGAAAGCGGCATGGTTTATATCATGACAAATATTAGACAGTATACTGTTGGCTCAACAAGATCTGGATACAATCAGTTAGTTGCCAAAAGAGCAGAAATGGACGCCTTAGGATTAACTTTACAAGACGAAACTTACGGTGATGGTAGATGGGGCGGTCACGTTTTAGGGTCAACTGTTTACGATTATTGGCTGCCTGCAGTTCGCCAAGCAATTAGTATTGGTAAATGCGGAATCGGAGGTTCTGGAGCAAATACGCAGAGCTATGTTATTTTTGATCCTCTTGCTAGTGGATGGAGAAGGTTCATGGGCCAACTTTGTCTTGATAATGGAGATTTAAGCTATAGCAACGGAGAAAAAATGATAGGTTGGGCAAGAAGCAACGTTTTTGAAACTACAAATGGATATGGTGGAAACGGTCAGGTTCGTCCGGTAACGGATTTTCCAAATTCTGTAGACGGAATTAGGAACCATATGTTTAGAGGCGACGAACAATTAATTGCTTATGATCCGCCCGACAATGATACTCTAGGATTTTTTGATCTTCCTGCGATTGATTGGGGAGAAACCCACGCAACAGATGGTAGGTTTTTGCCAGACGGAGGGCCTTTTGGATGGTTAATGGGAGACAATACGGCTACTGCGATGTCGCTGGAAGGAACTCCGGGAACTGGCCTGAGTGTTCCCCTTTATCGTAGCTGGGGTAATACGACTACTCCATTCAATGCAGGTATATACAATTACCACCACGGGAAAGTTAAGCCAGACAATAATAGTTTCATTTGGAATATGGGCGGAGGAAGTCATCATGCCCCGTGTTGCACTTGGCAGATCGCAAAAATTAATGACAATGGACATTTTGTTCAAACTACACCTGGAGTTAATACCGGCCCCGGACAAGGTTGGGCGTTAACAAACGACAATACTGCTTATTATAACAACAGTGGAGATAGAGTGTATAGTAACAGAGGATACAGACACTTTTATATTGGCCGTCAGAGTCAGTACAATGATGATTATCCCAACAATCACACTCCAACAGATCCTGACAATTGGAAATATTTAAACGCAGGAGGAGGAACAGATTTCTTACAGGGGTATACAACAGGAGCTGCTTGCAGGCTTGGAGCTTCAATTTGGTTCAGTCCAGAAAGTGCTTTTAATTTTTCAACAGATAATGGATCAATTTACATGAATAAATTTTATAATGTAAATAATTACAATGGATATAACGCAGTTTATTCAAGTCCCTCACTTGGCAACATGCATGGCGCGCCGCTGCTCTCCGGATTCGGCGGGGACGCAGGAATCATGAGTACTTCAATGAACTCTAACAAATCTTCTGTACTTTCTTGGTTTCACCCTAGTAAGTATGGTAGAGTTTTAACGCTTCCAACAAAAGCTGGGGGAACGCATTCAGGAACTCTTGCGGATCATCCAGATGGATTTTTTGGTGCGCCAGGCGGACAAATCAGAAGCGGAGTTAATTTTCTTCCGATGATAGAGGCTTCTTTTGATAATATAACCGATGCCACCGCTGGAGCTGTTGATGATAATGCTTTTCCTGCGAAAAGTTGGGGCGGCTTTTGGTTTAATCCGCACGACATGTTTAAATATCATCCGGGTCAAGGATCTCATATCACTGAACAACATTTTATAGAAACTCCTAATGGAAGCTCTATTACAATTGGCGGCGGCCAAAAAGTAAGCAACTCTTCTTATCCTGGGTTATTAAAAGAAAGGGTAAATCTTGCGAAAGCTTTGGGCAACAATAGATTAATTTTTCATCCGCTTTCTAACGCTATGTATATAAATTCAAACGGCAGCCCCTCAGAGGGCAGCTGGTGGTCTTCAAATACTACCGCCGGCAATTCGTATGGGCTTCCTGCAGACAGAGATGGGGTCGCCCCAGAAGTGCCTGGCGTAAACAGGATCGGAAGTCAGGCGGTCGGGACTAAACCATATAATATAGTTTTCAACCTTGAAGCGTACAGAGAAATTCAACATTGTCCTCCAAATTTTTCTGTCAGAAGCGACGGACATAGAAATAATCCTTATCACGGAACAGTTTATGTTAGAGATGTTTATGGTATTAACGGATCGCACCCAGCAGCAGGCGCACAACTTAATCAGTTTCCAGGAACAGCGCAGTAAATTATTTTAAATATTATGAGTGATGAACAATATAAATTAAGTGACGAAGAAGCCACAAGGCTTTTAAAAATTGCGGGCAGCAATTCAGACTCTGCAGAAGGCTATATTAATAAGGCAGATATTAGACTTCATGAACGACTTACTGAATTAGATCGATTAATTTATGCAGAAGATGAAGAAGATTTTTCTGACCAGCCAGAACGTGGAGATCCAGAGTGGGAAGAATGGAACGCTAGAAGATTAGAATCAATCAATAAAGCCGATCGTGAACTCAGAGAACGCAAATTAAGATCTCAAAGAAATGAACTTCTTAAGCATACAGATTGGTTTATACAACCAGATGTAGATCTTACAGAAGAAGATAAAACTTTAGTTAAAAACTGGCGCCAGGCACTAAGAGACGCGCCAGATTCATCTGCTTGGCCTAAAGAATTGCCTTTAGCTCCAGATGTAAAAGGAATTTATAATATTATATTAGAAGTATTTAATTTACAACCAGCAGAATCAGTTATCAAAGAACTAGAAATACCCGACGATGAAATTGTTAAAAAATTTACCAAAGGAGGAGAACAATATGATCCTGATACGTTTGAAAAATGGAAAAAATCAAGCGAAGAAAAAACCGCTGCATTTTTAGAAGAAAATAAGCCAGAAGAAGTAAAATCAAAAACTTTTAAACCTTTATTTAATACAGAAATTGTAGAAGAAAAAGAAATAGACGGGGTTAAATGTTGTTTAAATAAAGATGGCGTTTGGGTCACTGCCGGGGAAATAGAGTCTTCAAAAAAATACGAAGAAAAATATAAAGCAGAACCTAAACCCAAACGGGCTAGAGATGAAGACGGAAAATTTATTCCTGACGATCCAGAGACTCCAGACCACAACGAAGCCTGGGAAGGCGGCAAAGCTCCCGAAAAATAATGCTTGACAAATCTTTACTTATATAGTAAAGTTAAAATATGTCAGACTTATTATACAAAACAAAAACATATCTTGTTGGGCATATGCAATATCTCTCTGGTAGAAACTGGAGAGAAGAAGTAACTGAAAAATTACAACCGTTGAATATAACCTGCTTTGATCCATACAAAAAGCCTTTCATGAAAGATGTCGAAGAAGATGAAGCATCTAGACAAGAAATGGAAACATGGATGCGTACAAAACAATACGATCGAGTTACAGACAGAATGAAAACAGTACGTTCTTACGATTTAAATCTTGTTGATAGAAGTGATTTTATTATTGCTCATCTAGTTCCAGATGTAGCTTCTTGGGGCAGCGCAGAAGAGATTGTTACGGCGGTACGCATGAAGAAGCCTGTCTTTATTAGCATGGAAGGGGGTAAAGCAAAGACCCCTCTTTGGATGCTAGGAATGCTTCCTCACAAATTTATATATAATAGTCTTGACGAAATTATAGAAATGTTGTATGCTATTAATAATGGAAACAAAGAAATCGATTCAGATAGATGGAGACTTTTACGAAAGGAATTTAGATGATTGAAATACTAGCAACATTGCCAGACAAAGAGTACATCTCTTTTTTCACAGGAGACTGGCTTGTATTTTCTATTGTAGGTGGCATCGTATGGGCTTATAAAGATAAATTTAAATTCAACCTCAGTGGTAGAGAAGAAGAGGACGAATGGCGTCATTTTTAACTGACATTGTAAGACTACCTTATCTTGAGAAGCCAACTCAAGAAGAGTTTTTAAATATCAGATCTAATCCAGCAGTATTTAAAAACGCCATAGAGAATAAGAATGCATTAAATCTTACATTTGATAAAATCAAAAATGAAATATCAGATGTAGATATTAAACTCAGGCGATCTTTATGCAACAAGTCTGAGCGCATAATGACTACGCTGCATACATATGTAGATTATATTTTAAATCATCAGCCGCTAACAAATTGTTATGCAGAAAACCCAATGACAGGAGAGGCATCCTTTCATGACTATACAATTGAAGACAAACTTTATTGTTTAGAAATGGACGCAAATTATGATCCCGAGCTGGCCAAGTTCTTTTCTTGTCCTAGTTTTATGGGGGACTGGTATGACAAATATTTACCACTAATGAAAAGATCCGTGCTAGAAGGCAAGCGGCACACATGGTTTTTTATTGGCCCAGAAGATACTTTAAGTGAGTTGCACACAGACCACGATTCAATCCACACAACTATACAACAATGCGACGGCAAGAAAAGGTTTTTTATTATTAAGCCCGAAGAGCAAATTTGGTTAGAAGGCAGGCATTCTGAAGAAGTTATAGAGTCAGTAAGATTTGAAATCCTGAACGACAAACTTTCGGTGTCTTCAATTCTAAACAATAAAGAATCTGAAGCGATCCTTAAAGACCTTCAAACAATACAAATCCATGTTAACGATTTAGTGCGTGGAGATGTAATATATATACCATCCATGACGGGGCACTGCGCTGTTAGTTTAACAAACTCAATCGGAGTTAGTAGAGATTTTATAGATGATACAAACATAGACAAGTATTTATTTTCGTGCCTTTTTTCCAGTCAAGTGTTTGAAGTAGCTCACAATATTATTCCTTACCCTCTATTACAAAATTTACAAAATGAATATGAAAGCATTAAAGTATAACGACATTTGTTTAATAGCTAATTATAGCGAATTGTTTAGTCGCTCAGACGCAGACACAGAGATCGAATTGTTTGGCGAGAAGTATAAATTGCCAGTGATGCCTGCGAATATGAAATCAGTTATAGATATGCATATTGCAAAATGGATGAGTGAAAATAATTATTTTTATATTATGCATAGATTTGATAATGATCTTAAAGATGTCGTCTCACAAATGAATGACGAAAATTGGGAAACTATATCGGTGAGCATGGGAATTAAAATAAATGACAAAAAAGACGTAGTTGCTCTTGCAAAATACAAACAAAGAGTTGATTATATAACTATTGATATTGCTCACGGACATTGCAGCAGAATGAAGTCAGCTATCGATTGCATTAAAAAATTTATGCCTAAGACTAGAATTATTGCCGGCAATGTGTCAACTCCTACTGCTGTAAGAGATTTAGCTTCTTGGGGTGCAGATATAGTTAAAGTTGGCATTGGTCAAGGCTCGCCTTGCACAACAAAAGACAAGACAGGGTTTACAATGCCTATGTTTAGTTGCGTTCAATGGTGCGCCAATGAATTTGTTGATGATGATGGAGATTCTATACCCATCATAGCAGATGGTGGTGTTAAATGTAATGGAGACATTGCTAAAGCTCTAGTCGCTGGAGCAAAAATGGTTATGTCTGGAGGTATGTTTGCAGCTTGTACAGACAGTCCAGCAGCGACAAGCGTAGTAAATAATGTTCCCTATAAAGCCTATTTTGGTTCGGCCAGCGCAGAGAATAAAGGGCATAATAATCATATTGAAGGCAAGCTCACTAATGTTGTAACTAACAGCATGTCTTATGAAGAAAAGTTAAATGAAATTCAGCAAGACCTGCAGAGTGCCATTTCATACGCAGGAGGTAGTAATTTAAATGCCTTAAACTATGTAGATTATGAGCGTGTCGATTAATGTTGTAAAAGTTGAAGACGAATCAGAATCTAAAAGGCTGATTAGGTTGGCGCTACTATCGGACGCTTTGCCTTTTTCGTTTATTGACACAGCCCAGAACATAGAAAGGTTTTATAGCTTTGATGTTAGGCCCGCAATCCTCAACCAAGACCCTGTCTTATTTTGCAGTGTTAATGGAAAAAATGTTGGAATGAGTTGCGTATCAACTTGTATGAGCAAAATTTATGAACTGCAAGAGCCTTTAGCAATAGGAATTTTTACTTTCGTTCAAGAATCTTTCAGAAAGCGTGGCCTCGCTTACCAAATGCATGTAAAAGCTCTTGACATGCTTAAAAAAGACGGTTACAATAAAGTAATAGGAGAAATTATGAATAAAAATCAAGACTCACTAAATAGCTGCAATTACCTATCCAAAGAAACAGGTATAGATTTTAACATTTACAGCACAAGATATGAATGTAAAATATAATTTTCTAGATACGGTTTGGCGTTACGCCCAAGATGATGATGCTAAAATATTACCTAAAAACCCTAGGGTCTTAGAGCTGCTGAATTGTGTCTGTGAGATATTTATCGAGTTCCCTAACGACGAAATTGAACCTCCTAGCTCTTGCGTTATGGCTTTAGCTGCTAACTCTGGCGCAAGTTTCTCTGGAGCGGCCTCGGCCTCCCTAAACTGCATCACAGATCAGCATTTACTACTAGAAAGAATAGCAGATTTCATTGAAGATAATTTTAATAACACTTACTCAAAAGTTATTGATGAAAATAAAATCATTCCAGGATTTGGACACCCATCAATCAAGGGAGAGGATGATAGAGTAAACTTTTTACTGAAAGAGTTTGATGATTTATGTGGCCCTAGAGTTAACTTTTGTAGATATATTGAAGTAAGACTTCCCGTCAAAATGAATATCGGTTCAGCTATAGCGTCTCTTCTGCTGGATAACGACATCAAGAAAGAATATATATTATATTTTCCTCTAATAGGAAGGTTATTTGGTTGGAATAAAATTTATAATTCAGTAAAAAATAATTTCCCAAAAGTTGTTCCCTCCAACGAGCTAACAAGCTCTTATGCTTCTTCTGAATGACATTTTAGAATTAGAATCTATGGTTCCGCAAGATTTTGCGGCGTATAATGTATATGATTCTATGTTACAGAAGAATTCTTTTATAGATGGATTGGCAAAAAAAATATGTCACGAGTTTTCTATAAATCAAAGTAATTTGGGGGTGATTGTAAATAGTTTTCTTACTCACGGTTTACCTCTAGGGCCGCATGATTATAAAACTCACTATGATCGCTCAATTAACCAACATTGGATTTATTTTTGCACCCGATCCCAAATAGTTAAAGGAGGAGAGATGATAATGCTAGAAGATGATCCTTCGTTTGATTTATTTGATAAACCTACAGATTATAAACAATATTCTATAGAACATAACAAACTAATACAAATTGGGCCAGCAGTAAAAAGATTATTTAATTCAATTTCTGCTTGTAGTTATCCTGTTTTTCATATAAACTTATATACTTATGACTAAAAATTTACTTTCTATTGATATTGATTATTGCCTACATGCAAATGATATTGTAGATTTATTTGACATACTAACATCTAAATGTGTTAATGTTGACGAAGATAAAATATTATTTAGTCAGTATCATATTGATGTATTAGATTTAATAAAAAAAATTCATCACCCATTATCAATTTATAATGTTGATTTGCATCATGACATTTTTTATGAAAACCAAACCTCAATTGCAGAAGTAAAATCAGGAGTAGTAAGTTCTGCGGATTGGGTATTGTGGTGTCTACTAAACAAAAGAGTAGAGAGTTATACTTGGATCAAACAACACAACTCTGAAGAATTTTCTGAGGACATGCTAGAACTATTTAACAAAGCGTCAAACCATGAAGATAACTATGGCATTGTAGACTCTAGAAACGTTGTATTTTCTAGCAAGAAAGCTTTTGCTCATAAGCGTGACGAAAATTTTATCAAACAGAAGCCAAAAATTTTTACAGAGACCAGAGCTCTACAAAGTTTACAAAATTTAGATTTTGATTATATATTTGTATGCTTGTCGCCAGACTACACACCCAAAGAAAATTTTTTCTTGTATGATTTATGCAAGCTAGGAGTCGAGAGAATTATTGAAAATCGAAATATCGTAAAAAAAATCCGAGAAGGGGTTGAGCTGTAGTGGACTATATACAAAGTGAAATAGAAAATTGCTTTAAAGAAGATATATTTAAAGTTTTCGCGAAAAATTCTCAGCAAATGAAAATTATGCACAGATCGCTAGACGGAATTGGTGTGAATTACAATAAAAAACAAATAACTAAAGTAAAAGCATATTGTAAAATATTAGATTATTTTCCAAAGTTTTCAGATGAGTTTTTAAATTCTTTTTTATTTAATATCGAAGAAAGGCGAGTGTTTTTTAATTTTTGTGACAGCCACTCAGAGTGTTTACTAGATCGCTCTACTGGGCTTTCGGGATTTAATTTATCCGTAAAAAAAGATATGACAACTGGAAAGATAACAAGATCAATATATTTAAAAAAAGATAAAATGCGCACGGTCTTACTTAACTTTGAAGATAATATATCTTATTCTAAATACTTTTATGTATTTTCTCCCAGTTGGGTGAGTTTTTTATCTCGCATGTTTGGTGCGCCACAGCACGAGCACGGGCTAGAGCTCTCTATAAAAGACTTCAACGCATTTGCCACCATATACCCTCAGTTTTCATTTAAGTCCGTTTTAAAGCCCTCAAGCATGAGGTTTTCATTTAACGATTTTTTCTACAATTTAAGCAAGCACAAACCATGGAACATAGAAGACGAGATATTATTATATTTCTATAACAACAACACATATTTAAGACCTATAACTAAAGGTTACGGATTACTAGGAGACAATAGAAAAATATATATTGGAGCTTTTTCTTATAAACATTCTGCTTTCAAAAATTTTATAACAAATTAATTATTTTTTCAAAATTATGATATCCAATTTTTCTAACTTTTACGTTACCCTTGAGCAGTTTATTAAACTTATACCTTATAACAAATCCATCTTCTTTGCCATAGGATACAATTTCTTTGACGAAATCATAAGCTCCCCTAGACTTTAACCATTTATAATAAAAATCCTTCATGTCTTTTTCGCATTCAAGTATCACTTCTCTATCTTTAAATACGCTTGCATACAAGGTTATGTCTCTGAATAATGTTGTTTCAGAGGGCGGTTCGCAAAGTATTCCATCTATAATAAGAAGCATTATTATTAAATACACAAAAAAAATGCTTGACTTTTGCATGAAAATTTCGTATACTTTATAACAATGGATAATACATCAAATAATAACTCAGAGTGGCGTGACAGAGAGCTAGGAGCTCTTTGGGTGCGTCAAGGCAAGGGACAAAAGTATCTTACTGGTCACTTGGAAATCGAAACTATGCCTGGCGTTAACGAAAAAGTTAAAGTCGTGGTATTTTCTAACAAAGGAAAGCAAAAGAACGAAAACGCCCCAGATTACGTGGTCTATCGCTCTCAGCCCGCTCAAGACTCAGCAGCAGAAGCTACAACTTCTACAGCAGAGGCAACTTCTAACGAACTTCCAGAAGCTTTAGTGTAATGTTTCTTGGGGGTGTTTTGGATTCGATTGTTATTTGAAAGTTTTAGTGCAGTACGAAGAGATGCCTGGCTTCGTTAAAAGGCATAAAGAAATAAATGCTAAAAACATTGTTTCGTTCGAGGACTTCGTTCATAGCGAAGAACTCGCTCTTGCAGCTTAGAGCTGCACCTCTTGTTAATGGACGCAGATAAATTATCAAGGGGTCATCAATCTGCAAAAACAGACCAAAGGTTTGCTTGTTCATAAACTGAAAATAATTGTAACAAGACGTTAGATGTTTATATCCCAACGTTAAAAAAAATAAACTATTACTGTAGACCTAATTCCGAATAATCAACAAGACGCGGGTTCAAATCCCGCCACCTCCACCAACATCGTGATAAAAAAGTTAATCAATCTTTTCTCAAAAAAACCAAAGTCTAATCTTCCAGATTTATCTAAAGATTCAGTCAAAAAAAGTATTTTTGGATTCAAGAAAAAACAACCGCCAATACTAGAGCTAATTCAACAGCTAGTAATTAATAAAGTTGACTTTGATTCCCTTAAAGACTCTATGTCTGAAACAGACTGGAAACAGCTATCAATATTAAAAAAAGATTTTAATAAAGCAGTAAAAACAGCAGGAATGCATAAAGGTAATAAAGCTGCGAAAAACAAATCTAAAATTATTAATTTTATAGCATTTTTAGTAGAGAAAAATTATTTAATAAAAATTAAAAAATAACTTTATAAACACTAAGTTTGCATACATTATATAGTATATTTAATTATGAATGACGAAGACAAAAACAAAGTAACCTTAGCTTTAGCTAATTCCTTCCTACAGACTGCAACGCTTCAGCAGACTTTACAAATTGTACAAGAAAAAGCGCTTGAAAGAGCAAAAGAAGAAGTCGAAAGCATGAACGAAGAACAGATGGAAGAAATTTTAACAAGCATTAAAGCTCAGGAAATCGCTCAAGATTTAAAGAAACAAAAATCTGGAGAAACTGAAACGCCCGACAACGAAGTTGCAAAAACTTCAAAGTCAAATAAAACTACTAAAAAGTAAAGTGCCTTCTAAAGAAATCTCCGTCTTCGCTGTGACAAAAAACGGCAGAAGATACGAAGATGTAAATTATATCTCTAGAGAATCTGCGTTGAAAAAAATTGAACAAATTAAATCTTCTATGCAAAAATCTAAAGGCCATTTTATGAAACAAAGTTTTGTAAGATTTGATATTGTCGAAACCCAGAAACCAAACAAAGTTTGGTAGGGTTAATGGAAAAACAAAACCTATCTCAGTTTTCTTTTTTTGAACTAGCTAATCGAAGAAAATATAGAATCGAAAAATCTAGTAACGAACATATAAAGCTCGGTGTTGACTTCTACGTTCATGGAAAATACCAAAAAACCCAAAGAGAAGTTAAAATGTTATTTGCGGTTAAACGCAGAAAAAACAAGCAGAGCTCTACTTATCATGACCGTTGGATTTGGATAGAATATAAAAAGCACAAAAACCAAGAAGGCTGGATTTACGGGCCTTCGCATTTTGTCGCTTTTGAAAGATCTAAAGATTTTTTAATTATTAATCGCAAAGTGTTGCTTGATTACTTAAATAGTAATAAATGCAAAGTGCGATGGGATAAACCTTTTGTTCCAGAGCCCAAGGATGCAAAGTACAGGATATATCAAAATCCTAAAAACGGATCGCAAATTTGTCAAATATTAGCAAAAGATATTCTCAAGCTTAAAGGAGTTGCAATATGGCTAAAAAACGGGGAATAAATGAAGATAAAATTTAAAAAATTAGATCAACTTGCAGATATACCAAACTACGCCCAAGCAGGAGATGCTGGAATGGATTTAAAAGCCGTTTCACTGACTGCGCTCGCTGGTTTCTGGGAGTATGGAACAGGTTTAGCCTTAGAGATTCCATTAGGATACGTAGGGCTTGTTTTCCCTCGTTCAAGCATATCCAAGACAGATCATTCACTAAGGAACTCTGTAGGGGTCATAGACGCAGGCTATCGAGGTGAAATCAAACTGAGAATGAGCTCGCCTGTTTTAGGCTCAGATTGTTACGGAATTGGAGATAGAATTGGGCAGTTATTAATTTTAAAATTGCCTTGGGTAGAAATAGAAGAAGTGAAAGAATTATCGCCCACCTCCAGAGGTGAAGGCGGTTTTGGCAGCACTGGAAAATAATTTGATTGACTTTAAGTCAAATATAAACTAATATTATAATTAACAATGAAAAAACCAATGACCACAGAAGTAATTAAAAGAGTTATTAGCCAATACAAGCGCTATAAACTTTCTTTAGGAGAAGAAGCTTTAGTAGAACTTCTTTCAACAGAAATAGCAGATGAACTAAGAAGGAATTTTGTTATAGAGCCCTTGTATTCTAGAAAGCAAAAAACAAGATGATTGTGAGTTTCTGTTTAAATAAATTCATGCCTACAGTATTGATTGCAATATTGTGCTTTTATAGCTTCGGCTTCTACAAAATTGAACCATATTTTATTATGGCTCTGCTATTATTTTCGCAAAGATTTCATTATAAAGCTGGTTACGCTATGGCTTATTGCGAATCAAATAATGTAAATTTAGATTAACATGGATCTAGATTTCGTTTGTATAGGATTTGCGTGTTTAGGTGTTTTATTTTATTTAATTAATAAAAAACAAAAAACCTTAATACTCAACCTTCAAAAAGAAAAATCTAAATTAATTTCAGCAAAAAAAAGTACGGAAGTCAGAACTGGACATATTGTAGAAAAGTTTGCTCCTTTCTTGAAGACCTTCCCGCATGACCCTGAAAAAGCGGTTTTCTTGGGGCAGCCTATAGATTATATAGTTTTCGAGGATACAGGAGTAACTTTTTCTGAAATAAAAAGCGGTAACTCGCAGTTGAGCCAAAAACAAAAAGCTATAAAACAAAACATTCTTAACGGAAACGTATTTTGGGAAGAAGTCAGGGTAAAATAAAATTTATGAATCAATTAAAATACATTAAACTAAAATCAGAAGTTTCTGCTCTAAGAAGAGAGGTTGTTTCTCTTAAGAAAATTGTATGTAAATTAAAAAAGCAAAATTGGAAACAAAAAGACACATTTTCTCGGGTGAAATAAATAACTATTTTGCGGACAAACTTCATGGTTTTCACGATCAATTTGTGGAAACCATGTTGCTTTGTGGAGTAGACGAGCCGGGCACAGCATTAGATGAAATCAAAATGACAAAAAATCCTAGCTTTACAATGACTTATTATAAAAAAATTGTAGGTGGTTTATTAAAATTTCAGCCAGAAATATATATTTGCTGTATTGATGAAAATTATGAACTATTAGCGGAGTGCTATCTCACTCACCTAGATAACAAAAAAGACATAGATGATATCTATTTATTACAAAATGTTTTCAATTGGGACCGAACTGGATTGTTTTGCGCCCAAGTTTGGAAGCTAAAAGAAAATAATATGTGTAATATAAATAGATATTGGAATGAATAGAAAAGACAGAAGATCCCCTTGGTTGCTATCTTGGAATGAAAGATTTTTAAGAAACGGTAAAACCAAAAAAACAGAAGCTCAAATTTTAGAAGCTAAAAGACAGGGTAATTGGGCTGAAGTTATTAAGCTAAAACACTTGCTTAGAAAAGTTTGGTGGGGATACAAAAAAATCATAAATAATAGAAATGATTAATATTTTTCATGGAATATTTTTGTGTTCATATGTGTAATACTGAATATGACCTCAAATGAAAAACAACTTAACTGTTCCTGCGAAAAAATGATTCCAATTTTGTTATCTAAAGTTACTGATTTAGAACGAGAAATTATGAATTTAAAAAAAGACGAAATTAAAGTTATTCCAGAAGTTGTACAAAAAAGTAAAGTTGCTGTTATTGCTTGGCAGTTTCCCAACAGATCAAACACATTCATTGTTAGTGAAATGATGGAGTTACATCGCGCGGGTATAGACATTACAATATACAGTTTAAGCAAGCCGACAGCAGAGTGCGAAGAAATATATAAAGAAGAGCTCAAAGTGCTTAGGGAGAAAATTATTAATATTCCTGAATTAAGATTGCTTGATTATAAGGCTGCCAAAGACAACCAAATACCTTTTTTTAGAAATTATTATAGACAAACTCTTGAGCTTTGCAAAACAATTGATCCTTCTTCTGAAAATAATTATAACCAACAAGAACAAGAGGCGGTGCAAAATTCAAAAGGTTTTTTAAAAGATTTAATTAAACACATTCAAGACTCAGGAGTCAATAAAATATACGCTCCCTTTGCTGGCGGAGATGCAGAGAAAGCCATGATGATATCTTATCACACTGGAATACCTTATTATTTTACAGCGCATGCATTTGATTTATTTTCAAGCTACTATTACCAAAGAATGAAAGCTAAAACAGTAGAGCATGTTTTTGTTATTTCTGAATACAACAAAAAGTACATGATAGAAAACTTAGGAATGCCAGAAGAAAAAATTACAGTTCGTAGAGTTAATTTTCTGGCTCCAGACGAAAAAAATATTAAAAGCAAAGATTTAGGTGTGAAATATATTTTTAGTGCAGGCAGGCTTGACGAAATGAAAGGTTATGAATATTCTATTAAAGCTTTTGCTGAGTTTCATAAAATCTTCCCAGATGTTTATTATTTAATTGTTGGCAGTGGAGATCTGGAGCTTAGTTTGAAACAATTAGTAAAAGATTTAAAGCTTGAAGGCTTCGTTCATTTTTTGGGACACGTATCAAATCACACTGTTTTAGAGTTCGCGAAAGACGCAGAATTCTCTATTTTAAGCTCTATAGAAACAAATGATAAAGACAAAGAGGGTTTGCCCACTTGTTTTGTTGAAAGTATGTCCCTGGGCACGCCCTGCATAGGAACAGACTATTCTGGCGTCCCAGAGTTAATTGATCATGGAGTCAACGGCATGCTTGCAAAACAAAAAGATATTCAAGATATTACTTCTAAAATGACACAGCTTTACAAAATGATTGAAAATGATCGGAGCGGCGAAATATCAAAGTCTTGTAAGATAAAAATTACAACAATGTTTGACAATCAAAAGAATATTAATTTACTAGTAAATCATTTAAAATGAAAGACAAGAAACCCTGGCATAGTGCAATCAAATGTACATATTTTGATAAAAACGATGTAGACTCAACAATATTATTGTCTACTGCAAGAAGTGGCACAACTTTTCTTGGTAGAAAAATAAACGGCATGTGTGGAATGACCGAAAGCTGGACTCTTAACAACGAAATTGTTTTTGAGAAGTTTTTTGTTCAAAACGCAATAGAGTGCCTGTTACACTACAGTAATACTAGCTTGACATGGGAACAAATGGAAAGACAAAATAAAGTAGCTATTTCTGACTTAATACTTAACGTTTATGACATCTTCCAAAAAGACTACAAGACAAGCGGGAGAGGAAAAAATCCATTTTTCTATCTAGATACAAATACATTTGAGACGTTAATTAAAAGAATTAAGCCTGCGGTATTTAACATGCATTTAGTTCATATTTTATATAAAATTGATTTTATAAAAACAATAAAGACTCCTATAATTTATTTTATTAGAAAAAACAATTGGAGCAGAGCAATTAGCGAGCAAGTTATGCAGAAAGGCTTTCTACCAAGTCATCAAAGAGCAGAAGAAAACAATTTTGCAGTGGACATGATTCTCGACAAACAAAGTTTAATTCAAGAATGCGAAAATCAAATATCAATGATAAAAACTTTTCAACGAGAACTTAAAGGTCAAGACAATGTTAAAATTTTATATTATGAAGATATTGAAAATCCAGAATATTGGACAGATCAATTCATTGATGAGCTCGAAAATTTTATGGGTAGAAAATTCGTTGATAGAAAATACAACCCCCCTTTAACAAAATCAAGAAACCGAAGAAACATAATTAACAAAGATGAAATTATGGATGAAGAACTTATCAAGAAATATTATATTAATGAAATTTGATTAATTGTTATAATCCACACATTATATATTGTGGACGATGATATAAACTTTATTAGCCCCAGAGATTATGACGAGCAAACTGATGCTTTTCGTTTTGAATTAGATGCTTTAATCGATCGCTTTTTAGAAGAATTCGATGTAAATACCATTACTTTGGTTGGTGCGCTCACAGAGAAAACTAAAGAGCTGCTGGATAATGGTACTATAGAATTTGAAGTTGACGATGATTTCTTTGATGACGACGAAGAAGACGAGGATGATTATTTATGAGGTCTTGGAGACTATGTAATAGCCGTGGCAAACTTTTAATTTGTTGTTGTATTTTAAACTGCATTTTAGCCGCTGATTTAGCATTAGGGGGGCATTGGCTTTCAATTTTATGCATTTCATCTGCTGCGTTCTGTGCATTAGGCACTTATTCGACAAAGTGTTGTGCAAATAATTAATTTACTAGTGTACATCTATTTATGCGCTTAGATTTTTCCAACTTTGTTTTATTCGCTATTGTTGCTTATGTTGGATATTTTATTTACTCACAAAACGAATTAATTAAAGAGCAAGAGTCAATCATGCAAGATCAATTTGATTTAATTGAAACTCAACGAGCATTTATTTCAGAAATAAACAAAATGCTTGGCATTCAGCCTGGGATATATTGGTACAAACCGAATTCGCAACCTCAAGATAACCCTCTTCATACGGAACAAATTTAAATGACCATTCACTCCTTAATTAGAAAATGTTATTATAAACCTGTTTTTAATAATATATATAAATTTTATTTAAATGATGAAAACCAATATTCTTTAGACAGGGTGGCTAGAATGGATATTAATTTTCTGTCAGCTTGGAACAATCTTTTAAATACCAAAGCCACAAAATCTAAAGACGAAGATGTTGAAAACTCTTGTATTTTTATTAGTGATTTAGTAGAAAATGGGAGTAAATTATTTGATGTTTGCTTGTTAAATAAAACTAATAATGAAACTTATGGTATAGACTTTTTGGACTGGAGCGAATTAATTAATAAAAAAATAAAAACTGATTTCTCTGACTCTGAACTAACGGGGTCAGAGATTTTAGCCCACATATTATGGGAGATAACTTTTTGGGGATTTTCCTCAGATCAAGTTCAACTCGCAGGCAGTAAAATAATAGATGAAACCAATGAAGTTGTGGAAGAAATTGATTTCGAAAAATTTATAAACTTGACAAAAAAGCTTTCTTGATGCATACTTAATGCATGAACGAAAGACAAGACCGTTATGTTAAAACTGAAAAAGGCAAGGTTGCCCAAAAAAAAGCGCAAAAAAAGTACGACGAGACTAATCTCGAAAAACGAAGACAGCAAAAAAAAGAGTACATGAGGCGCAAAAGGGCTGAAGACCCAAGCTATTGCAAATGGAAGCGATGAAATATATATATTTATTTTTACTTTTTTCTCTGGTTGGTTTTGCTTTTGAAGATACCGCACCAGATTATGACATGTACCCCCAAGATGTCAGGGACGCATATAGCAATTATTTAAGAGAACAGGAAAACCTTGTTTACCAAGCTCTTCTAGATAGTTTTAATCAAATTGGAGTAGTTTATACAGCTTTTCAAGATAGCGTTAAAACAGAAAACGAAGGGTGGCTTTATAATGACTGGCTAGGCTATTACTATCAGAGCGATAAAATATGGATTTACCATCAATCTTTAAAATGGATTTACCCCCATTCTATTCATGACGGATATTGGTTTTGGTCAGAAAATTTTGGATGGCTTTGGACAAATAAAGAGTTATTTCCTTTTATGTGCAATCAAGCTGGTGGCAGTTTTTATTTATATCAAGACCAAGGAGTAATTTATTCGTATTCAGAAGATTTGTATTATGAGTTATGAAATGCTGCCCCGTTTCTCGTCTTGCGGGTCAAGAGTTAGTGTGGCTACTGACAATGAAGATGAGTGATATATAAGCCCCCGTTTCTCGTCTTGCGGGTCAAGAGTTAGTGTGGCTACTGACAACAAAAATGAGACCTTCATAAGCTCCCGCTTCTTGTTTTGCGGGCTATAAGACAGATTGGTTCACTGAGCTTTAAGGCAAGGGTACGAAAGAGCCCCTAAAACCCACTTCAAGTGGGTTTTTTGTTGACTTCCAATTCAATATATAATATAATAACAAACATGCTAACAGGACAAATAAATTACAAAGATGTTGAATATAAATATGAGCTAGATTTAACTAAAGAAGATATTTACACATACTATGTCAACAGCCTTTTTAAAGAAATTTGCGAACACAATTATCCAGAATTATTAAAACAAGTTAAAACACAAGTATCTCAAATGTTAGAAAATGAAAATTGAAAAAAATTTAAAATATGCTACTTTTATTTATGATGAAGAATCTAAAGATTTTACCATCATGACCAAGCCTTTTGGGGAATCAGAGGGAGGATATGCGGTGGGCGGGAACACAATCAAACTGAACAAGATTTATTCTTTTGCGTTTATGCGATTTGTAATGAGAATTGCTCAAAGAAATTGGCTAAAAAATAAAAAAAGAGTTGACAATCATGTAGAAAATGAGTTAGAATACAGTGAAGATCAAGACCAAACCTTTTTTGAATATTTATGAACGAAAAATTAAGAAATATTATTTACAATACGAGCGCTGGCAAAAGCCACGGGAATGCAGTAATGCTAAACGAACTTTCCAGTGAATCTTTGGTCTATGCGTCTGATGAAGAAGAATTTTTTTATGAAGGCGAAGATATAGCGGTAAGCGAAGGAGACCCAATTGGGTTTGATATTGAAATTAATGATGAAGTAAAATTGATTTTATTTAAAAATATATATTGGAAAGTTGATAATTATGAGTGATGTAGATTTACAAAAAGTTGTAGACAAAGAGTTCGACACTCCAGAAGCTCCAAAGTGGGACATGAAGAATGAAGATTGTATTCGTCATCACTTCAGGCACTTCCCCGATAAAATTACCGAGCTGGCTATAGATTATTTAATAAATGAAAACGATGATGTTTTAGATGATGTAATTAAGGGTGTTTTAGAAAAATTTTCCCCGCTATCAGACTCCGTGGAAAATAGACCTGATTTTGCTTCCTTAGGACCACAAAATGAAATTATTAATGACTTTGGCATGGATTCCTTATCATTAATGGAAATCGCTTTCTTTTGTGAAGAAGTTTTTGATTTAAGAATAGAAAATGAAAAAATAATGCACATCGTTACATTAAAAGATGTAACCGACATGATCCGTAAAACAAAAGCGGAACAAGCGGGTGTTGAGTGGCCAGAGCTTCATTTCGGTGGGGCTAGTGACCAAAACCCTGGGCCAGATGACCCGCCTTTAGCTCATAAAAAATATAAAGTAGGATGGGTTCCAAACCCTAAAAACCCCACTGCTTTTATGGAGTGCAATGTCCCTGTCGTTGATATGAACGATCCCGAAACAGTCAAGAAATTAGCAAAAGCTGCCGAAAATGGCGAGCTAGAGGGAGATAAATATCAAGAATTCTTAAATAGGGAGTTGACCCCGAAAAAGAAAAAACGCAAATATACAAAGCGTTCAGATTATTGGAAAAAGAAAGAAAGCAAAAATGACAAAAAAATATGAAGAAGCTAAGCTTTATACTTTTCGAATAAAATATAACGCTGGAGTGGGTCACGCAGCTCACGACTCGTACCATTATTTTCAAGCTACTAATGCGGATCAAGCTTTAAGTTTTCATTTTTCTATGATGGAAAGAAAGAGTCTAACAAGCCAAACTATCAGCGTAGAGAGAAAAGACCCTTATGCCAATCGTTGGGTTGAAGAAAAAGTGTATTAAACATAATGAGTACTAAAAAATACGGCGTGATTTTTGCCCCGACAAGCCACCTTAGCTCAGATGGTAGAGCACCTCACTTGTAATGAGGATGTCGTCAGTTCGATCCTGACAGGTGGCTCCATTTTTAATTAGTGTAATATTTTATATGCGATTTCTATTGCTTTTTATCCTCCTGACTAACTTGTGTTTCGGAGCCAAACTTTTACAAATAAAAGATTTTCTGTGTGACTGCGACTATTGCTCTAATTACAAAACTGGAGAACCTTTTATGATTGGAGAATTTTTCATGTCGTGCGACAAATGGAGGAAAAGCACAATTAAAACCATGGAATTAATGCGAAAAAGCGAAAAGCCAAAATTAATCGAAAGAAAAGAGATTCTACCAAACAGTTTTGAAGAAATTGAAATACCTATAGCTAAAATTGTGAATGACAATCAGCCAAATATAGAAAAATATTATTGGCAAAAAGAAAACAACTCGTGGATATATATTAATCAAAAGCAGGAAGACTCGTGGATGTATAAAGAAAAATTGGGTTGGCTGTGGAGATTTGATGAAGACAGATTCTTATACTCAGATTATTATGGTTGGCTTTATAATTATTTATTTAATAATAAAACATTTTATTATTGGTACGATAAAAAACAATGGTTTAAACCTAGCGAAATGCCAGAGAGCAAGCTATAAACCTTTGCGTTTCTTTGCTAAAATTAATAATTTATTCTTGTCTTCATCATTCATTTTCATAAACTTTTTCTTAGATTCCATCCATGCAACTCGCAGTCTTATATGCGGGTTACAGATGAATTTCGTATCTTCAATTAACTTGATAGTTAGATAGTCAATTATAATTTCTTCATTACTTCGCTCCATAAATTATTTTACACAAATAATCTTGACAAAGAATTTGTTTTATGTTATGATTCAGTTTATGTCAGATAAAGTAAAAAAAACAGCTTGTGTTAAACTAAAGATTAAAGATAATCCAGAATTTGTAAAATATATAGCTTCTGTTTTTGATTTAATGCAAAAAATTAGTTCAGCCGTTCATTCCGAAATTTTAAATATATCAAACATTGGCGGTTTTAAATTAACATGGAAAAACAAAGAATATAAAGATGCAGAAGAATTCAGAGAATTACCTTTTATTAAACCCGTGCTTGATGATTTTTTTAAAGACCATGATAATATTGGTTTTAGTGCATTAAGAGCAATATATTGGTCTGTGGTAAGAATGTATCGTTCTTATGTTGGAAGAAATAAAAAAAATATGCCATTACCTATTAGAGTTAATACCAATGCGGTGGCATTTAAAGACGCAACCTTTAAAATCAAAGAGGATGGAAGCCAAATAATTATGTCTACAATGTTTGATAAAAAGATCAAAATAAAACTTGAAGTTGACGATAAAAAATCTTTTATTAAAAATTTAAAATATATTGATTTTAATGATAAAGGATTTAAACAGAATGCGGGTGGAATTATTAACATGAGGACAAATCATTTAGTGCTCACAACAGACGACGCTTATTTTGAATGTCAAGATGTAGACTCTTTCATAGGAGTAGATATTAATATGAATTTAGAAAACTTTTTAACTTGGAGTGACGGGGATATTATCTCAAGACCCAAAGAAATTCAAGATCTTCTTGATAAATTAAAGATTTATAATAAACTTTTGGGCAAAGAAAATCGTGCTCTAATAACAGGAAATTCGAGAACAAAAATTAATAAAGCCAAAAACCGAATGCATAAAAGATATTTGCCTAAAGCAATGCGAAAATGGCTGTATCCCATTCTCGATAAAAAGCTTAAAAAAGGAATCGCTTTAGCATTAGATACAGTTACTACTGGAGCTACAAATGGTTCTTTTGGTCAGGAGCATTTTATTGCTTGTTGCAAAAGATATTGCGAAGAAAATGGTATATTTGTTTATGAAATTCCAACGCCTTATACATCTCAAATGTGCAATGAATGCAATTTTATTGCTAAAGCAAACCGAAATGGAGATAAATTTAAATGTATTGAATGTGGTCACGAAGATCATTCAGATGTAAATGCTGCTAAAAATATTAAAGCTTATGCTGATTACTTATATAGTATAAACTTTGAATCTCATATCGGCGGAAACAGCAAATATCATAAGAGCAAATCGGCTAAAATAAAAGCTCATTTTAGAGATCCATTAAATATCCCGCCCCTCCTCTTGCGGGTCAAGAGTTAGTATGGCTACTGACAATGAAGATGAGCAAGAGATAAGCCCCCGTTTCTCGTCTTGCGGGTCAAGAGTTAGTGTGGCTACTGACAACAAAGATGAGCTTGTCATAAGCCCCCGTTTCTCGTCTTGCGGGTCAAGAGTTAGTATGGCTACTGACAACAAAGATGAGCTGATTATAAGCCCCCGTTTCTCGTTTTGCGGGTCAAGAGTTAGTATGGCTACTGACAACAAAGATGAGCCTCTTATAAGCCCCCGTTTCTCGTTTTGCGGGTCAAGAGTTAGTGTGGGCTACTGACAACAAAAATGAGATACACATAAGCTCCCGCTTCTTGTTTTGCGGGCTATAAGACAGATTGGTTCACTGAGCTTTAAGGCAAGAACTACATAGAACCACTTAAAAACCCACTTCAAGTGGGTTTTTTTGTTGACTTTTAATTAAGAATACTACAGACTTAAATAATCATGAAAAATACAGAATTCATTAAATTGACAGAGATGTGGCAAGACGGAGATTATTTCGGTGTCGCAGAGATTATAAGAACAGAAGATTGGGAGCATTCAACCTTAGCAGAGTTTTGCTCTTATTTCGTAAAATATTTAGGAACAAGAGAGTTTCACCTTTTATATAAGTTTTTATGAGTAGCGAGTTAGATTTATTATGGGACACATACGATTTCGTTCTCGATAAAGTTGTCGTTCTTGAAGATGAATTTGCGGACTTATTTAAACAGATAAATGAACAAATTGAAAAAAATTCTAAAATTAATCGTGCGACTAAAGGTTCTTTTTTAAAAAACGCAAATGAACTCAAAGGTTTATATAACAAACAGATAAGAACCATAAATGAATTGCGAGTTTTTTACAAGCGAAATAAGACTGACATTCCTCGTGAGAGAAAAGTATCTATTGACTCTTTTGAAGAGTTAGCTCAAGTTACCGAAGAATTGCTAAGTGTCTTAAATCAATCTCTTGAAGATGTAGAAAATATGCTTGACTATTAAGATTATTTGCTTTAGATTTAAATTATGAAACGAGGAAGACCAAAAGGCTACTCTCCATATGTGGAGATTTCTTACGAAGATTTGTCAGATTATGTTGGCAAAAAAACATTAATAAAAGTTTGCAAAAATTGGGCAACTACTATTGGGTTGCACCCGACCCAACAAGATAATACTAAAGATTTATTAAATAATTTAAATACAGAACAAGTATCAATTACAAAAGTGGCGAATGAGGAGCTTGAACAAAGCCCAAAAATAGAATTTAATATTACAAATTTTGATGAATAATTACTTTCCAGATTTAATTGGTCAGAAAGCAGTCAAGAAGAAGCTCTCATTTTATATTGAAGCTTTCAATCAGACAGGCGTCTGTCCCTTTCTTCTCTTAACAGGAGCTAAGGGTTTGGGCAAAACTCAATTTTCAAAAGCTTTTGGCAAAAATTTAAATAATAAAGATGGAAGTAAAAGGACTTTTATAGAGATTAATTGCTCTACTATACGAAATAACGAGCAGTTTTTTGAGCAAATATTTCTTCCTGTTATATGTGACAATGAAGTAACAATATTGTTTGACGAATGTCACGCTCTTCCAAAAGATTTAACAATGGCTTTTCTGACAATATTTAATACAGAAACATCTACTAAGAAAAAATTTGAATGGGATGAGATGTCTTTTGAATTTGATTTTAAAAAACAGACTTTTATTTTTGCCACAACAGAAAGTGATCAAATCTTTCCCCCGCTCAAAGATAGATTAACCAATGTAGATTTTGAACCTTACTCCCAACTTGAGCTTGGTCAAATATTAAGATTGTGTGCCCCAAAGACTGTGATTCAAGATGATTGCCTTAAAGAAGTCTCTAAGTCCGTTCGGAATAATGCAAGAAATGCAGTAATGAGGGCAAAAGAAATATCACTATATTGCGGAGCCAAGAAAAAGTTTTTGTTTTCCTTAAAAGATTACGAAGACTTATGCGATCAGGTGAGTATATTGCCATTAGGATTAACATATACTGAAAAGCAAATACTCGAAGTGCTTAACAAGCAAGGTTCTGCGACATTAACAGGTCTTGCTGCAAAATTAGGTTTAAGTAAGACATCTATTCAAAAAGATCACGAATTATATCTTTTAAATAAAAATTTAATAGAGATTGATGGTAAACGCAAAATCACATCAAAAGGCATAGATGTTTGTAAAATCTTAGAATCAGTATGATTTTAAATAAAAAACAAAAAAAGATTTTTCTTAAATGTGCAGAGGAGCTTAACGAGCTTTCAACAAAATTATTACAAGAAGTTAATAAAAAAGACAAATGCAGGTACAATGATATTGTGCTTGAGTCTCAAGATGTTGACGCTAGGTTATTAGAGCTTAAACACATATTAAGAGTAGATGATAATTTCCCAAATTATAACGAGCATAAATTAATTCTAGGTAATGCAGAAGATTTATCTTGACTTTTAACCTTAAATAAATTATATTAATACAATGAATATCGAACAAAAAAATACTCCTATATATAAATATAGGCTTTATGACTTCGCTCAGTCCGAAGGTAAAGAATTAACTTCTGGGGTGCATTTATTAACTGCAAGAGAAGCTAGTATTAAAAATCGAGCTTTTGCTATGAATGGATTGCAAAAAAAATATATTAAAAAAAATAAACATGATAATAGATGAATCACAAAAAGCTAATGTAAAAGGGTTTCTAGGCGACTTGTTGGATTTCCCAAATGGAATTAACCGCATAGCTCATTGTTGTAATACTCATAATGTTATGGGGGCGGGAATAGCTAGAAGTATTAAAGCTCATTTTCCTTACGCTTGGCAAGCGGATTGCATCGCTCACCAAAATAAAAAAAATACTTTAGGTTCGTATTCTTTTGGTTGGGCGGATATAGACTCAGGAGAGTGCCAAAAAGGGGTTTTTAATCTTTACACACAGGATACTATTGGTAGCGGAAGAGAAGTTAATTATGAAGCATTTTACCAATCTTTATCAAAAGTAAGAGACGCTTTAGAAAAAGATCAAATGCATAATGGAGAAGATATGATTTTAGGTCTTCCTTACGGAATTTCTTGCGGTCTCGCAGGTGGAAGTTGGAGAGTAATATATTCTATGATTTTAGATGTTCTCTTACATTCTCCGATTAAAACATATATTGTAAAACTTGATGACTGATTCTCAAATGTTAAAATCTTTAATAACTAAAGAAATTGATCGGCTATCAATAAACCATGATCCAAAAAATATATTATTAATAAATAATGTTTTAAAAAGAATGTTGCTTTTTATTGACGATCACGATAGAATGGTCGCGGAAATTTTAAGAATCGGAGGTAAACATACATTATAATGTTTGACAATGGAATAAATAACGAATTTGAGGAAGCCCATCAAAAAGGTTTAAGACGAGGCTTTGATCTTGGGTGGTCTTATAAAGGTCGATATTACCGACAAATGATTAAAGATATGCTAAACGACAAAGACTATTTAAATTCGGGATCAAAAACCCTCAAAAGACTTTTAAATAAAATGGAGAATGATGAAGATAACAGAGAGAACATAACAATTAATACTTTCTAAAATGAGCAAAAAATTAGACCCTTTTTATGACGAGGACTTAAACGAAACTTGTCCGATTACAAATAAAGATGTATTAGATGACTGCCATGTTGTGATTGAGTTCGGATATGGTAGTGATTGGGATATGACAACTTATACTTTCTCTACCATACATGATGAGGTGGGCAAGAAAATTGTAGCTTACATTCAATCCCTAATGCCAAAGGGTCATTCAGTAGAAGAGTTTTCCACCAATGTCATGGAAGACCTTTTTAATAAAGAATGGACTGATGAAGATAAAAATAATCATGGATTATGAGAACACTATTAAGTATAATATTATATCATGTGGGAGATTTGGTTTGTTGGTTTTTGCGTTTTAGTTGCTTTAGTTGGCTGTATCCATTTTATTCAAAAATTATGATTTTAAGTTCTGAGCTTGACAAAGAAGGCGAAGTATGGGAGAATAAAAAATGATGCACGAAGCAATGACAGAAGAAATTAATTATAACAAAGGCTACGATAAAGGATATACAGACGCACAAGAATATCTCGCAAAAAAATTTGAAAAAGTTTTGAGTAAAAATGCAAACCAATCATACGACAAAGGATACGACAAAGGCTTTAGAGAAGGAGCAAATGAAAAAGATAACAAGCCATGCGTTTGTGGATTTTGGGGAGCAAAAAAATGAAAATATCGGTTACTAATTATAATAAAACTTATAGTGTTGAATCTGATGAAGATTTAGATGCGGAAGATTTAGCGGATGTATTTAAAGGCTTGATGGTAAATATGGGGTTCCATCCTAAAAATGTAGATGAATTATTTAATACAGAATATGAGTGGTTTCCCGAAGACGAATTAAGAACTGAAATTGACGAAGAAGTAGTAAAAAAAGGATTAGAAGATTTTTCAAATAGTCTTGTAAATAAATGGCATAAGGATTGCCAAGAAGGAAAATGATTAATTGGATTAAAATTGAAGACGAAATGCCCGAAGAGGGAAAGAGATTGCTTTACTTTTTTGAAGGCACAGGTGTTTGGGTGGGCTTTTATTATGGCAGAGACGAAGAGTATCCCGATTCAAATAATCATGTATTTGGTTGCGAAGCAGGATTTTTAACAGGAGATGTCACCCATTATTGCTACATTGATTATCCCGAAGGTGGAGAATGGAGAGCAGAATCAGATAAAGAATTTTCTAAAGAAGCCAAAAAAGAAATGTTGGAAATACAAAAAGAACAGAATCAAATATTCAATAATTTATTTAAACAATGAAAACATTACATAATACTAAAAATTGCAAATACAGAAGATACTTGTATAAAAAATTAAAGCATGGCAAAATAAGTGGCAAGTTTTATAAGTTTCTTTGCAGAAATTTCCCTTATCGAATTAATGCAAGAGAAGTGACAATTTGCGTTAGCATGGTGCTTGATGGGAGAATGACCGAAAATAAAGCCATTACTACCTTACAAGGAGCAACTACTGAACTTAGACGACAACAAGAGTTGTACAAATCAAATGTGGAGTGCAGAAAGAAAATAGGTTGGTAGTAAAATTAAATGCTGAAAGATATATTTCTGAAATAGATTTTTCTGAAATAGAATGTTGTAGAATTGATGCTAATGTTAATAACAATTACCCTCCGATACATTCTTTTGTAACATCTATGGAAGATCACAAAATGTCTGCTATGTCTAAAAAACTAAAAGACAATTTTACCATTTTAGAGGGAGAGCCTTTCGACCCCTCTTTCACCCATAAAGAAAAAATGTTTGGAGTCTACGAGAATCATTTAAAATGTATTCAATTAGCATATGATAATAATTTAGACCATGTGTTTATTTTTGAAGACGATGTATATTTTATCAAAAATTGGAGAAATATTGTTAATGAATTTATATATAATAATGAAGTTGACATTCTCAAGTTTGATTTATTACCTTATAATGTAGAAAGTAATTGTTCAGATAATAAAATTGTTTTTTACAAAAGAGATATGGGGTGTTGTTTAGGCGGTTATTATTTAAGTAAAAACGCAATCAATATCATGTTATCAAGACACTCAAGGCTTTTAAAATTACTAGAAAGCCATGAAGGAGATTCAGGAACAGAAACTTTATGGGGATTTCTTGCAGAACCTTTTGAGGATGAAATATATACTTCATTGCCTAGAATTTGCATACAAGATTGGTTCTCTCAAAATAAAAGCAATTTACAAACAAATGATCATTTAAAAAATTTAGTAGAGATGCAAGAAAAATATTATCTACCTAAATATAAACACTTTTACCCCGAATTACAAGATGAAAATATTTAAATGGATATACGAAACTTTTTCAGCAATTTTTGTACTTTGTTATTGCGTTTTTGCTAGTTTCATGTTATTATTTAAGGATGAAGACTGAATTATATAATATGTTAAAAAGTTCTGCACAAGCAGAGTTGGACAAGTCAAAGCTTACGCTTGACTTGTTATCTAATCATGCAGTTGGCATTGGAGATCACTCTACCGATGACTACTACAAGAATGCAGAGCAAGCTCTCTGTATGTACATTGACGCTATTGATCGTTTAGAAGGTTTAGAAAAATATTTTAAAAATGAAGGGTGCAAAGACAAAGCCCAAGAAGGAGTCCACTAAAGCCAAACCATCTAACGGCAAAGGTGATTCTCCTAGAAATATTTCTGAAAAATTCAAAAAGAATTACGACCAAATAAACTGGAAAAAGAAATAAATCTTGTGTCTATGGAAACTATAATGACCGCAACTATTATTTTTATTTTTATTATTGATTTTATTTTTAGCAGAAGATGATTAGTTTAAATAGCGACAACGAACTCCCTCCTTCTTCTCAAGAAGAACTTAAAAATTTAATTGACGAAACAATAGAAAAGTTTGGAGCTTATTCTGAAGGCTCAACTCATGGTGGTCTTAGCCCAACTAGCGTACAAGATATCATTGCATTTTTAATGTATACTGAAGACAATCAATCTATTGATTTAAATATATCAAAATCTGAAGATGAATACCATCTTAATTTAACTATAAAAAATAAAAAATAATGATACAGATAGAAGACTCAAATAATGAAAAATTTTACATCAATCCTAGACAAGTAATATATGTTAAGGAAAGAATAAATCGGGATGGTATATTATGGAAAATATTACTTTCCAATGGAGAGTCGATTATAACTAGAAATGAACAGGGAGCAAATTCAATTATTAATGCGATAACTCCATAAAAATAATCTTGACAATGGTTAATTTTTTATTTATTATTACAACATGACTAAATTAGGACTCACTTGTATAAGCGAACAACTAAAGCTAAAAGATAAACAAAAGTATTCTTTTCGCACCATGACTCGCAAGCGTTTCAATGACTTGACTGAAAGAGATGGAAGAGCGGAAGCTATCAAAGAGCTTTCCGAAAGAATTTTGCATAATGTTATGGCAACCCAACATATTATCACACATTGTCGTGATATTGGCATTGCCCATTACAGACTCAGTAGCAATATATTGCCTCTGATTAGTGATCCAACTCTTGATCTCTCGATTTCAGATATACATGATATTGATATAGTCAAGGGAAATCTTTTGCTTGTGGGTTTTATGTCAGAAGACTACGGCATATCAGTAGGTATGCACCCCGATCAGTTTAATGTTCTTGCTTCTACTAATGAGACATCAGTAAATAAAACTATTGTAGAGCTTAATATGCAAGCATGGATTATGGACACAATGGGGTTACCTCAAACACATGAAGCACCTATGAATATTCACATTAATGGAACTCCTCCCGAAATAAAATCTAATGTTGATCCCGAATCCATCAACAATATGCGTATTAAAGAAATGGCAGAAAGATTTTACAATAATTTAATGCGTTGCGATGAAGGTGTTTATAATCGACTAACTATCGAGAACGAAGACAAAGGTTTTTGGAATGTAGACAATATTATTACATTTAGTGAATACATATTTCATAAATATAACTTCAACCTCCCTGTTTGCTATGACAATCTTCACGACTTTTGCAATCCATCAGAAGAACGCAATATTATATTTCAAGCAGAGCGTTGTGCGTATACATGGGTAGACCAAGATGATGGAGAATTTATTGCTCCTGTCTTTCATTGGTCAGAAGGTAAACCCGACAAGCCAAGGGCACACGCAGACTATTTTGCATTAGGTAATTATCCACCCACTATTGCTATCGAGCCAAATAACGAAGCCAAATGGGAATGCGAAGTAAAGCTCAAAGATATTGCTATTCAAAAACTTACAAAAGGTATGGAATTAAATTCGCCAACCTCTAATTATCATTATACCAAAGGTTATGCGGAAGGTTGGGAAAATGCACTTGACAATGAAAAACAATTAGTCTAATATTAATAACATGAACGAAGAAACAGAAAAGTTTTGGTACGACTCTTATACAGGCACTTATTGGCTTCACGATGAAGAATGGTCAGAGCCTAGAGAGTTCACAGAAGATGAATTAGTTAATGAAGGGATATATTTAAATGAGTTCTGCATCGACAATTAAAGTATCTAAAAAATACGATAGATTTGACCTAGAAGAATGTATTACATCTCTATATCAAATAAATGATGACTTGCAAGTAATGGTCGAAAAAGAATTTGATACAGAAGAAGGATTGACTGAAGACGAAAAATTAAATATAATTAATGGGATGATGGATTTACATAAAATTAAATGCGACAAAGCGTTCAAAGTTATGACTGAATTAATTAGCCAAAAAAATTTAAAATAATGGATATAGAAAAAGCGTTACAAATTATAATTGAAGAGGCTGAAAAAAGCATCACAAGTTCAACAGAAGTCTCTATGGCTAAAAACGAAGCGTTAGTTTTGTCTAAGCAACTGATGAGTTTTATCAGCAACTTAGACGAGCAACTAATGTCTCAAGCACCTAAGTTTATCCCAACAGGGATGCCACAAGAAACTTCTCAAGATGAATCTTGAACAGGCTTTTAATATTGTTCTTAATGAAGCGGAAATATCTGCTTTGGGAGAGCGTACAGACTATCATTTGGAAGTGATTAAAGCCACCGAAGTTCTGCGTTCTTTTTATGAAAGATACGGCAATCATTTTAAGCACTACGCAGAGGAACTAGAAGTTGATACCGACTAAATCATATATGCACGATTGTTGGGAAAATGGTTTTCCATTAAAAGCGAAAGACCTAAAAACCTTTCATTCGTATAAAAAAATTAGAAAAAGATTTTCGTATGCTTTTTGGAAGGCAATCGTAGATGATGTAAATATACTACCTTTTAATAAAAGAATCGAAGTTGTTAGTAATATTTTTACAAGATTAGACGATAGACATAAATTTTTTAGCGAAAAGCAAGCAAGCTTTGAATTAGAATCAATGTCTTTTTGCTTATTAGAATCAGAAGGATTAATAAAAAGTGACTAATTATTCTATAATAGAAGGTTGCATTAGACAATCTACAAATAACCCAATAAATAAAACTATGGACTTAAATAAATTAATATTAGATGTAATCGACAAGTATGCAGAATCTCAGCCAAATATGGCGAGTGAGGTTTTTCGCAAAAAACTTGCTAGTGAAATTGAAACAGAGGTTGACAAGTATTGTTTGACCCTTCTAACTTCTTTAAATAATTAAATATTGAACTTTTTGTTTGTTTCGCTCGTTATATTTGTATGAATACATTTTATATAGACGAAGATATAGATCACTTACCCGATTTTACTGATTAAATATTATACTTTACAATCATGATTAAATATATTTTAAATTTGTTTAAGACTAAAAAAACAAAAGCTGAAGAGCCAAATAACTCTAATGTATATATAAATGAATACATGGGCGATTTCGCAGACTATGATGGAATGGGTAATTGGGGCAGATTTCCACCAATCAAGAACAAGTAGGATTTTGCTTGATATAAAAAGCAATTTTTTAGATTTGGCAATAAATGGGCGAAGTTTGATCAGGGTTCTAGGTTAATGCACGATATACCATGCAAAAAGTCTTGACACATTTTTGAATCTAATCTATTATTATAACCATGAAACAAATCAATATTAACAAATATATTATTGGAAAGAAAAAGCTAGGCAAAGGTATGCGAGGAGCAAAGGGCGAAGTCGCAGTACCAACAGGGGCTTTTGGCAATGGAAGCAAATACAACAAGAGAAAGAAATGAGCAAAAGAGATGTAGATGATATGCGATATGATCTTGCAGAGCGAGAAGCACAGAATATGAATGTCGCAGATATTATAAATTTACTTGTTGATGGATACGAAGGATTAGATAATATTTCTGATCTTGAAATTGAAGAAGAATGGAATGACTTATTTGGAGAAAATAAGTAATGAGAGAATATTTAGTATCACAATTAAAAGAATTAATTAAACAAGACCAAATACCTCGCCATCACGCACAAGATGTACTTGAGCTTTATGATGATGAATGCGATGACACAAGCGAAAATTCTGCTTGGAATAAAGCACAACAAGATATAGATAATATTATTCAAGGAGAATGGGATTTATGAAAATAACAAATAAATGGGACGAAACTTTTGAAGTGAATGTTGGAGATTGGGTTGGTTTCAAATCTGATATTGAACAAAGCGGAAAAGTAAAACAGATTCAATCAAGAGGAGCATTGATAGTTGAAAATGAACATGGATTTGATGGAGATTATATCGGTGGAGATACCGAAGTATTAATCGGATTCGATCATGTTTGGCAAGAAGCTGATTTTTTGGGTTCTTAAATGAAATTATCTGAAGAAGAAATAAAAGATCATTGGAAACATATTAAAGACCTTGAGGCAGAATTAGAATTTCTTTATACTAGAGAGCCTAATGAGCTAGACTATATCGAACACATAAAAAATGTCCTTGACAATCTTTATGATAAGCTAAATAATAATAAACATGAAACTTACCAAATATCAAAAAGCTAGATTGCTTGAACATGAGTGGGATATTGTCCAAACTAAAAAGGGGCAGAATTGTGCGTGGATTAGTGTTGCCCCCGAAGATGGAGAAATTTTTCAAGCCTGTCTTGATGTTTTTAAACTAACAGGAGATGGGGAAGATGTTAAATTGCTTGTAGTCGGAACGCAAGAAGGAAACGATGATTAATAATATAATAAATAAAGTTATTACATTTTTTAATCCTAAATACAAAATAAATTTAGCAATCAAGGAAAGTATAGAAAAAAACGAAAAAATACTTGAAAAACTTGGCGATAAAACTGATTATAATAGTAAGGGCAAATATGGCAAATCTTCAACATCTAACGAATGAAAACAATAATTAATATATTTGCATTATTGTTCATTTTTGGATGCAATAATAACCTTAAAACAGAAGCAGACCAATCATTCTCTGAATCAGAACAAATGAAAGAAGAGGCGGATAAGTTACTAGCTCAAGACAAAAAAAATAAAATGCTAGAATTAGAGTATTTAGAACAAATAAGAGTGGCTCAAGAAAATAATGATACAGAAGCGTTTGAATTTTTTCTTCAAGAGTATTTTAATGTAGAAAGATTAGAAATTTCTGAAGAATTAAAAAAAGATTCTAATTACTTTCAAGGTGGAGATAAAGTGAAATATTAATGAAATATTTTTTGATTACAATAGTTTTAAGCGGTTGCTCTTATAAACATAATGAAACATTTGCTAATAATAATTGTTATTGCGTAGAGACATCAATTCATTGCGATATTTGCAAGTAAACGAGTCAAACAATGAAAAAACTTTGGCTAATATGGGCGAGAACATTAGATCATCGTGTGGGTAAAAATGACGAAGATCAACCTGACATTCCAATACTCACATTAAAACAAGCTCGGATTAGTTTATTAATTAGAACAATTATTGTATTGACAAATATGGTAACTTGTGGTTTTATTATAGCTAATGTAATTAAAAATTGGTAATGAAAATAAATTTAGGAATTAGAGGTAACGAGGATGCAGTCAATCATATACTAATCAAAGTAAATGATGATTTTATTTTACAAACTAAAGATAATTTATTTTTTGCGGGAGAAGAGGGTAGAAATAAAACAGGAAAAAACTTAGTTGAATTATTAAATACTTTAGCAAAAGATCACGAAATATCTGTTCGTAAAAATGTTGCGAAAGAAATTGAGCGAGAATTAAATTTAAATGGAGAAATAAGTAAATATGGGTGAAATAAAAGAATTATGGGATTTATCTTGGACTGATGGTTTATTGTTGACATTTATGTTGATGGCACTTTATACATATAAGGTATGGATTGATAATAAATTTAAAAAATAATTGAACATGAAAAGAGTTGAAGAAGTAAATAGAGAAAAGGTTTTATCTCAAATAATCAAGCGTTGCAAGGAGCTACTGAAAGACGAAAAGTTCTTATCCAAAAACGATTGGCAGACAGACACTCTATTGCTCCATTCAGAGAAGTTTCTCAAACAAGAACAAAAAGCTTGACACTATCGCTCGCCTAGTCTAGTATTATTACTATGAACACGGCACAAGCATTTTTAGATAGTATCAATGAGTCAATCGCACATGGAGCAAAGATGGCAAACTCAATCCCTCGGAAGGGTCTTAATGTCTATCTTGACAAGTCAACAATGGTGATGCAACAATTTGTTGACCCTAGTTCTTTTGACAAAGCAAAACAAGCTACGGCTCGCAAGGGTCAGTCTAGTATTCTTAGAATGCAGATGGATGGCAACGGAACAACTCAAACAAAAAGTTGTTGACAGATCAAATCATATATGTCATATTAAAACAATGGAAACACTAGAAAAATTATACAAAATAGACTCGCAAGGCAGACTTAGAGAATGGACTATGCACATTGACGATGATGCTTTTTATGCGATTAAAGGCTTGGTTGGAATGAAATTAACTCAAGACAAACCAACAACTTCTACTGCTAAAAATATAGGCAGAAGTAATGAGACTACCAATTCAGAGCAAGCGGTTTTAGAAGCAATGGCAAAGTGGGAAAAGAAGCTTAAAGAAGGCTATGCTAAGACCCCCGAAGATGCAGAGTCAAAGTCTTACTTTGATCCTATGCTTGCACAATCATACGATGATCGTAAATCTGAAGTTACAGAGCAATACGGCAAAAGTGTTGTTTATTGTCAGCCAAAGCTTGATGGTATTCGTTGCATTGTACGCAAAGAAGCAGATGAAGTTGTCGCTAGAACTCGCAATGGTAGAGTTATTGATGCAGTACCACACATTACAGAAGAACTTTCTCAATATTTTGACGATGACCCCAAGATGGTTCTTGATGGTGAATTATATAATCACGACTTGAAACACGATTTCAATAAAATAGTTTCATTAGTAAGAAAACAAAAACCTGTTCGTAGTAAATCAGATACAGATAAATCTTTTCAGAAGAAAATAGATAAATTCAGTAATGCTTTGATTGAATCGAAATCTCTTGTTCAGTATTGGATATACGATATTCCGCAAACAAGTATAAATAAATCAACAGATTTATTCTCAGAGCGTTTCTTTGGTATGGATATATTTAATAGTGAAAATATAAAAATGGTTAATACCCAAGTTGTTTTTGACCAAGATGATCTTGATGATATATATAAACGATATGTAGGTAGTGGTTACGAAGGTCAAATGATTCGCATTAATCATGGATACGAACAAGGCAAGCGTAGTGCAAAACTACTCAAGCGTAAAGACTTTATAGATGCAGAGTATCTTGTAACAGATATTGAAGAGGGGAATGGAAACAGGACAGGTACGGCAAAGCACCTTGTATGCTATTGCCCCAAGCAAGATAAATATTTTAATTCAAATATTAAGGGTAACTTTGATTATCTAGCAGAAATTCTAAATAATCGTGAAGAATATATTGGCAAATATGCTACAATTAAATTCTTTGAATTAACTCCCGATGGTATTCCTCGATTTCCTTATGCTTTATCATTCAGAGATTACGAGTAAATTTTAATCTAACTCACTTATAATGAAAGAGTTATAAGTCTTTTCAAAAAAATGCTTGACAATCAAGCACTTTTCCTCAATACTTATTAAATCATGCAAATCACACTTACAGAAAAATTATTAAATTTTGATTTAACGAATAGCTTCGATCAGATGTTATTTCCCTTTAAACAAAATGTCGAGCAAGCTCAAGCATTGCAAAAAACAGATCAACTAAAAAGCGTTGATCGTTTCTTTGACAATCTTACGCTCAAGCTAGTCAAGACAGAAACCGATTATTGGGATAACCTCAAGGTTGACACTCATGCAGAGTGCTTCAAGCGTTGGGTGTTTGCGATCATGTCTGTTCATACCACATGGGAATCTAATGTGCGTGGATACGAATACGCAACTAAAGATATGTCATGGACTCTTGACAAAGATGTTCTAGCAAACATGGTTACAGACGCTAGAGTCGGCATCAACAAGCGTAGAAACATTGGCTTATGGCAACTCGTAGAAAAGTTTCGTGAGAATCCAAATCAGTTTTACAAGCAAGATGATGAAACATGGCAAGAGTTTCGCAATCGTATGATTGGTTCAATTTATGGTCTTGGCAACGCAAAGACTACTTATGCTATTGCATTGTCAAATCCAACTGATTCGCAACTATGTTGCCTAGATGTTCATTTGCTTCGCTTCATGGGTCACGATCTTTCTAATGGTCACCCATCAAACCTTGCAGTTTACGAGCAGATGGAGAACGAGTGGCTTGATCGTTGCACCAAGTATGGTGTTGCCCCGAATGTCGCTAGAGAAATTTATTGGAACAAAGTTCAAGGCAGAAGAAATTCTCGCTATTGGAGTTATTGCTTAGAAAAATAATATGACTAAAGAATATAAAATTAATCTTGGTTTGACTGATTCAGATATATCAGAAATTAAAGATGGTGGAATAAAATTGCATTTTCTTCCGACTGATGATGTTGAATATGAACAAAAAATTACTATCTCACTTAATCACGCTCAAGATGATGCACCTTTATCAGACTGCATGAATTTAGATGTTGACACATGGAGAGACTTAGATTAGGATTATTAACATGAATTATTGGAATACCAAACAAATACATTGGCATGATTTCAGCCCCGAAAGTATCTTTATTAAGAGAAATAAAATTAGCAGTCAATTTGACGATGAAATTCAAACTGCATCATATACTACCAAAGGTAGTTTCGTAAATGTGCTTACAGACAATCCACATGGAAAATATGGTGGAGTTGTCAAGAAGGCAGTTGGAGTATGCGTTCGATTGCATAGCTTGAAAGATGATTATCCTTGTGCAGAAATTGACTTCGTAAAATATAATATTAAGAAACAATATTCTAATGGAGCAGACAAGTGGACTTCGCCTAATGCTATTGCATATATAACAAGCAATCATAGACATGGAGAATACAAGCGTGATGCCCAAGGAGATTGGGTTATGGACTATGATCCGATTGTTGCTAGAGATGACGAAGGTTACCAAGTTCACTTTTCTGCAAATCAATCTCAATATGGTGGAGATCGCAGAGAATGCCAAGAAATGCTTGATATATCTTGGGCGGTAGTAGATTTTCTAATAGAAAGAGTATTACCTTTGAACAGAGAAAATAAAATGTTGACAAGCGTTTAACATTCTGATTGAATACTATTATGACAAACGAAAAAACAGAAACCGCTGAAGATATTTTAGAGACAATCAGAAAAGTTCGTGCGGAACGCATCGAACAACTTCTTGAAACGATTGCAGACTTGAATCCCGAAGCACCTGTTCTTGAGGGTCTTGATGATTCTATCGAAGGATACGATAAAGATGGTCGCATTATTTATAGCGTACATAACATTATAGAGACTTTAATAGAACGAGATGAAATGAGCGAAGAAGAAGCATGGGAGCATTATTCTTTCAACATCGAAGGTTCTTATTTGGGAGAATACACTCCAATCTTTTTATATCACGAATAGTGTAATTATATTTAACAATGGAAAAGCTAAAACAACTAATTAATTTAAAAATAGAAGAGATCGAAAACTACAATATCGACACTCAAGAGAATGAAGAAAGATATATACATGAGATAAATTGTCTTATGCAAACCAAGTATCTTCTCTTTGGTGACGAACAAATTTTGGTCTAAACAAAAAAAAATGTTGACATATTTCACAAACCTGTCAGACTTATTATATAACACTTAGAAAATTATGATTATCACACAAGAAAAAACTAAACGAGTCGTATCGTCTCACGATTTCGATTCTGTAAATTGTACTATTGATGCCGAAGATATGCGTTATGTCGCTTCTCTTCTTCGCAACAACTATTCCAATCCACCTCTCGCAGTTGTGCGTGAGATTAGTGCAAACGCATTGGATGCAAACCAAGAAGCAAATGCTACTCGCAAGGTCGAGATTACTTTGCCATCTAAGTTTAATCCAAACTTTTGTGTTCGTGACTTTGGTAATGGTTTAAGCAAAGAAGATATATTTGGTTTATATTCAAAGTACGGCAAAAGTACCAAGCGTAATTCCAATTCATATATTGGTGCTTTTGGTATCGGTAAATTTGCTCCATTATCTTATGGAAACAATTTTACTTGCGTATCTTTTCACGATGGAACAAAAACTTCTTACAATGTTTTCGTCAATGAAGATGACGATACTAAGATTGTGGTTTTACAAGAACCTCAACCATCCAACGAACCAAGTGGTTTGTCGATAGAAGTTGCCATCGCAGACGAAGATGTAGACAAGTTCAGAGAAATTGTCAAAGCGTTCTTTCGATTCTTTGATGCAAAAGAAATGCCTAAATTCATTGGCATTGGCGATGACGAACAATTTTTTGACAAGTACGAGGAAGTGCTTGTTGCCAAGGACAATTCTTGGTTTATCATTGATGACAAGCAAGACTATTGGAGACGAAGTCATTCTCAATCTCATGCTTTCATGGGTAGAGTGCATTATCCTATTAACACTAATTCTATTGATTTCAAAAATTATGTAGAAGAAGATTACGATTATGCTCCACTAAAGAATATATGTGATGAAGACAATGTCTATCTTAGATTCGATATTGGTGAACTAAAATTGCATCATAGTCGTGAGTCTTTAGAGTATAACAAAGCTACGCAAAAAGCTATTGTAGAACATCTTAGGAAAATGTACGATGATATTCAAGAGATTGCCAAGGAGAAACTTGGTGGAGCAACTTGCTTATGGGATGCGAAAGCAAAGTATGCCCAAGTTATAAATGCTTTACCATACGAACTACGAAGCATCTTTCAAAATAGTTTTAAATGGAAAGGTATTCCAATTTTGGGTGCAACCTTTCATAGAAACTATCAGTACAATGAAGATATTACTATTACTGAATATACTAAAGTCGATGACAAAGATGTTACTGATGGATATAAAGTAAGAAGTCAAAAAGTAAGTAGAGTTGATGTTCATGTAAACAACAGACTCATCTTGCAAGACATTGCATCTTCGCATGGTAATGCTCTACGAGCAAGAACTATGTTCAATACTGATGATTCTATTGTGGGTGTATATGTCGTATCTTATACTGATAGTGGTAGTCAATATATGTTTGGTGATGAAGATGGTTGGCAACTCAATCTTGTATCCAAGAATAATTTACATTATACTAGCAATGTTGAGAAAGCAAAACTCAAGCAAGGTACGAGATCAAGTGGCGAAAGTCGTGCATCTGTTCCAACTTTCCTATATGATCCTTGTGGTTACAGAAATTCAGATCAATGGAGAAATGCTTCGGAAGTTGAAGAACTTGAGAAAGACTTAGACGATGATTCCTATCTTGTATATATTTCTATTAGTAACTATAAACCATGCGGTAAAATTGGATATGAATTAGATTCATTGAAGCGTGACTACAAAGGTCTAAAAGCATTATTCAAGAATCTTGGAGATACAAACAAAGGTAACTTTGAAGTTTATGGCATCCGTAAATCAGATGTAAAGAATCTCGATAAATCCAAATGGGTCGAATGGCAAGATCATCGCATCAAGGTAGCAAAAGGTGCATTGCTTCGCAGAAAAACCGATCTACTGCGTGGAGAGCGTAAAATCGCTTATCAAGAGCATAGACATGAAATGTCAAATGTTAAGAAGCTAGAAAATGCTTTAAGTAATACAACTTTTAGAAATCTTGTGAAAAAGACTCTTGGTACAGATCACGATATTTTTCAAGCAATGACAATTTTATGTGATTCTCAAAACGATGACATAGTTTTGACTACATTGTACCAACTCAAAAAGTTAGTAGAAGATCAAGACAAAGATTGGTTCGACAAGCATTTCACTTCTCAATATAAATGGAAGAGTTTCGATTATCTCTGTAAAGATATTGATGACAAATACCCATTACTTGCGAATATATGTTCAAGAGTTTACGGATGGATAGATTACAAAGAGAATGACTTTGGTAAGAATCTTATTGATTATATTTCTATGTGTGATAACAAAGGGGAAGAGGCATGAAAATGCCTCTCCCCGAATCTTTTTTCTTGACTTTAACAACAATTCAAACTACTATTATATATAACAAAGGATAAAAATTATGAGCGAAAAATTAGCGTATAACTTGAGCGAGGATTCCATTACTATTTTTTATGATGGAAAACCTTACACGATCCGAAAGGACAATGCCAACTTCTCAGCTTTGCGATCCGCAATATTTGAAGGTCGTTACGAAGATGTTCCCGAACTGCTTGATGTAAAGAAAGCAATTACGGACTTCGTAGAGGGCGATGTAGAGGTTAGAGACGAAGTGCTATATTACAAGGGTAAGCATCGACTACATGGGGTAGTTGTTGACAAACTCTTGGATATGTTGCGTAGTGGAATGAAAGATTCTACTCCGATTACTAACTACATTGGAAGGTTGATGAACAATCCATCTTCTAATTCCGTTGATGAACTTTATACTTTTCTTGGGTATCGGTCGCTTCCGATTACTCCCGATGGAAAGGTATTGGGCTACAAAGGAGTTCAAGGTAACTTTTGGAGTAACACAGGTAATGCCGACACTATCGTTGTGCAAGGTCAAACCAATGATCGTCACCAAATCTACAATGGAGTCGGTGAAACCATCGAGATTCAGCGTAGAAGTTGCGATGACAACAAGGATCATCATTGTTCACATGGCTTGCATATTGGTTCGTACGATTATGCAAATAATTGGGCGAGTAGCGATGGCAAATTGCTTCTTGTGGAGTTTGATCCTCAAGATGCAGTTAGCGTTCCAACCGATTGTGATTTTCAGAAATTAAGGGTTTCTAAGTACAAGGTAGTCGCAGACATTAGTGATTCTCGTCAAGAGCTTGATAAGGTAGTCTACGAGGCTAATAAGCCTATCTACGGAAGCGACAATGATTCAGATGACTATGAGCATGATGAATCTGAAGTGGAAGCAGATTGGGATGCCAACGATGAACCTTTTGATGATTCAGAAGATGCAATCTCTAGACTCTCTGTTAGAAACTACATTGAAAACAAAATGGAGAATGGCGAAGAAGTAACTCTCAAGCATATCGCTGATTTGAAAGTCAGTCGTGAAGAAGGTTGGAGAGTGCGTGATATTGCAATTCTTCTTGGAGACATGGGTTTTGATATAGAAGAAGATGAAGATAAAATCATGTCAAATTGGAGAGTTGTGGAATTGTGATGGAAACATTAGTTAAAAATAAATTAATAGATTCGATTGGACAGGCAGATTCAGCAAAAGTGGATGCTTCTTGGGCAATTCTTAAATATAAAGAAATTGGGATTTATAGAAAAGTTGCTTGTCTATGTGAATTATATAATATATCTTTAGAAGATGTAGTTCAAGCATTACCTCAAGATGATGAAGGAAGATTGCTAGATTTTAAAACTAGAAAAATCATTCACGATTCATTGCTCGCAAGATCGTGAACGAAGAACAAGAGCTTCAAATTCATATCTTACAACAAGAGCTAACGCAAATATTGGAACGAATAAGCGAGGTGCATGATGATCTCACAAGTCAAGAGCAAGTCAGAGACTATCTTGCTGACTTAATCAGCACATTAGGGTTCTTTCATAGAAGAAAAAATTATTTCAGAATGAAATATGACCTCACTCATGCTATCGCTTTTCTTCCAAGAGCGTTCCCGATCATGGAAGATTTCTAAAATAAGCTTGACCTTTTAATTAAATTAAATTAATATTATATACATCATGGGATTAGATCAATACGCATATTCAAAAGATTCAAATGGCGAGGAACAGGAAATCGCATATTGGAGAAAGCACAACCGACTGCAAGGTTGGATGGAACAACTATGGGAAGATAAGGGTAGACCAAATTTTCTTGATGGTGCTGAAGAGACAGGCATGGGAGACTTTAATTGCGTTCCACTTGCAATCAACGAGGAAGATTTAGATAGTCTTGAAGATAATGTTTGCGGTAAGACCTTGCCCGATACTCATGGATTCTTTTTCGGTGATGATTCATTTGAATGGCAAGATGAGAACGGAAACTCTTTTGAGGAGAATGATTATTATTACAAAGAAGATGATATTGACTTTATAGAAAAAGCAAGACAAGCTTTGAAAGAGAAAAAAGAAGTTTATTATAATTGTTGGTGGTAAATATATAATGATAAAAGAAAGATCAACAAAGTTCACCCCAAACGGAATACAAGATAATCGTTCTTTATATGGAACTAAAGACATGGACGAGATGATTGATTTTATTAAAAATACTTATTCCACTATCAATGATACTGCATTTAATTTTTATAAAAATAATAAAGATGCAACTATCTTTGGATTCTCGAAAGACGAACATGACAATAGAATGAAATATTATGTAGAATATTCAGACGAACATTCGGGGCAAATATTATCATTAATTGAACAAGACAATCAATATACAAATAGAAAATATATATTAAGTAAAAGCATGAATCATTATCGTTGCTTTAATACTGATAATAAATTCAACACTAATGGTCGGGCAACATCTTTTTATTTTAGATTAAACAATCCATTAAAATATTGGGATGAAATTCAACGCATGGCAAAGAAAAGAAATTTTGATTTATCAGATTGGTTAGAGCAAGTCGGTAAGGTTATTTTAACCACAACCAAACTTACTCCAACAGAACTTACAATATATTATAGAACATTAGAGGATGGATTAAATGATTGATATAATTGAAACTATAAATAGTATTTTCATTTTATTAGGTTTGACGGCTCTCTTATTATTTGTTTTATTTATTGCTTTTACTTTCGATGATTAATATGTTGGTAATAGATAATATACAATAACATTCTTTATATCATATATATATCATACTAAGATAAGAACAAATAACACACAAACATTATTACTTGATTTATATTAAGTTATTGATTATAATTGTTTTATATATAAATACTTGTTACTAAAGGGATTCCAAGTGTTTCATTGTGGGTCAAAATGGTTCAGAGTGGAGTACGCGACTTCAATATATATAAATATAAGTGAAAATATAATCAATAAACAAATGAAAATAACAAAAATAATAAATCAAATAAAAGAAAAATTGTTTCCTCGCTCTAATTATCTTAATTTAACTAATAATAATAAATTAAATAGTGGCGAAATGAAAATTGTAAATGAAAATAATTCAAATACAAATAAAGCGAAGCGAAATAAATACGGATTTCCAAACATTTAAACGCATTACTGCTCTTTTTAATATATTTTAACTGATTAATATATATTAATTGGCTCGCTCGCAAGTTTTCGGTTGACAAACAAACAATATTGCACCATACTTATATTATATGAGCGACTTAACACGAAATATAAATGCTTTGCTAGATGAGATGAATGATATTAAATCAAATACATCTATAACAGACGACACTATTGAAAATATAATAACTGATCTTAATAATTTAACTAATAATGGTTCAAATGTTAATGATATATTTACTAATAATTATTATGTTAATGATATGGGTGAGGATCGCAGATGTGCGAGTGGTAAAATCTTTGGATTCAAGCATTCAAATTAAATTGCAAACGATATAATGACAAATAAACACAATGCCCCGAAATCATCTGAATATAAACTCGAAATAATTGATAAAACAATTAATGAAATTATATTAACTTATACAAATAAAAATATAAATGATTTGATTGAAATTATGAATGACTTTCCCCTTAATAAATATAGTAGGAAGTTAGTCGGTGAAGAGATATATCTTTGGGAAGCGTAACATGGACACTTTTAATGAAAATATAATTAATATTGAAAATATATTAAGAGATGGTGACCAAATAATGATATGGAAGGGCGGATACCAAACAACCTTCAAGGGTATGGGTAGCACCAATCACGCTATATGTCGAGAAAATGAAGAAAAATCGACATATCCAAAAAAAAGTGTTGACACAATCGACACATCGTGCGATACTTAAACCATGAATTACGCAGAACAACAACTCGAATATCTTAATAGACCTAAACAGGTAAGCACACACGAAACGCTACGCAAGCAACCCGATCTTGCAGAAGAGGTAAGTCACCTCACTATGCACTTGAACGGCAACGCATCTGAGCTTGTACAACACATTGGTTTTCTTGGAGACAAGATAGAAGATCAATCAAGTGCGACTAGAGATTATCTCGATGATATAAGATCATCAATAGATAAGAATACAGAAGCATTAAACTTAATTGCACAGATATTAAGAAACAAGTAATAAATTTATTAATACTAATTAAAATATAATTATGAGTATAGCAAAAAACGCACGAGCATCACAGATAATGCGGAATGTCAAGAGTGGGCATTATATAAACAACGGCAAGTTTGCGGGATTCGGGTCTATTCCCGAAGATAGCATCTACTACCATACTTGGTTGGCAGAGCAAGCTGATCGCAAAAGCAAAGAGCGTATGGCTCAACAAGCTATTCGGAAAGGAGTTCGTTCTCATGCCTAAGTATTCAGTATTTGTAAAGATGCGACACATGGCAGAGTTTCTAATAGAAGCCGAAGACGAAGATCATGCAAGAGCAATCGTGGATTGTGGCGAACATACCGATGAAGAGTGTGTTGAGTTACGAGCACTTGATAGTGAGATAGACAGGATAGAATCAAATGATAACTCTGACTGAATCACCACCCCTTAAAGTTTGTGATCGGGCTTTTGATAAACAATCAGTTGATATATGTATAAAGATTAGAGAGATGCTTGAAGCAGAATTTGATCTTAATATAAGAGATCATGGATTATGGAGAATACAATGCTTAATATATGATGAAATAAAAGAGAAAGAAGAAATTCAAAAAAAAAGATTGACAAATAGTTAAATATATAGTATAATTATTACATAATCAAAATTGAGAACCAAACTCAAATAAATAAAATAAATTGATCTTTAACATTTTATAACACTTTGGAACAATGAGTCGATAGCTGAGTATCGGACATTGACTCGTTCCATTCTATTTGGAAGGGC
>Ga0181410_1000003_pt1 | contig 150134 bp, 195 predicted proteins | sample 33SPOviralmetaG_FD_130112 | JGI IMG/M metagenome (GOLD analysis project Ga0181410, IMG submission 130112) | Marine viral communities from the oligotrophic San Pedro Time Series (SPOT) site, San Pedro Channel, CA, USA - 33 SPOT_SRF_2012-06-20 | ecosystem: Environmental > Aquatic > Marine >...
GGCAACTCTGCTTATAAACAATTCATGGCAGGGACTGATGAAAAGCATCGTATGGAAACTGATATAGACAAATATCTCGAAGAAGAAGAGGAAAGAGAGAAAAAATTGCGTGACCTTTTAGACGATGATGACGATGATTTATCAGTTGGACACAACAAATAATGGATTATCTTGCATTATATGAGTCCGAAAGGCAAAAAGTACTAGAACTTGAAGGTAAAATTCGAGAACTAGAAAGTAAAATAGAACTAAATAATAGTAAATTCAACAATGAAGGAGAACGAAATGATTAATGAAGATGAGAAAGTGGCTGTAGAGAATGAAACTCCAGAAGCTACTCAGGAAACTGAAGCACCTGTAGAAACTCCAGCAGAAGAGCCAAAAGCTGAAACTCCAGCTGAAGCACCTGCTGAAGAACCAAAAGCTGAGGAAACTCCTGCTGAAGAAAAACCAGCAGAGCAACCAAAAACTTATGGTGATAGACTACAAGCTGCAGCAGTGAGAGAGCTAGACAATTTAATTAAGTAAAGGGTACTAATATGTCAGAAGTTTTAGGATATCAAGAGTTTATGGAAGCATTGGATTCAGTGAATTCAAAAGCTGTAAAGAAAAAATTTAAAGATAGAAAAGACAAGGATATCGACAACGATGGCGATGTCGATGCTTCTGACAAATATCTTCACAAAAGACGCAAAGCTGTTTCTAAGGCTGTCAAAAACGAAGACATGATGAAACCTATGACCTCTGCTGAAAGAGCAAAGGAAATGCAAAAGAAAGCTAACAAAGTGAAAAGGGATGCGGAAGCAAAACTTAAGAAAGCAAAAGGCATAACCATGGGAGAAAAACTTGACAATAAAGATAAGAAAGTTGTCAAAGATGTAGTAAAAGCATTAAAAGGTGCAACTAAAGCACATTCAGGTCAAGCTAAAGAATTAGAAAAAGCTATGAAAACTGAAGGCAAGTATGCAAAATATTCAGACCTACTTCTAAAGAAGCAACGCATGAGAAAAATGGGTCAAAACACTATGGTGGTTGATAAAGAAATAGAAGCTGAAAAGAAAAAAATTCAAGCAGGTGGTATGAAAAAAGAATCGCTTGATGAAACAATCAGAAACTATGGTGACTTGAGAAAAATGCTGGACCAAAAAGCTAGAATGAAAGCTATGGGACAGAATATTGATTCTATTAGTGACAAAATTAAAAAAGCCAGAATAGAATATGGCAAAATGCTCAACAAAGAATCACTTGATGAAGAAATGCCAGCAGCATTTAAAGCCATGCTTATCCAAAGAGATAAAATGAGAAAAGCAGGAAAGAATATTGATGCCATTAGTGACAAAATTAAAAAAGCAAGGCATGAATATATGAGAATGGCTCCCAATGCATTCAAGAAAGAAGAAGCAATAGACGAGAAAGGTCCTGGTCTGTATCATAATATAAATATGAAAAGAAAACGAGGAGAAAAAATGCGTAAAAAAGGTGAGAAGGGTGCACCTACAGAAAAAGATTTCGCTAGTGCTGCAAAAACTGCTAACGAAGAAAGAGAAAACTGTCATTCAAAAGACCATGACTGTGCTACTGTCGTAGAACATATTGTATGGGGATTCGGAAAGCCAGTTTATGAAAGTCACGCAGTACCAACTGACGATGGCTATGTTTCTTGGTATGATGTAGAATTCGAACATGGTGTTGAAAAAGAAGTACCAACTGAGGATTTAAAAATTTATACTACAGAAGACCATTCTAAGTATATGAAACCGAAATCTAAAAAATCAGTAAACGCACAAAAGAAAAAAGATAAAGACGAAATGATTGATGAAGGAGAATTCTCCGATGCAGAAATCGCTAAAGCTGTCGACATCGCTAAGAAGATGGCTGGACATAACTACACTGGTGCTACAAATGCAATTAATAAAATGAAAAAAGGATTAGCATCTAATGGAAAAGTTAAGTATGCTTTGAAAAAAGCAGCAGAAAGTTTTGAGACCTTTAATGGTCTAACTATATCAGAAGTTGAAGAGATCGTTTCAGATCTTACCGACTCTGCCCATGACTACATTAAGTTGGTGGAAGATGGAGACTTAGAGTCCGTCAACGAGCCAAAAGTTGAGCCAGTCAAAGGGATGCCCTTATCATATAAACAATTTCAATCTAAAATAGGAGACTAATATGGCAATGTGGGGAGACTCTGATTCGCATGTGAATCGACCAAACTGGCTAGAAGTTGGGCAAATTAAAAAATTAAATGTGACTACTTTAGGAAGTGGATATGGTTCCGCTCCTTCAGTCGCAATTGCTGCCCCAGCATCTGGCACTCAAGCAACTGGAACTGGAGTATTATCTGGTTCTACTCTTGCTTCAATTACAATTACAGATCCAGGAGACGGATATGTAGCAGGTGATGCTGCTGGTGTGACAATTGCTGCACCAACATCTAATACTGTTGCTACTTCTGCTGTCACTACTGCATCTGATACAATCACAACTGGAACGCATAACTTAAATACAGGTGATGCTGTTATATATGCTAATGGTGGTGGTACTGATATCACTGGATTAACTGGTGGTACAACTTACTTCGTAATTAAAGTTGACGCAACTAATATTAAAGTTGCTACTAACAAAACTAATGCCGAAGCTGGAACTGCAATCGCAATTTCTGGTACAGGTAATAACGCACAAACTTTCGCTGGTGTACAAGCTGTCGCAAGTGTCGTAAAAGCAGGAAACAAATATGCTGCTGCGGACATTATGTTCGTTGATACTGACGAAGCACAACTTGCTCAAAACAAAGCAAGAGGTATTACTGGTGCTGGTTGGTGGACAATTAAATCTGGCAAACAAGACTCAGATGGTAATACAAGATACCAAGCTGAATGTATAGTTGCTATGGCTCGTACTGCTGCTCAAGCAGGTGACGATGCTGCTGATGATGCTTCTGTATCTGATGCTGCTAACTCATTCGCTATAACAGTACAACCTGCTGCAATGACTACATCAAGTGGAAATGCAACAATTACTCTAACTACTGGATCAGTCGTAGGTACGATTGGTGCACTCAACTACAAATGGCAAAGACAAACTGCGTCAGGAACTCGTTGGGTTGACATCGCTGCTGGTACTGATGGTGGAATCTACGCAGACTTCGCTACTGCTACATTAGCAGTATCTGGTGTGACTGATACTACTCACAATGGTAAGAAGTACAGAGTAAAAGTGAACAGTGCTAATGGTGCACCAGAGCAAGTCTCTAATGGTGTAGCTACACTTACTTTCGGATCTTAATAACCGAATAACATAAACCTAGAACTGTGGGAGGGTTGTAAAAAACCCTCCCTATTCTGCAAATATAAAATAGGAGTAAAATTATGGCAGACCAAAAAATTTCAGAACTAGTCGCAGCAACCTCTGCTGCAGGTGCCGATCTCTTGAATATCGTTCAAGGTGGCTCTAATAAAAAACTAACAGTCGCAAATCTATTCGCAAACTTAGACACCCCAGTTATTATTAACGAATCTGGTGGTGACCAAGACACTCGTGTCGAAGGATTAAACGACAACAATCTATTATATGTAGATGCTTCAACTGACCGAGTTGGTGTAGGAGTAGCAACTCCAACACAGAAACTTGATGTAAATGGGGATGTAGCAATCAGTGGTGGTAGTTTATACCTATCGCAAACTGCTCAGTCTTCAACAGGAACATCTACTGCCGACTTAACTAAAGCTGTGACCGAACTTACTTTGTCATCTGGTTCAGATGCTGCGTCACTTGCTAATGGTACAGTTGGGCAAGTTAAAATTTTTGTAGTAGTTGGTGGTTCAGGATCTTGTGTCCTTACACCTACAACATTAAATGGTGGTACTACTATAACATTCAATGCAGTTGGTGACGCAGTCACTTTACTGTATGTTGCTACTGTAGGGTGGAGTGTTATTGGCTCTAACTCTGTAGTTGTAAACTAATATATTATTTTTAGGAGATAATTATGGCAGATTATGATGTTAATGCGAAACTTGATGGATACAGAGATTCTCTAAAGAAAAAAGAAGAGATCCTTATTCAACTTAATCAAGGTGTGGTTAATACTCAAGCTGAGATGAACATGTTGACTGGTGCGATTCAAGCATTAGAAGATATTGTAAAATTTCAAACTGAAGAACCAAAGAAGAGCAATGATAAAAAAACTGACAGAAAATAACTTTCTTCAGTTTGCTCTAAATAATTACGATAACCCTTCTTGTGCGACACTTGAAGAGTTTGAAAATGATTTAAAGAAGTTTTTATATCTTAACAAATTATTTCAAAGATATAAAAAGAACAAAGATCTAAGAGAAAGATTAATTTTAAATCATATAATCGTAATTTATAATTTATGGGGAGAAGCTGCAACTGATATGCTATTCTTCAAAGTGGATGAAGAAAGCTGGAATGCACTTATTGTATTCCTAACATATCTAGGCAGACTTCCCGAATATATTCCAGGAACATCCACTCGTTCCACAAGTTTAAATCACGATGAAAGCATCGTAGATATACTAAGAGAGATATGAGTAAAACAGTAGATAATATAATTGCTTATAGAATAATTTCTATGTTAGTAAAACCTTTTAAAGACACTGATGCTTTTAAAGAAGGTATTATTGACGAGAGAGGTAAGATCCTTAAGAAAGCTAACAAGCTGACTACTACTAAGGAAAAGAACGCATATACCTTTTTACATAGATTAATATTCAAACTAAAGCAGTTCGTAGAAAAAGCTCCTGGTGGTAAAACCAGACTGGGCTCACTTGCTGCAGCATATTATCTAATTCGTGAAGCATATGAAGGACAAGAGTCAGTACATATATTGCGTGAAAAATATGAAGACTTAATATCAAAAGATATTTCTCTATTAGAAGAAGAATTATTAGTCGAAGAAGTTATTGAACATCTATATTGGAATATGTTTAATATCGAAGCAAAGTCGCCTGCACAACAAGCAGCAATCGCAATCTCTATGAAAAAAGCTGGTAAAAAACCAAAAGACCAGACTGATGAAGAAGTTGCTGCAAACTCAGTGTCAGGTGGGGGAGTAGATTTATCCCCAACAGTTAGAATGAAAAAGGGTAGAAAGTTTGCTACATTTCAAGTATCAGGCGATGTCCTTAAAAAGTTTAAATCAGGGAAAAAGAAATATTCTAAATGGAAAGAGTATCTGAATATGTCAGATGATACACAATCTGCCATATATAATTATGCTCGTAAAAATCCGAAAGGTGTCATAGTCTTACAAACAAAAGAGGGTGATACTAAAGCAATAAGATTTAATAGAAATGGTGGAGGAAGTTGGAGACATATCAAAAGACCTGTAGCAAGGTCAGTTGGTAAAAGCACTATGCTTAACCAACCAAACGATATCGTAGTATCAACTACAGCATTATAATGTTTTCATTAATTACTATACTTGGGTGGATACCCACTTCAATTTATTTTGGTATTACAGCTGTTGGCTTAATAGGACTTGTAATAGTTTCTATTTTACCACTTATACCTAAAAGTTGGGGATTAGTTTTTGGATTATTATTTGGCGTCGGATCGTTTCTATTGGGTGCTGTTTGGACTAGTGGTCCGATTATCGAAGAGCTAAATAACATGAAAGAAGAAATGAAACTTATTGAAGCTGAAGCTGAAAAAGTTTCTAACGAGTTAGCTCAAGAATATGAAGCAGACAGCAATAGAATAACAAGTAATGGAAATAAAATAAGTGAGAAGGTCAATGAACTACTTAATGAAAACGATGATGCTCAGTGTAGTATTCCTGACGATGTTAGGTTGCTCCACGACAGTGCCATTAAAAATGAAGTTCCCGACACCACCAGAAGTACTGATGGAGGAGGGGAAGAAAATGGAGACGATAGAGGAGAGGAAAAACTCCGACTCTCAGAATTAACAACGATAACTGTAGATAACTACACCTCTTGTAATGAAGTAAGAAGGCAACTTCAACAATTACAAAGATGGGTAGGAGAAATGCAAAGGGTACACAACTATGGCGAGTGAAGTCGAAATAGCAAAGAATCAAGTCGAAATATCTAACCTGAAGAATGATATTCAGAAGATCGATGTATCTATTGAGAAGATAGGTGAAGCCACTTCTCAAATATCTAAGCTACTAGCTGTACATGACAGTAGATTAGATTCGGGAGAAGAAACCGATGAAGAAATTAAGAGAGATATTAAGGTACTGCATCAGCGAATTACCGAAGGTGCGAAAGAAGTCGTCACTGCTATCCATCAGTCAGAAAAGGCAATTAATGATACTGCTAGTCGACAGCATGCCAAAATGTCTGAAGAAATAACGAATTTAGATAACAAAGTTGTAAAACTGGAGCAATATAAGTGGTATGTCATGGGCATAATTGCTAGTATTGCAGGTGGTATGGGACTACTTGGTTATCTTATGTAAGAAACTTTACTTTTAAGTTTTTTTCAACTAATATTATATCTATGATTTATGTGGACGCAAAATATGCGAGTATGCTTGCACCTCGTGTAAGAAACTTTAAACAACAGAAGGATTATCTATGGAACTTTTCCTGTCCTCTCTGTGGAGACTCACAAAAAAATCAATCAAAAGCTAGAGGATATATCTATAGAAAAGAGTCCTCGTTATTTTACAAGTGCCATAACTGTCAAGCTGGCAGTAGTCTAGGCAACTTGCTCAAGCAGGTTGACCAAAGAATCTATAATGAGTACTCCCTTGAAAAATTTGGTAGTACTAATAATAAACATATTACAGATAAACCTGATTTAGAAATATTCAAAACAGATACGAACTTGGCTTATACCTCGCTAAAACATGCCAACTTAGTATCTACTTTGGATAACTCGCACCCAATCAAGAAGTTCTTGTTAAGACGACACATAAATCACGATCTTCATCAACACTTCTTTTGGGTGCCCAGATTTAAAGAATGGGTGAATAATAATATAGTCATGAAGTTTCATCAGATAGAAAGTGATGAGCCAAGATTAGTTATACCATTTTACAATGAAGAAAAAGAATTAATAGCGATACAAGGCAGATCTTTCGGAAATGAAACACCTAAGTATTATACAATCAAAACAAATGAAAAAAATCATAAAGTATATGGTCTCGACCGAGTAGATAAAGATAGACATGTTTATGTTGTCGAAGGTCCAATCGATAGTTTGTTTCTAGATAATTGTATTGCTACAGCTGGTGCTGACTTTAATATACCACAAGTCAGTCAGTTTAAAGATAACTGTACTATCGTATTTGATAATGAACCAAGAAACTCTGCCATAGTAAAGCAGATTGAGAAAATGATTAATCATGGGTTTCGTGTTTGTTTATGGAATGATAGTGTGAAAGAAAAAGATATTAATGAAATGATTATGGCAGGTAAAACACCTCTAACAATACATGCTCTTATAGAACATAATAGTGTAGAGGGTGTTGATGCTGTGGCTAAATTTAACTTATGGAGAAAATGCTAATGAGCGAAGTTCCTTTTGATAGAGCAGACTTATTAAAAGATTATATTCATGATGTAGAAATTACTGAAGACTTGGTAAGAAACTTTTGTAAAATTATTCAAGATGATAATCCTTTACACTTTGGTGATGAAGAGGGTAATGTTATGCCAGGAGCATTAATGATATCCTTATTGTATTCTAATCCTGTTCCTGGATTTTTTATTAGAAATTTTAAAATTAATTTCCTAGCACCAATACACTTTCCTACAACAGTAAAATGTTATCGAAAAGTATGGAAAGCTACAGATAGAAAAGCAGGTGAACTTGGTGAAGGTATATTCGCTATAAAAGACATGAGCGATGGCATCATAAAAGCTAAAGGCAGTGGTCAAGTATTTAGACCAACCAAAAGATTAATGGAGACATTTGAACAAGGTGTCGATAGAAACTTTTTTAAATCAAGCGACCCAAACTTTGAAAGAAGACATTGGGTCAATCCCGAAGGGAAGGAGATAAAATGACAGACGATAAAGATAATATACAAGATGCTGAAATAGTTGATATCAACGAATATGCTGCGAAAAAATTTGATGCGGATAGGTTGGAGGAAGTTAGAAAGCAACATGAGTATGAGCAAAACTTTATTCTTACACCACTTTGGGAAGCACTAACAAGTATTAAAACTGGGAAGCAAGCAATAAGTGCATCAATGGGTATGTTAATTGCTGCGAAAGATATACTTGTGCTCGAGATGGGTAAAGAGCAAGCAAAGGTTATTATTGGAACCTTAGATTTTGATACCATCGATTTAGTTTCTATTGAGAAAAGACCAATGGGAAGTAATGAGGAAGTAAATTATGATATACGAAGTGAAAATGATGAACCTCTTCAGATACCAGATTCGCCAGCTAATGACAATATAGTTGACATAAATGAGAATACCAATTTAGAATTTACTAAAACTGAACGAGGAGATGATGATGAAGAAAGCACTGATTGAAGAAAAGTGGGAAGATGAGGATTATATAGAAGAATCCAAACCCAAAAGGGTTGTCACTAATTTTGTTAATGGTGAGTGGATTGATAGGATTTATGGTGGTGGCTATGTTGCTGCACAACGCAGATTACTACAAGGTGAGTTCGGTGAAGAATATAAAGATAAAATAGAAGAAAAAAAGTTTAGACGATATCGTACTGACCATATGAAAACCACTGGAGTTTATTATCAGAAGTATTTTCATACCTCTGATGGCAGGTGGTTTGATAATAGTGGGATGCCCTGTGAGAGACCCCACCATGAGCCCAAACAGGCTGATATAGACGATAACGAGGATGATGAATAGGGTAAGTATATATGGTTGAAGAACGACTCAGAAAGATCGATGGAAAGTCTCTGTGGTATTTTGATAATATCTTTACTTTCGAAGAACGAGAAAGACTATATAGTTATTGCTTAAACAAAAAGTATTCGCTAAGTGGCTCTGATGTACAAAGATTGGAGACTAAAGGCGACTATAACTTATATTGTAATCTCTCTCTCGTTGATGTGGAAAATATGGGGATAGAGGATATAAGCAATTACTCCCACATCAAACACCACTTAGATGACTATACAATAACACAAGCTAGGATTAACCTTAGTACAATCCAGGATAAAAATCGTTTTCATTGCGATACTGGTGCTGAGCATAATTTAACCATGCTATATTATCCCAACATGGAATGGGAAAAGTCTTGGGGTGGACAAACACTGTTTACTAACTCAACCAACGATACCCTAGACTGGGCATCGTTCTATATTCCAGGGAGGATAATTTTATTCGATGGCACAATACCCCACACAATCAACCCACCAACAATCCACAGCCCAACGCACAGATTTTCAATCGTCATTCAGTATGGAAAATAAAATGGAAGATAAATTAATTTCAGAGATACATGGTATCACAATAGACTATACTAGAGATTCTCTACTAGATGATGCTGGTAAAATACGATTAAGAGAATCGTATATGAAAGATGATGAAACTTCTCCGCAAGAAAGATTCGCTTTTGTATCAAAAACTTTTTCATCTAATCCTGAACATGCTCAAAGGTTGTATGATTATTCATCTCAACATTGGCTAAGTTATGCCACTCCTATTTTATCTTATGGTAGAAGTAAAAGAGGATTGCCTATTAGTTGTTTCTTAAATTATATTGAAGATTCTTCTGAAGGATTAGTACAAAATTTATCAGAAACTAACTGGTTGTCAATGTCAGGTGGTGGTGTAGGCATAGGATTCGGTATTCGTAGTGCCGATGATAAATCTACTGGTGTTATGCCACATATGAAAATGTATGACGCATCTTCATTAGCATATCGTCAAGGTCGTACAAGAAGAGGTAGCTATGCTGCGTACTTAAATATTGACCATCCTGATATTAAAGAATTTATTGAAATGAGAAAGCCGACTGGCGATCCTAACATGCGAGCATTAAATATGCACCATGGTATTAATATCCCACACAGCTTTATGCAGATTATCGAAAACTGTATGAAGAATGAAAACTGTGATGATAAATGGGCACTCAAGGATCCGCATAATGGAAAAGTAAAAGAGTATGTATCGGCTAGAGAATTATGGCAAAGTATTTTAGAAACTCGTATGATGACTGGTGAGCCATATCTACACTTCATTGACACTAGCAACGAACAGATGCCAGAGTTCCTAAAAGAAAAGGGTTTGAAAATTCACCAAAGTAATTTATGTTCAGAGATTATACTTCCTACTAATGAGGAAAGAACTGCTGTATGTTGTTTATCATCTTTGAACTTAGAACACTATGATGAGTGGTCAAAAAATAAAACATTCCTGAAAGATGTAGCTGAAATGCTTGATAATGTTTTGCAGTATTTTATTGATAATGCTAGACCTGAATTATCTCGTGCCAAGTATTCAGCTGAGCAAGAAAGATCTATCGGGATAGGTGCTTTGGGTTTTCATGCTTACTTACAGAAAAATGGAATACCTTATGAAAGTGCCATAGCAGGAAATAGAAATGAAAAGATTTTTAAACATATTAGAACTGGACTGGATAAAGCAAACATTGAGATGGGTATTGAGCGAGGGGAAGCACCTGATGCTACTGGTACTGGTCGGAGGTTTAGCCACATGCTTGCTATTGCTCCTAATGCTAGTAGTAGCATTATCATGGGTAATACTTCTCCTAGTATCGAGCCTTTTCGAGCTAATGCTTATCGTCAAGATACACTTTCTGGATCTCATACCAATAAGAATAAATTCCTTCAGAAACTACTGGAGAAAAAAAGTAAAGAGAGCAAGTTAAATCTAGATGATGAATGGTCAAGTATTATAGCAAATGATGGTTCAGTACAGCATCTAAAATACCTAACAGATTTAGAGAAAGATGTATATAAAACATCTATGGAGATGAACCAACAATGGATTATAAACCATGCCAGTGAAAGACAAAAATATATTGACCAAGCACAGTCAGTTAATTTATTCTTTAGACCTGACGCAGATATTAAGTATTTACATGCTGTTCACTTCTTAGCATGGAAGACTGGTCTAAAAACACTGTATTATTGTAGAAGTGAAAAGATCGGTAAAGCCGATAAAATTAGTCGAAGAATACAAAGGGAGATAATTAAAGAGTTAGACATATCAGCGATAGCCGATGGTGATGTCTGTCTCGCTTGTGAAGGATAAAATACATGATAAACTTGCCAGAACATCTTAGTTATGACAAAGAAGCAATAGCCAAACTAAGAACACAAAAAATATTTCGTTATGGAGATGTAAAAAGATTTGATGACGAGTTAGATTTCCTTATGGGTTTCGTACCTGATTTAACAAGGGATTTTTTAACAGAATATGAAGATATAGAAGATTGCCTAAAAAGAGGTACGACTTCTGCATTAGAATCAATATACAGTCAGTTGAAACGATCTCGTGAAGGAAGTCCCGATAAGATTGCTAGAGCAAAGATGCAAGTGGGTATGGATGATAATATGCTAAAGGGTCAATCAACTGCAGGTGAATATAATAACGATGCTTGGCGAGTCTTAGTTATGAAATACCATAACCCAAATATTGTTGGGTCTGGTGCTGATGAAAAGATTCAAAAGCGAATGTTAAACATCAAACAAAAGCAAGACGGATATAATCCTGAAGCATTCCCAACTATGAAAAAAATTGCTGAGCATTATAAAGAAAGATGCCCTATACTTGAATACAGTATATTACCTGCTCAAAGTATTATTGAAAGACACATAGGTATAGAAAATAAGAAAGGGGAAAATATTAGAATACATATTCCTCTTATAGTACCTGAGGGAGATTTATTTTTAGAAGCACAGGGCGAGGAAGTTGATTGGCAACACCCATGGGGATTTAATAATCAATATATGCATAGTGCTCATAACAATACTGATGAGCATAGATTGATTATGCTGATTGATTTAAAAAGAACTTATGTTGGTATCCCACCAGCAAAACATTTTAAGGATATGACTTTAGATGAAATCGGTGATGTCCATTTTAAATACGCAAGAGATAATAAACGAGAGCAACCTGAAATCTCATCATCTCTTTCTAATAAATTCAGGAAACAAGAGGATTATATATGATAAGTACTACAAGTGAAAGAGAACAAGTGGCTGAAATAGTAAAGGATGAAACTTCTGGACTATTTTACAGACCAGATTTAGGAGAGTTGTTCGTTATTAAAGAGATGACTCAATATGCTAAATTAGATTTCAATGATAAAGTTGTAATGGATGTAGGTGGGCATATAGGATGCTTTACAGACCTAGCACTAAAGAATGGTGCTAAGCATGTATATACTTATGAGCCAACACCTGAGAGTTTCGAAGTTATGGAGAAAAATGTAAGTAATGAAAAAACTACATTATTCAATACTGCTCTCGTAGGAGATTCTAGAGATTCAGTAGATTTTTACTTATCTAAAAAGTATCCAACTTGTCATACTCATATGCCTGTTAAGGGAAGAGAGAAACTTACTGTAAACGCAGAAAACTTTTGGACTAAATTAAAAGAACATAAGCCAGAAGTATTAAAGGTAGATGTAGAGGGTGGCGAGTATGACTTTATATTTCAAGAAGAGATGCCTGACTATGTTGAGCAAGTTGCTATTGAGTTGCATCTGGGTAAAAAAGGTTATAAAGAACTTGGTATCCAAGCAACTAGATTATTTAATGAGTGGAATTATCATACTAAATTTAGATATAGTTGGCACATAACAACATTAATACTACATAGAACTGCTCCTGGACTGGGGTTAGTAAAAGATAAATTAGAAGAGTTGGGGGTAGGATGCCAGTAAAATATAAAAAAGATGAGATAGTCGTCAAAAGAGATAATAATGGAACTCAAACTAAAAGTCGTAAAAGACATTATATGAAGAATGAAAGTACAGAGTTCTTAATTAATCTTTTAAATGAGGAGAAAACTAAACCAAAGTTGAAAAGTAAAATTAGAAACTTTCTATACCTTGCTAGAGGTGTTAAACTAGCAAAGAAGGCATCATGAGTTGGCTTCGTAATACTGTATATGTTTTAATAGCATTAGTTGCTTTAACAGGTTGTGCTAGTTTAAAAGGATTAATTCCTTCTGGCTGGGACAGCAATGAAATGCTATGGATCGCAGAAATGCAGTATGACATTCGTAATATTGAATGTGAAGGCGATAATAAACTAGCCAGTGTAGAAAAGGTTTGGCGAACAAAAGAAATTTTATGGTGGTATGCTCAAGCTAATAGACATCAAGATGTCATTGAGTTAATAAGACCATTTAGTGAAAGTATGGAAGGAATATATAGATCTGCTAAAGCAGATAAGTTAAGGAAACCATACTGCGTAAATAAAGTTATCATATTGACTATACAGGTTGATGAGATAGCTGAAGCATTAGCATCAAGGAGAAAAAGATGAGATTAACAATTATGGGTAAAAATAATTGCCCTTACTGCGATTTAGCAAAAAGACATCTAGATGAACATAATATTCCATATGACTATATCAAAGTTGATGAAGATATGGAAGCATATGAAAAATTTAGAGAGCTCGGTGTTCGCTCAGTCCCACAAATAATGCAAGAAGGAAAGATTGTTATTGAAGGTGGCTGGGAAGGACTAAAGAAAACACCAATCAATCACTTACAACAAATGGTCGGAGGAGAATAATGGACGCATTTAAAGATCTTCGTAATGAAGAATGGGCAAACAAAAAAGTAGAACTTGCCGATAAATTTAGTAAACAATTAGAATCTGGTGAACTCAACGAGTGGGAATATAAAGACTTAATGCAAGATCTTACTCGTACTGATGAAATAATGGACAAAGCGAACGCAATGAAAATGAAAGCAGCAGTAGAGAAAGCTATTTCATTGGCATTAAAGTTTGTATAGATTTTTATTTAAAGATTCAGAAGAGGTATTCGATCCTATAACTCGTCAAAAAATACTTGAAAAAGTAAACTACCACGAGAAATATTGGAAACCACTATCTGACTATTTCAACAGTGCTTTGTTTGTGCAACCTGGAATGGAATATATGTATCTGTTTGGTGACGGATTATATGTATTACAGGATAAAAACGACATAGACTGGGAGGTACAGGAACTATTAGATACTGAGTTTTCTGATATTATATATACACCTGTACTCAAAACACTGGAGGAAATTTTTGGGATTGGAGTAAAAGAAGTTTCTTATTATAAGGACTTGCCACTTCCAGGATTTCATATCTATAAAGGTAATGATATTGGCTTAACTAAGAGCCGACCTTATCATACCGATGATAATCTAAGATTTTACAAACCTGAACTCAATAGAGAACAAATATACTCTTTTGCGATACCGATTGAACTGCCAAAAGATGGGGCATGTTTAGATTGGTTAGGGGATTCTAGCGACTACTTTACTCATAATTATGAACTAGGAAAAATGTCTTTATGGCATGGGATGGTTAAACACCGATTGGGTGCCAAACCACCAACTACTGAAAATAGAATAACTTTACAGGGTCATGTTTATGTTGATTATAAAACTGGCATACTTAAAACATATTTTTAGGAGGATAAAATGGATCTAAGTTTTTTAAATGCAGAACTACTTAATAATGTAAGCTGGGAAGATGGTTTAATTTATATTGGACTCGGACTGGCTGTTTACGCAATAATCAGATTAATTAACAAATACACACGATAGGAAATAACGATGGCGAAAAAGCAACTCAAACTAACTGACGAAAGAACATTCTTCAAACCTTTTAACTACCCATGGGCATATGAAGCATGGCTCAAGCATGAGCAATCACATTGGCTTCATACTGAAGTGCCTATGATTGAAGATGTTAAAGATTGGAAGACTAAGATTACTGCTGAGCAGAAATACTTTTTAACTAATATCTTTAGATTCTTTACTCAGGGAGATATTGATGTTGCTGGTGGTTATGTAAATAACTACTTGCCATATTTTCCACAACCAGAAATCAGGATGATGTTAAGTGGGTTTGCAGCAAGAGAAGCACTTCATATTGCTGCTTACTCACATCTGATTGAAACTTTGGGTATGCCTGAAAATACATACCAAGAGTTTGCTGAATATCAAGAGATGTCTGATAAGCACGAATACTTTATTAAACTATCAGAATCTAATGGCAACAAAAGATCGGTTGCTACTAATATTGCTGCATTCTCAGCTTTCACTGAGGGTATGCAATTATTTTCTTCATTCATTATGCTACTAAATTTCCCAAGACATGGCATGATGAAAGGTATGGGTCAAATCGTAACATGGTCTATTGTAGATGAAACTCTACATGCTGAAAACATGATTAAACTTTTTAGAACTTATATTGAAGAAAACAAATCTATCTGGAATGATAAAACTAAAAGCGATATCTATAAGATCGCTACAAAAATGACTGAACTCGAAGATAAATTTATTGACTTGTCTTTCGCTATGGGCAATATGCCTGACTTAACAGCTGAAGATGTAAAAAAATACATTAGATATATTTGCGATCGTAGATTAATTAGTCTAGGATTAAAGGGTATCTGGAAAGTCACTAGAAATCCACTACCATGGGTTGAGGAGATGATAAATGCTCCTACACATGGGAACTTCTTTGAGAATAGAGTCACTGATTATGCGAAAGGAGCACTCGCTGGGGACTGGCAAGAAGTTTGGGGTGTCAGTGCTACTGCCTGATTATGAAGAAAAAATTTAAATTTGAATGTGAATCTTGTGGTGCTGAATACACCATCTCGTTTGAAGAAGATGAAGATAATTTCATGGGGCAAGATATAACTTGTTGCCCATTCTGTGGGGATGATTGTGAAAGACCTGAGCAAGAGGAGGATTTAGATAAGGATCCGATATGAAAATCTTAGTTGATGTTATTAGTCATGATGCTACTGACCAAGAAGTAAAAGCAGAATTATTAGAAGATTTAAAAGAATATGAAGTTGAAGTCGTAGAGACTATCAAAGTATTTGAGCCATCATTAACATGGCAAGGAATACAAGAAAATATAGATAGGAACAGATTTCTAACTAATCATAATGAAGACTTCTATATAAAACTGCGTGGTGCTTCAAAACTTTCCCGAGACTTTAAAACAGTAATAGAAGCTGTAAGCAATGAAGATATTGATGTATTATTTCATTCTGGTCGTAGAGAATTATTCGTTGATGATACTTTATATGAAGAAACACAACAATTACTTCGTGCTATCTTAGAAAGATATTGTGATGAAGGTAAGAATGTTATGTTTAAATATCCTGTAGAATATATCCAAAATATTATGCTATCAGTGTCACCTTTCATACAACAATATGTACCTTATACTAATGAGCAAGGTGCTCATAATGCTATTCTAGGATACTCCAGAAAGTTTGCAGAGTCTTTTGTATATAATGAAGGCATAAACCCTAACGAAATTGTCACCTGTCATGACGCACTTATGACAGCATCACGCAAGAATCTTATAGTTAAATATCTCAAATCTAATGCTTATGTCCAAGAGTTTATATCTATGGACGAAGTAGTAAATGCTGGAGTATGGGAAAACTATAACGACAACTGGAGAAAAGCTATGAAACACGCTATCCCTAAATTCTCTAAAAACATCTTAAATCGTAAGATTAAATTTATCAATTAACCTAAATATATAGCAATGACTTGGTTATATGAAGACAGAGTCTTCACTGATTATGAAGATTATTATGGTTTCATCTATGAGATTACCTGTAAAAAAACAGGTCGATCTTACATTGGTCGCAAATATTTTACAAAAGCGAAAACTCTACAGCCATTGAAAGGCAGAGTCAACAAAAGACGAAGTAGAGTTGAGAGTGATTGGCAAAATTATTGGGGATCGTCAACAATCCTACAAGAAGATATAATACGAAAAGGCGAAAGTAATTTCGAGAGAAAGATACTTCGTCTTTGTAAAACTCGTGGGGAGGTTAATTACTGGGAAGTTAAATATATGTTTGAATTTGATGTGCTAAACGCAAAACTTCCTAATGGTGAGTACAAATATTATAACGAGAATATTATGATTAAATTTACAAGATCTAATATAGGAGGATAATATATGTGGAATCTTACTGATATAAAAGAATGGATAATTGACACTAAGGACAATATCGTTTGGAAGTGGCAAGATTTATCCAAAAAAAATAAAATTGTTGTAGTCGGAATACTGGCTCTAGCAATATGGGTTATATGTACACTAATATAACTAATAATACTGGGTGCTTCGGCACCCAGTGTAAAGGAGGGCAATTATGTTCATGAAGATATTAATGTTGGGGACTGCCCTAACTATATCTGCCATTGCTGCATATTACTCGATTATCGGATTAGCAACTATTTTTGCTGCAGCAGTGATACCAGTTATAGTAATGGGATCCGCAATGGAAGTAGGAAAACTGGTCACAGTAGTTTATTTACATAGATACTGGGACGAATGTAAAATACTACTCAAATCATATTTAATGTTCGCTGTGTTTTTCCTAATGTTTATTACCAGTATGGGAATATTTGGTTTTTTATCAAAGGCACATATCGAGCAAACTGCTCTATCAGATGAGCAGATAGCATTAGCCGAAAGTATTGATGATAAACTTGTTCGTTCACAAGTTAAAATCGACAGGTGGGATGCTGAAATCGATAGACTATTACAACCAAATAATGAACGAGTTGATGTACAAATAGGAAACGAACAGGAAAGACTAGATGCATTATACGATAGGATTGCTGAAGAAAAGAAAGCAGCAAACGATGCGTATAATCAAAAACTAAAAACAATTAATGAAACTGTCACTGGGTTTGGCTCAGGTGCTGCCAAAAGAGAACAAGTAGATGCAGCAAATGCTGAACTTAAAAAAGAACTTACTGCTATCGACAGAAAATATAATACACAGATAGGAGAACTAGAAGAAGTAATAAAATCTTATCGTATTACTGCCGAATCTAAAACTGATGATATAGATGGTAAGGTGGCAACACTTGAATCTAATGTAGAAACTGAGCAAGTTATTGTTGATGCACTAATCGAAGAAAAAATGGTTTATGAAAAAGAGTTTCGTAAACTTGAAGCTGAGGTTGGACCAGTCAAATATATTGCTGAGTTAGTATATGGGGAAGCCAATAAATCAGTACTCGAGGATGCTGTAAGATGGGTAATTATTATTCTATGTATTGTATTTGACCCACTTGCTGTGGCTTTACTTATTGCTTGGAATGGTATGATTGCCCAACCAAGACGAAAAATTCCTGAGATTCCTGAGAGTATAATGAATGTCAGTGATGATGCAAGATATTACTGGCAAAAAATACAAGAAGATCGTAAGGTAAAGGCACATGTTGACAATCTACCAGAGAAAAGGGAAGATCGTCCTGGACCAAGTATAGCTGAAAAGCCAAAAGAAGTGGATCCAGACAATGAACCATACAATCCTGAAAGTTATGAATTAAGATCTGATATTAAGGAAATTATCAAAAAGAAAGATACTGAGAACCCTAAATAGTCGTCTAGAGTGAACTTTTTGTAATGATGTGTTTAATCATTAAAGGTGCACTAAAAGATGGCAAAAAAAGATTTTGATTTAGATGGCGATGGAATCACTTCGAAAGAAGAGATCGAAGCAGCCAAATTACTCAAAGAAGCAGAAGCAGCAGAAGAAAAAGCTGACACGCAGAAAGCTATGGCATGGGTCGCTATGATATCCATGCTTGGCTTTACTCTATTTTTATTCCTACCTTTTATGTCCAATGAACGAGTCTCAGCACTCGGAGATCTGCTTGGTCTATTTTATATAGCACAAGCTGGAGTCGTTGGAGCATATATGGGTATGTCTGCTTACATGAGTAGAAAATAACAGACTCGGTTTTATGGATGAGATATTTTTACTAATAGGAGAACTAGGACTGCCCATAGCAGGATGTATTGCTGGTGGGGCATTCATATACATTATCCTAAAATACATCCTATCAGGTGTCACTGACCAAGTGAAGACCATGCATGGGATTATATCCATGCTCGACAATCGTATCAAAAATATGAATAATGATATGATAAAGCTCGACATACTTATTTCACATTCACTTAATTTAAAACCTGACGAGGAAAGAATTGCTCGTGCCGATGGGAAAGAAGATGCTCGGCGTGATTGAAATAATAAATGAATATGGCTTCCCGATAGTGGCTGTGGTTGGTATGGGCTGGTTTATCTGGTTCATATATAACTACATTACCAACTTAATAGCTGAAAAGCTAGACCAAGCCAATGTAGTTTTAATAGCATTGATAGATAGGATTCGTATGTTAGATAATGATATTATAAGACTGAAGTCAAAGATTAATACAGTAATAGAATTACAAGAATTACAGAAGAAACAGGATGAAAAAAAGGATGAAAAAACTAAATAATAGTATGAAGATTCTAGCATTTTTGCTACTATTACCGAGCATAGCATTAGCTGATGCTCTGGTTTTCGAGTTTGGGAACCCAGCTTTTTCTGGTTCAGGATACAGTTCCCATGTATTGAGTGTTGAGCAACTGCAATATTCAAGAGGACAAGATGTAAAAGATGCAGCAAAAAGCGATGCTGCTAGATTAACAAGGGAACAAGAGAATACTACAGTTGCTAAGTTTATTAAAAATGTTGAATCCAGAATTTATGCTAACTTGTCGAAGCAGTTAGTGGATAATATGTTCGGTACAAGTTGTGACAGTACAACTACGAACTGTCCGACAAGTGGTACTTCAGAGGTCGAGGGTGCTACTATCTATTGGGTAAAGGATACTACAACAGAAATTATAACTCTTACCATCACAGATGAAAATGGATCTGTGACAAGCATGAGCGTACCTATCGGCGATTTTGTTTTTTAAAGGGAGTTGCTCAGTGCACAATTTATATAAAGGCATAGTATTGTTGGGTCTGTTCTTTTTAGCAGGTTGTGCTACCACACCTGAGAAAATAAATGACTACAAGGAGATGGGTGCTTTCCATCATGCTACTCCTACAAATAAATTACTGATTGATTTACCAGAACTAGACCAAGAAATTATGACGATTGCTGTTTATAATTTTAGTGATAAAACTGGACAACGAAAACCAAGTCAAAAGTTTTCACAATTATCAACTGCTGTGACTCAAGGTCCAGAAGTTTGGGTGATACAAGCACTAAAAGAAGCTGGTAATGGTACATGGTTTAAAGTTGTTGAACGAGGTGGCTTAGATAACCTCGTAAAAGAAAGACAATTAATACGATCCACTAGAGAATCGTATGAAGGAAACGAAGCAAATAAAAATAGTTTAAAGCCACTATTATTTGCTGGATTAATATTAGAAGGAGGAGTTGTTTCCTATGACACTAATATTGATACAGGTGGCTTCGGTGTAAGATATTTTGGTATCGGTGCTCATGAAGAGTATCGAGTTGACCAAGTGACTGTCTCGATGAGAGTTGTAGCAGTACAAACAGGAGAAGTAATCCTAGCTGTAAATGGTACAAAAACTATCGCATCTCACAAGACAGGAGTTGATGCCTTTAGATTTATAGATATGGGCACAAGAGCGATAGAGGTTGAGAGTGGGGTAAGTGCAAACGAACCTGTAAATTATGCTATAAGATCTGCAGTAGAATACTGTATTATCGAAATAATAAAACAGGGCGAGCAAAAGTCACTCTGGAAATTTAAACAGGAGAAAAAAGAAGATGAGGGAATACATTAAAACAGCTATATTATTTGTCCCTTTGTTATTTGCTGGTAGTTTTTTGATGGCGAATGATGTCTATGTCACGCAAAGTGGTGATACACTTGACTTAGATATTACTCAAGATGGTCAAAATAACACTATTGGTAATTCTACGACTGCTTCCAGTTCGACAGGTGCCACCACTACATTAAACATTGACCAAATAGGAAACTCGAATGTTATTACTTACCAGATTAATGGTGCTACTTATAGTGGTGTTATTAATTTAGTTGGTAATTCAAACAATGTTGATTTAAACTGTGATAGCCAAGGAAACAATAGTTCTTGTGGTACTGCTAATGCAGTAATTAATTTTACAGGTAATTCAAACGACATCGATTTAGATATTGGTCAAACTGCAGCAGCAGGTAATGCTGATGTAGATATAGTTGGTCAGTCTGGTTCCGACAGTAATGTCGTTGCAGCAACAGTAGATGGTACAAGTGCCATCCTGACAATAACTGTGAATGGTGACACTAACAACTGGTTGATAGACATGGATGGCAATGGTGATGTTAATGGACATACTCTGATACATACTCATACTGGCGGAATCGCTGATGTGGATATAGTACAAAGTGGTATTAATGACCAAATGATTACACTAACGACTAGTGGTGATAATCATGACATCGATATTAGCCAAACTGATTAATTCGTAAAGGTTTGTTATGAGTTTGAAACTCGCTATACCAATGACGATATTTGGCATGCTTCTACTATGCTCACAAGAAGCTAAAGCCGATATTGGTAAAGTCACTATCCATCAAGGAAGTGGGTTTATTGAAAGAAAAGCTGATGGCGAGTCAGTAAACACTACAGAAGATTTAGATGTTTTCAGCTATGACACTGTAAAGACTGGTGATGGTAAAACTTCTATAGACTTCGTAGATGATACAAGGGTAGATGTCACAGAACATTCTAAACTAATCATTGATGAATTCGTTTACGATCCTAAAGCTAAGACAGGAAAACTGTCATTGAAAGCAAGTTTAGGAACAATCAGATATGCTTCAGGTCAGATAGCAAAGAACTCAAGGCAAGATGTTAATATCACTACACCTACAGCAACTATCGCTGTAAGGGGAACTGACTTTAGCATGACTGTTGATGAGATTGGTGGTTCTACAATTATATTACTACCAAGTTGCGACTCTACTGGTGCTTGCTTTGTAGGTGAGATATCAGTAGAATCAGATATAGGTCAAGTAATACTTAACCAAGCATTTCAAGCAACAGTAGTTAGTACTGTATCATCACAGCCGATGAAACCAGTATTACTAAATTTAGATGAGGATATGATAGGCAATTTACTTATCGTGTCAAAGCCGAAAGAAATAGAAGAAGGTGAAGCGAGAGAAGCAGCATATAATAAAGTAGCATCGGCATTAGATATTGACTTCCTACAGTTTGACGATTTAGAGGTAGATTATTTAGAGGAAGAAGAAGACCAGTGGGCAACTGGATTAGATATAGATTTTTTAGAGCAAAACTTTTTGGTAGATATTTTGGCTCAAATTAATAAAGAACTTGCTAAAGCTATGCGAAGTGAGTTTGATAAACAAAAATCTACAGGCGATATAAGATTAGGTAAAGATCCTGAAACTGGCATTATAATTCTAGATGAAGATCCACATTGGGTTTATTCTAGAGAGGGAGCAGGAAACTTTTTTGAACTTAGATTAGATAAAGAATATGGTTATGTAATTTCATTTACACAAAATGACTTTGCCATATTTGATTACGAACTAGGAGGAAATGACAATGTCATCAATATTTTACAAAATCAGTAGTATTATATTTTTTGTTTTATTTGCGACCGAAGCATTCGGTAGCGAACTTTATATAAACCAATCAGGAAATAATTTTAATCTAGAAGTAATTCAAGATGGTACTGGTAATAATTTAATTAGAGGATATCATAATCAAACTGCTAGTATCGTTGGTAATAATAACTCCCTAAAGATTACACAAAAACAAACTGTTTCAACTTCTACCTTCTCAACAGCACATGTTGATATTAATGGTCATAGTAATGATATATTCATGGGTATGGGTGTAGGCACTACAAACTTTACAAACTTTACACAAACAGATAATCAAGAAGCTGGCAATCACAATCAAAAGTTATATCTACAAGGAGATAATAACGATGTCTATATGGCTCAAAGAAATGGTTCACCAAGTCAAATATATAGTGCGCATTCAATAGATTTAAAAATATACAGTGATGGTAATAATGTTGGAATAATGCAAGGTCACGATGGGTCAAAAACATTTAACCTAACTATAAATAATGATAATAATAATGTAGTTGCTTATCAGATGGGTTATAACTCTGCTCATACTGCTACCATAACTCTAGATGGCAACTATCCGACTAACTTAGATCTCAACCAGAATAATGGATATAGCAACAGTTCGTACTCGCTTAATCAGTTTTGTAATTCTAGTAATGGGTGTAATGTCACAGTGGCAGATTAAAGAAAAAATAAATAACTAAATAATATTGTGGCTTATTCTAAAGAAGTCGTAGAAAGATTTGAAAGTGTTCTACGCAATCCTGAAAAGCATGCGGTTGGTAAATTCAATCCGCAGGATTCAGATATAGCCACTGGTATGGTTGGTGCCCCATCATGTGGGGATGTCATGAAACTTCAACTAAAACTTGACCAAGCTAACGATCCTGATAAAGCCAAGATATTAGATGTCAAGTTTAAAACATATGGGTGTGGTTCTGCTATTGCATCCTCTACAATGTTCGTAGATATGTTAAAAGGTAAAACTATTGAACAAGCTATGGCGATTACAAACGATGAGATAGCTGAAGCATTAGATTTACCACCAATTAAAATTCACTGTTCAGTATTAGCAGAAGAAGGAATAAAGAAAGCGATATCAAATTGGTATGATAAAAAAGATTCTAACACACTGGACTAGTGCGTTCATAACACTTGCCATTCTGGCAGGTATCGGATTATACAATCCTGACTTCAAAGAAATAATTAAATTAAAATCTTTTGATTTTCTATTAGCATCAGAAGAAAAAACTTTTTCTGAAGATATAGTTATAGTTGAAATAGACGAAGCTACATTAGATGTCAAAGGTCAATACCCATTCTCTAGAGTACACTACAGTTTCCTTATAGAAAAATTAAGAGAAGCTGGAGCAGGTGTAATAGTATTCCCAATATTATTCTCAGAAAAAGATAGAGAGGATGGCGACTGGGTGTTTGAATCTACACTAAAAGCAGGAACTGTTATCGCTCAGTTAGGAACTAATGATATTAATAAGAATGGTGTGCCTAGAGGTGTGGCTAAAATAGGTGACCCATTACCATACTTATTTGAGTGGGGTGGTATGCTTGGTCCAATACCACAACTTGGTCAGGCAGCAAATGGTGTAGGTGTTGTAAATACTGCACCTGAAATAGATGGTGTTGTTCGTAGAGTTCCTCTACTTATGAAAATAGATAATGACATATATCCTAGTATAGCCATAGAAGTTATTAGAGTCGCAGTGGGCGACCCATCCTATCAAGTAAAAGCAGGTGATGGTGGCATACAAGCTATGAGAGTTCCAGGATTCGCTACTATTGAAACTGATGCGAATGCTAGAATATGGTTAAGGCACGATAAAGAATATCATACTATATCAATGATGGATGTAGAAAATGGGATAAATGATTTATTATTATTTGGTAAAACTATAATCGTATCTCCAACTGCTGCTGGTATATCTAATATAATTGCTACACCAAGAGGTGAACAGTATTCACATTATATAACTGCTTCTACATTACAAACTGTTTTATCAGGCGAACAAATAACTAGAGTAGATTGGTTGCCATTAGCAGAAATAATGCTAATGATGTTTTGGTGTATTATTACTATCTTTGCTTGTAGGTTTTTACCTTATGCTTGGTTGGCAATTTATCTAGGTGTGGTTGTATCTGCTGCCATCGCGAAAGCATACTTCGCATTTACTTATTATGGTTGGCTAGTAGATGTATCTTGGTTTGTAATAGCTACATTCCTTGTAGGTTTTCATGCTACCTTTACTAGATTTATCCTAGAGTTTAATTTAAAACAACAAATAAGAAAACAGTTTGAAAGATATCTAGATCCAAGACAAGTTGCTATATTACAAAAAGATCCAAGTAAATTAAAACTGGGTGGTGAGAAAAGAGAGATGAGTTTCTTATTTATGGATATAGTTGGCTTTACTCCTATATCTGAGTATTTTAAAAATAAAGATGACCCAGAAGGATTAGTTGAACTCATTAATGATTACTTAAATCGTATGACTAAAATTGTATTGGCTAATGGTGGGTGTGTCGATAAATATATGGGCGACTGTATTATGGCATTCTGGAATGCTCCACTTGATTGTGATAATCACGCAGAGTTGGCAGTCAAAACTTCTATAGAGTGTGCTGAAGAAACACAAAAATTAAAGAAAGAATATAAAGAAGCAGGATTACCTGAGATTAATATTGGCTCAGGTGTAAATACTGGTACATGTATTGTAGGAAATATGGGTAGTGAAATGAGATTTGATTACTCAGTAATCGGTGACGCAGTAAACCTTGCTGCCAGATTAGAAGCTCAAACTAGAAACTATAAAAACTGTCATACTCTATATTCTCAGTACACCAAAGATGCCCTAAATAGTATTGAATCCAAAGAACTTGATAAAATCAAGGTGAAGGGAAAAGAAGAACTTATAACAATATACGAACCAAAATGATGCCAGATATTTTCATAGATACTATTTTTTACATAGTGCTTACTGCATTTGTAGGCAGTGGAGACACTCTTCATTCCAACTGGACTATACCATTTGAAAATAGAAACGAGTGTGCTTATTTTTTAAAGAATAATATAAAAGAATACCCATTACCATTTCAAAAGGATGAGACAGGAAACTACACTATATCTCATGGGGAAACTACTTACTATGTAGAATTTTGGTCACACTCATGTCAGGAATTTTACTATGACCAAGAAAGTGGTAAGTGGAAACAAGTCCCTTATTCAATCTAAATACTTAATCCCATTAAACATCCCTAAAATAGAAAGACCTAATCTTTGGTCAACTGATAAGAAAACAATTACAGTTATCAATCTTACAAAGGATGGGGAACAAACTACTGGTCTTCAACATGAAGATATTAATCTATTAGACCAAGAGATGCATTTTAATGTTGGTGAATATGCAGATAGTCATGAACATGGTGGTCAATGGAAACAAAACTCTTTTCCTTGGGAACTTCGCCCAGAGGTAATACCTGAAGTTGTACATAGATATCTTAATTGGATTCCTGGAGGTTGGTATTGTATTGTTCTAACCACACCACCTAATTCTAAGATGGCATTACATTGTCATTCTCGCCAGCATGGAGACTCGTGGGCGATAAACATGACTTGGGGAGAAGGAGAACATCATACAGACTTCTACTCTCACCCAACATGGGATTTTAATTTCCAAGAATCTATTGCTCAAAGAGATAAAGAAAAATTTAAGCATAGGGAAGATATCTATGCTATCTTAACTGAGAAAGAACAGGCAGAATGCACCAGAGTATTCACTCATCAGAATAATGGAACCTGCCTTATCAACCTATCTACTATTCATGGTGTTAGAAACCATAGTAATAAACCACGCACAACCCTCCAATTTGCCCCATATATACCTTTAAAGCTAGAAACAGCTCTTAAAAACCTTAAAAACAGGGTAAAATAAGGGCATTTCAAATATAGAGCTTCTCACAGCTCACTGGAAAGCACATCTTTTTTCCTGGTATAAACCCTTATGCTCATCGACTTTCACCACTCCAGAGCGAAATGGAGAGTCCGTTTTTATCTAATGGGGGCTGAAAACACTGGTTTTAATAGTTTTGGACGATTTTACTTTACTTTTAAGTTTTTTTAGAGTAGAATGATAATACTGTGTAAAAGCAGATATACAACAATTACCAAACTATCTAAGGAGGATATATGGCTAATGTTAAAATGACGCAAGAAGCAAGGTTGCTTCGTGCTTTACAAAATGGCAGTGAGTTTACTGCTAATCAAATCAGTAGCAGATTTGGGATTAAGAATCCATATGCTACTGTGCAAAACTTGAAATTGAAAGGTTTTGCAATCTATCTGAACAATAGAACTAATTCTATGGGTCAGACCTATAAGAAGTATCGTATCGGTACACCTACAAGGGCAGTAGTTGCTGCTGGATATAGAGCACTCATTGGTGCGTAATCACATCGTCCTGATATGATTATAAAGGGGAGTCGGTCATCAGTATCACTCCCCTTTACTTTTAAGTTTTTAAGAACTAGAATATAACTATGGCGATATTTTTGACCCAGTTCGATGTAACACTAAGTGATGGCTCTCGTAAGACTTATGCTTCTGAAGATATAGAAGCTAATACATTAGAGGAAGCCCAAGAGATTGCTAAGGACATGAGTCCTACATTATATGTGTGCGGAGAATGGGTAGATAATGTTATGCCTTATCGATTAACTTTATAATGGAGATGTTTGTATGACTGATGAATATGATGACCGAAAGTTTGATTTGAATATGAAAACTCAAATGCGACAACAACTAGGTGAGTCTGTGTGTACTGTTAAATTTAAAAAGGAAGATGGTACTGAAAGGGAAGGAAAGTTTACAACTAATAGTAGATGGATCCCTGAAGAAAAAATGCCTAAAAGCGATAAAGCAAATAATAATATGGATTTATTTGTAGTTTTTGACACTGAGATAAATGAATGGCGATCCTTTAAATATGATAGGATGATTTCATTTTATTATCCTGGGCATACTGCTACTAACAACCCACCAACGAGAAGAGTTTTTCCATGATATTAATTGATTATAGCCAAGTAGCAATATCTAACATTATGTCTTTCAGGCAAGACCTGATTGCTGCAGATAATTCAGGTGACGAAAAAGGTGTAGAGAATATTATTCGTCACTGTATTTTATCTTCGCTTAAAATGTACAAGAAGAGGTACGGAAAAGAATATGGTGATTTAGTTGTTTGTTGCGACAGCTTTAATTATTGGAGAAAAGATTATCATCCTTACTATAAATCTAAACGAGCAGGATCTAGGGAACAGGATGACATGCCATGGGATATTTTATTTACCATAATGAGTAAAGTAAGGGATGAGATAGATGAAAACTCTCCTTACAAAGTTATGCGTATAGAAAGATGTGAAGCTGATGATGTTATTGGTGCTCTCGTAAATCATACCGATACATTCGGTAATAATGAACCAGTAATAATCATATCATCGGATAAAGATTTTAAACAGCTTCAAAAATATTCACATGTAAAACAGTTTTCCCCTATGCAGAAAAAGTTTGTCACTCTAGCTAAAGGGGAAACTATTAAAGAATTTACTACTATGCACATAGTAAAAGGTGACACTGGTGATGGTGTACCAAACATATTTTCGCCTGATGATATCTTTCATCAGGAGGGTGTCAGGCAGAAACCTGTCACCAAGAAAATCCTAGAGGAGTTCTATGCTTTTGGTAGAGATGCCTGTAGAACTGACGAAGAAAGGGAAAGGTGGGATAGGAATGAAAGGGTTATATCGCTTGACCATATACCTGAAGAATATTCAAAAGCTATCGTGGACGAGTACCTAAATAATAAAGCGAAGGGAGATAAGATGAAACTATACAATTATCTTATGGAAAATCGCTGTAATTTATTATTAGAAGAAATTGAGGACTTTTAAATATGGCTGTGAAATATATAGAAAAGATTCTTCAGGACATTAATGACACTGGAGAAGTTGAAAAATACAAGGATGACGCATTAGTAAGAATTATTTTTGAGAATGCATTTAATCCTGCGAATAAATGGATTTTACCAGAAGGCAACCCACCTTTTAAAGAAGCTGACGAGCCAGATGGTGCAACTCCAACAAATATGTATCTTGAAGCAAGACGCATAGGTTATATCTTTAAACGAGAAGATCTTTCTCCTGTAAAAAGAGAAGGTTTATTTATTGAGATGCTTGAAAGTGTCCCACCTGCAGAAGCTAAAATACTTCTAGCAATTAAAGACCAAAGGTTGGATAAGATATACCCTAAAATCACACCAGCTGTAGCAAGTAAAATTGCTGAGATTAATACTAACGAAGCTGATAAAATGATTGCGGAAGCAAAAGATGCTGAAGAAAAAGCAAAAAAACCACATCAGAGTACCCAACAAAAACGAGGACCTGATGGAAAATTTATCAAGAAGGCAAAGTAAATGGTAAAACCACTAGAAGAAAGAATCACAACTCTGAAAGATTTAGAGAATGGTATCGAGTATGCTGGTGAAGTTCGTGTATGTACCGAAGATAGATTAGTAGTAGCATATAGAGAAGGAACTACTGCTGAAAAGAAAGAGGTACAGTTTGATGTTTATGATTCGGCTACAGATAAATGGACAAGAGAAGATTGGGAGTGTACTTATCCTAACATAGATAAGTTAAACGCAACTGATATTACTGTTCGTGTAAGCAATCATAGATGAAAGTAGCTGTTGTTATGGGAGTGGCGAACGATCGCTCCATCGCATGGGGTATCGCCAACAAGTTAATAGATGAAGGATATACTTGTGTCTTCACTTATCCAAACGATTCCATAAAGAAAAGAATTACTAGACTATCGCCTATGGCTCATACTATTAAGTGCGATGTATCTAATAGTATGGATGTAAGGAATGCTTTTCTTGCTGTCAAACACCATTATCCTAAGATTGATTATGTTGTTCACGCAATGAGTATGACTGACTTTCGTGAGTTAGATGGTAAGATGATGGATATATCAAAGGAAAACTTCAGTGAGTCGCTACTCGTAGGATGTTATTCGTTGATAGATATAGTAAGAAACAGTATCGAATTTATGAACACAGGTGGGGCATATCTCACACTTAGTTATGATGGAGCTCGTAGAGTTTACGACAACTATAATGTAATGGGATTAGTAAAAGCATCACTTGAGTCAGCAACTAGATACTTAGCGAAAGACTGTGCGGAAAAGGGAGTACGCATAAATTGTATATCGGCAGGTGTAATAAAAACATCATCTGCTATGGCTGTAAAAGGCAGTAAGGGTATGTTGGCTTATGCCGAAGGAGTGAACCCTATGAAACGAAATATCACTCTACAGGATTTAGCAGGAAGTGCATATTACTTCCTATCTGATTTATCTTCAGGTGTGACAGGTGAAACACATTATGTAGATTGCGGATATAATATTATTGGGGCACCGAGTATAGATGACTTATAATGTAATTAATCGTAAATGGGCAACCATGAAAGACGAAAAACTAAAGATGCAACTGAATGGTTTTGTAATGAATACTTCGGTTGATAAGATTGATGAGTTGTTTGATGAAGGTATTATTCGTTATGTAGTCAATCATCAATTATTTGAACTTGACCATGAGCGACAAATATTTTTTGAAGAAGGTGATAAACGAGTACCAGTAGCGAAAGCAAATACAGCAACCATAGGCGAACATAAAGTATATTGCGAGATAGTATTAGAGGGAGAAGAGTTTCCTGAATTCTGTCAGAAAAATGTAAGAGGTACTGCTTGGGATTGGCATCAAAAAGCCAATAAAACTATGGACGAAATTAATGAGCATAAATACTATATAGATCCCGATAAAGGCGAACTAACTATATTAGAGGAGAGAAAAAGTGATGAAGAGATTAAGCAGGACAGAGCGAAGTCAACTAATAGTTGATGCTCTAGTCAAAAAATATGAAGGTGATATTGCTGAAGCAAATGCTAATATGCAAGTCTATATATCCAACTCAGTTGGTATAGGTGAGCATTCAGAAGTCATGGTTGAAATAGATAAACAACTAGAAAAGATTTCTGCTGCTGAAGAAAAACTAGAAACATTGAAGAAGTACACTTCAAGAGAGTACTACCAAACATGATTTTAGGACACGGAATTGATATGGTTCTTGAGTCTAGATTTGATAGACGCAGGGATAAATGGTCGGAAACTATATTGTCGCCGACTGAAAAAGAAATATATGATGGACTGTTAGATAGGCAGAAATGTAATTATCTAGCAAAGGTATGGGTGTTAAAAGAAGCATTTGTGAAAGCAAGACAACACCCAATCGTTGGTATGAAAGAAGCTAAAATGTTTTCCTATATCTCACCGAACTTAGTACCGAGTGACGAGATGAGGAAAAAATTAACAGGGGTAAACATACATTGTTCACTATCGGATTTCAAAGGTTGCGTGATTGGCTCAGTAATTTTAGAGAGCAACACTTAACCACATATAAAATTAATTTTCGTATCAGATACTGGTGGTTCACCCAGTTGTGTCTGCTAGGAATCATTGTATTTGGAAGATGGGATCTAATACCCTATGTTTTGGCATGGTGGTTTTTCGGAGCAATGGCTATCACAATATATGCGCACAGAAGTTTATCACATAATAGTATTACTGTAAAATGGAAATGGCTCGAACACTTCTTCTGCTCTCTTTGTATAGTAAGCAACATCGGAAGTCCACTAGCTTGGGCAGTAATACATCGGATGCACCATGTATATCTAGACGAGGAAAGGGATCCGCACAGTCCACATCAAATTGGTTTTTTAAGATCTTTAACTCATAGGTGGGATGTACCCTTTGAAAATGTACCACTAAGATTTACAAGAGGATTACTGAGAAATAAAACTGCTAGATGGTATCACGATAATAGTTTTAAATCTATGTGTATTACTATATTTGGTGCTTACTTATTAATGTTGTTATGGGGAATCATTGTAGAAACATATACAAATGGATTAGCAGTTATGCTACCAGAGTTGGGGTATTACTTAACACATTTTTATTGGTACGATGGTCCATACTTATACATTCAAGAGTGGGGTATTAATTTTGCATGGGCAGCATTTGCTGGTGCAGGTCTCGGTCAATGGTCTATGGGTATAACTAACGCATGGCAACATAGTGACAAACGAGGAAAACAACATATTCGTAATGTCCCATGGTATTTAAGTTTCATAAACTGGGGAGAAGGATCCCACGATTATCATCATTCTTATCCAAAGGACTTTAGTTTTGGTAAAGGATTAAACGATCCGACACAATATTTTATTCTTTTCTTAGAAAAGATTGGAGCAGTGAATATAAATAAAGTTAGAGGTTAAGATTCGCATGGTGAAAGCTACACATATTAGAAAATAAAGTAGCCACTTCACTGAGTTGCTTATTTCATAAGTTTAACTCCTCTATCTGAGAGTCATGCGTTCGGTTTTGGTAGTTTCCGAATTAACAAAAAACTACCACTTGACTAACTTCCAATATGAAAGGATACACAATGGAAGAATTGGTTTTTGAAATGGAAAGTGGCTTGGTTAATTATATCATAATTCTTACTTTTTCACTTTTATTTTTTATACTAGGATGGGCAATGCCAAGAGGTAGTGCCTTAAAAAGACTCCAAGGTAAAATCTTCAAAAGGTTTTATAATTGGACAGGAGCAGTAATGGTTAAGTTCCATAATTTCTTCGCTGATGAAGAATTTTATTTGGAGCATGTATGGCAAGATACTAAGGACTATGTGCGTAAAAAATATGGATACGAAAAGAAAAAAACTAAAACTACGAAAAAGAAATAATGTTTAGACCACCATATCATGTAGAGTTGAAGGATGTTCCATTCCCATTGACTGAAGCAGAACTTGCTAAACAGATAGCAAGGTATGATAAAGAAAGTGGCGACTGGGCAAAACGCAGAGAAGATTTAATACCTGACCAATGGTACACTGATAAATCTTCATACTCATACGCAGCATATGGTTTCGTAGCAAATCTATGGATTAAACATTTTAACTTCAATCCTGAGTTTCTAAAATGGTTAGATAGAAATATGATGGCACCTGCTTTGGTGGGTACTATATTTGTATCTCCTCCAGGATATTCACTCAGACCACACATAGATTATGTCGATTATAATATCAATTATTATTGGCGATTAAACTTCCCTGTAAATTTAGATGAAAACGCAGATAAAAGTATGGCATTCTGGGATCCTCGTGACTGTAATATGGAACGCAGGAATAAAATCAGACACCCAAAGATGCCATATACTGAAATAAATTTAATAGAGTTTGATGACGAAACTAGACCTAAAGTAAAGAAACACTTTGATACCCAGATGGGTAAATGCTCACTTATATGTGTGGGTGGACCTGACTGTGCTCATAGTATGATTTATGATGGCGAAAAAGAATCCTATACTATTTCTATTGACTTTAGAGATAAACGAACTGGTTCAAGGATACATGATTGGAAAGCGATAGAAAAAAGAATGGGACATTTATTTGTAAAAGATGACAAACCATCTCCTATCTCAGCATGGGTAAAAGAAGATGGTGAGTTTGGATGGAGTAGAGATATAACATGAAACACGAACCTTACTACATGTCGTTGAAGGATACACTTGAACGACCTATTACTAACGAAGACCTACATCAAATATTAGCACCACTAAGAGAAAATCCAGCACGAGGTAATATATGTGTAAGGAATAGTTGGTTTCGTATTGAGATGATGAAACAATGGAGAGACATGATGCTTATGCCATATGGCTGTAGTATATTTCGTGCTCATCCATATTATCGTATGTCTCCCCACTGCGATTCTCCAGCAAGACCGAACTGGGGAAGAGTGACTTGGGCATTCGAAGAGGTAAGTCCTGGAATATATGAACCATGGCGACCTGATGAAGAAGAAACTTCTATCATGACATACTGGGATGCGAGTGAAGCTGAACAGTGGGACTCTGATATGTGTAATGTATCAGGCGATCCTGAAAAAGATTTAACTTATATTATACCAAGAGAAAGAATACTTCCTGGATATCAAGGCAATCTAAAAGAAGAATTAAGTTTTCAAATGTCATATCCTGGATTAATTAATGTGGGACAACCACACTCAGTATGGCATAACTCTCCTAAAACTAGAATCGCAATATCTATTGAATTTATGAATAGAAAAGGTGAGTTTGAAGGATGGGATAAATTAGCTAAAACTTTAGATCGATTCGGTTATGCTGATATGGAAACTGATAATAGAACAGTAAAATATGGGTCACGATTACATAATGGTTTATTTTCGTGCCTATATAATAAAGAGACTAATGAAGATGTTCCCGAAACTGTATTTGATGGAGAGCAACTAAAAGATAAATTAGAAAAACATCTAGGCACTAATGCTAAAGGTATGTCTTGGGATGAAGCAGAAGATGTTTATCTATCAAATCGATTACTTGGTAGAGGACAAGAGCAAGGAAAGATGTTGAAGGAACAAGGACTAGGTTATGATGACTTCTTAGAAAAACCTGGAGTTCCTTTTAAATTAGTATTCGGTAATGTAATGCAAAGTCTAATAAACATAGAGGATGAGTACAGAAAAAAATATCCTAAATGAAAACATTTATAATTTTGACAGCACTGTTATGGTATGAAGGCATTGGTACAGTACAAACTGACTTTACCTCTATATCATTTTCTAGTCATGAAGAGTGTCAAGAATATGTGTTTAATAACAAAGTAGATCTCATAGATGGATTATTAGAAAAGCATCGTATGAAAAATGATAAAGTATTCGGTATGGTAGAACTTAGAAGTTTCGAGTTATTTTGCGAGACTAAGTATATACTAGAGGAAGAAGATAAAGAAGAATCTAAATATTTAATGGAGTTATAATATGAAACCTGTGCATGTAGTTGGTTATGGTATGAGCGATGCTCTCGGCATCACTCCCGAAGAATGTTTCACAAAAATGCTAGACGAGAATGATTACTCTCGTGAAATCCCTGGCATGGCAAAACAAGTAGAAGAAATTTTCCACTTAGTAATTCATCGTGGTGCTATGCATGATGAAGATCGTATAGTTATGCCTGAAGGGTTTGACAAAAAGATGTGGCGAAGTATGACCAATGCTCAAAAGATGATGAGTAGTACTACTGAGTCAGCTATGCAGATGGCTGGTATAGAACGCAGTCCTAAAGTAGCAACCCTTGCCAGTACAGTTTCAAATGATACTGAAGGAATCGATGTGTACTTTGAATATATTAAGTACATGAAACGAGGTAATGCTCGTAGAGCAGTAAATAGGATTCCTGATATGGGATGTATGCATATTACATCTTACTATGGCTTCAAAGGTTTATCAACTGCTACATTCGCATCTTGTGCTACTGGTATGGTCAATATAGATTATGCTATGAGATTAGTAGATGAGTATGACTATGTTATCTGTACTGCTGGTGACTGTGCTAACTTCCCTATGGGTATTAAATACTTTGCTTGTTTAGGAGCATTAGCAAACTGGTCAATGCCCTTTGATGATAGACGACAAGGTTTCTTGATGGGCGATGGTGGAGCATGTATGATTTTACAATCAGAAGAAAAGATGAAAGAGTTTGGAAGTAAATCATATGCTAAATTACACAAAGCAGGTATGGCAAGTGACGCAGTAGATATGGTAAACCCAGAAGGAACTGGTACTCGTACTTCTATGCAAGATGCTTTAAGTCATGCTGGTTTAGATAAAGTTGATTATGTATGTACTCATGGTACAAGTACTATCGCTGGTGACCCAATCGAATATGAAGCAGTCACTGAAATTATGCCAGGAACTAAAATGTGGGCACCGAAAAGTAAAATCGGTCATACACTTGCAGCATCTGGTATTCTTGAAGGATGTTATGCTATTGAAAGTATGAGACAAGGCTGGGTTCCACATATTCAAAATTTAGAACAATCAAGTATAGATGTACATGGTACTCTAGTTCGTGAGAATGAAATGTACTCAAACCAACTTCGTACTCGTACGATGCTAAATAATTCGTTTGGCTTTGGTGGTAAATGTATGTCGCAAGTAATAGAGGTGAACTTAGATGACTGAAGAACAAATGGATATGTTTGGCGATCCTACTGATAAGAAAAGGATATTGGAACTTGAAGCAGAAGTAAAAAACTTGAGACAGGCATACGATGTATTGGCTCAAGAATATGAGAAACTATCAGACCAAGTACCAACTGCAATGAAAGATATACGAACTGAACCACTTTACACAAACGAAGTGGTTAATGCTGAAACTGGACAACGAAGAAGAGTCCCCACTAGAAAACTGGCAGACTGGGAAGAAGCTGGTGTACCAAAGGAGCAAATACATGGCTGGGATTGATAACATGGCTGGAATAAGTAAATTATTTGAAAGTAAAAAACCATTTGATATGGTAAAGGAATGGATGGAAATAGCAGGTCAACAAGCACCATCTGAAGAACTTGCCGATACTGGTTTTAATCAACAAGCAGAACTATATGCTAATCTAATTGATGAAGAATTTAATGAATTCATGGCAGCATATGGAATGAAAGATGAAGTCGAACAGCTTGATGCTGTATGCGACTTAATCTGGGTTGCTGCTGGATATGCTCACTCGAAAGGGTGGGATTTAACTAAAGCATTCGCAGAAGTTGGTCGTTCCAACTACTCAAAAACACCCTTCACAAAGGATGAATCTACAGGAAAAGTGACTAAAAGTAAGAATTTTTCACCACCTAATCTTAAAAAGTTTATAAGTAATTGATTTTTAATAACTTTTTAATCTAAAAAAATAGACGATTTTACTTGACATTTGTCTAAAAATGGAGTAGAATTACTGTATGATTAAAGATAATAAAATAATATATGTCGATATGGATGGTGTATTAGCCAACTTTGACGACTATTACTTCAGAAATGGAAGGCACTCTTTTATATATGAAGAGTTCCGTGATGAAGTTATGCAGAATAAACTATTTACCAAACTTCCTAGAATGGTAAACATGGATGAATTGATGGATTCTACTAGACAGATTGCTGAAAAGCATGGTTATGAAATCCAAATTTTATCTAGTGTTCATACATTATATGATGACCAGTTTGCTGAAAGTTGCAAACAAAAAAGGTTATGGTTGTTAGAAAATGGTTTGGGTGACTTGGTCACTAATTTCGTGAAAGGTAGAACTGAAAAAGGAACTTTCGGTAAAGATGGTGACATCTTAATTGATGACCAACTTACTTGTGTTCATTACTTTAACGATAATGGTGGTGTTGGTATCGGTCATAAAAATGTACTTGATACTCTCACTTTATTACAAAAGGTTATCGCCGATAGACATTTACAAGAGGTGGCAGTTGCCAGTTAAAAAGCACGACGGAAATTTGTTTAAAGGCATATTTTCCCCAAGAATAAATCTCGCTGGTACTTATGCGAAGAATGCTCATATTGGGCAAAAGAGAAAGTACACTGGCGAGCCATACATCACACATCCTACAGCAGTTGCTGAATTATTAAGAATTAATTACAAAGATACTACTGAGGATATGTACATGGCAGCATTATTGCATGATGTAGTTGAAGATACACCTGCATCACATGAAGAAATAGCACGATTCTTTGGCGACAAAGTTAGCGAACTGGTTAGAGGTTTGACTGATGTATCAAAGCCAGAAGATGGGAATCGTGCTACTAGAAAAGCAATGGATCGTGACCATCTTGCTCAAGGTAGTAAGGAAGTACAAACGATAAAAGTTTTTGACCTTATACATAATACTGAGTCTATAAAAGAACACGATCCTGAATTCTACAAAGTGTTCAAGTTAGAGAAACAAGATTTACTTAATGTGATGACTAAAGTAGATCCAGAAATTAAACAACTCGGATGGGAGAGTATAACCCCATAGGATAAAATGAGAGAAGGAATAACTGCTTTCCTAGTCGGAAGTATAGGATTGTTTTGGATATTGAACTTAGCATACGCCAACGCAGATGTCAAAGGATATACTGATGTTCATGGATGCCAAGGTGAGTGTCTTGAAGAATACCATAATAAGTTTGGTACATTTACTGAGCAACTTGAAGCAAAGCGAGTAGCGATGCAATCAGAAACACCAGCTGATAGAGGTGCTAAGAAATATGTTAATTGTAATATGTGTCATGGTATGAATGGCGAGGGTGGTATTGGTCCAAAATTATCTGGATCTACATCGATTGTTAAGATGCTAGAGCAATATAAAGCTGGGGAAACTAGAGGTGCCCAGTCAGCATTAATGTGGGGACAGGCAGCAAACCTGTCAACTCAGGATATGGAAGACTTACAGGCATATATTGATGGATTTGACATTTAAGTTTTTATTAATTAGAATTATAACATGATTATGACTATATTAGATAGTTTAATAGTTATCGGATTGATTACTATTTGTGGTGCTATCGCTTGGGTAGATGTTGAAATGCGTCTAGATAAACGAAAGAAACGCAAAGAAGCTAGAAAACAATTTGAAGAATCTATTGATATATCTACAGATGAATAGGTGAAACTATGAGTATTGAAGAAATACAAGGATATCTTGTAATACTAACCCCATTGGCTATGGCGATAGTTGCTATGAGCATTTTTACATTACAAGATAAAAGGATAAAAACTTATAGACTTGGTGAGATCGTAAAAGATAAAAACGCACCACCAAAAAAACAGAAAGGTGTGTTTGATATGCAGAAAACTGCGTCTTACACGGAAGGAGATAATACATGAATATCTTTGCATTACATCAGCATCCTGTGGTTGCTGCGAAACAACATTGTGACAAACATGTTGTTAAAATGATACTAGAAACTGCCCAACTACTTTCTACTGCCCATCGTATGCTTGATGGCGAACTAACTAAACGACCATCGGTATCAGGTAAAACAGAAACTAAGTATTGGCTCATGGAAAATAGTAATATGGAAAATGTACTTTATCGTGCTACCATGATGAACCATCCTTGTGCTATATGGGTACGAGAAACTGATGCTAATTATATGTGGGCATACAATTTATTTACTGCACTCTGCGATGAATATACGCATCGCTATGGTAGAGTACACAAAACTGATACACTACTGCGTGAAGCATTGATGTTTACACCCATAGCTATTAAACGACAGGGTCTAACACCATTTCCTCAAGCGATGCCTGAGGATGTGAAACATAATGATAGCATAGTTGCTTATCGTCAATACTATATTAAATACAAAGCAGACTTCGCTAAATGGACTAAGAGGGATGTTCCTACATGGTACGATGAAGTACACGGAACAAATGCTTGTTATGCCAGTTAAATTAATATCATACTCGAAAGGACAAAATGGAGATTTATTACAGGAAGTTGCATATTGCGCAAGAGTATCTAATCCATCGAACCAAGCGAATGAAGAAACTTCTGAAAAGCTACTCAAATATTTGATGAAGCATAAACACTGGTCACCATTTGAAATGGTATCAGTATGTTTAGAAATTAAAACTACAAGAGATATCGCTAGACAAATATTGAGACATAGAAGTTTTTCTTTCCAGGAATTTAGTCAAAGATATGCTGAAGCAAATGATTACACTACTCGTAAAGCTAGAGAGCAAGATAAAAAGAACAGACAAAACTCTACAGAGTTTGAAGATCGTGAGATTGTAGAATGGTTTAATATGCAACAGATGAAACTTATTAGAGGAGTAAAGGAATTATATACAGAAGCACTCGGCAAAGGTATAGCCAAAGAACAAGCTAGAGCCATATTGCCTGAGGGTATGACTGAAAGTACCCTATATATGAATGGAACATTGCGTTCATGGATGCATTATATAGATCTAAGAACTGCAAATGGTACTCAAAAAGAACACATGGATATAGCTAGTGAATGTGCTGATGCTATTGAAGAAGTTTTTCCTATGATACAGGACTTTAATCATGATGAAGAAAATTAGTGAACAAATAGAAATATGTAAATGCCATTGGAAAACTATTTTTGTTGGTAGTTTTATCATGCACTTTATGTTTGACTGGCTCATATTTGGATTTGGGGTATTACTAGGGATGCATATAGGACATTAAATGAATGGGGGAAATAATTAAAGATAAGTTTGCGAAGAGCATGACTATGTTCTTTCGTTTCATAGCCGATACTTTTTTTGCTAAAAGGTATGGGCATCGTGCAGTCGTATTAGAAACTGTTGCTGCAGTTCCTGGAATGGTTGCTGGTGTTTGGCTACATATGAAATCTCTTCGTAAGATGAAGAGTGGCTTGGGTCCAAAGATTCGCGAGATGATGGATGAAGCTGAGAATGAAAGAATGCATCTAATGATTTTTATTGATATCGCAAAACCATCATGGTTAGAACGATACATAGTTTTATTTGCTCAGTTTATTTTTATTATTTTTTATTTACTACTATATATTTTCTTTCCTAAAACTGCTCATCGTATGACACATTATTTTGAAGAGGAAGCAGTAAAAAGTTATACACAATATTTACATATGGTAGAGTCTGGACAAACTGAAAATGTCGATGCACCACAGATAGCGATAGATTATTACAAATTAAAAAAGAGTGCGAAACTAACAGATGTAATTAAAAAGGTAAGGGCAGATGAAGAAAAACACTCGCAAGTCAATAAAAGATATTCGGAGTAGAGACCCTGTTGCCAAAGAACTACGCACACCCAAGTATAGAAGTCAGGTTGTGCCTAATAAAAAGAAACACTTACCACCGATAGAAGAGTTATAAATATAGTAATGAAAATTATAAAGACTACCACACCCAAAGAAGTTCGTGATTTCGATGGTGAATATCCAAAAAAACTAGAACCAACTGATGTTGTCGAGATATTTCAGACTCCACTGACTGGCTCATATAACTGGGATTATACAGTACAAGATAATCGCATTCGTAAGTTGTATGAATTAGGCAAGGAGTTAAACTGGAATGTAGAGGTTGATGTTGATTGGTCGCCAGAGTTTGAAGGTATCACTGATGAAGAGTTTGAGTTTGAAGATAATCAATGGACTGAACATGAAATGTATAAAGGCTGGGATACAAAGAAACGAAAAGCATTTTTACATGACCAAAACGCATGGGCACTTAGTCAGTTTTTACATGGTGAGCAAGGTGCTTTACTTGTAGCAAGTCAGTTAGCATCCTGTGCTCCAACATTCAACGCAAAGTTGTATGCAGCAAGTCAAACCTTTGACGAAGCAAGACATGTAGAAGCATTTAACAAATATTTACAGACAAGAATTAAAACGAGTTGGCCAATAGGAACTGGTCTGAAAACTTTACTAGATAAAATACTTACTGACCCAAGATGGGATTTAAAGTTTATCGGAATGCAAGTAATTATTGAAGGACTCGCACTCGCAGCATTTAATGCTTCAAAAGAATCAAGTCGTGACCCAGTATATAAAGAGATGATTGGATTAATTATTAGAGATGAAGCTAGGCATGTGACTTTTGGTATTAATTATTTACATGAGTTTGTTAAAACTTTATCAGAAGAAGAAGTATTAGATCGTGCTAAGTTTGCACTTGAAGCATGTACAGTATCAAGAAATAGATTAAGACCTTTTGAAGTATGGAAAAAATATGGATTAGATTTAGTAGCAACTGAAGAATATTCAAAAGAAAATTTATTTCAAACACAGTTTCAAGAAGTATTGTTCAGTAGAATAATGCCTAACCTGAAAAAAATTGGATTACTTCCTGAAGAAGTTATTCCTGGATATGAAAAACTAGGAGTGCTGAAATACAGTGAAAGTGATAGTGATTATGAATTAGACTGGGATGAACTCAGTAAACCTTTAAAGGAAGCAGTATAATATGCCTTTATATAATGTAAAAAATAAAAAGACTGGCGAAGTAAAAGAATTATTTTGTAGTTATGATGACAAAGTAAAGTATTTAGAAACCAATAAAGATTGGGAATCTATGATATCTGCACCAAATATCGGAGAAGCAGGTATCCTAGCAGGAACAGATGCTAGAAAAAAAGCAACAGGATTTAGAGATGTACTTGAAAGAGTAAGAACTAAAAATCCTGGAAGTAAGATAAACACAGAAGTATTTTAATATGCCCAGAGCGAAAAAAGCAGATGCTCCATCTGCTAAAGCAAAGTTGAAGATCGCCGATCTCAAACGAGTCGATCCTCTCAACGATAGTCAGAAAAAGTTTTTTGACTTCTATAATGATAAAAGTAAACAAATCATTATGGCTCATGGTGTAGCTGGTACAGGTAAAACTTATATTGCGATGTATAAAGCATTAGAGTCTGTACTGAATAAAGAGTTTGAGAAAGTTTTGATTATTCGATCTGCTGTACAAAGTAGAGAGATTGGTCATTTGCCAGGAGATCTAGAAGAAAAGCTAGAACAATATCAACTGCCATATAAACATATAGCATCGGCATTGTTCGCTAAGAAAGTAGATAATCTGGTTTATCCTGACCCATACGATAGGTTGATGACGCAACACAATTTAGATTTTGCTTCAACATCTTTCGTCAGGGGATTAACATTTGATGACACTGTAGTAATAGTGGACGAATGTCAAAATCTAAACTGGGAGGAACTTGACACAATTATTACAAGGGTGGGCGACCATTCTCGTATTGTGTTTTGTGGCGACTATCGCCAAACTGATTTAAGAAAGGGCACCGAAAGGGAAGGTCTTTTTAATTTCATGGAGATAGTAAGGCATATGAATAGTTATGCTCGTGTCGAGTTTACAGTAAACGACATCGTCAGAAGTGACTTAGTAAAAGAATATATCATTGCTAAGATTAAATCTGAAGATGCTAAACCTAAACAAACAAGGAGTAAACGATAATGTTAGATATTCTATTCTGGATTGCAGTTGGTGCTTTCATCGGCTGGAATTTTCCACAACCCTTTTGGGCGAGTTGGATTGAAACAACTGTAAAAGGTTGGCTTTCAAAAATTAATACAAAATAACTAAAAGGAGATATTATGCAAAAAGTTATTGATTGGTTGAAATGTGTAGGAGCAAAATTGTTTCCTGTTCTTGATACAAACAAAGATGGTGTTCTTGATAAAGAAGACTTTAAGTATCTTGAAAAGAAAACTAAAGACGAGCTCGAAGCACTTGGTCGTAAGATTGGTGTTGAACTAGACAAAAGACAAACCAAAGCAAAGTTAATTGCTGCAATTAAAAAAGCAAAAAAGAAATTAAAGGTGTAAGTGGAGCAGTAAATGGTAAACAACCTCTTCGTTTTCGTAAGAGGAATGCTATTCGCAGGAATGCGAAAGTTGTACCATTTCATCCCTGGCACCTTTATAAAGATTTTACAACAAAGGAGTAAATCAATGTCATTTGACAGAGAGAAACTAAGAGAAGAACTCATTCGCGATGAAGGAGTTAAATTCGAAATATACAACGACCATCTCGGTTATCCTACATTTGGTATCGGACACCTCGTCACAGAAGATGACGAAGAACATGGTAAAGCTGTAGGAACTGCTGTATCTGAAGATCGTTGCTGGGAAGTATTCGATACTGATGTAGAAAAGTTCGTCACGGAAGTGAAGAAAGTATATCCTGATATCGAAAGCTATCCTGATACTGTACAGAGAGTCCTAATCAACATGTGTTTTAACATGGGAGCACCAAGACTTGGTAAGTTCAAAAACATGAAAAAAGCAGTTGAAGCAGGTGACTGGAAACAGGCAGCAATTGAAGGAAGAGATAGTCGTTGGCACAAACAGGTACCAAATCGTGCTGAAAGACTTATGGTTGCACTTGAAGAAGTATAAGGATTTGCTTTTTAAGAAAGTAAAGACTATCATATACAAATATCGACGAAACCAGTCCAAGTGGGATGATAGATTTCATAAGGACAAAAACGGAAAGCCGATTGATATTAAGAAGTAAATATTATGTTTAATCATGTACCAATTGAAGTGGGTAAACTGAAGCAGGTAAATGCTGAAGGTGGGAGATATTATGAAACTCCCACTGGTGCTAAGTATCCTTCAGTGACATCTATTACTAGACTACAAAACATGGAATCTATCCAAGCATGGAAAGATAAAGTGGGTGAAGTAGAAGCTAGTAAAATATCTAGACGAGCACTCGCTCGTGGTAATAAGATACATCACTTAGCTGAGAAGTATTTACTCAACGAGGGTGATTTATCTGACGATTTCAGCAAACAAGATTTCGGTCAGATGATACCATATCTCGATAAAATTAATAACATTCACTGTTTAGAAACTCAATTATATTCAGACCATCTTGAAACTGCAGGTACTGTAGATTGTATAGCTGAATATGAAGGGAAACTAACAGTAATTGACTTCAAGACCTCTGCTAAAATGAAGAAGAGGGAATGGGTCAAAGATTATTTTATGCAGTGTTCAGCTTATGCTGTCATGTATGAAGAAAGGACTGGCACTCCTATTGAAAGAATGCTACTAATCATTAATGTTGAAGACCAAGGCATACAATTACTAGATGCTAAAAGGGATGACTACATTGAGGATTTTTTAGATCTAAGAAAAACTTATAGAAAAATGAAGGAGAACTAAAATGGAAGGAACTCGTTTAACCGACCAAGTGTTCTATATGCGTGAAGATAATGATTGGGTTTTGAAAAGAACTCAAGACTTGTTTAATGACAAGGATGTGGTAGTTTTTGGATTGCCTGGAGCATTTACACCTACATGTTCAGCTTTTCAGTTGCCAAAGTTTGAGGAGTTATATGATAACTTCAAGGACTTGGGTATGGATGAAGTTTATTGTACAGCTGTAAATGATTCTTTCGTAATGAATGCGTGGTTTGACCAACAAGGGATTACCAAAGTAAAACCTTTGCCTGATGGCAATGCTGACTTTGCTAGAAGTACAGGTATGCTGAATGACTTTACTAATAGAGGATTCGGTGAAAGGTCTTGGCGATACAGTATGTATGTTAAGAATGGGGAGATTAAATTACGATATGCCGAGTGGGGATACCCAGAAGCATGTCCAATTCAAGATCCTTTTGAAGTATCTGGTGCTGAAAAAATGCTTGAAGCACTTAAACATATAAAGGCAAATTAACATGGAGTATGGATATTTACAAGCAGGTCTAGTTGACTTTGCTATGGTATTCCTAGTCCTTGTTTTTTTAATTAACACTGGCTGGTTTACCCTATGGGGATTATCAGGTGGACTTAAAAAATTCTTCTCTTTCAAAAAGAAGAACAAAGAAATGGATGATGGGGGATGGTAGAAGATAACTGGAAACTCGGAGAAGAGGGCGATATTATTGACCAATTAAACAGTCCAGAACATAAGATTGATGAATGGTTTATGAACTATTCGGTTGGTTGTCCACATTTTGCTGATGAAGTAAGAGAAGAACTAATCGCACTCAGGGATGAAGAAAGATCGTTAAGGGATGTATATTGTTTGGCAGCAGCATTAACTATTAATGCTCGTGACCTCGTACATGATATCACTCAATCTATTATGGACTTTAATAAGTTAGGATTGAACGATGAACGAGATAATATACTAAAGCTGGTTCATAAAGCTATCAAAGACTTCACAGAGCATGGAGATGGTGACATGTATGGTGCACCAGAACTTAACTTAGTTAATGAAGGCAAGCACTTTATGGAGGGTGATGTGCGTCAAGCAGTCGCCATAGCTATGGGTGTACACCTAAATGACAGACATCCTGATATTGTAAGAATTAGAGAATTAGTGTCACTGATAAAGAGAGTGCATATTTTAATTTAATAAATACTCTTTACATCACGAAAGGAGGTCACTATGAAAGTAGCGAAACAAATCCTTATAATGATAACTCTGTTATTTATGGGAGTAGCAGTATCAATGGCAACTCAAGCATATGCCAGCTGGTCTTACCCCACAATAGTAAATACAGATAAGAAGGCATTTATAGTTTCAATGTCTCTGTGTGTTGACAGTATATACAGGCAAGAACCCAATCATCGTCATTTCCCAAAAGAACTAATTATAGCACAAGCCATACTAGAATCTGGTTATGGTACATCTCGCTTCGCACATGAAGCAAACAATCTATTTGGTATTCGTACATGGAATGAACAAACTCCTCATGTAAAACCAGTCACCCATCATAATGAATGGCATGGCTGGGGTGTCAAAGCATATCAGACTAAATGTCATAGTGCCTTTGACTTAGTAAGGATACTGAACGATTTACACTTTTATGAAAAGCTGAGGGATGCTAGGGATCGAGGTGAGGATGCACATATACTGGTACACTATCTAGAATCATTCTCAACTAACCCAGCATATGGTAAGTTGCTTGAGTCTATTATTAAAAACGACCTGAAATCTTAATAACACTAAATAGTTGTGTCGCAACTGAGAAATGGGTATATATCTCTTCTCAACTTAACTAAATAATAGTATCATAAACAAAGTAAACTAGGAGATACATAATGGCTATAGAAGTCGAAAAGATGGGAGTAGATCCCAACGCAAATTTGAAGACTCAAACTGCAGCAGAAGTAAGAATGCAGAAAGAGTTAGAAAGACAACTGAATAATGACGCAGGTCGAGCAAAAATAATTGAGACCTTTGCGGAAATCCAAGAAGCAGAAGCTAAAGGTGAAACTGTACCATCATGGGAAACAGATGAGAACCAAGAGGAATACAACTTTATCTTTAGAAATGGACAAGAATTTAATGTAATCGCACCAACACTTGAGTTTGCTAAAAAGCAATGCGAGTTATGGCTACAAGATTTTAAACATGTCGGTGAAGACTGGGAAGTTTTTGATGTTGAGATTACAGATCTAGAAGAAATAAAAGACAGATTTTACAAAGCACCAGTAATGAATGGTGGAAACTCTGAAACTGTTGTCGCTACTTTGCCGAATGAAAGTGAAGATTTCGTCAAGGCATTTGAAGCAGAAGATGAAGAGGATAAGAAACATTACTTCAAAATCTTAGAAGATAGTGAAGGCAATGTAATAGGCGAGGTTGAAGTCGATGCGCAAGGCAACGAATTAAAGGCAAAACCTGCTAAGAAAAAGGCAGCAAAAAAGTCTAAATAACACAAAAAAAGACCTAGTTTACAAAGGGGAGTCCGCAATGGCTCCCCTTTTTTGTTATAAGTCATTGATTTCATATAACTAATTAATCTAAAAAAAGAGACGATTTTACTTGACTTTTGGAGTCAATTAGGATACAATTGCTGTATAATTAAATAAAGAGGTAAATATATGACAATTAATATAACTAATAACTACGAATATTCAGGTGTAAATGCTGATGCGTGTGGGGATATTGAAAGAGTTTGTACTTTTAAACAAGGTATTAAACACTATGGTGTTCCAGGGTCTGCTTTTAAGGGTATGACTAAGGTTGCGTCTCTTATGAGAATGCGTGTGTCTGAGGATAAAGATGGTAAAGAGGTCAAAAGACCTACTTATTTCGCTGTTTTTGATGCTGATGAAATGCAGTCTAGAGCGAGAGCGTTTAAAAAGGGTGCTGCATAAGCACCCTCTAAGTGGTTGTATTCATTATGATAAATCTTCAAAAAAAAGTAAAAAAGTTCTTGACTTTTGGTCGTAAATGGAGTACAATCAACTTAATGATTAACAAAAAAAAGGAAAAAAATATGACTTTTAATTATGCTGAATATCGTGATATAATCGAAAATACTTGTGAAGCTGAAAATTCTGAAGGCGATCGATTCGACGCTTATGATAAACTGAGTGGTAAAACTGTATTTGACTTTGACCCAAAAGCTGGTCTTGGTCAATCTATATCTTTCTATAATGATGGTACTAATACTTATTTTGAAATTGGTGGTGCTTATATGAATGCTGGATTGATGATACTTCATGATATGTTATTTGATAATGCTGAGTATAAAAGTATTGTTGATAATATGGTTCGCGAATCTATTGAAGGTCTTAACGATTAATAATAATAAAGGAGAAAAATTATGAGTAAAATGGGTAATTTATATTTAGAGCTGACTGAAAGAGCTCAGGACTTTATCGCTGATTATGCCGATAAAAAATATTTAACATTACTAGATGCTAAAGATGCATTCTTAAATGAAAAAGGTGAGGATGCTGCTGGTGTATTTGATACTGAAGCTGAAGTTGCTTCTGAGTTAGGTATCATATAATGTTAGAAGCAATTCTATACTGGTTGATATTTCCTACACTAGGATTTACAATCTACTGTGCATGCGTGGCTTTATACCTGCATGCCAAAGAAACTTTCGGAGATAATATATGATGAAATATATCGTCACTATTGTTATCGTGTTAAGTTTCTTTTTATATCTAATGTCAAAAATCGGAGGTCTATAAGATGGCAATATTAGTAATAACAACTCAATACATGGAGAACTATGATGTTGACGAGGTATCTGAAGAAGGATACTGGAAATATAAAGGTGGTCATGACTTCATTGTTAATGATGTTGATGTTAATAATATTGCGTCAGTGGTGGACGAGATTAGTCCTTTGATTACATATTCTAATAGCATGTCTAGAGAATATGTGATTGACTGGTCAGTAAAATCTGACGACTTCGTACCACAATATGAGAAATCACAAAAAGAATGGTATGATGGTACATTGTACCATGAGCCAAGACTCTTTAAGAATGAAGATGGTCATTGGATCAAGATCAGGAAATTTGATGGTGATCGTGGTGGATATGAATACCATGATAACCTTAACACTGAAGAGGTTATTCACAAATATGAATATAAAAAGGAGAATGCTGCATGATTGATGTACTTGATGAAATAAGATTTTGTAAATCTTTGCTTGGGAAAGACACCCCAATTGATATAGCGAAAAAGCTAAAGGCAAGGATTGCCGAGAAGGAACTGGAAATCCTAGCATTTGAACAGGCTCACATGAGTGAAATGGATGCTAAGATATTACTAGAATCTAAGAGGATATTCACTGATACAGTGATAAGGGACTTGGCACCAAGCAGGAAAAAAGTTGCTAAATTGGCAAATTAGTGCTTGACTTTTAACTTAAAATAGGATAGAATCACTTATATTATGGCATTATTACCAGCATTTTACACCACTACTCGCATGAGTGGTAAATCTAAAGTAAAGAAAAAACCAGGATGGAAACAGCGACAAGCCAAGCATGATGCTTGGTTGCGTGAAAATGGTGTTCATCCTGACCAGCTAAAAGCTAGGAAAAAGGAGTTTGTACCATTGAAGATATCACAGGCTGAACAGGAAAGAGCGAAAGCTAGGGAAGATTATGATAAGAAGTATCCTTCAGTTTCTAATGGTATGCGTGGTAATACAGCTAAGAAAGAGCCAATGGTATATACAGGTACATTGGTGAAAGGTATTGCTCAGATGCATAAATCTAATGCTGTACCGATTATTAATAAGGAGCAGGCAATTGATGTTGCCAAGATGAGACGAGGATGAATACCGAAACTACAATATTACAGGTTCTATTGTATTCTGGGATATTATTATATCTTGGCTATACGATGGGTAAACAAAACCACAGAGAGATTATCCGCAAAACAATTGATGGGTTAGCAAATAGTGGTTTTTTAAAATGGTATTGGAAGGATGGCGAAAAGGAGTTCGTAAAATGGAGGGATCCATATCCTGAAGATATGAAAATCGAGAATGAAAATGATTAAAAAGTTTTTCACAACACTATGGGGACAACCAGATAAAGGCATACATAACGAGCCAGATCCAGATCCAGCTGAATTGTCCATTGATAACGCATATAAAACAAGATGGATCTGGTATCATACTATTTTAGGAATTGAATTGTTTTTGGTAAATGTATTGCTGATTGCTATTCTTGTCGTATTGGCTGTTAAATTATAAAAGGAGTAAATTATGGACCATGTTAAACTACAAAATCGTATCGCTCACTGTGCTGTTCGTAGAGATATCGCAGGACTGAACGATGTTAAGCAGGATATGCTTACTGAACAAGAACGACTAGATCGTTGGTTCAACAAATATCTTCATGTGGCAGGTGACCACTTGAATCCTGATAATCCAAATACCAAAGCATGGTCTTTGTATAATCTAAAAATGTCGGAGTATGGTAAGGTTGAGGATAGACTAACAACTATCAACCATTATCTAAATAAATATAACAATAAAGAGAGAGTATATGAGCGAATCAGCAACGACGGATTTTCCTACTCTATTTGAGAATAGTAAATCTTTCTCTATGTATATAGAGAAAATGGTAAAGGAGAAAGCTGGGATATCTCATCTTGATGCTATACTTGAATATTGTAGCAAAGCAGAGATTGACCCAAAAGAATTAAAAGGATTAATTAGAGGTGCACTCAAAGACAAGTTAGAAGCCAACTATCAGGATTTAAATTTCTTGCCTAGAACTGCAAAGTTGGATGTATAAATGGATGGATATCGTGTATATAAATTGTACATGGCACTTAAACTACACTTCCACAATAAGAAGTATGATGTTTTTACAAACCATGGAAGCATTCGTGGGTCTCGTGAAAAGTTTTACACGAGGAATGATGTTAAATTATTTGAGAGGTTAGGAGATGCGTATAAATCCGATCGTGATATTGTTGACTATTTTGTTTCTAATTTCAGTTATGGTCATGACGCAACTCTATATTCCCGAATCACATCTGATTCCTATTATACCAACTGGTGTAGAGTCCGTGAAGCATTACATAGTACATTCAAGTCCGACCTTGATACTATTACATTACATTTAGAAAAGGAAAAGATGTCGGAAAAAGATTTATATAATTTTAATGGGATTATTCCTGAGTTGATGAAGATGGTTCTTGGTGAACATGTTCATGTACAAACAGTTTGTATCCTAGATAAATTTAAAGGATTCTTTGAGAACTGGCACGACAAAGCAGGAGTTGCTTTTGAAGAAGATGTTCTCAGGATAACGAAGACGAAAGGATTCGTTAAGTTTGAAAAAAACAGATTTGCTGAGACATATAAGTCTTTCAATGATGATTTAATTGAACTAAATACTAATGCTTGATTTTACTTTTAAGAAAATATCAAGTAATATTAAAACATACAACGCATATAAAGCATATTTAAGGAGTAAAAATTATGGTTGATTTAAACAGCTTGAAGTCGTCGTCTATGGCAGACTTCTCAAAAATATCTGGAGAGTTCGATAAAATCGCAAATCCCCAGACATCCCAAAAGCAAGGTCCAGATGAAAGATACTGGAAACTTGACCCAGATAAAGCAGGAAACGCAACAGCAGTTATTCGTTTTCTACCTCGTGTAGAAGGTGATGAGTTGCCTTGGATTCGTGTTTTTTCTCATGGCTTTCAGGGTCCAACTGGTAAATGGTATATTGAAAACAGTTTAACTACATTGGGTGAGAAAGACCCTGTGGGTGAATTGAATTCAAAGCTATGGAACAGTGGTTCTGAAGCTAATAAAGATATCGCTCGTAAACAAAAAAGACGATTGTCATATATTACTAATGTCTTGATTGTCAGCGATCCAAAACATCCCGAGAATGAAGGACAGGTCAGACTGTACAGGTTTGGTAAAAAAATCTTTGATAAAATCATGGAGAAAGCTAGACCTACATTTGAAGATGAAAAACCAGTAAATGTATTTGACTTATGGCAAGGAGCAGACTTCCGACTTCGTATGAAGAAAGTTGCTGGCTTCCCTAATTATGATGAAAGTCAATTTACTGATGTGAAAGCAGTTCCAGGGTCTGATGAAGAGTTGGTTGGCATTGTTGAAAAACAGCATAAGCTATCTGAGTTCGTCGCACCAGACCAGTTCAAATCTTTTGAAGCACTTTCAAAAAGATTGATGGAAGTTCTTGAGGATGAAAACGCAGGATTGGGAACAGCAGAAGATGCAATTCTTGAAACTGTGGCAGCAGCACCTGCACCTAAGAGTGCTCCTGCACCTGAGCCAGTCGCAAAGGCTGAGCCAGCAGCACCTAGTGCTGAACAGGAAGAAGATGTAATGTCTTACTTCCAAAAAATAGCAGACTCTGAGTAATACATTCAAAATCTGCGGAAAGGGGGACTTCGGTTCCCCTTTTCTTTTTTTATGAAAGGAAAAATATGAAAGAATGGTTTGATGTAATTATGGATCCCACAAAGAATGCTCTATCAGGATTAAATTTTCAAGTTAAGTTTATGTCTATGCAGATATTAGCTTGGTTATGGTCAGCAGTGTTTGGTATCTATATAATAGAAAGCATATATGCCTTTGGTATATCTGCTGCAGCACACGCATTACTAATTACAGCGACTGTATTGACTGCAATTTATTTTAAAGAAGTAAATAAAGAAAGGTACAGTCAAAGTCTAAGAGGTAAAGGTGGAGAACATGAGTAAGAAGGAAAGAATATTTTGGTTTATAATTGGACTCTTACCCTTTGTGGGTCTTTTTATAGCTTGGTACTTAGGATATGTCCCACTATAAAGACGACTTACATGTATTCACTGTATCTTTTATAGTGCTTCCTGATACTAAAATGCAATACCAAGATGTTCATGAACATACTTATGGTGGTGCTGGAGAATTTATTAGAACACACTCAAAACAACACCAAGTAAAAAGTATTGCCTACAAAGAATATTGGGGACCGAGTGGTTTGATTAATGGGGAGAGGAAGTTTCCTTAACTTGCGTATTTCTGTCCAAACTGATACAGGTTATCGCCATTCTTAGTACTCTTAGGAAATTGTAAGCCAGTACTATTAGAATTGGTATTATTTGATACATTAGTATTATTCACAACAGTAGTATTACCACCACCACCAGCTAATCCTTCAGGAGTTAAATCTAACAATGGTCTACCATCCAGTGCCATGTCATTCTCAATACCTTTCCCCATGTCTTCTATACTGACACCATTAACAGTACTAATAGGTGTGAAGTTTAGTGCATCTGCATTTCTCTCATCGAAATCTTTTATCTTCTGTTCTGCGGAAGTTCCTTCACCAGCTGGTGCACCTTCACCACCTTCTACTTCTGTTTCGCCATCTCTGAATGGGAAAAATCCACCAAAGGATACTTCTGTACCAATAATTGGAATCTTAAATGAGAAAGCAGGAATACCAAAATTATCCATGATAGTATCAAAGAAACTGTAAACCTTTTCTTTCAAACCATCAAAGCCAAATAATCCAGCTACAGCATCAAGTATATTCAAGAAGAACTTCGGTATGATTAATATTAAATCAAAGAAGAAGTCAGATATATTTTTGAATAATCCTTCGCCATCGGTATTGGTAAATATATTCATTAATGAATTAAATAATTCTAGGATGGGTCGTATTGGTGCCATGATTATATTTGTCATAAACTCTACAATATGAGATATGAAACCTGCTATACCATCTATTAGTTTACTGAACATACTGGCGAATGAGAAACTATTAAGCATCTCTGCTGCTTTATCAAACCCAAACATACCAAGTACCCAAGCAACTGCTCCTTTAAGCATATCAAGTGGACCAAATATTAATGAGTTGAATAAACCTTTAACAGCTCCAGCGATACCACCTATAATACCACCTTCAGCGAAACCTGCTAATGCTCCTTTGATTGTATCAAATAAAGTGATAATAATTAATAGTGGTAAAAATACCTTTGAAGCAACTTTGGCTACAGCACCAATCGCCTTACCAAAGGTTGATATTGATGTCATGATACCTCTGAAGAAACCACTTATTCTACCAAAGATACTTACACCTGTTGAAACTGATTTGATTGCTCCCTTTAACATCTTACCCAACGCAATAAATGGTTGGAATAAAATAGATAAACCTTTCATAAAGTTTTTTAATGCCTGAGGAGTTTTTCCTAATGCACTTGCACCACCTGATGATTTGAATAACCCAGTTAGTGGTTTAAGTAAATTAGAAAAACCTGTTCGTATGGCTGTACCGAAACCTTTAACAGTTCCAGTTAAACCTCTGAATAATGCTCTTATTTGTACTTGAAGTCTTGCAGGTGTGAATGCTTTTGCGAATAGACCAATAGTTTTAAGTTGAGCAGCAATAAGACCGATTAGTGAACCAATAACAACAGCAAGGACTTTACCAAACTTGCCTAATTTACTGAACGCAGATTCTTCTCCACCACCACCACCATCATCTTTCTCGGCTTTACCTGCCAATATTTCTAGATAACCAGCCATAGCTGTAAAGACTTTCATCTGCTCGCCAGTTTCTTCTTTACTGGGCATCATCTCTGCTATTTTATCACCAATAAGATTAGCCAACTCCTCGTTCTTAGGAGTAGCTTTCCTTCTATCTGGTAATGCGTCCTTATCGGATGGAGTCTTTTTTACTCCTTTATCTTCTTGTGGTAGTGCCATCTAGTTTCTCATCTTTAACTTTTGTTGTTCGTGTTTAGCTTTTTCTTCCTCTAAGTGTTTATGAAGCATAGTCGTATATATCTCTCGCTCGAATGGATACATATTTTCCAGCTCAGTCAAGGAATATTTGTGATGTTGCATTAAAGCGAAGTTCGTCTTATAATGGTTCATCAACGACTCATGGCTGAGCATTATCCAAAAAAATTCTGTAAACCCTCCAAAGTTCTCTGATGAACTTTGCCACAATTAGGACAAGTATATTCAATTTTATGAGTCATCTTTGGCATATGCTCAAAGAAATCTCTTATCTTAGAAAACTGGTCAGAAGTAAGATTGTTAATAAAATCATTTACTTCTTCAACAGATTGTTCTTGAATATAATGGAGTTCGTCTCCTTCATAAATAACTTCCATTGAATCCATTATAATATCAAATACTTTATCAGGATCGCTATCTTGATTTAATCCTTGATATTTAATAATAGTTTCCAATGTAGGATACTTCATTACAACTCCTACATCTCCCCATAAGTCTATTCTTTTATTGTGTCCTTCTGGGAAAGTGACAGGTATCGAGGTAATATCTACCGATAATTTTACTTGAGCTTTGGGGTTGTCAACACAACCAGCTTCTTCATTATCGCATTTACCGATTATCTCAACTATCTCACCTACAGATTTTCCTCTCATCTGAGCGAAACAATATTCTAGGTCGAAAGTTGCTAATCGTTTAACTTCTATTTCTTCTTGTACACAATTAGTAATTAATTCACGCAAGGTATTAACCATTGTCGTTTCATTTTCTGATTGCATAGCAAGCATCAATGCCTTTTCGTCTTTAACAACGAATGGTCTAAATTTTACTTCTTGACCAGTAGAAGGAATTGTGAGTGGATGTAAAGCACTCGCATGTTTAGGTAAAGCCATTATTTGTCTCCTTCAATCGGGACATTCTTCATGTCCTTAATTAGTTTATTCAATTCAGTTGTTGAGCCAACATAGATAGAATTATTTTGAACTCCTGGAGCTCTCTCTTCTTTCTTGCCTTCTAACTTCTGTTTTTGCTGATGTAAATCTAATAGCTGTTGATTTATGTCAGCTTGTTGTTTCATGAGATTGCCTACAACTTCAAACGCACGAGGGTGTTCTGATTGTTTAGCTATCTCTAATGCATGATTAAGTGCTTCTTGACCTTTGTTTAAAATCGTTAATAGATTTAAACGAGTAGTATCATAATCACTCTCAATCTTTGCTTCTTTCGGGTCATATCCCGACATTACATTTGCTGCATCATCTACAGCAGATGGTAATTCATTTGCCTTAGCAATTATATCTTGATGCCCAGGAAGTATATCAGTTGGGCATGCTGCATCAGGATTATATACTGGTGTCCCATCAAATCCTGCTGGAAGGTCAAATACCTTGCCTAGTCCTTTATCAATTTTACTCATTAGTTCCTCTTACCAAATTTTCTTCGACCTCTGGCATTATTACCACCATAAGTCACATAGCCACCTGAATGGGTGACTGGGTTGCCTTTGCCATCTGTTACAACATTTTGAGGTATATCCTCTTCAATTCTATCAATAATTCTTGGCTCTTGTCTAACACCTGTTGGTGGATCGCCAACTTCTGCTGGCAATTTACTCTTAGCATACTGAGCACCTCTCCAATATCTGTAGGAAAGTGAAACTCCAATCTTCATTGCATCTTTACCTTCAGCAGTTAGCTGTATAGGATTTAATGTTTTAGGATATGCTTCATATAAAGTACATCCATAAATTTGTTTATCTGCTTTATCTAAAACAAATATAGTAATATCTTTTGTGTAGTTTTTATAATAGTTAAACTTTCTTGTGACTGGATCTATAATTTGTGATGTCCAGTTATCCCAATATGTTTTTACTTTCATTGGGCGATCTACATAAAACTCTAAGTTGATTGCTTCAAATAATCTTTCATAAGGCATCTCTCTATATTCACCAAATGTTCTTGCTGGAGTGGTAGAGTTATTGATTCCTGGAAGTTGTGCTTGAGAGCAATACATTAATAACATGCGTGACATGTCTGGACCTTCAAAATTAGGAAGGACAACAGCATATCTGTTTACTACAGCTAATCCCTCTTTCTTAACTTGAGAGGTAAAATCGTTGAGTGTAGTCTTTGGTGCTTCTTGAAAATTATCAGCCATATAACTATTTAGTTAGATTCTTTTATATTCTATGTTGGGATCGCCAGTTATTTGCTCCATTTTATCGTAAGCAAGTCCTGGAGGGATGTCTAAATATCTCCTATCAAAGTCAATCAGGAGTATTAGTCGGTGTTCGAAGGAATAATTATGAGCAGAATGAGTATATTGATTATTAAAACCGAAGCAATCAGACCAATCCACCTCTGAACCATTTACCTCTAAGAATATATCTCCCTTGGGTATATGTAGTGGTATATGTACTCTCAGGTGATGTCCACGACGATTCTCAGGTCCAGTATGCCTATGTATTACCGAATCCTTTACTAATATGCTATAATTAGCGATAGGAACGACTTCTTCATACTGCTTTAATATCTTATTTGCTGTAGGATACTGGGGTCTGGCTTTCTCTCCTTCTGTATCACGATATATTGTAGAGGGTGGTTGGTATTTTAAATATACATTTTGCCATGCGTCTAGCTTTGCTGGTTTCTTATCTTTACTACCTGAAGCATGACCCATACTATCCCTACTCATTACAGGCACAGCTTTATTATCTAACACCCATTGTAATTTTTTATCCATGCTCCACTTTTCATCTAAGTGACCAACGAGGTCATTTATTAGATTATCTTTCTGAGCAGATAACTCATCAAATATATTATCTAACTTAGGATACTCTCCTCGTTTAAATATCTTTTGTTCTTGTATTTCTCGTAGTCTTTGTTTTGGTATTTCTGACCACCATGGCAAATTAATCATTATCTATTGCTCCTGACTTCCAACTTGGATTTAATACTTCCCCATCTCGTTCGTAGTCAACCAGATATTTATCTGTACAACCAGTGAGGTCTTGTAGTTTAGTTATGTAATAAGATGTGGGTATGCCAAGGAATGGTCTATATAAATCTAGTATCATGACCAATCTATGTTTACCTGTTCTGTTGTGTGCTGAATGTACGATTTGATTATTAAATGCGAAAGGTGCTTCGCTAAATTGTATCTCCTCGTCATTTACCTCTAGGAATATATCACCTTCAGGAATATGGAGAGGAAAGTGTAATCTTAAATACTTACCATCTTTATTTTCATGACCAGTATGACGCAGTACAACTGAGTTTGGGGCAATCATTGAGTAAGTAATTACATTTATCCATTGTTCATATTTTTCTAAAATAGATCTTAACACTGGTAATCTATCACGATTCTTTTTCATTCGCTTTTCCATTACACCTTTACCAGCTTCTCCTGGATTCCAAATTAAATTAAAAGCATGCCAACTATCGAGGTTTCTCTTACCTAACTGTTTATTTCCTACATTGGCTTCTTTCGCCACCTTATACCCAGCAGTTTCAAATACAGGTAAAGTATCCTCTTCATACATTTTATTTAATCGTTGTTGTATATTGTCTCCTTCATAGGGAAGTAATACTTCTTCTAGTAAGGCAGGGCAGAGGGGGAGTATGTGGTCAAAGACTTCATCTAACATAGGGTATTCGCCATGTCGGAATATTCCCTGTATTTTTGAGTTGTGTAATTTTTCTCTAGACCACTCTGCGTATTCTGGCAGTTTCATATAATATTATCCTTGTGCTATTTCTAAACTTTCTCTCCAAACACGATCCCTAGTAGCACCTGAAAATCTTTCAACTGGTAGCATCATAGCAGTATTCCAGTTGGCTGAGTTTACTTGTAAGAATTGTGATTTTACTTGTGTCTTTAAATATTTTTTTACAGCAGGTCTGCCGAGTGCTAACCTTGACGATCCTCGTATAGTGTTCCATTGAAACTTCAATCGTGTAGTATCGTCCATCTTTTTGTTTGATGCGTATGTCATCAATCTATCTAACAATCTAATGCGTAATAGGTATGGTAGATAATGCATGTTTAAACCTAAGAAATACTCTGATTGTATTTCAAAAGGAAACACCAAAGGGAATCTATCAAAGTATGGTAATGTATCAGCACCTTTGGCTTCATATTGAAACATATACATCCTGCCAGGAAGTAATCGTGTAGAACGACCTGCTTGTTTCATTATTGCCTTTGGCTGAGGTCGCAGTTGACGCAACCTTACAACTTCTTTATTAAACCATCCTCTGCTTTTCTTAGCAATGTCTGGGTCAGTTGCTGCCTTATCGAAAAAAGTTTGTGTTGGTGTTTTAGCCACTTATCTTTCCTAGTCGTTGAAGCATAAGTTTGTTTGCTTCATGTAGTTTTTCTATTGCTTCTTTTGACTGACCACGATATGGTACAGCCATAAACTCTTTAATCATTTGAGCATTGATAGACTTACCATCTATCCATACATCGCCAAGTATTCTACCGAACTTACCAGTCTCGTAATCCTTGTATGTTTTGATTGAAAGATTCTTACCTTTTTTTAATGCTTCAGTCAAATATTTCTTAGCTAAAAGACCTCGGATCTTTTCTTCTTTATTTCTTGTTCTTGATTCGGGTGTATCGATACCAAACATTCTCACTCTAGACTTATACATTATATCAAATCCTATATCAATAATAACATCAATGGTATCACCATCGACTATCTTTGTGACTTTATGTATTCTGTATGAAAAATCAGTTGGATCTCCCAGTTTTGGTTGGGGCATAATATCTCCTTTTTATTCTACTATTTAGTCTTTTTATCTAGACCAGTCTTCCATGTAAGACCTAATTCATCTTCAGTCAATATAATGAACTTTTGACCACGATCTAATGCGTATTGTTCTGCTGCTTTCCACTTGGCTGCATTTACAGTATATGCTTTTGACTCAGCCAAATACTTTTTTGTCCTTCTTCCAGTAAATTTAGGAGGTGAGCATTGTACTTTTGGTTTTATTTCAACTAAATAGGTGTGTATCTGGTCATGTTTATTTTTGACTTTTATTGTAAAGTCTATAAAGTATCGATGCAATCGGTTATCTACTGGCGATCTATAAGGCACAACTGTTTCTTCAGATCTCCATTTTAACACATGATTAGATCTATCGCACCAAGAAGCGAAACGAGTTTCCCAACTAGAACGCATAATAATGTTCGTTGGGTTTCCTTCGTACTTCTCGGGATTTAATGGGGTGTATTTTCTTTTGTGAAACATAACTAAATATATCCTATACAACTACTATTTAGGGGTCAAATATACATGTCATCAGCAAGGGGTGCATCATTAAAAAACGCTGGGTCGGTCACGCACTCACATCACAGTTCCACATCATCAACAACTACTACTCGTACAAGTCAAGCAGTAGTATCTGATGAGGATCTAAATGATGCAGTAGAAGAAACGAATAAGAGTCCTTCTTATGCAGTCACGCACTTATCATATCCAGAAGATATACTAAATGTCCCAGATTATGGTGGCAATTATGTTATGTTCTTTATTAATGAAAGGCAAGAATCTAAGATAGCACAAGACACATCAAGAGTACTTGAGGATGTAGATCCAGGTGTTGGTCGTGCTATTAATGGTGCTGGCTTCAGTAATTTTGCTGCCATAGGAAGTAGTTTCCTAACAGGAGCAGGTGCTGGTGCTTTACTTGGTGGATTATTTTCAGGTGCTGCTGGTGGGATTTCAAAAGGTGCTGCTTCACTTGGAGCAGCAGGTGCTGTATCAACAGGAGCATTAGGAAACTTTGACAGTTTAAATCCTTCAGCACTCGGTAAGAAGTTTTCCAAACCACTAAAAAGAATGAAGCATGCTATCGCTTTACACATGCCTAACAACTTTGCTATTCGTTCTGGTGCTCAGTATGAAGAAGCAGAAACATTTATGACTCAAGCATTTATGCAAGGTGCTGATGTACTTGCTGCAGGTGCAACTGACTTGGTAAAAAACTTGTCAAGTAAAAAACCTGCATCAGAATCTATAGCAGGTCTAGTAAATGATTTAACAGCAGGATCTGCTGGTGTTGCTCAAGCAGCAGCATTACAAAATATTCCAGGAAGTGAAGCAATACAAGCCATGGCAGGTGTTGCTCCTAACCCGAAAAAAGAACAAATATTCAAGAACATGGACTTTCGTACCTTTCAGTATGACTACCAGTTCTTCCCTCGCTCTGGCGAAGAGTCAAACAATATACGAAATATTGTAAACACATTTAAATATCACATGCATCCTGAGTTTAAAGATGATGATGGTTTCTTATACCTATATCCAGGAGAGTTTGAGATATTCTACTATATTGGTGACTCTATAAACCCATATATACACAAACATACATCAGCTGTATTAAAAGAAGTGAATGTAAACTATACACCACAGGGTCAGTTTACTTCGTTCGATAATGGAGCTCCTACACAAATTAACATGACATTATCCTTTCAAGAACTATCTATCCTTACTAAAGGGCATCTTGGGGCGATGGGTGAAACTCCTCCAAAAGAGCAAACCCCAGCAGATGGTGTTGAACCAGATATGAGTCAATAATGGCTGATACATATTTCAAAAAATTCAACGAGATATACTACATTACACGAGAAGGTAATGAAGAGAAGCTCAAAGTACTTACTGATATCACAACCAATGTAAGACTTAGGAAACAAATACTACAAAACATAACTGCTTATGAGTTTTATGACATAAAGCAGTATGAAACAATCGAAAACTTAGCTGAGAGACTTTATGGGGATCCTAATTTACACTGGATCCTTATGCTCATCAATAATCGCTATGACTATGTAAATGACTTCCCACTGGAGCATGATGCTCTAACTGCTATGATAACTGCTAACTATGCATCGCCTGATACTGTCAAATGGTATAAGAAAGATGGGTTGGTAGTTGATTCTTCAGTAGCAGGGTCGATTGGTCAAACACATCGTGAATATGAGATGGAAAGAAACGAAGCCAAGAGGAGAATAAAGATCGTCACTCCCACACTAGCTATGCAGATAGTGCGTGAGTTTAAAAAAATGGAAATATAGATTATGGCACAGGCAGGAGTCGCATTCGCTGGTGATGTAACAATTAATGCAATTGAGTTAGTCGCTGGTGGTTCAAAAATAGATATAAGAGAGCAGGTTCTAAGTATTGAGCTGTTCGAAGATATCTTTTCCCCATTCATCACAGGTAAAGTAGCAATTACTGATTCGCAAGATCTAATCAATCGTATGCCACTTATCGGTCAAGAACTGATACAGATAGATATACAAACACCTGAGATGGATAAAAGTAAATTCAAAGGTACATTCTACATATTCAAACTGACTGAGAGAATAAGTCTTGGTGATACTGAGACTGGGTATGTGCTTCACTTCATTAACAGTGATGCCGTGAAAGATAGAAACAACAGTATCGATGCTGCCAAAAAAGGTTTCTGTAGCAATATCATACAGGACTTGGTAGCTGAAGATGCACAAGGATTAAAGAGTACGAAGCAACTGAACATGACACCGACTGTAAATGGTACTCGCTTTATATGTAATGGTTGGTCACCGACAAGAGCCATCGATTTCGTCACGGAACGAGCAATAAATAAAGAAGGACACGCTGACTATATCTTCTTTGAAAATAGAGATGGCTATAACTTCCTTGGCTTATCAGAACTGTACAATGGACCAGTGATACAAGAATTTATTGAAGATAACCAGTCACCTGATGGGTCAGATGCGGATGAGTCTTACAAAAGAATCAGTAAGATGTTTATGCATGAAGGATTTAATTTCTTTGAACGACTTCGACAGGGTGTGTTTATCAACAAACTGAGAAACTATGATATGACAACCAAAACCTATACCAAATCCAATTACAGCAGTTTGGCTCAGTTTAAAGAACGCAGTCATCTAAACAAATATCCACTGAGTACTCCTGATGTTATCGCCAACGAAAATGCATCCAGCTTTCAACTACTCACTCATGAGAATATGCATAAAGGTTTCGGTGATACATCGGTAGAGCGTTCACTCCTACAAAGAACATCAGCCATCGCCAATACTCGTGCTTTCGTACTGAATATCGAGGTTCCAGGCAGAATGGACTATACTGCTGGTCGAGTGGTGAATTTATCTACATTTAGAAAAGAAGCCACGGATAAGGATACTGATATGCTCGATCCTATGTTCTCAGGGAATTATCTCATTGGCAGTATCGGTCATGAAATCACTTCCAAAGCTCATACCTGCTCGATGGAGATCTTTAAAGACAGTATGCTAGTTGACCTAGCAAAACTGCGGGAGAGTGCTTAAAATGGCTAAAATGAGTCTTTATACAGGTGTTGTAGAGAATAGAAACGATCCTCTCAAGCTGGGTCGAGTCAAAGTAAGAGTCCACGGAGTACATAATACCGATATTGCTATACTGCCTACTGAAGATTTGCCGTGGGCGATCGTTATCCAGCCTACTTCCAGTGCTGGTATCTCTGGGGTTGGCTATAATCCTGGACTGGTTATCGGAAGTATTGTAGCAGTTTGTTTCACGGATCCAGATGAGCAAATGCCGATTGTACTCGGGAGTGTTCCTGGAGTACCGCAAGATCCAGTCGAAAAAGAGGGTCTCTCATATAAAAAGAACAGTAAAGCACTCGACTTCCTCAACAATATCACGGAGGGCGAAGATGGGGAACTCGTAGAGAGCTCGGCACCCGAAGGTTCTAGCAATAGCGAAACCACACTCGAAGAAGCTCGTCCAGTCACGGCACATAAGGTCTCAACAGAGGGACTCGAAGAGGTTAAGAAGAATTATCCATTCAGTTCAGCTCCATATAAAGACTCAGATGGCAAGTTTACTATCGGTCATGGACAACAGACATGGAAAGGCAGTCCAGTCACATTAACTTATCCAGGAGCAGTATCTGCAACTGAAGCTGCATCTGAGCTCGAAAGACATATCAACGCACCCAGCGAACTCAAAGGATTACTCGCAAAGAATATTCGTAAACCTGTCACATCGTCTATGTATGACGCATTGGCTTCATTCGCACATAATCTCACTCCTGAACAGCTTCGTACTGCATCTCCCATAGCACAATTAAACAGTGGTAAATTCGAATCTGCAGCCAATTTATTGGCAAATTATAGTAAAAAATCGGGAGATTTAACTGGTATTTTGAACACTCGACGAGCATCGGAAGCGACCAGTTTTCTTTCAAAAGGCATACCAACTAATCTCGGTATCAATAAGCTGAGTGACACCGCACTAAGTGTAGGTGATGCGAATATCGACGGCAGTGTGTTTACAGGCAAAGCTGGAAACCTTTTGCAGTATAAGGGTTTCGGACTGGCTACGCAAAAATACAGTTATCCCAAATATACTAATGAGAGTGACTTGAGTCGGCTGGTAAGAGCTGAAGAACTGGATAAGACCTCCGTGTATGTGAAGGAAGCGTCGCGATTTGTGGGGGTTCAAAAAGCAGTGTCTGCGTTGTTGTCTTCATCTGATGAAACAAATTCAAGCAGAGAGACTTGGGACACGACTGATGTGCCATATAATGCTGAGTATCCTTACAACAAGGTGCTACAATCAGAGACAGGTCACAGCATAGAACTCGACGATACTCCAGAAGCTGAGCGACTTTCGTTGTTCTCTGCTCCAGGATCCTTTCTTGAATACGACCATAATGGGACACTCGTCGACCATGTAGTGGGCGATCGCTATATGCAGTCATCTAGGAATCTATACAGTATAGTGTCTGGAAACGAGACGCAGTATATAGGAGGGGATGCTAACCTGTATGTCAAGGCTGGTTCCACTGTCAATATCGAAGGCGAATGTAATGTGATAGTCAACAATAATGTAAACTTGACTATTGCGGGAAATTATAGTACCATAGTAAAAGGCAATTACAATTTAGATGTGGTGGGAGACAAGTTTGAGCGAGTGGCTGGCAACAGCGATATCGAAATCAATGGCAACGAGACCTTTAATGTAAATGGCTCAGGCATACACATTCGCAGAGGGTCGTATAGCGAGCACTTTGGAGGAAACTTCAGTCGCTGTGTCGATGGAACCACTGGCTACTACCTAACTGGGACTGCGGATTACTACTTTGGAGCTGGTCTGGTGGAGCAAATCACTGGACAGAGGTCTTCGTACAGTAGTGGGAACACACATATTGATGGTGCACAAGTTCGATTTAACGATCCGAAGAATATTGCATCAGAACAACTACCCAAAACCCTACCTGAGACACCTCCTTTACCAGAGACACCAATAGAACTACTCACTCCAGAGATCCCTGCATTGCCAGAGCTCGAGGTAAACAGTCGCAGTGCAAGATATACCAATAACTTCGAGTCTCTGGACGAAGGCGATGGTACAGCCTATCGAACTATATTAATCAATAGAGGTATATACCGAGAAGAAAATCTAGACTTAGGCGAGGTGTCAGCTACTGCAACGCCAACTGTCAACCCTACTGCCAGCAAGTACATATACACCGACAAGATTATCGACAACATGCAGGAGTTCCCCACTGAGCTCCAACTGTCGTCTCGCTTCCAGCTATCAGCTTTCACCAAGGGTGGAGTGCGAGTGCTAAGGCGAGGTCGTATCAGCAAGCAACAGATAGTGAAGAATCTGAAGGCATTGGCAGAAGCAGTGTGTGAGCCCACCTATACACTGTATCCCAACATGCAGATACTGGCTGGGTATAGGAACAGAGATGACATCGAGGACAGTAGCAACAAGAACTTGCATTATCTAGGACAAGCAGTTGATATAAGATTTGATGGCTATACTCGAGAAGAAACCTACAACGCAGCACAAGAGTTAGTGTCGAATCTGCCACATGGCTTCGATACACTGGTACTTAACTACAATGGCAAGAAGTCATGTTGGATACATTTATCATTTAGACTTACAGGAAACAGAGAAGCCATCGCAACATATAGAGACCACATCAAGATGGGCGACAATCTACAGTACATACCAGAGAATGGCAGTGTGTCTGAGTCGAGTGGCTCGTCTCGCTTGGGTGCATCAACCGAAGACATAATCAGATGACCCCTATTATATTGACAGCACGAGACATCGATCGAAAAGAGTCGGCTTTATTCGGCTGCATATTTTTTAGAGCTGGAAGTCGCAACACTGGGAGTCGCACATGCCAATAAGTCAACCACACAACAAAAGAATATCCACATCAGTCAACTGGAAACACATACTGATATGTGGACTGCCAGGATCTGGCAAGACAACGCTGGCATCAGAGCTGGCATATTACTTTAAGGTTCCACACTATAATGCTGACACACTTCGAGAGTATTATATGGACTGGGACTTTAGTTATGAAGGACGCATTACTCAGGCAAGTAGAATGGCTCGTATGCCTTTTGGTATATTGGATTTTGTTTGTCCTACAAATGCTCTGCGAGGAGTAGTCAATGCGGACTATGTTATATGGATGAACACAAAGGAGTCTTCGAAGTACGAGGACACAAATAAACTGTGGCAGGATCCAGCCACTTACGATATTGAGGTATTACAATGGATAGAGCAAAACCAACTACGCAACTCCTTGGCAGGTTTCAACCCTGGCATGATGGGCATACAGAGTTATTTAAACGAGCACTTTCCAAAACTGGTCAAGTCGTAATATTATTACGAGAGTCTGATGGGACTGAGAGTAATCCTTTAGGAATTAAGGATAGGATCGCTCGGCTACGAGGAGCACTTAGTTTGGCTGGGTATAAGTATGGTCGAGAATACGAGGTCATACCTGTGCCGAATATAGTACATATTACTTATGGTCGAGATGTAGGTTATAAGATCGAGGAAGAAGTATTAGACGCAGAGACGCAGGCAATTAGTGCCACTAAGATACGAGAACAATGGAGTAAAATATGAGCGAGTTTAGATTGAGCACCTTTAATAAGGTTAAGAGTCACTGGGCAAATCAACTAGGCAAGCCAGGAGATGTAAGTACAGAGGATATGGAAAAGTTGATTGCTTTTTGGGAATCTGCTGATTATACGAAGGAGGGTAATCAATATCATAAGGAATGCCCAGAAAGTTATCGAGATGAATTTGTTGCTTGGCTACGAGAGGAATATTTATGAGAGGTCGCTTTGAAGTTATTACAGCTGAGAATCCGAAAGAGGTTAAGATCTTTGCGGACTACGATGATATTCCGAATAACATTATAGAGATTATATTATTTAAACCCAGCGAGGAAGATGACGAGGGCAATCACAATCACGAGTACCTTGCCACCTTCCCGAGAAAACTAGAGGAATTAAAACTACGATGCCAGCAGTCACAAGAATAGGCGACGCAGATGTCACGCACTGCTCGGGAATGGAACGAGCACAGGGTAGCAGTGATGTCATAGCCAATGGTCAGGGTATTAGTAGAGAGGGCGATTTAAATACTGACCATCTACTTCCTGGATCTCCATGCCCAAGCCATAGTGTAGGCATTCAGTCTGGTGACCCAACTGTATTTGCGAATAAGAAAAGAATAGGACGAGTGGGCGATCCGACATGCACGCAAGTAGCCGAAGGCAGTCCGAATGTGTTTAGTAGTGGTGGTGGTGAAACAGCTGGAGTAGATACGAATCTACCAATCGGTGGAGTTATCTTTAATTACATACTCACGAGTTCAGTTGGTAATACTTGTAACGAGGGCGATGTTGCTACGATTACATTAGCTACTCAGAATCTAGCAGTGGGTACGAATGTACCTTATATCGTCACAGGTATTACGAATGCTGATATAGTACAGGCTGAGAGTTCTCCTCTAACTGGAAACTTTGTAGTTGGCTCTCAGGATACGAAAGCATTTAAGTTTGCGAATGACCAAGTCACAGAGGGCACAGAAAACTTTACTATTAAAGTGACAACGCAAACTCCATTCTTAGGCAACGATACCCTTAGCATTGCTGTGGCTGATACTTCTAACAACCCAGTCTTTAGTTTGGTGGGTACTACTACTTTGACACCACAGGAAAATACTGTAGGCAACTTTAAGCTGACTGTCGGCTCTGGTATTATTGGCGATACTTATCCCTTTACTATATCAGCAGGGCAAGGCAACTTTGATGAAATAGATTTAGATTACATAGCTGACCATAATGGTGTACAGACAACAATTAATCAGATTCCCTTTACTTCTAACTTTACTCTAAGAGATTTAGGAGGAGGAATAGCAGGTGATGCTTTTGATTTTAAAATAGCTGATGACTTCTCAAGAATAGAAGGTAGTGAAGTTATGACTGTAGCAGTATCAGATGCAGGAAGTGTAGTGGCAACTCTTAACTTTACTTTAGCAGATTCGTCACTTAAATCGGAAAGTGCTTTAGTATATTCAAGGAATGTAATGCCAGCAGGAACTTATGGATTTGAAGATGTATCATTAAGTAATGGTGACCGAGCCAACGATCCTACTTATCCAAATGGTTATACTTCTAGCAATCTAGCCACTTACCCTTATGCCTATGCTGGTACTTATGGCGACTTGCCTATGGGTTCTACAGTCACAGGTTCCATAGGAAGCAACCAATCATTTAGATTAAATGGAATGAATCTAGTTTATGTAGAGGGTATGGGTTATGTATTTGGATTTATTTCCGAGGAGATTAATAACTTAGTTGGTGCTAGTAATACTGTGGACTTACACTATAACCACGAAAGGCAGATGATAGTAAACCAACTGAATACTGATAAACCAAACTTACAAGATAGTCAAGCAAGTCCTAATCATCAGTTTGATACTTTCAACTATAACACAGTGGCAACAGCTACCTTTCAAACTGCAAACTATCCAAATAATTCTACATCTTCTGCATCTGGGATATCACAAGTTGCTTTCCCACATGATTATAGTACAACTCCTGCTACTGACTATTCATATCAATCTGCGACTGGTCCTTACCATTTATATGGAGCATATACTACAACTCCAGCAGTAAGTGGTGACGAAAACTTTAGCACCTATGGAAACAGACAACATATAAATGGACAACCTCGTGCCAGCAACTGTGGTTCTATCTGGCATATCTGGTTCTTCCGAGCAAAACTATCAAACGGAAATCCTGACTTACGACCAGCCCAAACAAAAGACTTTACTTACTTTGGTTGGAATCCAAATGTAAATTCCTTTCGCTTTAGAACAACAGCATTCTTCAACCACGATGTAAACTGGGGATCTCTCTGGGCACAAAATGATATTGGACCTGATGGTCAAGGAGATGGTGGTATAGATTTACAAACAGACTCACGAGTGACATTTGATACAGGAGTTGACCAAACTCTAGGTGGCTATGTGCATATTAAGATAGATTGTGGTACGAGTAGAAGTCAGTTAATTCCTGGAAACGCAGGAGGTGGCTTTATAAAAGATGGGGATTACTATGAGCAATATAATATAACAAGGACTGTCACAAAGTATGAAGGTCGGTACTTTAGTTTTAATCCTTTTAATTTTGGTTGGATATATTATGGAGAATATCAAGAAGAAGAAGTTATCGGACAAGAATATAGACAAAACGATGGTGGTGAACCTTATTTCACTAGCATGCCATTCGTAGCAGAGATAGAATTAATCTTTAAAATGTATGCTCCAGCCACCAATACCTTTGCGAGTAATAGCCAAGGAACTAATTTATGGGCAACTACACTTCCTGGAGGTGTTTCTGATTAAATCGGAACTAAATAGTTGTTATGCCAAGTAATACAAGACAATTTACAGATCTCGATTTAAACTTTACACCACACCCAGTCACTGGAGATGTGGGGTTTAAGAATGATGCGAATGCTATAAAGCAGTCAGTAAAGAACTTGGTACTTACTCAAAACTTTGAGAGACCATTTCATTCTGAGATAGGTAGCTCTCTTCGTTCATTATTGTTCGAACCAGCTACACCTATGACGAAAGAAATACTTCGTAAGACTATCACCGATACAATTACGAACTTTGAACCTAGAGCAGATTTAATTGATGTTGTAATTAACTATACTCTAGATGATACTGCTGTAAATGTAAAAGTTATATTTAAAATACGAAATACATTTACACCTATTGATGTGAGTTTCACATTAGAACGAACTAGATAATTTTTTTGGAGTTATATTATGGCAAAAATGTCAAAGAACTTTGTTCTTCATCAAGGAACAAAGAAATCCACTTCTCAAGGTAGAGGTGGTCGTGGTAGGAAAGTCAAAATAGGCACGAGCACCATGAACAAACACAAACGCAGATCCTTTAAGAAATATAGAGGACAAGGAAAATAAGGATTAAAGATGGCAGAACAAAACAGAAGAATCAAACTAGCAGAGCTGGACTTTGATGGAATCAAAACCAATTTAAAAAACTATTTAAGGGGACAGTCTCAGTTTACTGATTTTGATTTTGAAGGAGCAGGTATATCTGTTCTCCTAGATTTACTGGCATACAATACACACTATAATGCTGTGTATCAAAACATGACAGTAAATGAAATGTTTTTAGATTCTGCTGCTAAAAGAGAATCGGTAGTAAGTATTGCTAAGATGTTAGGTTATACTCCGAAGTCTGCGATATGTGCTACTGCTACAATTCAAGTAGATGTGTCTGGTGTATCAGGAAATCCTGACACATTAACTTTACCAAAAGGTTCCACATTCACATCAACTGTTGACGGAACTGCTTATACTTTTCAAACAACAGGTGCTGCTACAGTAAGTAGATCTGATTCTAACACATATACATTCACGAACTTAGTTATTACTGAAGGATCTATGGTCACGAACACATATACTGTCGCAAGTAATACAAGATATTTGGTAGCCAACGCAAACTCAGATATGGTTTCTCTTGGCGTATCAGTACAAGAAGATCCAAATAATGCAGCATACTTAGGATATACTTTAATAGATAATATTGTAAATGCTGGACCACAGTCTAGAATATTCTTTACGAAAGAAGTTGAAGATGGTTTATATGAAGTAGAGTTCGGCGATGGTGCTGTAGGATTCAGCCCACCGAGTGGTGCTACTGTAAAATTAGAATACTGTGTATCATCACTTTCTGCTCCGAATGGTGCTAAGTTATTTACATACACTGGTGGAAGTTTAGGTTCTGCTTCTGTCACAATTACTACTACATCTGCAGCAGGTGGTGGTGTTGACCAAGAAACTATTGACTCAATTAAATTTAATGCACCTAAAAGTTTCGCAGCACAAAACAGAGCAGTGACTGCTGATGATTATAAAGTTATATTGCCACAACTGTATGATAATGTAGAAGCCATATCGGTTTGGGGTGGAGAAGAAAACGATCCACCAGTTTTCGGTAAAGCATTTATTTCTATTAAGCCAAAGTCAGGAACAACACTTACCGAATCTACAAAATTAAATATAACAAATAATATAATTAAATCTAAAAACCTTGTGTCAGTAATTCCTGAAATAATAGATCCTGATACATTAGGAATACAAATAGATAGCACAGTTTACTATAATAAAAATGCTACAAGTAAAGCATCCGATACTATCGCTTCGCAAGTAAGTGGTATAATTCAAAACTTTAATACAGCGAACTTAAATAAATTTGACTCAGTGTTTAGATTTTCAGCATTAAGTAAAGAGATTGATAATAGCGATAGCTCTGTAGTTTCTAACTCTACTCAAGTAAATCTAAAAAAAGTTTTAACTCCTACATTAAATGTAGCAACAACTTATACACTACCAACAAACAACCCAATCTATAATGACGCAAAAAGTTTACGAGCATATATTGCTGTGTCTTCATCTGGGTTTACACTAAGTGGTTCAAATCTTACTTTCTTCTTAGAAGATGATGCCCTTGGAAATGTATTTACTTACTACTTAACAGGTGGTAATGAAAAAGTTTATAGTGCTCAATCTGTAGGAACAGTAAATTACACAACAGGATTAATAACATTAAACAATTTATCAATCAGTGGAACAACATTAGAAAGTGGTACTGTCAATATTTTAATTGAACCAGCTTCTTATGATGTAGTATCTGTACGAAACCAACTAGCAAGTATTGCTAATGAAGATATTGCTGTAACAGCGATAGCTGATAAGGTTGCGTCAGGAGAATCTACTTCTTCTGCTGATTATGTACACACTCAAGTAAGGTAAAAATAAATGCCAAGTGCAGTAAAAGCAAAAGTCTCAACTGTAGTAGGAAATCAGATACCTGATTTTATTACTGATGATTCTAATAATTTCAAACAGTTCTTAGAAGCATACTATGAGTGGATGCAAACTGTTTACCTGCCACAATCTCATCTAGAAAACATTCGTGATATTGATACGACAGTTGATATGTTCGTTGAGCATTTCAAAAATGATATTATGCAACCTATACCTGAGCAAGCACTTACTGATAAAAGATTACTTGCTAAAAGAATACAAGATATCTATAGATCTAAAGGTACAGAACAATCATATAAATTTTTATTTCGTATTTTATTTAACGAAGACGCAGAATTATTTTTTCCAAAGACAGCATTACTACGACCATCTTCGGGAACTTGGTCAGCCAGAACTGTTATAAGAATTACAGACGCCACAGGTGGGGATCCTTTAGGATTAATTGGTCAAACTATTTCACAAACTCAAGCTGTAGGCGATGGTACATTTAGAACTGTCACAGGTTTCGTAGAAAACGCAGTATCAACTCAGATAGGAAGTAAGACTGTCACTGACTTAACTATGGATGATGAGTCAATTACTTCAACTTTCGAAGCTGAAGATGAATTTAATATAAAGAGTATTACAGCTACATCACTAACAACTGGTGCTACTATAACAGCCACAGTCGTTTCAATTATTACTGGCTTTAATATTACTGATGGTGGATCTTATTATGATATTGGTGATTTAATTACAATCGTATCACCAACAGGTAGCGAAGCTAGAGGAGAAATAACTGAGATTGACTCAGGTTCTGTTACTGGTGTCACTATCGAGAATGTTGGGGCAGGTTATAAAATAAATGATGAAATTATTTTTGATAATTTAGGAACAGGTGGACCAGGATCTAACGCAGCATTATCTGCTCGTGCTTCAGTCACTAATATTGACCGAGACTCAGTATCGCTTGAGTCAGGAAACGCAGGTGGTGGAGGAACACTACTACAAGAAAATAATTTCGACATAGATTTACAAGAAGCTCCAGAAGAAGGAGCAATTAAACAAGTCACAGTTTTAACAGGTGGTGCATTTTATGACAGACTACCAACCCTTACACTACCAACAGGTGGGAACAGAACTGGTGGTAAAGTTGTAGCAACTTCTACTTCTATTGGTAAGTTAAGAAAAATAGAATTATCTAGATTTGGTATTGACTATAAAGTTCCACCTATTGCTTCTGTACCAGCAATATCTATTTTACAAAATGTCACTGGCTCATTTAACGCAGGTGATACAGTCACACTTACAGCTCAATCATTTTCAGTAGAAGATGGCAGTGGTGGAGTGTTATTAGAAAGTGGCGATAATATGTTGGTAGAAAACCAGCAAGTATGTACAGGTACAGTAAGAGATTTTGATACAGTTAAACAAGTTTTAAAAGTAGATAACCCAAATGTATTTTTACCATTCGCACTTGAGGATGGTTCTGGTAGAATGACCACAGAAACTAGAGATACTTTTGTTCAAGAACAATCAGGTTTCTTCGCAGATAGTAATACTGTGACATCATCATCAGGTGGTAGTGGTAAAATTATTGACATTAACTACCCATCTATTACAACTTCGGTTGGTGCGACAGGTACAGGGTTAGGAGGATACTTAACTGCTGATGGTTTTATTTCTGAGTCATCTAAAAAAATACAAGACTCTAGATTCTATCAAGACTTCTCATATGTAGTTCAAGTTGGTCAATCAATCGACCAATATAAAGATGCTGTTAAAAAATTACTACACCCAATCGGACTAGCATTATTTGGAGAAGTACAGATACAAACAATCCTAGCATCATTGATGGGCGATATAAATGATACAGAAAAGAAAAGATATCTGGTCGATTTATTATTACAAGTTATAATTGATGGTAAACTAAAAGCAGTCGGTAATTATAGACCTAATAGTGCAGCAGAACATAGACCAGATTTACCAAAACAAATTTTTAGTATTAACTTAGAAGCATTAGTTGATACTGTTCTTAATTTAAGAATACAAACTTCTGACTTTGTTAGTGAAATAGAGTTCCCTAACTTAACACCAGCAGAAGTAAATCTATTAGAACTATCTCCACTTAACATATCAGTAGAGGATAGAGTAGAAATAGCTAATAGAACTGCTTACGATTTACAAAAACCTGCTAGAAATCCTGTTGTAAGTTTACCACTAAGGAGTTCACAACCATTTGATGGTTCGGTAAGACGAGCAGGGTTTAACTTAATAGACCTCGATAGGTATAAGTTCACATTTAAACCCTCTGTAGCAGGAACTAAATACTCTAATAGTGAAGGCACACCAGCTTTCACAACTAATGGACTTGAAGATGACCCACGATTGACATACCCTAATCCTAATTCTGGATATTATTCACAATATGGTAATACACAAATTAAAGATTTTTCGGATGTTACTGTCGCAAGTATTATAAATAGTCCATATACGCAAGTTTCTTATGCGATTGAATCTGAAATTGGCATATTCAAACAGCCAGCATCAGGTTTGAGATTCTCTACACAGGATCCCGCATTCACTTTTGATGATATCGCATTTACATTCGATGCGGATAGTGTAGAATTTGATACAACTGCTTATAATTTCGATTCGTCGAACTTAAAGTGGGATTTATTAACATAAATTAAATTTAATCCAGGAGAATACAGCCATGGCTGCAATTATAACAAGTAAATTTCGCATTCATAATGCGCAATCGTTTCAGGAAGGTTTTTCCGAATCTGCTGCAACGAACATCTACTTGGGGATAGGTCGTCCACAGGCATGGACTGATGACAACTCCCCTGATACTCCGAAAGATACAGTCTCTGGCGAGTACTATCGTTGGGATGACATGATTGCTTTGAAAAGAGTTCAATCATCTGATGTCACTCTAGCGATTCCTAGAAGAAACTGGACCTCGGGAAAATATTATGACATTTATAAAGATAATTATAATGGTGCAACAGCTGGAGTAAACATTGACAGTGGAGCAGGTACGACACCTGCCACTCTTTTCAGTGCTAACTTCTTTGTTGTTACAGATGAATATAATGTTTATAAATGTTTAGACAATAACAATGGTGGGCAAAGCACTACCAAACCAACAGGAACTGGTACAACTGTTATCAGTACAGCTGACTCATACAAGTGGAAATATATGTACACTGTATCACCAGCTGATGTGTTAAAGTTTGTATCTACAGACTTTATTCCTGTTAAGAAAATTATAACCAACCCAGGATCTACCGATCCTTACTACAATCAATATCTAGTTGAGCAAGCTGCAGTTGATGGTAAGATTGAACATATCACTGTGACTAATAATGGTACATCTTATTCAGGTGCGCCAACTATCTCAATTACTGGTGATGGCACAGGTGCTGCTGCTGATGCAGTTTATGATAGTGGTACTAACACTGTCACTGGCGTGACTGTGACTAATGGTGGTTCAGGTTATACTTTTGCTGCGATATCTTTTTCAGGTGGTGGTGGTTCTGCTGCTGCTGCGACTGCAATCATTTCACCAAAAGGTGGACATGGTGCGAATGCTGAAGAAGAACTTGGTGCTTTTTATGCCATGATGAATGTTCGTTTAGAATACGCAGATGGTACAGGGGACTTCCCAGTAGATAACGATTACAGAAGAATTACATTAGTAAGAGATCCATTCAACTTTGGTGGAACTGTTGTTGCTTCAGCAACTACATTGAGCTCTACTAAATCTATGTCTTTCACATCACTAACAGGTGGTTCGTTGGTTGTAGATAGAACTTTCTCAGGTGGTACTTCTAGTGCTGTTGGTAGAATTATTTCTATCGATACAGGTACATCTACTATTAGATATATTCAAACTGCTAGTGACAACCCAACTGGTGTAAACTTCCAGTCGGCAGAAACTGTCACTATGAATGATGCTGCTGGTTCGCCATCAGGTGTCACTTTCACTAGTGCTACTTTGAATAATCCAGAAGTTCAACCAGACTCTGGTGATATTATGTATGTAGAAAACAGAAGACCAATTAACAGAGCAAGCGACCAAATCGAAGATATAAAAATTATCGTCGAAATGTAATACTAAGTAGTGTATGTACACTACGAACTTGCAATAACAAGAGAAAAGATAGATGACAATAAATTTTAATGTAAGTCCTTATTACGATGACTATGATGCAAGTAAAGATTTCCTGCGTGTATTGTTTCGTCCTGGATATTCAGTACAGGCAAGGGAATTAACTACTCTTCAAACGATCCTTCAAAATCAGGTCACTAGATTCGGAAACCATATATTCGAAAATGGATCTATGGTTATTCCAGGATCTGTAAATGTGAACAATGAAGTAAACTTCATGAAGTTGAACGACTTACAAGATGGAAATTCAGTCACAACCTATCTAACTCAATTTAAAGATAAAGTAATTACTGGTTCAATCTCTGGTGCGAAAGCATTAGTAGAAGATACATCTGAATGTGATTGTATGGTTGCTGGTGACAGCACTATACCATCGCTACACTTTACGATGATGGACTCAGGTACATCAGGGTCAACTAAAAAGTTTGTTGCTGGTGAAGAAATTACTGCACTTGCTGCTGATAATAGTACAACTACAAACTTCCGACTTACTGCTAATCAGGTTGGCGATTTAAAAGTCACCATTAAATCTTTTGGAGATACTGGTAATGTTGGTACAACTTATACAAACAATGCTACTAGCGATGTATTGGGTAAATCATATAGAGTAGAAGTACGAGCAGGGATTTATTATATAGATGGTTTCTTTGTACAAAACTCAGAAATACATTTATATATCTCAAGGTTTAATACTACACCATCTAACAGAGTAGGATTCCAAGTCACTGAAGATGTAGTGACACCAGAGGAAGATACTACTCTTAATGATAATGCTCAAGGTACAAATAACTTTGCTGCACCTGGAGCACATAGATATAAAATATCTCTTGCCTTAAAAAGACTATCACTTAGTGGTACTGACTCAATTAAATTTGTTGAGTTAATTAGAATTAAAGAAGGTATTGTTCAACAGAAAGTTGAAAAGGCAAGTTATGCTGAGTTAGAAAAAACTTTAGCAAGAAGAACTTTTGATGAGTCAGGTTCTTACGAAACAAACAAATTTAAAATATCACTTAAAGAACATTTAGATGATGGTACAGGTGCAGGAGTTTATCAAGCAAATCCTGGAAGTACATCATCTTCTTTCGACGCAAACGCCACTTATGGCGACGCAGATAAATACGCAATCGTTGTAGATCCAGGAAAAGCATATGTTGAAGGATTCGAAGTAGAATCTACACAAACAACTTATTATCCTGCAGTAAAATCTAGACCAACGACTGATTCTTCTGGAACTACAAGCGAAAATAATTCAGTAATTAGAGATGCTGCTCAACCAGTAGGAACATCTATAGGAAACTTTGTAATAGCTAGAAATATTACAAGAGCTCCAGCTATCGATACTTTTGAAAAAGTATTTTTATTCGACGCATCTGGTGCACCTTGGACAAGTTCAGGTGTGTCATCTTATACTGCCCCAACAACTCCTATATCAAGTTATAGTGGTGCAGTTGGTACAGCTTTTATTAGAAGTTTCCAACTACATAATGGTTCATATTCTGCTCCTACATTTAAAGCAAGTTTATTTAATGTAGTAATGAATGATGGTAAATCATTTGCTAGAGATGTCACTTGGTTCGCCAGTTCTAGTAATGGTCAAGTCACAGGTAATGCTGACTTCTATGCAGAGGTAGATCCTACTGCTGACTCAGAACAAATTAATTTATCAGGTACTATGTCATTGCCAAACCAAACAGGTGGTTCTAATGTGACACTTACAGGTGTTGGTACTTCTTTTCAAAATCAATTAAAAGTTGGCGACGCATTAGTACACGATGGACAAACTGTAGGATTTGTCACAGCTATTGCTAATGGTATATCTGCTACAGTACAAAGACCAGCTAACTCTGACAATACATCACTAACAGGTGTAGCAATGACAGTTGGTCGTTCTCAACTAAAAGAAACACAATACAGTTCTCTATTATATTCTACTGGTTATAACTTTACGAAATCTATTAAAGGTTTTGATACAGGTTCAGGAACTGATACTCTAGAACAATCTACTCATACTGTAAGAAGAGTTAATACTAATACAACTACAGGTGGTGGGGACTTCGTTATGACATTAAGTAATGTCAACGAAACTTTCCTATCAGATACCGAACTATCAAACTATACATTAATTAGAAACGATACAGGAGCAGTGCTTAATATAACTGCTGCTGATATTTCTTTTGATGATGACGCAAATAGAAAAGAAGTGACAATCGCTTCTGGTGTAAACGCAACTTCGTGTACCTTGTACACTTCAGTTCTTCAAGTAAATGCTGCAGCAACTGAGAAAACAAAAGTAAGAACTACAGCCAATGAAACATTTACTGGAAAAACTAATGTTGCTAAACCAGAGATAGAACTTAATAATGCTGATGGTATTGATATTACATCAGTTAAAATGGTTCCTGGAAACTTTACTACTTATACAGAAAATTTAGCAATTGATATTACAGAAAACTACGAATTAGATTCAGGACAAAGATTAACGCACTACCAAAAAGCAAGATTAAAATTAAAAGCTGGTGCACCTTTACCAACTGGTGCTATAAAAGTCACATACAGACATTTCTCATATTCTGGTTCAGGAAACTTCTTCTCAGTTGATTCTTATTCAGGTATTAACTATGAAGATATTCCTTCATTCGAATATCAAGATGCTACTGGTCAAAAAGTCACAATCGACTTACATGATGTTGTAGATTATAGACCAGTAATTTCAGGTGCTAATACTTTTACACCAGAACTACCGAAGATTGGTACAGACTTAACAACTCCTGTAGCATTTTATGTTGGTAGAAAAGATAAACTATCTATATCCTCTACAGGAAAAATTCAAATAGTAAGTGGGCAACCATCTGAATATCCGCAAGAGCCAGAAGATCCAAAACAAGGATTGGTGCTTGCTAGTATGGATATACCACCTTATACTAAAAATGTTTCTGATATAAAAATATTCCAAAGAGATAATAGAAGATATACCATGAGAGATATTGGTGGTCTTGAAAAAAGAATTAAGAATTTAGAATATTATACTTCTTTATCGCTACTAGAAAAAGACACTAAATCAACAGCAATTAAAGATGCTACTACTGGCTTAGATAGATTTAAAAATGGTTTTGTAGTTGATGACTTTACAGGTCATGGTGTAGGTAATGTTAAATCGCCTGACTATAATGTTTCTGTTGATGCGAAAAACAGAACACTACGACCAGCACACTTTACAGATGTATTAACAGTTATAGAAAATATTTCAAACACTACTCAAAGAACAACAAGAGGTTATACTAAAACTGGAGATTTAATCACACTACCTTATACTGAGTCAAGTTTAGTTAGCAATCCTAATGCTACTAGATCTCTTGATGTAAACCCTTATAAGATTGGTGCTTATAAAGTAGAAGTACAATTATTCCCAGAGTCAAGTATCTGGAAAGATACAGATAGACGACCAGACTTAACAGTTCAAGATGATAATAACACAGATGCGATTAGATTCTTAGCTGAGCAAACAGGAGTAGTAGGAACTGAATGGAATGAATGGGCAAACAACTGGACTGGTTCTTCTTCATCTACTACAACATCTTCTAGCAGAATTGGTAATACTATAAGTGTGTTTCAAAATACTGTCACCACTGAAACAGGAAACAGAACAAGAGGTGGTACAAGAACATCTATAACCACATCAACCAACTCACAAAACTATGGTGATAAAGTTGTTGATATGACATACATCCCTTACATTAAGGATGAAGTTGTAAATATTGACGCAAGAAATGCTAAACCTAATTCACAATATTTTGTATTTATTGATGGTGAGCGAGTTGATACCAGTTATGTAAAACCTGCTGACATATTTAAAGTCACACAAGTTGCTGGTTCAACTACACCTATTTTAGATCCAGGACTTTTAGATGCTGGCTTACTAGCTGACGATCCATTTCGTGCTTACAATGGTAAAATTGTAAACGCATTTAACTTCGGTGATGTAATTAAAAATGCTGACCACACTGCTACTAGGATTGATACAATAAATCATATTACTTCAGCAGATGGTGCAACAAGTTTCACTATGACAGTTCAAGATGCTACTGGTTTAAATCCAGGACATCATGTTTTCTTATATAATTTAAATGCCACTAGAGGAACTGACGCAACTAACAACAGAGGTATAGAACAAAATATTACTTCTACTATCCCAACTATTGGTACCAATCACTCAAAACAATTAAACAGAAAATATTTTAAGATTACTGCAGTTTCAGGAACTACTATTACTCTATCAGCACTTGATGGTTCTAATATCGCAGCATTCGATTCTTATGCGAGAGCTTCAGCTTATACTGGAACTGATGGTGGTAAATTACAAAGACTTACTGCTTCAGGAATTATATCTTATGCTGGTGTAAAAGATTCAGCTACAGTAAGAGATGTTCATATAACAAATATTAAAAATGGTTTTGCTATCGGTGAAAATGTCACTGGTACTGCCGATATTGGATTAGGTGCGAAAAATACACTTACTCTAACAGAAATAAATGGTTCTTCAATATCAACTGCTGCTCCAACAATGAAAGCTACAGGAGGAACTATTACTTCTGATAAAGAAGGATCTTTAAATGCTGTGCTTTATATTCCTGCTGGTAGATATAGAACTGGAGAAAGAAGCATAAAACTTTCTGATAATATTTCTAATACTGATGCTGACTTCGATTCGTTTGGTTCAGCATTATTTACTGCTAATGGTATGCAGTTAGCAAAAGAAAGAACTGTTGTCTCTTCAAGAAATTTAAGTTTCGTTGAAGATAGATTATTCCAATCACAACCTATTCGAAGATCTTCTGTTTCTAACAGATTAGTTCAACAATTTAATGTTGGTGGTCACGATCCACTCGCTCAAACTTTCGTTGTTCAATCTGATGGTGGTGCATTTGTTACATCTGTTGACTTATACTTTAAGCAAGCAGGTGAAAGACCAGTCTATGTAGAAATTAGAACTACTGATAACGAAGTACCTTCTACAAAGATTGTTCCTTTCTCACAAGTTATATTACAACCAGCTGATATTAATACCAGCACTAATGGATCTGTAGCAACAACTTTCACATTCCCATCACCAATTTATTTACAAGAGAATGAAACTTATGCTCTAGTTGTAAAAGTTGATGAGCCAGGATGTGAAGCATATATTTCTGAATTAGGTGGAACTGATTTACTTACTGAAAATATTGTAGGTATTCAACCACTAACTGGTTCACTATACTTATCGCAAAACTCTAGAGAGTTTGAAATTAATCCACTGTTAGATCTTAAGTTTGATTTAAAACAAGCATCGTTTACTGAAAACACAAATGGTACAGTACAACTAAAAGCAAACCCTGCTGAAACTGTAAGACTTAACAAAGATCCTTTCCAGTTTACTACTAATTCTGAATTGGTAAGAGTACATCAAAAAAATCATGGTTTCGCTGCAGGCGATATCGTAATAATTGATGGAGTTGCTGATGGATTATATGGAGCAAACTCTATAACTAATGGTGCAAGTCAAGATTTATTAAATGGTGCTCACACTATACAAACAAATGGACTACAAAAAGATTCTTATGTAATTGACTTAGAAACAGTTGATGCAAATAATAACGATATATTAGATGGAGCAACTACTGACTTTATAACAGGTAATTATGGTGGCTCAACAGTAGATGCTTCAAGGCAACTTACTGCTGATGCTTTATATTTCAAAACTGAAGATTTAGATTTTGATGACACAGAATTATCTTACACTATAAATTCTACAGACACTAGCGGAACTGCTAGTGGTAATAAAACTATTGTTCCTAATGCTACATATAATTTTGATAGTAGGAAAGTAATTAAGTCTTTTGAAAACCAAACAACTGTTTCAACGACACCACTAATTAAAACTCCGACACTAACATTTGATGCTACCATAAGTACAACAAATAAAAATGTTTCACCTGTAATTGATTTACAAAAACTTGGTGGATATGCGATTACGAATTTAGTTGACCAGTCATCAACTGCTATAAATGTCCCAGAGATTGACCAGAAAAAATTAATTAATACTGGAGATATTGGTTTAGCATTATCAACTTCCTCGGGAACTGGTACTGTGAGTACAACTTCTGCTAGTCCTACTGTGACTGGTTCAGGAACTGCCTTTACAACCCAAGTCTCAGTTGGCGACACATTAACAACATCTGCTGGTGCATTAGGTAGAGTAAGAACTGTAGGAAGTGACACAAGTATAACACTATGTGATAACACTGCTCAAGTTTCTACTGGGGCAACTTTCCAAATTACTTCTGACCCAGTAATTACATTTAAACATGGAGCAAAAGCTGTAGAGTCAAATGTAGATGCGATTGATAATCTACTTGATAATGTTACAGCAGGAAGTCAGTTATACTTAACTAACATACACCCAGAATTAAATGGTGCTATCGATGTAGAGTCTGTTATTGTAAGCTCAAGCACACTACCATTCGGTGGTAATCAAGAGCTCGATAAAACTACTATAAATAAAACAGCGAACTTTAATTTTAATGAAACTAACGATATCAAATTAGATGTCGCTCAAAACTTTACTGAGCAAAAAGCAGGATTTACTATTACATCACAAACAAGTTCAATTAATGTCACAGCTTCTGGTGCAGTTGATGGTAAATTAATTGCTGGTGATATATTAGTTATCGAAGATGCTGATGGTGTAGGGTCTCTTTCTACTGTTGGTGGTGTACAAGTATTTAATAAAACTATTCTTGGTACAGTCGCATCAGTAAATGGTACGAACATAGCATTGGCTGCAAACGCAACTGCTGCACTTACTGCTAAGAATGTAGTTATAAGAAAAGATATATCAGCTTCTACTTGGAACTTCTCTGCTATGGAAGAGTTTGTTGCTGATACTGCTCCAGTTGGTGCTACTAATTTAGCAAACTATATAACTAGAACTCTAGAATTAACTAATCCAGCTGACGCATTAAATATTACATTCGATGCTAATGTACCGAAGTCAACAAATTTACAAGTTTTCTATAAAGCATTCTCTGGTGATACAAATCCTGATACTTTAAATTGGATAGATTCTGGATTTACTGTATCATCTAAAGATGCAGTTGATGTATTTACTGAAAGGAATATAACTGTAAGCGATATCCCTGAATTTACAAAGGTTGTTGTTAAGATTGTTATGAAATCTACTGATACAATCTCTGTACCAAAAGTTCAGGCATTCCGATTAATTTGTCATAGCTAGGAGTAATTATGATTTGGGCAGGAACTAAAATTGAAGGCGAACCAGATTTAAGAAAAGATAACGATAGTAAAGCGATTATCAATACTAATACTGATGCATACAAAAGATATAAACAACATCAATCTGGAAAAATAGCTGAGTTGGCGGAAAAAGAACGCATGAAAAAAGAAATAAATATACTTAAAGATGATGTTAAAGATATCAAAGATATGTTAATTAAACTCACGGAGAAACTATAATGGCAAAGGAAGCTGCAGTCGCACAAGTAAGTCAGAGTGAAACCTTTGACCAGTGGCGAGTAAAAACGAATTTGAATATTACTAAGGGAAACAACCAAGAAGATAAACTTGGCGACTTAGCACTATTACAAAATGGAGAAGCTGATTTAACATCAGCTGTTAATAACGCAAGAGATTATTCAATAGCAATTAGTATTGCACTTGGTTAGTCTTTAAGAAAAGGGAAAATAAATGGCAAACGATTTTAAAAATGGATTGGCGAAGGATGTTGGGTCTTCGGCAGTCACACTCTACACAACTCCCAGCTTAAAGCAATCCATCATTATCGAATGTGATGTATGCAATACAACTTCTGCTACTATAACCACTGATGTGTTTATAGCTTCTGGCGGACAAGACTTCCATATTGTGAAGAACGCACCAGTCCCAACAGGTGGTACTCTTCAAGTGGTTTCTAACCAGAAAATTATATTAGAAAGTGGCGAAGTTTTAAAAGTAAAAAGTAGTGCAGCATCATCTGCGGATGTTATTGCTTCAATACTTGAAGATGTATAGGAAATAAAATATGGCATATATTGGTTCACAAACTATTAATGCGAGTACTACACTCACGCGACCTAGAGACGAGTTCGTATGTGATGGTAATACCAAAGCATTTAAATTAAGTCAAGAAGTTCCTGGAGCATTTGAGTCAAATGTTCAGGTTGTACTTGGGAATATTATTCAAGAGCCAGTAAATGCTTACACTATACAGGATGTTTATAGATTAACATACTCAAATTTATCATTAACAATTGGTGCTAACCAACCAGCTCGTGGCGATTTAATTACGCAAGGTGCAAATACATTCTTAGTCACAGAAGCTACTACAGGAATTTTAGATGTAATGGCTGCAACTGCTGGTGGACCAGTACCAACTACTGGGGCAGGTTTAACATTAAATGTACCTAATATAGATTTCGGTGTAGATACGCAAGTTAAACATGATGATAATACAATATCATATACTACTGGAACAATTACAGGAGTCAGTATTGTACAAAGTGGTGGCTCAGGATATGCTACTACTGATACAATTTTTATAGGTGCACCAAATATTGGTGGTAATGAAACAGCTACTGCTAGTGTATCAATTTCTGCTCAAGGAGCAGTTCAAGAAATTACTGTCACTAAAGCTGGTAAAGGTTATACATCTGCACCTGCTGTAAATATTACTTCTACAGGAAGTGGTACTAACGCAACTGCTACTGCTACTCTAGACTCTGATGGTGGTGTTGCTTCTATTGCTGTTGACTCAGGTGGGTCAGGTTATGACTCAACTACAACTACCATTACAATAGAAGATGCTACTACTGGTGGTGTTCAAGCAAAAGCAAGTATTACAAGTGTAGATGGTAGTGGTGCGATTACTGGTGTGACAATGACATCAGGTGGTTCTGGTTATACATCTAAACCAACTATATTTGTTTCAACTGGTGGTGCTACTACAACAAGTGGTACAGGTACTATAAGTGTTGCTGCCAATTCAGCTACTGTGACTGGTGTAGGATCTGCCTTTTCAAGTCAACTAACTGTAGGAAATACATTATTCGTTGGTCAAAGTGTTGTAGGTGTAATTGATGCTATCGCTAGTGATACTTCATTAACTATTAAAACAGCAATTGGATCGACAGCTGTTAATAGTTCAGCATATAGTTTCGGTGTAAGAGCTGAATTAGATTTAACATTTACTGGTAATGAAGGAACACTTCAAGTTGATTCTGTAGAAACATTACAAAGAAGAGGTTTATATTTTAATGGTGTTCCTAGACCAGAAGAAAATTTATATATTAATCACTTAGGTGGGTCAAGTTTCCAAAATGTTCCTTCTGCTGGATCTGTGACAGAAGATACCTTAGCAACTAATTTAAAAACATTTACTGTAGATAAATTTACTTCTACAGCTTCACAGTCAGCATTTACTTTATCTAAAACTCCACCAAGTGGTAATTCTATTCTAGTAATTATTAATGGTTCAGTACAAACTGAAACTACACACTACTCAGTATCTGGTACGACTTTAACATTAGTCACTCCATTATCTGCTGGTGTGACTGTCACAGTTGTTCATATGGGTTTCAGTACAGTATCTAGAAACGCATTCGTAGATGGTACATTAACATCATCAGCATTTGCTGACTTAACATTAACTGGTAGCAAGATTGCTCAGAACACAATAGATAATACAAAACTTGCTACAAATACAGTTGTTAATCATTTAGGATATACTCCTGTAGCATCTAATGCAGGTTCAGCTCAAAGTATTAATGCTCAGTTAGCAATAACTGGCGACTTAGATTTATCTGCTGCTACAGCAGGACAAATTAAATTCCCACCATCACAAAATTCTTCATCTAATGGTCAAACTTTAGATGACTACAGAGAAAGTTCATTAGCAACTTCTATGGGATTTGGTGGTGCTCAAGTTGGTTTACAAGCTGGAGCAACAGCTGTAAATACAACATACTTTACTAAAGTTGGGAATATAGTTATGCTGAATATGGAAATGACTATTACTGCTAAAGGATCTTCTACAGGAAATGCAGCAATAGTATTACCAATCGTGGCTAATGCAGATGGCGATGCTATCATTCCTATCTGGTTTGAAGGAATGGCTTCTGGCGTGACAAGTATGATAGGTAGAATAGAAGGTGGATCTCAGTCTTTAAAATTATTTAAAAGAGATACTGATGGTGAATACACTACAGCAACCCATGCTGATTTTACTGATGCTTCACATCTGATTGGTTCAGGTACATATAGAAGTGCAACATAAACTAAATAGGGTATAAGAGGAAATAAAATGCCAATATCAAGAGTAAAATCTAACAGTTTAACTAAGAATATAGAATTACAAGGAGAATCATTTAGATTCCCCATTGGTACACAGGCAAACCGACCTTCACCTGCTAAGAAGGGAGATCTAAGATATAATTCAGATCTCGATAAAACTGAAATTTACGATGGCTCAAAGTGGGATGTATATAATTCGCAGGCAGTATCACTAGCTTTGAGTGTTGCTTTAGGAGGATAAATTATGCACATTAATGTGCATGACGACGACCAGTGGAACTGGGAAATTATTGCTACTAGAGCAAAACAAAATTTCATGGTGACTAAAGCTACTGGTAGAAAAGGTCAAACTGGTGTCATTGGGATACCGAATATTGAAAAGTGTACACTAACTTGCGTACACACTGGATTTATAGAGATACTTGATGAAGAAAAACAAGTATTGGGTACTATGGGTCCAGGAGCAAAGTTTCATTATGGGATACTTCAACAAGGTATTTCAGCAATGAAGCCAGAGTTGGGGAAAGTCGACTACTTAGGAAAGCCGATTCCCTCAGAAGAAGTTTGTAAGAGAGTGGCTAGTTATACTCATGTTCTTTTACGAACTGCTAGTGAAGAGAGTATATTTTATTGTTGTTCCGATCCTAAGGATATGTTCATTTGGGAAGGTGACAATTATGCTTTTGGGAACTTTTCAAGTTTTGATACCGATTGGGATTTAGAACTTGGTTCCGAGTTTGTTGTTGAACCAGAAATGGGTAAATACTTTTTTGGTTATTCTGACAATCTTGAAATAAATGGAAAAAAAGTACCTAAATATAACAAGATAAACTCTTATGTATATGATGAACCCATGAGAATAAGAGGTGGTGAAGGTGATGCCTTCTCAATTTTTACTCAAGAGGGTATGTATAAAGAAACAAGTGGTAATAGAAGATACCAAATTTAATTTTATAGGAAATACTAATGGCAAAAAAACTCATCGCAACTGGTTATACGATTAATGCAGCACAGAACCAGATTACTGTTCCTGGCATTATTCAACCAGTAAGGTTGCTATTAATAACAGATATTAATAACAATACAATTTTATATAACTTCGCAGATCCAGCAACAGGTTTAGCCAATTTTGCTTACAACTATACTGCGGATACCACGACTTTCACTACTACACTTGACTTGAGTGCTAATGGTGTCGAAAACTCACACGGATTACAGATATTCTATGAAACAGACTTTTCTAGACAAGGGTTTGAAGAAGCGATGCTTGACCCTGTTAATAAGTTGCGTGTTTCAAACCCAGAGAACTTAATTGATACTGACTTTGAGTATGGTCTTCAATCTTCTAAATGGGAAACTCTACAAACAGTTTTAAATATTCCTACAATTTATTCACAAGCAGGTGATGTACCTCTTGAGCAATTAAGTTCAATTACAACTACTGCTAACTCTAAGCAAGTTAAAGTGACCACTACTGCCAACTCTGGTTTATCACTAGGGGATCCAGTTCTAGTACAAGGTACGACACTAAATGCTGCAGATGGTTTCTTCTTAGTGTCTGGTTTAACTTCACAATTAGAATTCTTTTATGAAATGGATAATGCTGCAGAATCTACTGCAACTATTTCAGGTTCATATACTTCAGTTATCCCTGCTAAATTCTTTGAGGGATCTAACTTAAATATAGATTTAACAAGTACTGCGATTGAAACTGATGGAGCAAACCCATCTATAATGACAGTGACTACTGCTCAAACTCATGGACTTAAAGCTGGTACAAGAGTTTATTTAAGACAAACAGTTGGTCCGAAAAATTTAAGAATCGCTGACCCAACTGCTAATGGTGGAAACGCACCTGATGGCGCACCATGGGTTGATACTCGTGCTACAATTACAACAACTACTACTGTAGATGCTACTACTGCTATCGGTGGTGGTGGTGCTCAAGAATTCCCTGTTGTCACTTGGGACTGGGAAGGTACATATAACTTGTATCTTGCTGCTTCAATGATTAATACAGGGTCAGATAGAATTACATGGACAAACCATGGATTTACTGATAATGCTTCACTAATATTTCAAACACAAATTAGAGGTCAAACGAATGGTGGTTTAGTAGATGGTACAGTTTACTATGTAAATGTTGTTGACGCAAACACAATCGAATTATATTCTGACTATGGTACTCTTGGTTCAAGAATGAATTTAACTTCTTTTGATTTTACTAGAGGTCATCCTAGATTAACACTGGTATATAAAATCGAAGGAAATAATGGTACGCAAAGATTTACTGCTTTCTATAAAAGAAACCTAGTGACTGGTAGAGCTTTCCAAAACGCACAGGCAACTCAGAATACTACTAATACACAATCATTTAACTTTAGTATTACAACTTCAGGTTATACACCTATTAAAGCGACACTTACAAGAATCGCTTATGCTGGAAACTTAAACGATAGTGACGAAACAGTTGCTGTATCAATACAAGCTAGAAACTATCTAGGACTTGGATCTAATAACTATGGTGTCACTGTTGGTGGTGTTGGTTCTTCAAACGGAAACCTTTACCCTAACGCAGATGTGACTCGTTGTATTTATCAACAAGGTTCTAACTTCTACTTAACAACTTCATATACTCCAACTTCTTCAGTTATTGAAACTGATAAAGCTGGTTCTGTGACTACAGATTATCAATTAACTTTTTATGCAACTACTGACGAACTACCAACTTCAATGAATACTGCACACTCTGGTGCTGACTTAGCATCTGGTAATAATAACTTCGGTCTTGGTGGTTCACAAGGTTCTAAATTATTTGCCTTTACTGGCAGATCTTCTGGAGGATCTTCAGGTACTTCTGCTGATAACTATGCAAATAGTAATGACCCAGCTAGATTCGGTACAGGTATTCTAAGACAAACTGGTGCAGCAACTGCTTCATCAGTATCAGGTATTATTACAGTAAACCAATCAGATGCGAATGCTGAAGATTATTCTTCTAATAGTACGCATGTCTATTATGGTTTCGCAAACGAATTAACTTCTTATAGAAATACTATCTATGCTCAAGCACATAATTTTATTGATGGTAATTCTGCTGTTATTAATGTAAACTCATATTCTACTACTAACAGATTTGAGTTCGTAGATTCTTCAGGAAATAATGTTCCTATTGCTCAAGCACAATTTAATGCTACGATTACTGTTATATCAGCTGACTATTTCAGATTACAAATTGCTCAGTCGCCAAATACTGATGATATATCGGCATTCCCTGAGTCATTTACAGTTGCTACAGCAACACCGAATACAACTTATAACTCAATTTATATTTCAAACCATAAATTAACAGGTGGTAATTTATCATCTTACTCTACTACAGGTACAGTAATTGGTGGTCTAACTGGTGGTGCTAACTACACACTTCAGTACTTGAACGACTCCAGATTGATTATCAAGGATCCTAATTTATCCTCTGGAAGTGGTTCTGCTACTACAGGTGCATTTGGTAGTACTTCTAACAATGCGTCTCAGTCGTTTACTGTAGATATCCAGACACCTCTTGGAATAACTCCATCAACTGCTACGATTACTCAAGTACAGTATAGAGGTGACTTTAGAAATACAAACGAATATGTTGATTTAGCATTCTCTGATGGCGATACTTATAGGATTGGTTCAGAGGGTGGTCAGGATACTAACCAGTTCTTGATTGACTCAGCTTTCGGTTCTAAAAATATTTCAAACCTATTAACTGGTTCGCCTAAGTCTATTAATGTGACAGTAAGTCCATCCTCTCAGGTAAACTTCTCTGTACAAGGTATGTCTAACTGGTGGGAAATAAGATTCGCAGTGACTGCTGCATCTGGTGATGTTATTCTATCATCTGCTGGTACAGGCGAACAATTATTTGAGTTGGCTGCAAACGAAGGTGCATACGATGGTGTGTATGGTATCGCTTCAGTTCCAAGTGCTACGACCTTTACTCTAAGTTCAGAGTTCCAGATTCCTAACAGGTTAATAACATTTGATGGTTCTAGTAAAGTAAACAGTGGTACAGATAAAATTACACTAGGAACACAATCACCATTCCTTCCGCATAACTTATATCCTGGAGAGCAGGTCACTTATTCTAATGGTGGTAATACTGATATCGGTGTATTTACTGATGTATCTCAACTTTATGTTATAGCAAATAACTCTATTGATATTCAGTTAGCATCTTCTTATGCTTCTGCTATCGCAGGAACTGCTCTTAACTTAACAGCAACTTCTGGTACTCATACCCTTACATCTAACTCGCTAGTTAAGATGACAAAAGCTGATGGTAATGTAGATTTCGCTAATGGCGGAAATATGGTCACTGGTACGACTACTACATTCTTAAAAGATTATAAGAGATTCGATAAGATTTACATTATCGTGAATGACTTAATCAGAGCATTTACTGTTGACGCAGTTATGACTGATGAGAAAATGAGAATACAAGAAACATTCCCAGGAGCTGGTACTTCTGTTGAATACTTTAAAATTACTCAGTTATCATTACGACCTGATGGATTCGCACTACATAAATCGTTTGATGGTGGTGTAGATATTACTGCGGGAACTTCGCCTAATAGTAAAATTGTTAGACAATCTCGTAAGTACTTTAGATATCAGTCTGGTAAAGGTATTCAAAACTCATTCGCGATTAACTTCTCGCCAGCAAAAGTTTTATCTTCACTAACTTATGCTTCAAGTGGTAATGTTGTTACAGCAATTACTCAGGAGCCACATAACTTAGTGGTCGGAGATAGGATTACTGTTGAAGGTGCAGAAGTGACACTAGGAGAAAACTTATATCTTGGTACATTCCAAGTAGCAAGTGTTCCTAACGCAACAACTTATACTTATGTTGCTGCTGGTACTATTACTCAAACAAAAGCTGCAGGATTCCCAGAATATTACAGAGAATCTTGGAACGACTCGTTCGTAAGAGCTGGTATGTTTGATGACCAGAATGGTTTCTTCTATGAGTACGATGGTCAAAAACTATATTGTGTAAGACGATCTTCTACTCTACAGATTTCAGGTAAAGTAAACACTACTGCTAACTCTCAGGTTGTGACAGGTACGACTACTTCGTTCACTACTCAGTTGGCTGCAGGCGACAAGTGTTCAATTAGGGGACAATCTTATCAGGTTGTTGCTGTTGACTCTGACCAAAGGATGATTATCCAACCTGCATATAAAGGTATATCTTCTACCAATGTTAAAATTACTAAAACAGTGGATATTAAAGTAGCACAGGAAAACTGGAATGTTGACCCATGTGATGGATTAGGTGATACAGGATTTAACTTGAATGTACATAAAATTCAAATGGGATATGCTGACTATTCTTGGTATGGTGCTGGTAAAATTAGATTTGGTTTCAAAGATAGAAATGGTCATGTTCACTATAACCACGAATTTATTCACAATAACAGAATTAACGAATCATACTTCCGTTCAGGAAACTTGCCAGGACGATATGAGATTGAGAATGGAAACGCTCCATCCTCTGCTCCTACCTTGTTCCACTTTGGTACATCTATAATTATGGATGGTACTTTCGATGACGATAAGGCATACTTGTTCTCGGCTAATAGTAAACCAATGGTATTTAAAGCAGGTTCTACAACAACCTTTACTTCTGATGCAGTATCAACTTTCGATCTAGTGACTCTAGATAATAAGAGGGTATATGTTTATGCAGTACCTTGTTCAGAGTCTGAAGCACAAACAGTGACAGTGGGTCAGTTAATTAAAGACGCTGAAGGAAGAATACCTGCTGATGCTCTAGCTTATGTCACTCAGGTGATTGTAGATGGGTCTAACTCAAAAGTATTTACTTCTTATCCTGCTACTTCTAATGCACCAGAAACTGCTACTTATCCAAACATAACATCTGGTGTCACTATGACAATTGGTGAGAATGCTTATGGTGGTGGCTCTGTTGATATGACAAGACCACACCCTCTAATCTCTATTAGATTGGCACCTTCAGTTGACTCAGGTTTAACAGGTGCGATTGGTGAGAAAGAAGTTATCAACAGAATGATATTGTCACTAAACAACGCAGGTGTGACAACTAACAAAGACTTAACAGCATTCTTTATCTTGAATGGTTTACCATCTAAGCTAGATTATACTAATGTTCAAAACCCTGCTTTATCGCAACTTATCTCACATGATACAGGTGATATCGTTCAACAAGGTACAGTGGTGTTCTCACAAGCTGTGTCAACTGGTTCATTGAACATTGACTTGACTGCTTTGATTGATATGGGTAATAGTATATTGGGTGGTGACTCAGTATTCCCAGCTGGTCCAGACTTGATGACATTAGCAATACAGGCGAAGGATACTTCGACAATTACTGCTTCGTCACCATTTATCGTATCTGGTAAATTATCATGGAAAGAGTCGCAAACATAAGAGGACTCTAATATGGCATATCTCGGCAGAGAAATACAGTTTGGCAGTTATGAGAAGCAAACCTTTGCTACCAATGGGGCAGATACAAGTTTCACATTAAACTTCCCAGCACCTAGAGAAGAAGCACTTCTAGTAGTAAAAGATGGTGTGGTTCTAAAACCTGGAACTGGATATACTTTATCTAATGGTGGTGTTACAATTAATATTACAGGTGGAGCATTAGCATCTTCTGTAGATTTATATTGTGTATTCTTAGGAAAAGAACTTACCATACAAAATGTTGGTGACAATTCAGTCACCCATTCTAAACTTACTACACCTATACGACAGTCAGTAAAAACAGATTTTACTGTAATCAATAGTACTCAAACCCTTGTAGCTTCTAGGCATTATTTTGTTGACACTACAGCAGGTGTTGTGACTGTCACCTTTCCTGCATCTCCATCTCTTGGAGATACTGTATATGTTTCTGATGCTTATGGGACTTGGGATACAAATAATTGTACTGTAAATCCTAATAACAATTCTATTAATGGCTCATCAGGAAACGCAACGCTCTCATCAGAGTACGATTCAAAAGAATACATTTTTATTGGCGGAACAGCTGGTTGGCGAACTGTTTAATTAACTAAATAGTCACTAAGGAGAACTTAATGGCTGCAATTACAGATATATTCATTGACCAAGGAACTGACTTTACATTACAACTAAGTGTTGTAGATACAGTTGGTACTGCTAAGAATTTAACTGGGGCAACTATTACAGCTCAAGCTAGGAAAGATTTCACTAGTGCAAATCCTACTGCTACATTTACTACTGCTGTGACTAACGCAATCGGTGGTGTATGTACTATAACTTTGCCAGCTGCAACTACTGCTGGCATAAAAGCAGGAAGATATGTTTACGATGTGAATGTATTAGATTCAACTAACACTACAACTAGAGCAGTCGAAGGATTAATGACTGTAAGACCAGAGGTGACAAGATAATGCCTGATGTAAAAAGTACGATAGCAACGCAAGAAGGAACTAATCCTACAGTTCCAAGTACAGGTACACAGACTACAACTACTATTACTACTGGTACAAGTCAATCGGCTACTGTATCATCTGTAGGTGTTGCTGGAACAAGTGGTACTGCTGTAAATTTAGAGCAGGGTCAAAATGTAGATGCTACAACTGATGGTTTACAAAATGGATCTATCTTAGTATATAAAACAGCGACCTCCCAATGGCAGGTCACAAAATTAATGAACGAGGGTCAACAGCTCGATTCAGGAGAATTTTAATAGGAGACAAAGATGGCAGCAATTGTTAGAATAAAAAGATCGGCGACTTCGGGTAATCCCACCACACTTGGTGCAGGAGAACTCGCATATTCAGGTCTTACCGATAATGGATCCAATGGTGGTGATAGACTATATGTTGGATTCGGTACAGAAACTGCAGGTAATGCAGCAAACCACTTCGTAATAGGTGGTAAATATTTTACAGATGAAGTAGATGCAGCAACGACTGCTAATACAGCAAGTACGATTGTAAAACGAAATGGAAGTGGAAACTTCTCAGCAGGAACTATTACTGCTACACTAAGTGGTAATGCTACATCAGCAACTTCTGCTGCAGCTTGGACTACTGGAAGAACTATAACTATCGATGGCGATGTAGATGGTTCTGCTTCAGGTGTTGATGGTTCAGGTGATGTTACAATTACTACTGCCTTAGATGCTACAGGAGTCTCCGCAGGATCTTATGGTAGTACAACTGCTATCCCAATTATTACTGTTGATGCTAAGGGTCGTATTACTGCTGCAAGTACTGGCTCAATATCAACTTCATTTACACTAACTGATGGATCTAATTCAGAAACTATCGCAGGTGGCAACACATTAACTGTCACAGCTGGTGAAGGTATTGATGCAGTAGTTGGTTCAACTGATACTCTAACTATTTCAGCAGAAGATGCTACCTCTTCTAATAAAGGTATTGCTTCTTTCGGTGGAGACTTTAGTGTATCAAGTGGTGCTGTATCACTAGCTAATAACTCAGTCACAATCGGATCTGACGCAGTAGCACTAGGTGGTTCAAGAACAGATATAAATGGATTAACAAGTTTAGATGTAGATAATATGACATTAGATGCTAATGCTATTTCTACAACAGATACAAATGGAAATTTAGAACTATCGCCAAATGGTACTGGTACTGTTGTTGTTCCAGCTTCATACGAAGCTAGAGCAGGTTTCTCAAGTCAATCGCTAGTAAATAAATCATATGTTGATTCGGTCACTTCAGGTTTATCAGTTAAGTCGCCTGTTAAAGTGGCTACTACTGGCAACCTTGCTGCAACTTATAATAATGGAGCAGGTACATTAACAGCAAACTCTAACTTCGCATTATCAGTTGATGGTGTCACAGTTTCAGTAAACGATAGAGTATTAGTTAAAGACCAAAGTACTGCTGCTCAAAATGGTTTTTATAAAGTCACAGCTACTGGTTCAGGATCTGCTGCTTTCGTTTTAACCAGAACTCCTGACGCAGATGCTGCTTCAGAATTAGTTGCTGGTGCATTCGCTTTCGTTGAAGAAGGAACTGCTAACGCAGATAATGGTTATGTACTATCAACTGATGGAGCTGTCACACTAGGTACGACTGCTATTAACTTTGAGCAGTTTTCAGGTGCTGGGCAAATTAGTGCTGGTGATGGTTTAGCAAAAACAGGAAACTCATTATCTTTAAATGTAGATAATAGTTCAATAGAAATAAATGCTGATACTGCTAGAGTGAAAGCATTAGGTGTTACCAATGCTATGTTAGCAGGAAGTATTACCAATGCAAAATTATCAAACTCAAGTGTCACAATTAATAGTAATTCGCTCGCATTAGGTGCTTCTTTAACACTAGATTCAGACGACATAGGCGAAGGATCTACAAACGAATACTTTACTAATACCAGAGCAAGAGGTGCACTAAGTGTGACATCTTCAACTGGTTTAACATATAATAATAGTACAGGTGTTCTAGCAGGTCTTGACGCAACAGCATCGGTGAAAGGTATAGCATCTTTCGCTTCAGCAAACTTTACAGTCACAAGTGGAGCAGTAGCAATAACTGGTGTTGATGGCGGAACATACTAAAAGTTATAAGAAATAGTTTTTTTATAACTAATTTAATTTAGGAATGGTTTATGTCCACTGTAATAAAAGTAAAAAGATCTGAAGTCGCATCAAGTGTTCCAAGCACTTCTGATTTAGCTGTCGGCGAAATTGCAGTAAATACCCAAGATAAAAAGATTTATGTTCGTGCTTCAGGTGGTGTAGTAGAAGTTGCGAATGTTGTAGCAGGTGGTGCTTCAGGAGATATTACCGAAGTTCTTACTGCAACTGGTTCAGGTTTAACAGGTGGCTCTACTTCTGGTTCAGCAAATCTAGCAATTAATGTAGACGATTCTTCTCTACAAATATCAGGAAATACAGTACAAGTAAAAGCAAGTGGTGTCACGAATGCCATGCTTGCTAATTCAGGTGTGACTATAAACTCACAGTCATTATCATTAGGTGGTACACTAACATTAGACTCAGATAATATTGGTGAAGGATCTACTAATCTTTACTACTCTAATGAACGAGTTGATGATAGAATATCAGCTCTAGTTCAAAATGGTACAGGTCTTTCTTGGACTTACGATGACAACGCAAACTCATTTACACCTGCTGTCACACTTTCGCCTTTTGATACTGATAATTTATCAGAAGGATCTACCAACAAATACTTTAGCAATACATTAGCAAATAGTGCAATAGATGCACGAGTCACAAAAACTTTTGTTGATAATTTAAATGTAGTTGCTGCAAGTGCTACAGGTAATGCTGCCACTGCTACAGCTTTGGCTAGTGCTCAAAATTTTAGTTTGACTGGAGATGTCACTGCTTCAGCAGTTTCATTTGATGGTCAGGGTGCAGTTCAACTTACTACCGATATTGCTGCCAACTCTATTACTCCTACTGAATTAAATGTCACAGATGCTGCAGGTGCATTACAATCTGATGGAGCAGGAAACTTATCATTCGCTCCAGCTACTGCATCATTTTCTGCGATAGGAGAACATGTATTACCATCAGTTGATGATACTTACGATCTAGGATCCTCTACTAAAAAATGGAGAAACTTATATGTTGGTGGCGATACTATATTCCTAGACGACGCTAAAATTATGAAACAGGGTTCATCATTAATGATGAATCCAGGAGTATCTAACTCTATATCGTCAGTCACAGTAAATAACGATGGTGCTGGTTATTTAGAACAACCAAACTTGTCATTCCCATTACCAAACACTTCAGGTGTAGATGTTGTCACTATGACTAATGCTGGTGGTGGATATACTGGTCCACCAGCAGTCACGATAGATGCACCAAGTACGACTCCTGGAGTTCAAGCAACAGGAACAGCTGTAATGGTTGATGATGGCACTGGAAATAATACATTCGCTGTAAGTGGTGTTACAATTAATACTGGTGGGTCAGGTTATCCGACTGCACCAAATATCACGATTGCTGCAACACCGAATGCTGGAGGAGGTGCTGTTCAGGCAACTGCTAATACTACAGTTTCGCCAGCAACTAATGGTGGAAGTATAGCAGGAGCGTATGCTACTATTGATGTAAATACTGGAAAAGTATTAACTGTGGTAATAACCGATGCTGGTGGGGGATATACAACTGTTCCTACTATAACTGTAGATAGTCCAAATAAAGATATTACATTTAATACAACTGTATATAATGATTATAGTACAGGAAATAATTACTACACATTATCAGGTGGCATAAACCAACAATTGGATATTATACAAGGTCAAACTTATACCTTTGACTTATCATCAGCTACACACTCTGGGCACTTATTTGCTTTGAGTTCAACTCAAGATGGTATTCATGGTGGTGGTACAAAATTAACATCAGGTGTGACTTATACTGGTACACAAGGCACGACAGGTGCTAAAATGGTACTGGTGGTAGATGCTAACACACCGACTACACTATACCCTTATTGTGAAACACACTCTGGTATGGGTGGTACAGCATCATTAACAAAGATTTCTAGTGGTACGACTGCTGTTTTAACTCCTGTTCTAAGTAGTTATAACTCAGCATTAGACAAGAAATTTGCTATGGAACCATTTTCAATAGCAATGTCTATCGCACTAGGGGGATCATAAGGAACTAAATAGTACTATGGCAAATCCAGCAACAAGAGACCAATTAAAAGATTACGCATTGCGAAGTCTAGGATCGCCAGTGATTGAAATAAATGTAGCTGACGAACAGTTAGAAGATCGCTTAGACGAAGCGATAGAATATTTTAATATTAATCATTGGAATGGTACTGAACGAGCATATTTCCAACATGTAATAGTTGGCACCAAACTAACACTTACTGCTGCTGTCGCAGGAAATTTTACTGGAGGGGAAACTATTACTGGTGGAACCACAGGTGCTAAATCAGTTGTACATAAAAGTTCAACTGGTTCTGATATATTCTATCAAGTATTAATTAATCCTGGACCAGACCAAGTAAAATTTCAGGGTGGCGAAACTATTACTGGTGACCAATCTGGTGCTACAGCAATTATATCAACTATTACTAGAGGAGACTGCGAAAATGGATTTATTCCAGTCACTGATGAGATATTTGGTGTAAATAAAGTTTTTACAGTTTTTTCTAATACTACAGATTCTAGAAATATATTCGACTTACAATATCAATTAAGATTAAATGATTTATACGACTTGACCTCTACAAGTATTGTTTACTACACTACTGTTATGGGTCATTTAAGTTTACTTGATTTAATGTTAAATGGTAAAACTTTGTATCGTTTTAACAGAATGCAAAATAAACTATTTCTAGATGTTGACTTCCGAAGCGATGTAAAAATCGGAGACTCTGTGATGGTCGATGTTTATAAAGCATTAAGTGGTACAGAATATCCAAAAGTATTTGGCGAACCATGGTTGAAAAAATATACTGCTGCTCTGTTTAAGAAACAGTGGGGACTTAATCTTAAAAAGTTTTCGGGACTAGTTTTACCTGGAGGTGTTTCAATGGATGGCGATGGTATATATAACGAAGCCATGAACGAACTACAACAACTAGAAGACGAACTCATAGGAAAAGGTGCACCACTAGAGTTCTTTACAGGGTAATAAATGGCTGGAAGAAATACTTACATATCTCAAGGAGTAGCGTCTGAACAGAATTTAATAGAGTCTTTAATTATTGAGTCTTTAAAAATTTATGGTCAGAATGTTTTCTATATCCCTAGAACTCAAGTAGCTAAAGATGAAATCTTAGGCGAAGATCCATTATCTAAATTTGAGCAAGCATTTCCTATCGAAATGTATTTCGAGAATGTAGATAACTTAGGTGGGCAAGGTCCATTTATACAAAAGTTTGGATTGTTTAATGAGATGTCTGCTACTCTAGTTGTAGCAAGATCTAGGTGGCAAGAATTAGTTGGGCAACATGGTAATACCTTTGTGCCTAATAGACCGAACGAAGGAGACTTAATTTATTTTCCATTAACTAAAGGATTATTTGAAATTAAATTCGTACAACACCAAGACCCTTTTTATCAACTAGGAAAATTATATACATTTAAAATGGAAGTCGAGTTATTTCAATATGCTTCTGAGAAAATTGATACAGGTATTGCCGATATTGATAAGTTTGAAGAACTTAAAACTTTCTCACAAGATCCTACAAGGTCAGAGAATATGTTTGTTGATACAATAACATTTACTAATGTCGGTGCAGGTTATACTACTCCGCCAACTCTAACTTTCTCAGGTGGTACTCCTAGTGTCACTGCTACTGCTACTTGTACTGTTGATGGAACTACAGGTAAAGTAAATGGTGTCACTCTTACTAATGTGGGGGATGGTTATAATGCTGTTCCTACAATCGATGTTTCTGCTCCACCAGCAGGTGGTACTCAAGCTGTCGCAGTTGCTACTATTAAATTAAATGTAGATAAACAAGGTGGCTTCGCTGATAACTTAGAACTAGAAACTGAAAGACAACCTGACACTAACGAAAAAGTTGCGTGGTCAGAAAATAATCCGTTTGGAGAATTTTAATGCTCGGAAAACCACCATTCTATCATCAAACTGTGAGAAACTGTATCATTGGTTTCGGCAAGATGTTTTCAGATGTAGAGTTTGAAAGATTCGATAATGCTGGCACAGCACAACAAAAAATATTAGTACCAATCGCTTATGGTCCAAAAGAAAAATGGGTACAAAGATTAGAGCAAGATCCTAGTTTAGAAGAACAAGTATATACTACTCTTCCTCGTATGTCGTTTGAAATGGCTGCAATATCTTATGACCCACTTAGAAAAACTAATCGTATGGGTACTCTTAAGATAAATAGGACTTCTGCTGCAGGTGGTTCAGGTAAAAGGGAAAAACTATTTGCCCCAGTACCATTTAACTTGGATATGCAATTAAACTGTCTTACAAAGACTACAGAAGATGGATTACAAATAGTTGAGCAAATACTACCATTTTTTACACCTGAATTTACTATGAAAATTAAAAATACCGATCCAAAATTAGAAACAGAAACAGATGTCCCAATAATACTAAATAGTACTAGCTTCGTAGATGATTACGATGGAACTTTCGAAATAAGAAGGTTCGTGACTTGGACATTTAACTTTACTTTAAAAATATTATTATTTGGTGGAGTTGATGACACAGGTAATGTAATTACATCTACATTCGTAGATTTAGGCAACCCAGATGAACAACATAAAGCTACTGGCGACCTAAATAATTTACAAGTGACTGACTTGGGTTGGAATGAAACTCAAAAAACAGATTTATAGGAGAAATTATAAATGGCAAAACAAGATTTAAATATTGGTTCTCTAGCCAATGACGGAACAGGGGATACCCTTAGAGATGGTGGAGATAAAATTAAAGATAACTTTAATGAGTTATACACAGCTCTTGGTGGAAGCACTGTTCAGATTGCCATTCCAGCATCTGGTATTACTAATGGTCAGGTTCTAAAATACAGCTCAAGCAATTCTGCATTTGAGCCTGGAGCCGATACTAATGTAAACACTACTTATAGTGTATCAGCAGAAACTTCTGGTACTGATGCTTCAATTAGATTAACTGGTTCAGACGCAAGTACTGATAATGTAAATATCGTATCTGGTACTGGTATTAATATTGATAGAACTGATGCCAACAATATTACTGTAAACAATACAGTCACGAATACTACTTACGCAACCTCTATAGAATCTGTCACTGCTGGTTCTAAAGAATTAAGACTAGCTGGTTCAAACTCAGTAAATGATGACATTACTATTACTCAAGGAGATGGTATTGAGCTAACAAGTTCTTCTACTTCTCAACTAGGTATTAAAGCAGTATCATTACAACAGTTTGACTTTACAGCTGGTGATGGTACTAACTATACAGTACAAGGTTCAGGTCTTTTATCTGCTGGCGAAAACGATCCGCAGTTATTTGTATATAGAGGACATACTTATCGTTTCAGACATACGATTGCTGGAAACGCACACCCACTTGACATCGTAGAGTTCGGTACATCTACTGCACCTGCTGCTGATTATATCAGCTCAACTAACGCAACTAGAAACCTTGCTACCACTAACGACATTATTACATTCACTATCCCAATGAATGCTGCAACAGGAAATACATACCAATATAGATGTACTGCTCACCCAAGCAACATGCTTGGTACTATTACTGTTGTTTAATAATCTCCGCAAGGAGGACTAATGGCTACAACTTATTATAATGCAAATCAAAATTTAAAAGCTGTAGGAGTTCCTGTAGAATTTACAGAGGAACAGGTAAAAGAGTACATAAAGTGTAAACGCAACGCAGTGTACTTTATCGAGAACTACTGCAAGATTGTATCTCTAGATGAAGGAGTTGTTGATTTTAAACTATACCCTTGCCAAAGAAAAAAAGTAAAACACATTATGAAGAATCGTCAGACGATTCTAATGGAAGGAAGGCAACAAGGTAAAACTGTCACAAGTGCTGCATGTATATTACATTTTACATTATTTAATGATAATAAAACTGCTGCCATTATGGCAAACAAAGCTACTGCTGCCAGAGAAGTTTTATCTAGATACCAATTAATGTATGAGTATCTACCAAACTGGATGCAACAAGGTGTAGCTGTATGGAACAAAGGGGATATAGAATTAGAAAATGGTTCCAAAATATTTACTGCTGCGACATCTAGTTCGGCGATTCGTGGTAAATCTGTAAACTGGTTGTATATTGATGAAGCTGCAATTATACCGAACAATGTAGCTGAAGAATTTTTTACTTCTGTATATCCTACTATTTCAGCTGGTAAAGAAACAAAGGTATTACTTTCCTCTACACCTCTAGGATATAATCATTTTTGGAGATACTGGGAAGCTGCAAAAGAAGGCAGGAATGATTTTAAACCACTCTTTATACCTTATACTGATATTCCAGGAAGAACAAAAACTTGGGCAGAAAAACAAAGAGCATTACTTGGCGAATTAAAATTTAATCAAGAAGTATTATGTGAGTTCTTAGGATCTAGTGCTACTCTTATAAGTGCTACTGCTATCGGCGAAATGAAACCAAAACCATTTGTATTACAAAGAGATGGTTTAGATATACAAGAAGAGCCGATTCCTGGACATACATATACTTTAATAGCAGATACTGCTAAAGGTGTGGGTGGAGATTATAGTGCTTTCGTGGTGATAGATACTACCGAAACACCATATAAGGTTGTAGCAAAATATAGGAATAATTCTATTAGTCCTTTACTGTATCCAAATATAATACATAAAGTTGGTACAGAATATTATAATGCTCAAGTATTAGTAGAAATAAATTCTAGTGAACAAGTACCTTATATATTACACAACGAATTAGAGTACGAGAATATGATTATGGTATCTCGTACAAATATGGGTCAAAAAATTACTGGTGGCTTCGGCTCAGGTAAATCACAATATGGTGTACAGACCGATAGAAAAATAAAAAGAATTGGTTGCCAAAACTTTAAAACATTAATAGAGCAAGGCAAACTTAAATTATGGGATGGTGATATTATTGGCGAAATTAGTACCTTTATAGAAAACAAAGGAACATATGCTGCCGATGAAGGATACCATGATGACTTGGTTATGTGCCTAGTGTTATTTGGTTGGCTTACCTCTGACCAGTATTTTACTGAATATAATGATGTAAATTTACGAGAAGAGATGTATAAAAACCAAATGAAACAGATCGAAGAGGAACTTACACCTTTTGGTTTTATTAATGATGGGCAGAAATATGACGATGATGAAGAACTTTTAAACTTCTAAATATCGTAAAAAACTAAATAAAAGCATGAGAGTTAAATAAGCTCTCACTGAATTTAATAATTCATTTAATAAGGAGAAACAAATGGCTTTTCAACTCAGTCCTGGAGTAGTTGTCAAAGAACAAGATTTCACTTCAATTGTACCTAATGTGGCGACATCGTCTGGTGCTTTTGCTGGGAATTTTCAATGGGGTCCAATCGAAGACCCTGTTCAAATTGTTTCGGAAAATAACTTAGTAGAGAGATTCGGTCCACCGACTGACGCAACATTTACCAGTTTTTTCACGGCAGCAAACTTCCTATCATATTCAAATAATCTTTTAACAGTACGAGCTGACACAACTGCTGCAAGAAACGCAGTCGCAACTGGTACTGCTGTAAAGATTAAAAACTTAAATGACTACACTTCTAACAATGTTGGTGGGTCAAATAATGTCGGTACTGTTGCTGCTAAGTGGGCAGGTACTAGAGGAAACTCACTCAAAGTAGAAATTGCTGACTCAGCAACTTTTGCTGCTTGGGGTAACAAAGGAAATTTCGACAGAATCCCTGGAACTTCAGCATCTGTTGCCACTGCTGGTGGTTCTGATGACGAACTTCATGTATTAGTAATTGACGAAGATGGTTTATTTACTGGTACAGCTGGAGCAATTTTAGAAACATTTGCTCATGTATCTGCTGCAAGCGATGCTAAAAAGTTTGACGGATCTAATAATTTTTATAAAGATGTAATTAACTCACAGTCAAGATTTATCTGGTGGATGGATCATCCAACTGTCACAGGTACTGCATGGGGTGCTGCTTCAAGTGGTACTACTTTTGGTGACCTTGGTGCAGTTTACTCAGTAAGTCTAACTGGTGGTATAGATACTGCCCCAACTGCTGGTAACATTCAAACTGGTCTAGCAATATTTGCTAATGACGAGTTGTATGACATTTCATTAGTTATGGTTGGTAAAGCAGATGCTGCTACATCAACTTTCGCAATTAATAATATTGCTGAAGTAAGAAAAGACTGTATGGTATTCTGTTCTGCTGAAGATGCTTCAGGGAACACTATCCTAGCAACTGATGCTGACCCAGTGGGCGACATTACTACTTACAGAAACTCATTACCAAGTTCATCTTATGGTGTACTTGATACTGGTTCTAAATACCAGTATGACAGATATAATGATAAATACAGATATGTACCACTAAATGGTGACATAGCAGGTCTCGCTGCCAGAACTGACTATGACCAAGACGCATGGTTCTCACCTGCTGGTGCTACTAGAGGTCAAGTTAAGAATGTTGTTAAACTAGCATTCTCACCAAACAAAACTCAAAGGGATACTTTATATCAAAGTAATGTAAACCCTGTTGTGACATTCCCAGGAAATGGTACACAACTATTTGGTGACAAAACTTTACTAGGATCTGAATCTGCGTTCAACAGAATAAATGTTCGTAGATTGTTTATCGTATTAGAAAAAGCGATTGCGATTGCTGCTAAAGCACAACTATTTGAATTCAACGATGAGTTCACTAGAAATGACTTTAAAAATGCAGTTAATCCTTTCCTAAGAGATGTACAAGGAAGACGAGGAATTACTGACTTTACAGTAGTCTGTGACGGAACTAATAACACAGGCGATGTAATAGATAGAAATGAATTCCGTGCAGATATCTTCATTAAACCAAACAGAGCAATTAATTTCATTACTCTTACATTTGTAGCAAGTAAATCAAGTGTAGACTTTAGTGAAATTGGTGGCTAAATAGAATAAAAGGAGAAAAAACAAATGGCTAATATTGCTGATTTTAAAGCTAACATGACTGGTGGCGGAGCTCGTCCTAATCAGTTTCGTGTAGATTTGGCTTTCCCTTCTTATGTCACTGGTGGAAGAGTTGCTGCTGTACAAGGACAGTTTCTTTGCAAAGCTGCACAATTACCAGCTAGTACATTAGAAAACTTGCCAATCCAATATAGAGGTCGTGCTGTAAACTTTGCTGCTGAGCGTACTTTCGCTCCTTGGACAGTCACAGTTTATAACGACACTGACTTCGGTATTAGAAACGCAATCGAAAGATGGCAAAATGGTATTCAGGAATATGCGACTACAGAAGGTCGTACTAATCCGAATGATTACCAAGCTGACTTACTTGTAACACAACTAGATAGAAATGGTGCTGGAGTAAAACAATATAAATTTGTTGATGCTTACCCACTGTCTATCGGTATTGTTCAGTTGGATTATGACACTACAAATGCTATTGAAACATTTGATGTTGAATTCCAATACAACTTCTTTACAAGTAATACAAGCGAAAGTGGTGGATTAGGAGTTAATATATCAATCGATACTCCGATTGGTTCATTCCCAATCAACATTTAATTATTAATAAAGGTGAATAAATTATGGCTGAATTTTTCGGTTTCGAGATTACACGAAAGAGGAATAGAGAACCACTAAGTCCTGTCGCTCCATCAAAAGATGATGGCTCGACAGTCCTTACAGATGTAAGTGCTTACTATGGGGTCACCCTCGATTTAGATAACTCGATAAAAAGTGAAAACGCTTTAATCAAAAGATATCGTGAAGTTGCTCAATATCCAGATTGTGATGGTGCGATAGAAGATATAACTAATGAAGCAATCACAATTGAGACTGACGCACCCAGTGTCAGTTTAAGTCTTGACGACTTACCTGTATCCGATAATATTAAAGATAAAATGCATGAGGAGTTCGAGGAGATCTACGATCTGCTTCAGTTCGACCATAAAGGGCATGATATTTTTAAGACTTGGTATGTAGATGGAAGATTATACTACCATTTAATTGTAGATCCTAAAAATCCAAAGTTGGGTATTCAGGAACTAAGGTATGTAGATCCACAAAAGATTCGTAAGATTAAAAATATTAAGAAAAAGAAGAATCAACAAGGGATCGAGGTAGTAGAAAGTCAAGAAGAATACTTTATATACAACGATAAAGGTATTACTGACTCAAATACTAAAGGAATTAAACTGAGTAAAGACTCAGTTGTATTTTGTCCATCTGGTAATGTTGACCAAAATACTGGCATAGTATTGGGTCATTTACAAAAAGCTGTTAAACCAGTAAACCAGTTGAAGATGATTGAGGACGCTGTAGTCATTTATAGACTAAGTCGTGCTCCTGAAAGAAGAATATTTTATGTTGATGTAGGAAACCTGCCTAAGATAAAAGCAGAACAATATGTCAACGATATCATGAATAAGTATCGAAACAAAGTAGTTTACGATGCGAATACAGGTGAAGTAAGAGACGATAGAAAACACCTAAGCATGATGGAAGATTTTTGGATGCCTAGAAGAGAGGGTGGTCGTGGTACAGAAATTACTACACTTCCTGGAGGGCAAAACCTTGGAGATATAGCAGACATACAATATTTCCAAAGGAAACTTTACCAGTCACTTAATGTGCCTATGTCAAGATTACAAGGTGAGACTGGATTTACTTTAGGTCGTGCTTCTGAAATTACTAGAGACGAATTAAAGTTTAACAAATTTGTTCAGAGAGTTCAAAGAAAATTTAGTCAGGTACTGATTGATATTCTTAGAGTTCAGTTAATTGCTAAGGGAGTAATGACTGAAGAAGATTTTGAAGAAAGCAGACATCATATAAGAATCGATTTTCTACAAGATAATCACTTTACTGAATTAAAGAATAACGAGTTGCTACAACAACGAGTTGGTATGCTAGGGCAGATTGAACCATACCTTGGCAAGTTCTACTCATTAGAGTGGGCAAGAAGAAATATTTTAATGCAATCTGAAGAAGAGATGAAAGATATCGACGACCAGATTGAAGCAGAAAAAGCTGAACAGGAACAGGATACTGACCAAGGTGGGGAAGTCCCTGATATGGATAGTATGCAGTCTGAACCAGCTGATGATAATGAAGGAGAAGAAGATGGGAACTAAAGAATTAATAGATGCTATTCAGTCAGGTGATGCTGAAGGAATAGAAAGTACTTTCCAAGGTGTAATGTCTGCGAAAGTTGGAGATAAATTAGACACGATGAAGAAAGAAATGGCTTCAACTATGTTTAAAACTCCAGAAGAACAGGATGAGATTGCTGGTGAACCAGAACAACCTGAAGTACCAGCTGAACCAGTAGAGGAACCAGCTGAGAATGTCGAAGAAGTTTAAAGATATCTATACTCATACGATTACTTCGACTGAGGAGCGAGAACAACAGCTAGTAGATAGTATTGATGTTCTTCTACCTGAAGAAAGAGTTGCTGAATATATAGCGAAACACTCAGATGATATTATTACTGATGAGTTGGTTGAGTCATATATTCAAAAAGCATCGTCAACTGACTTTAATGTTGACCCAATCATAACTGAGATTAAGGTTGGACAAGCAAAAGAATTAAGAAATAAACTAGATTATGTATTAAAAGATGGTACGAAGATCGCAATTAGCGAGGAAAACCAAATTTTACTAAATAGTTTACTGAAAGACAAGGATGAGATTGTTTCTCATATGTCGGAGAATAAAAACAACTTTATCGAAGTTTTAAAAGGAGTGTACTAAATGGCAATAACGAAAACAGTTCTGGCAAAAGATAATCGTAAAGCTATCGTCAGAGTCACTGCGACTGGTACTAATGAGAATGTCACTATTGATATCGACGCAGACTTAAAATTAACAAACGAAACGATTACTACTTCTGCTCTTAAAGTTGCCATACAGAAAATCGAGTACAGCTGTGAAGCTGCAAAAGATATTACTGTTGTAAGAAACTCTGTCCTCGTGGCTACTGTTCATCCAGGAGCACCGAAAATTGAAACATCGATACAGGATGAAGGCAACCAAGATATTGTTGTCACATTTGGTGGCAAAGGTATGATACTTCTTCATCTTTCTAAAATGGGTGGATTTAATGACCCAGTAGAAACTCCTGAGTTTGGAGCTTACGATGACCAAGATGCGGTAGGAAGCTAATATGAAATTAATTAAAGAACATACAGAAGTTGTAAACTACCTTATCGAAGAAGATAAAGAAACTGGTAAGAAGAATTACAACATTGAGGGAGTATTCCTCCAAGCTGATATTAAAAACAGGAATGGAAGATTATACCCTACAGAGATTCTTGACAAAGAAGTTAAAAGATATGTTAAAGAAAATGTCAAGAAAAATCGTGCGTATGGTGAGTTAGGACACCCTGATTCTCCAACTATCAATTTAGATAGAGTATCGCACATGATTAAGGATTTGAAGCTAGAAGATAAAAACTTTATCGGAAAAGCTAAGATAATGGATACACCTTATGGTAAGATTGTTAAATCGTTGATTGACGAAGGAGCAAGTCTAGGTGTATCTTCTAGAGGGATGGGTTCATTGAAAACTACCAAAGACGGAACTTCAGAAGTCCAAAAGGATTTTATGCTTGCCACTGCTGCTGATATAGTTGCAGATCCGTCGGCACCAGATGCATTTGTACGAGGTGTTATGGAGGGCAAGGAATGGATGTTCGTTGATGGGAAGTTTGTCGAGCAAGATATTGATGCTATAAAGAGTTCAATAACTAAGGCAACAAGATCTCAACTCGAAGAAGCAAAACTTTTCGCATTTGCGAAGTTTTTAAAGAAAATACAATAACCCATACTTTAAGGAGACAAACATGTCAAGTATAGAACAAAAAATCGCAGAACTCCTTGGTGAGAGTAAGAAAGCTGAAGAGCAAATCGATACTCTTGAGGAGTCTGAAGGCTGGAAAAAATCTAGCGATGAAGCTGAAGCTGAAGCACCTGCTGAAGAAGTAGTGGCTGAAGAAGAAGCACCAGCTGAGGAAGAGGTAGAAGAAATCGAAGAGGGTGAATTACCACCTGCTTTGAAGAAAGCTATCGAAAAGAAAAAGAAAAAAGATGGCGACGACGATGACGACGACGACGACGATGATGACGATGATGAAAAGTCTAAAGATAAAGAAAAAGACGAATCATATATGACATCTTCTAAAAAGAAAGAGAAGATGAAAGATATGAAAAAAGAAGAATCTGAGTCTGACGAAGAAGTTGTAGCAGAAGAAGCTGAAGAAGATGAAATCGCAGTAGATGTTTCAGAAGATGTTGAAGCATTATTAAATGGCGAAGAACTTTCTGAAGAGTTCAAAGAAAAAGCTACTACTATATTCGAAACTGTAGTTGTATCTCGTGTTAAAAGCGAAGTCGCTAAGTTTAAAAAAGAATTATCTGAGTCTAATGCTGTTGCAATAGACGAAGCTAAAGAGAGTCTAGTTGAAAAAGTTGATGGATATCTCAGCTATGTAGTTGAGCAGTGGATAAGTGAAAATGAAATCGCTCTCGAATCTGGTATGAAGTCGGAGATTTTAGATGGCTTCATTAATGGTATGAAAAATCTGTTCGCTGAACATTATGTTGATGTTCCTGAAGACAGATTTGACTTACTTGGAGACGCTCAAGAAAAGGTCGAAGAATTAGAGAAGAAGCTCAATGAGCAACTTGAAGCTAATGTCGAACTTAACAAGAGTGTAAAAGCTATGGAGAAGGACGAAGTCCTTTCTAAAGCATCCGATGGTATGGCTGAAACTGATAAAGAAAAATTTGCTGGATTAACTGAGGATCTCAGTTTTGAAGACAAAGAATCTTTTGAGAAAAAAGTCAGCACTATCAGAGAATCTTACTTTGCTTCTAAACCAAGCAAAACAAATGTAGAAACTGTTGTTACTGATGAGCCAGTACAGTTAGAAGAAGAAACTAAGAAGTCTATTTCAGACCCTAAAATTTCTGCTTATGCTGACATGCTTGACAGAAGCAACAAAAATAATTAATCTATCAACTTTAAGGAGATATAAAAATGGATAGAAAATCATTAATGGAAAAATGGTCACCTATTCTGGAACACGAAGGTGTTGCTCCCATCAAAGAGAATTACAGAAAAGAAGTCACTGCTGTCCTTCTAGAGAACCAAGAAAAGGCGATCAAAGAAGAAAAGCAAGCGATGTTCGAAGCTGTTCATGTCAATGATGCTGCAGCTCTTCCTGACACAGGTGGTGTGGCTAAATTTGATCCAGTACTAATTTCTTTAGTACGAAGATCTGCTCCGCAAATGATCGCTTACGATATTTGTGGTGTACAACCTATGACTCAGCCTACTGGTCTTATCTTTGCTATGAAAGCAAGATACAGCACTCAAGGTGGTACTGAGGCATTATTTAACGAAGCTGACTCAGACTTTTCTGGTGCAGGTACTCACGCAGGATCTAATCCTGTTGATGGCACTTACACTACTGGTACTGGTATGACTACTGGTGCTGCTGAGGTACTTGGTGACGGAAGCACATTCCAAGAAATGGCTTTCTCAATCGAGAAAACTTCAGTGACTGCTAAGTCTAGAGCACTGAAAGCTGAGTACACTATCGAACTAGCACAAGACTTGAAATCAGTTCATGGTCTTGACGCTGAGGGCGAACTTTCTAATATCCTCTCTACTGAAATTCTTTCAGAAATTAACAGAGAAGTTATCAGAACTGTGTACAAAACTGCTAAGCCAGGAGCTCAAACTGGAACAGCTACTGCGGGAACTTTCGACCTAGATGTTGATGCATCTGGTAGATGGTCTGTTGAAAAATTCAAAGGTTTACTCTTCCAAATCGAAAGAGAAGCTAATGCGGTTGCTCAGCAAACTCGTAGAGGTAAAGCTAACTTCATCATCTGTTCTTCAGATGTTGCTAGTGCTTTAGCAATGGCTGGTGTATTAGATTACGCTCCAGCTCTATCAACTAACCTAAATGTAGATGAAGCTTCTACAACTTTTGCTGGTGTTCTTAATGGACGCTACAAAGTGTATGTAGATCCTTATTCAGCAAATGGTGCTGCTAGTCAGTACTTTGTAGTTGGATATAAAGGTACAAGTGCATTTGACGCAGGATTATTTTACTGCCCATATGTACCTCTACAATTAGTTAGAGCAGTAGATCCTTCAACTTTCCAACCAAAAATTGGTTTCAAAACAAGATATGGCTTCACAGCTAATCCGTTTATCCAATTGGATGGTTCTGGCGATCTAGTAGCTGACGAAAACTACTACTACAGAAGAGTTAAAGTTACAAACCTAATGTAATCTTAACCTTTTAAGGTACAATCCTGAAATGGGGAGCTTCGGCTCCCCATTTTTTTTGACTAAATAATTATATCGTTCATTCACTCTAAATGTAGCAGTGGACGGAAGTAAGTAGAATAGGAAAACCTCTCACGCAAGTGAGGTAAGCTAGTACCGAAAGGGAACGAGACCGACAATCTACCGAAGGAACGCAATAGGTGAATAGAATTGCGCAGTTTTATTCAAAGATCAACCTATTACAATCTGGAGGAAACGATGACTACTTTCTACAGAGGTATCAAAGTCACTGATGAAAATGTCGCCAAGGATAATAAATTGTCCAAAAAAGGTGGTATTTACAGAGGGATTAAACATGGTGCCATATCTAAAGAGAGTGTAAAAGTCGCTACTGGTTTACAGTATCGTGGCATAGCACACTAACTTTAATTGGAGGGCAAGTATTATATTCTTATAACCAACTTGCCCTTCTTTTTTTACTAAATAATTTCGGTGGTTATAAAAATTTATTTTTTTATAACTAAATGTAAACACTTAATAGGAAAAACCATGTCCACAGTTATTAAATTAACGAAGAGCATGGTGCGAAAAACCAAAGCATTTGCCGAATTTCTAGCATACATTGCTCTTCCTTTAGGATTCCCAGTTGCCACATTCGTGACGATGCGAATGAGTTATTTTGGATACTAAAGAAAAACCTACAAAAACTCACGAGGACGATGTCGACTTTATGGTCGAGAACCCCATGCTATATATGGTATTATTACCATCCCTAGTCGCCATCGTTCCTCCTACTCTCGCAGTCGCAGCCATCTGGTTCCACCAATATTATATCGGTATATAGATTTCAAAAGACCTAAATAGTAATATCGAGGATATTATGTCTAAGTTGATTGAAATATACGAACAAGCGATTGACTGGTTTCAAGTCAAGTTCGAGATAGATTATTACCAACTCATTTTCATGGCATTTTTGCTAGGACTTGCTGTTGGTTTACTTGCTCTCGGGATACTGTTATGAATAAAAGTTTATTAAACGATATAGAAAATCTTGATAAGATTATAGATAAAACATCTGACCCACGATTGAAGCAAATGTGGAAAGATAAAAAGGATCTTAAAAAGAAAATCGAACAAAGAGAAAATGGCACCAGAAGAACTACTAGCTAAAAGAATTGCTAAACTACAAAGAGTTCTAGATCGGGCACAGAATAAACAATTTAAAAATATGTGGGCATCTCATTTGGCTCACCTAAAATTACTACAAAAGAGGAAAGTTAATTGACTGCATATTCTAATAAATTCCCTACCGATATATCCCCATTAAATCCTAATGGCTTTACTTTTGATGTAGCCAGATTACCAGATACTACATTCTTTGTACAATCAGTTGGATTGCCAGGACTTACTTTGGGCGAGTTTATGCAACAAACACCTTTAGTGGCTAACCCTATTCCTGGAGAAATACTCACATACCAAGAACTTGTAGTCGAGTTTCAAGTAGATGCTAACATGACAAACTGGAAAGCAATACATGACTGGATGATTGGACTTGGGTTCCCAATAAATCATGAGCAATATTTGTCATACCTTACCTCTGAGGAAAGAGCGAAGATTTCCGAAATATCACAAAACTTCTCAGATGCTACACTTCAGGTATTATCTGGACAAAACCAACCTGTAAAAACATTCACATTTGTTGATTGTTTTCCTACAGCACTAGAGCCGATTCAGTTTGAAGCTAAGATGCAAGATGTTATGATGGTTTCTACTCGTGCTACCTTTAAATATACCTATTACTACTGCGAATAGACCTTTACTTTTAAGAATAAATCAACTAAGATTAAGTTGTTAGGAGTATAATTTATATGAATTTACAACAATTACAAGACGAATGGTCAAAGGACTCGATAGTCGATGACGACCACTTAGATAAAGAAGCAGTACGCATCCCAAACCTACACCAAAAGTATTTAAAGTTCCTGATGGAGTTTAAAATGAAACTTACTAAGCAAAGAGCAGAGTTTCATGCACTTCGCAGATTAAAAATACGATATTATAATGGTGAGTTGGGTCGAGACGAGTTAGTAGAACTGGGTTGGGAGCAATATCAAGGCATAAAACCTATAAAATCAGCTCAAGACGACCTATTACATGGCGATAAAGAGCTGATAGACCAAACTGTACGCATATCTTATCTTGAAGATATGGTATATGCTACCGAAAGTATCATGAAATCAATCTCAAGTAGAGGTTGGGACATTAAAAACTCAATAGAGTGGAAAAAATTTATATCTGGTGCCTAAAATAACGATAGAGAAAGCGAGTAATATACATATTCGCTGTTTTTCAGAGCCTGCAGTTGAACAGGAGCTCTGCGATTACTTTACCTATTCAGTTCCAGGTGCTCAGTTCACTCCACAGTACCGAAGTCGTATGTGGGATGGTAAAATCCGCCAATATGATAGAATACGACATACATTATATCTTGGATTATACCGATATGTAGAAAGATTCGCTGTTGAGCGAGGTTATGAGATAGAATGTAAGGATTTAGTAGTAATAGACCGAAAAATACCCTTTGAAGAGGTCGAAAACTGGGTAAATTCCTTAAAATTAGCATCCAAGGGGCAAAAATTGAGCTCCAGAGAATATCAAGTTGAAGCTATACATAAAGCCATTAATGATGAAAGAACGCTCTTGGTGAGTCCTACAGCGTCTGGAAAAAGTCTAATTATATATTCTACACTTAGATATCTATTAAATCAAGGCAAAAAAGCTATTATCATAGTACCAACAACATCCTTAGTTGAACAGTTATATAAAGACTTTGAAGATTATTCCACTATAAATGGATGGAATGTAGAGGATAGTGTACAAAAATTATACTCAGGATTTACTAAAGATATATCTAAGCAAGTATTAATTACCACTTGGCAGTCAGTATATAAACAACCCAAAGCATGGTTCGCTCAGTTTGATGTATGTTTTGGTGACGAAGCACATCAGTTTAAAGCTAGATCTTTGACGACTTGTATGGATAAATTAATTAATTGTAATTACAGGATAGGCACGACTGGTACGATTGATGGAAAGAAAGTTCATAAGCTAGTACTAGAGGGTGTGTTTGGACCAGTCTTTGCTGTCACTACAACTAAAAAATTAATGGAAGAGAAAAAGGTTGCCGATTTAGATATTACTTGCTTACTATTAAAATATGATGACTTAGATAGACAAGGTAGAAAAAATAATAAGTATGCCGACGAGATGGACTTCTTAGTGACTAATGATTATAGAAATAAATTTATAGTAAACTTGGCTGCAGATTTAAAAGGAAACACCTTAGTCTTATATCAGTTCGTTCAAAAGCATGGGATTCCTTTATATGAAAACCTAAATAAAAAGGTAGATGGTTCAAAGGACATCTGGTTTGTGTCAGGGGACACAGTCGTAAAGGATAGGGAAAAGGTCAGAGAAATAGCAGGTGATACAAACAACAATATCATAGTTGCTTCTTTTGGTACATTCTCGACTGGCATTAATATACCATCTATCGAAAATATTATTTTCGCATCGCCAAGTAAAAGTAAGATAAGAAACTTACAATCTATTGGGCGAGGACTTAGACTAAAAGAGGGTAAAGAAACTTGTAATTTGTATGATATAGCTGATGACCTTTCTTGGAAATCTTGGAAAAATCATACTTTAAAACATTTCAGTGAAAGACTCTCTATATACAGTGAAGAAAAATTTAACTACAAAATAGTAGAGGTAAATGTTGGATAATCAAAAATTAATTAGGGAAGATGACGAGTTCATTATTCTTAAGCTAACCACAGGGGAAACTCTAGTGGCTACTATCAGAGCAGACGCACCTGAAACTATATCTGTACAATATCCCTTTGAATTAAAAACTATTCATGAAAGAAGGCAAGATATGGTAGTAGATGTCACTGCTGCTGCACCATTCTGTGGTTTCGCAGAAGATAGGAACTTCACATTTAAAAAAGAAGATATTATGTTTACTAAAGTCCTTCATAATTTTTCAGTTCCATTTTATATAGAATTAGTCGAAGAGTATGAAAAACTCATCGATGTACCAGTACCAAAGAAAAGATTATCTGAAACTCAAGATGTATTACGCAAAACTGCCGAAACTATGAGACAACGCAGTGAAGAGATCTTGGGCGAAGACAGACTAGAGGATACAGCAGAAGTGCTTGATTATCTTCTAGGCAACATCGGCAAATCAAAGAAAACAATCCATTGATAAGCATAACTCCAAAAGCTAAACAATACATACAAATCAAACTCAAAGCGAGTGGGAATAAGTACGCACGACTTGCCCTCGATGGTGGAGGTTGTGCTGGGTTTACTTATAAGTGGGAAGAAACAAACGAAGTCGCCGATGGCACCCTTATTGAAGATACGATTATAGTGGATAAATTAGCAGAGTTATATGTTATGGGATCTGAGATTGATTATAAAGAAGATTTCGCAGGATCGCATATCGAGATTATAAATCCGAATGCTACTGGAAGTTGTGGATGTGGAGAATCAGTTGGATTCTAACAGTCTCGTTATCATCCCTGGAACACCCTGTAATCTACTCTTCAGTTTCTTAAAAAGCAAGCATTAAATGAAAAAAAATAATAGTTGCCTTTTAAGAATGTTTTATATAGAATTATGTTTTGATAGGAGGACTACATGGCAGTCTCAAAAAAGAAGCCCCAACATTATGTTGATAATAAACAGTTTCTACAAGCACTAAAAGATTATAAAGATGCTTGTGCTAAGGCGAGCAAAAAGAAACAAGATAAACCTAGAATCCCAGAGTATATTGGTGAATGCTTATTGAAGATTGGTACACACCTTTCTTACAAACCTAACTTCATCAACTATACCTATCGGGATGATATGATACTGGATGGTGTTGAAAACTGTATTCAATACATACATAACTTCGACCCTGATAAATCTGGTAATCCATTTTCATACTTTACGCAAATTATTTTCTATGCTTTTTTACGAAGAATTAAAAAAGAAAAGAAACAAACTTATGTGAAGCAGAAACTAATTGCTGAGATGGATGTTGATGCGTTCATGGAAGCAGGTGAAGATAGCGAAGGTACTAACCAATATATTGAGTATATGAAAAAGAACCAAGTCCTTGACCCTTACTTTGAAGCCAAAGAGAAAAAGAAGAAAGAAAAAAAGTCCACACCCATCTCTGATGCGTTGGACGATGTAAATGAGTAAAGTTGCTATTATAACCGATCTACATTTCGGTGCTAGAGGAGATGCTATCACTTTTGTAGATTATATGGATAAATTCTATACAAATACTTTTTTCCCTGCTTTGAAGGAAAGAGGTATCAAAAATATATTAAATCTTGGTGATACATTCGATCGCCGAAAATACATCAATTACCATTCATTAAAAAGATCTAGGCAGTTCTTCTTTGACCCTATTAAAGATGCTGGTATGCACATGTGGATGTTGGCTGGTAATCACGATACTTATTATAAGAACACCAACGATACTAATTCTATCGACTTACTATTAAATGATTATAAAAATATTACTACTATACCTGAAGCGATGGATATAACAGTTGATGGTCGTGATATTTTTATGCTACCATGGATCTGTACTGACAATTATCAATCAAGTATGGAAGCATTAGAGGATAGTAAAGCAGAAATATGTATGGGTCATTTAGAGATAGCTGGTTTTGTAATGCATCGTGGGGTTAAATCTCATGGTGGTTTAAACGCAGAAAGGTTTAGAAAATTTGGTTTGGTTTATTCGGGTCATTACCATCATAGGAACAACGATGGGCATATATATTATCTTGGGAATCCTTATGAATTAACTTGGTCTGATTATAAAGACCCAAGAGGATTTCATATCTGGGATACTGAAACTATGGAACTTGAGTTTATTGAGAATCCATATACTATGTTTGAAAGAGTAGAGTACGATGATGTGACCAATAATTATGATGACTTTGATGCTAGTATTATGGCTGATAAGTATGTCAAAGTGATTGTAGCTAACAAGTCAGACTTTAATAAGTTTGATACATTTATGAAAGGGATTTATAAAGCTGGTCCACACGATGTTAAAATTATCGAGGACTTCGCTGAGTTTAAAGATGGCGAGATTGATGAAGAGATAAACTTAGAAGATACCATGAATATATTGAATAGTTATGTTGATAGTGTAGAAACAAATTTAGATAAGGAAAAAGTAAAAGGATTCCTTAAAGGATTATATGCTGAAGCACAACAAACTGAAAGTGAAACTGCTGAATGATTACTTTTGAAAAACTTAAATGGCGAAACCTATTAAGCACAGGAAACGCATGGACTGAAGTAGATCTTAATCGTTCTACTACTACATTAATTGTAGGTAAAAATGGTGAGGGTAAATCTACTATCCTTGACGCACTCATGTTCTCTCTGTTCGGGAGACCTTTTCGTAAAGTAAAAAAAGACCAACTCGTAAATAGTATTAATGGTAAGAATCTCGAAGTAGAGATTGAGTTTATGATTCGTAATAAACATTATAAGATATTACGAGGTGCTAAACCGAACAAAGTAGAATTATATGTAGATGGTTTAAAACTAGATTCCTTCGCCAGCAATGCTGATACGCAGACTTATATACAAACTCAAATAATAGGTTTTGATTGGCGAACTTTTAATAAGCTGGTCATTCTAGGATCTGCTAGTTATGCACCATTTATGCAGTTAAACTTATGGCACAGGCGACAAGTTATTGAGGACATCTTAGATATCGGTATATTTAGAACTATGAATGAGTTGCTTACTGATAGAGCAAAACTTACTAAAGAACAACTCATGAAAGTTGATAATGATATTACTGTCGCTAAACAACAAGTAGATTCTCAGAAAGAATTACTCGAACAATTAAGCAGTGTAAAAGAAGAAGCTGTAGAAAAGATAAATGAAAAGATTCGTAATAATGAAGAGTCTATAACCAATATTACTAATTCTATCGAACAACTAATGAAAGATGTTGATTACTTAAATACTCAGATATCTGATGGCGACCAAGTTAATAAAGATCTAGAAGAAGCTAAGAAACTATTGGCTGGTTATGATAATAAGAAGTCAGGCATTACTAATGATATTGCTTTCTTTGAAGATAATGAAGTATGCCCACAATGTGAGCAAGGTATAGAACACGACCATAAGAATAACATCTTAACTAAATTAAACGACAAGCTGGGCAAAGCAAGTAATCATTTATCTTCCCTAAGTCAAGCACTTGAAAAGCTAAATAAAAGATATGAGGAGATTGCTACTATAAACCAGACCATAATGAGCAAGAACTCAGAGGTATCTGCTCTCAATCAATCACTCAGTTTGTTGGGTAAAACAAACAAGGATTTAGTAGAAGAACAATCGACTTTAAATATTGATGATGAAAATGTGTTAACACAGAAAGCGAAACTTAAAGAACTAGCACAATCTGCTGTAAAAGCAGTCGAGGAAAAAACGCAAGTTGAAGAACAAAAACAAATTGAAGATGTATCTAAAACACTTCTCGCTGAGTCTGGCATTAAAACTGAGATTATTCGCCAGTATCTTCCTATCATTAACAAACTTATCAACAAATATCTACAAGCAATGGACTTCTTCGTTCACTTTGAACTGGATGAAACATTCAATGAAACTATTCGCTCAAGATATAGGGACGAGTTTACATATGATAGTTTTTCTGAGGGCGAAAAGTTGAGGATAGATCTAGCAATATTATTTACTTGGAGACAAATAGCCAAGATGAAGAATTCAGTAAATACAAATCTATTACTACTAGATGAAATTTTTGATAGTAGTATGGATGCGAGTGGTACTGACTTGTTCCTACAAGTACTAAATGAAATCGGCGAGGGAACAAATGTTTTCGTTATATCTCATAAAGGGGATCAACTTTTTGACAAGTTTAGAAGTGTAATTAAATTTGTTAAGAAGAATGATTTTTCATCAATCGAACAAGGAGTATAATACATGAACGCACAAGCACATCTAATGGAACAATATAATAGAGTTAATTACGAACATAATGAAATACATGAAGAAGTTGAAAAGCATCGATTTGACTCTGAAAAACTCAAACAACTAAAACTTACCAAACTAAAACTAAAAGATAAACTTACTAATCTGGAGAAAAAACTAGGAATCTCATAATGAATGTACTTGATGATGCAAAAGGTGAATTAATACCATACAACGATCCATTACTAACTTCCCCACAAGACGAGTGGAACTTTGATGAAAATCCACAAGAGGAAGCAGCAAAACTTGGATTGTTATTAATTGAGACTTCTAGAAAATTACAGGGTGCAGGATTATCAGCCAATCAAATAGGATTACCATATAAAGTATTCGCATTGACTGCTGAGGAACAAATGGACTTACCAGCTATGGCTATATTCAACCCTGAGATATTAGAATCTTCAGAAGAAGTTAGTATAATGACTGAGGGATGTTTATCTAGACCCAACCTTTGGCTCATGGTTTCTCGACCTAGACTTATCAAAGTGAAATACCAAACATTTAAAGGCGAAGAAATCAGGACTACATTATCTGGTTATGTCTCTCGTGTGTTCCAACATGAGTATGACCATATGCTAGGAATAGATTTCACGCAAAGAGTATCTAAGATGAAACTCGATAGAGCCATTAAAAAGATGAAAAAAGACGCAAAAAGTGGTCGTACAACCCAAGTAATTAGAGGTAATTTCAACCAATAGTTATAAGTACTTGATTTTATATAATAAAATAATCTAAAAAAAGAGACGATTTTACTTTACTTTTGGGTCAAACGAGAGTAGAATGACTGTATAAATTAAATTATTTGAGAGGTAAAATGAATAATTCTAAAGATATACTTGCTAAATTACTCAGTACTGAAGATGTACAAGTAGTTCGTGCTTCAGTTCCTACTGCATCGTTCGATGTAAAAAATCGTGTTCTTACACTTCCAACTTTCGTAAATCTTGAAGAGACTGTTGAAAACTTGATGATTGGTCATGAAGTTGGTCATGCTTTATGGACTGACCCCAATTATGCTACTGAAGAAGTCATGAAGGATAAACTTACTAAAAACTATGCGAATGTTATTGAAGATGTTCGTATTGAAAAGCTAATTCAAGCTGAGTATCCTGGACTTCGTACTGACTTTTTACAAGGTTATAAAAAACTTGCTGATGATGACTTCTTTCAAATTAAAGGTAAAGATGTAAACTCTCTACACCTAATTGATAAAATTAACCTGTATTTTAAAATTGGTCTTAAGTCTGGTATCAAATTTTCTGATGAAGAATTCAAAATAGTTTCTAGAGTTGATAGCTGTAAAACTTTCCCGCAGGTTATTGAACTTGCTAAAGAGTTGGCTGAGTATGCTCGTAAAAAGAAAAAAGAAGAAGAAGAAGCACTTCAGGAACAAATGGCTCAAGCAGGTGACCTGAATGATGCTGACCTCGACGAAGAATATGAAACTAAAGAAAGCGATGACGATACTGAATACGATGAAAGCGATTCAGAATCTAATAGTGAAGAGGTTGAAACTGAAGAAGGCGATGACGATAATGGTGATAGTTTCTCATCTGGTCTTGAAGGTGGTTCGGGTCAAGCTGACCAAACTCCTGAATATTCTGATACTTCTTTAGAATCTCAAACTCAAGCATCGCTTGATACTAAGATGACTGAACATGCTAAGTATGATGGTAAGATATTTAGAAATGTTCAAATGGAAGAATATCCTATGGGTGTAGATCCTAAAATTTCTTACAAAAAAATTCTTAAGCAGATTAAAACTCCAGGAGCTGATGGTTATAAAAGCGATAACGAATCTGTTCATAGTGAAATTATGAATGATAGTAAAGTTATTAAAGATAATGGTTCGTCTGTATATTTGGATAGTGGTTGGCATGCTGGTGATACAGAAACATTTAAAGACTACTATGGTAGAGAATATCTTGGCGATAAGTCTGGTGCATACTATAAAGAAGACTATGATAATTTTATGAACAATATTAAGTCTGATATTGATTATATGGTAAAAGAGTTTGAGATGAAAAAATCTGCTCAAAGGTATGCTCGTACTGAAACTGCTAAGACTGGTCAGTTAGATGTAAAAAAACTTTACAACTACAAACTGTCTGAAGATTTATTCAAAAGAATTAATGTTGTTTCTGATGATAAAAATCATGGATTCGTTATGTTAGTTGACTGGTCTGGTTCTATGCAAAATATTATGCGTGATACTATGAGACAAGTAATTATTCTTTCAACTTTCTGTCGTAAAGTGAATATTCCTTTCGAAGTATTGGCATTTTCTAATCATGATAATGTACATAACAGATATTCTAATGATAATGAAAATTCTGTAGAGTTAGTATCCCAGGAAGATTACGAAAAAGTGGTTGCTGCAAAATCTGCTAATAATGAAAAACTACATCATATTAGAAGAGAAAATATGTGGTTGTACCAACTACTTACTAATGAGATGAATAATAAAGAGTTTGATGAAATGTGTTTTTACTTACACTCTTTCTTATGGTACTACTCATACAACCTTTCACTTTCAGGTACTCCTTTGACTGAAGCACTTGAAATTATGGTTGGTTATACTTCTAGATTTCAAAAGCAACATAATCTTGATAAATTAAACTTTATCACTTTGACTGATGGTGCTGGATATAGTAGAGGTATTCAATCTAATTACCAACTTGAAAGGGAACTGTATCCTGATATCAATGGTCGTCCTTTGAGAGGTTCTTATGTTGATACTCTTATAGATCCTGTGACTAAAAAGAAATATGTTGTTTCAGGTTCTAGAAATAATTTTGATTTTGCTTTCCTCGATGCTATCAAGTCTAGAGGTTGTACTACTATCGGATATTTCCTAGGAAGAAATTCTTTTAGAGGTATGCAACAGTTCTATCACTACAACCATCCTTCTTACGATGGGAATGGTGAATATCCTATGTTTGGGTTTGATAAAGCTAGATTAGAGATTCGTAAGAATGGTGGTTGGGGATCTTTCTCTGACTTCGGTCGCGATGAAATGTTTTTCTTAGATACAGCTAAATTAAATCCTGCTAGTGTAGATGCTACTGATATTGATAACATCGAGAAAAAAACTGCTAGTCAAATCGCTAGGCAATTCACTAAAGGTTTGAAAACTAACAGGCAATCTAAAGTTCTTATGAATACTTTCGTAGATAGGGTAGCATGACACAAGAAGAAATAAAACAAAAGATTAAGCAAAGGCGAACACAAATGTTAGTCCACTCCTGCATTTATTATGAAATGAATGACAACATTGTCGATGATGCGACATGGCAGAAGTGGGCTGACGAACTTCGTGATTTGCAAAACGAACATCCATTACTTTGTCAAATAGAATTTTTTGATGAAGTATTTGCTCGGTGGGATGGATCCACTGGTCATCATTTACCTCTCAGAGATCCGTGGGTTTTTGACCGAGCAACCCTTTTAATAAATGCTAAAGAGAAAGGATATGGTACTTCTTTATGAGAAAAGAGAAAACACCCCCACCCAATTCAAAACTAAGATATCATGTAAAGCGAAAAGGTAAATCTTTTCATGTGATAGAAAATGGTGGCGATTATCAAAACAAAGTTATCCATGAAACTTCTGATAAAAAAGAAGCATATCGGATATCTAAAATACAAAGTAAAACTCAACAGTGGGCACCGAATGCTGGTGTACCTTTATATCTATGTCCTACTCAGGTTATACAGCAGTCATAGGAATTTTAATCAGTGACAACCACAGTAAAGAAGATATTCTTAACTGTATGAAAAGTTGTCAAGGATATCCTATATGGGTACACGCGAACACCAATGATACTAATTGGGCAGATAGGATGAAGATTGCTTGTGAAGAAACAGGTTGTCATTATTTTTCTAGCACTAGAAGTAATGGTAATCCAGGATTTGGTAAAAACTTGATGATGAGAAACTTTGGTATGGATACTAATTTAAGATTCTTTAGTTATTGCTTTCTAATAGATGGCGATGACGCATGGGGATCTACACTGCCTGAGTTATTCAAAAGGAAGTACGATGGCGACTTCTTATTCTCATCAGGTGGCAAGTATAAGTGGAAAGATGAGATATATGAAAAGGTTGAACTGGCTCAGCTGAGCGAACAAATAAGAAAGGATATGGGGGATAAGTACGATAAGCCAACATCCTATATATCTGAGTGGTTGGATTTAAGAGAGTTATTACAGAAATTTTATCAGCATCCTAATAATGAGCATGGCACATTAAATAGATTGATAGGATTTCATAAGGGTTCAATCTATAAATTACAGTTTAAAGAAGATATTAAAATAGCTGAAGACCTAATTTTTCATATTGAAGCATTGATGGCTGACAAAAGAAAAGAGTTTAAGATACAATATTTACATGATGATGACTTATACTTATATCAACCAAATGAAAGAGGAATACATTATTACTCTTTTTCTAGACCAAAAGAAAACTGGTTAGCGAGAGTAAGAGCATATCTACCAAAGGCATATCCTAAAAGTTTGAAAAAATATAAAGTGGACTGGATAAAATGACATATATCGTTCCTAAAAAAGTTTATTACATACATATCCCCAAAGCTGGTGGTACGACTGAGAAGTACAAACTGAAGGAACTATATGGTAATGATATGAAAGAAGTGACCACAGGAAAGCATAGTCCTTATGATAAACAGTATGCTGATTATGATTGTATATATACACATGTAAGGAATCCGCATGATAGATTATTGTCAATTTATTTGTTTTGGTTTGAACTTAAATTTATGCCACAAAAACATATTACTGATAAAAGAATAGACTTTATGCAATATGAACACAAACAAAGAATATCGCAAAATTTTGGACATTATATGGGTGGGATGTCAAAGTTTGATACTATGCTTTACAATAAGATAACTCCACTTATTCAAGATAATAATCCTGAAAATTATTACAAGTGGTTAGATACTGTAGGAAAAGCAAATGATGAAATGGATTGTTTCTTTGAATATCGACCATGGCTTCAACAACATTTATGGTTGGCTGATAATGTATTCGTAAAGAAGATTGAAGATGAAGGTGGCGAAAAATTAAATATTACCAGCAGAATGCCAGAACATGATGATAATGATTACTTACAAATAGGCAAACCACTAATAGAAAAATATTACAAAGAAGACTTAGAAAGGTTCGGATATGAATAGGTTTAAATTTTATCTAGAAATAATTACCTGCTTTTTTATTATCGCAGGGATAATACGACATTATTAACAAGGAGAACTATAACATGGGAAAACATATAAAAACATCAATGGACGAAAAGGTAGTGGATTATCTTGCTATTGAATTATGGCGAAAAGATCCAAACAATAAAGTCCTCCATCAGTTGATGGGTATGCAGAATGAGGAAGGAAACCATATTCGTAAGACTATCGATGCTTATGATAAAACAGGTGAGTTTCCAACCCACTATAATACCGATGGAACATGGAAATATTCGTCTGGACAGATAAGTTTTGACGCATTTTTATCACAAGGAAAGTAAAAAAGGTTATAAGTAGTTGTTTTTTAATAATAAAAAAATCTTAAAAAATGGACGATTTTACTTTACTTTTGGGTCAAATGAGAGTAGAATCATCTGTATAAGTTAATAAATTAAAGCGAGGTATATATTATGACAAACTTATCTAAAGAAACTGCTTTCCTAGAAAGAGCATTTGAGCTTTTTCCTGAAGCAAGTGACAGTCGTGAAATGACTGCCAAACAAATACTAGAAGTCAGATCTTCTGGTATTTCTGTACCAGGATCTATCTGGGAAAATAAAGTTGCTAACAGCAAACCAGCACTTTATGTAATTCCAGGTGGTTCTGTTTCTAAACCAGTTGCTGACCCAGTTGCTGTTGATACTGTATCAACACCATCTACTAAGTCTTCAGCTGTTTCAACAACTGTTGATAAAAATAGTTTGGTTCCATGTGTGGATCCTAACTATGTTCCTTTCGGAAACTATCGTGACTTACAAATTATTGTGAAGTCTGGTATGTTTTATCCTTCTTACATAGCAGGTCCGACTGGTAATGGTAAATCTACTAGCATTGAGCAAATCTGTGCTAAGCAGAAAAAACCTTTAATTCGTGTCAACTTAAATACTATGACTGATGAAGACCAGTTGATTGGTTCTAAAACTTTGGTCGATGGTAATGTTGAAATCGTAGAAGGTCCAATTGTAATCGCTATGAGATTTGGTATCCCTCTTCTTCTTGATGAGATTGATGCTGGTGGTGCGAATACACTTCTTTGTTTACAACCTATCCTTGAAGGAAAACCATTTTATTTCAAATTAAAAAATGAAATGATTACTCCTGCTCCAGGATTTAATATCTTCGCAACTGCGAACACTAAAGGTAAAGGATCTGACGATGGTAGATACATCGGTACGAATGTCCTTAACGAAGCATTCCTAGAAAGGTTTGCTGTGACTTTTAACCAACCTTACCCAACTGAAAAAGTTGAGTTAGAGATTGTTAAAAATCTGTTCGTTCACTTTGGTCTAGCTGACCAGAAGAAAACTATCAACCAATCTAAAAGTCTTGACGACTTTGCTTCTAACTTAGTTAAGTGGGCAGCAGTTGTTCGTAAGACTTTTGATGATGGTGGGTGTGACGAGAATATCACTACTCGTAGGTTGACTCACATTGTTCGTGCTTTTTCTATCTTCAAAAATGAGAAGAAAGCAATTGAACTTTGCTTGAATAGGTTTGATGATGTCACTAAAATGGCATTCCTTGACCTTTACACTAAAATCTCTGCTGGGGAAATGGATTCTCCAGCTGAGGAAGATAGTGATAGAAACCCATTTACTGAAGAGGTATCTGAATAATGGAACTTACACCATACGAACTTCTCACTAAGTTTCAAAAGCGATGGGTAGATAACATGATTGTTGTCTATCCTGAACTTGAGACTGGTGGTGCTATTACTTTGGAAAAATGTACTGAAGGGATTGTTAAGCTGAAAGAAAAACATGCTGAAGATCCTAGTTTTCCTAAGATCGGTACACCTAATTGGAATTATAAGATTAACAAGATCGACAAAGGCATCTATTTCTTTCCTGCTCCAGGAGCAGACTCAGAGATGGCGATTCGTGAAGCTGAGGATATAAAGATATCTCGTTTACCGAAACCAAAGTTTGTCATAAAAGACGAGGAAGATGCCGACTTCGTTCAGGAACTGAAAGACTTCGGTATTGATATAGATGTCGCCGATGAAGATAATGGTGTTTCAGTTCCTGATTTAAGGGATTCATCTGTTATTGACTGACGATAGCTGATGATAGAAAGGGAAGGACTGCCATCTCCTTCCCTTTTGCATTTATTTACAGTGGATGGACTCGTGGTGAAACTGGATATCACACTAGTCTTCTAAACTTGTATTACAGGTTCGAGTCCTGTCGAGTCCACCACTTTACTTTTAAGTTTTTTTAATATAGAGTATTGAATATGAAAAATAAAAATCCTAATATTGATTATAAATTTGATGAAGATAAACTTATTGAAGACTTCAAAGAATATATTGATAAAACTTACATGGGGCACTACAGTAAAAACTCATTTCAAGCAAGTGAATTTATTATTGATTGTGGTCATGGTATGGGATTTTTTATGGGTAATGTATTGAAGTATGCCCAAAGGTATGGCAAGAAAGATGGTTATAATCGTGCCGATATTTTAAAAATACTTCACTATGCATTGATGGCTTTACATCAACATGATAAAATTAACAAGGAGAAATAATATTATGAAAATTTCGAAAGAAACTTTGAGTGTCCTTAAGAACTTTGCCACTATTAATGGCAATATTCTTATTAAAGCTGGTAATCGTTTATCGACTATATCAGCACAAAAAAATGTTATGGCTAGTACTACTGTCCAAGAAAACTTTGATGGTGAGTTTGGTATCTATGACTTAAATGAGTTTTTGGGTGTGTATTCTTTATTTGATGCAGATCCTGAACTTGCCTTTGATGAAAAGTTTGTCACTGTAGCAAATGGTAAATCTAAAGTAAAATATTTTGCTGCCGATCCATCAGTTCTAGCATCGCCAACTAAAGATGCTCTTCCTGTTGATGCAGATATTGAATTCGACTTATCAAAAACTATGTATGATATGATTATGAAAACATCTTCAGTATTGAGATCTGGTGATGTATCATTCATTGGTGATGGTTCGAATGTTAGTGTAGTTGTAGCTGATAAAAAGAATGCTACTTCTAACTCTTGGGATGCTACTTTGGGCACAACTGATAAAGTGTTTAAAGTAAATTTCAGGATTGATAATTTCAAAATGCTAGATGGGGATTATGTAGTTTCTATTTCTAAGAAAAGAATCTCTAAGTTTGCTTCTAAGATGAATGACTTGACTTACTTCATCGCAGTTGAAGCTGACTCTACTTTTGACTTTTAATTTTACTGAGAGATTTATATTATGGATGACCAATTTATTTGGGTCGAGAAATACAGACCTAAGACTATTGAGGAGTGTGTCCTTCCTGACAGTTTAAGGGATACATTCAAAGAGTTTGTTGCTAGTGGGCAACTGCCGAACTTCCTGTTCTGTGGTACTGCTGGTGTCGGTAAAACTACTGTCGCCAAAGCACTATGCAACGAAGTCGGTGCTGAGTATCTGTTCATTAATGGTTCCGAAGAATCTGGCATTGATGTGATACGAACAAAAATCAAAAACTTTGCTTCGTCGGTTTCCCTGACTGACTCAAAGAAAATCGTTATTCTTGATGAAGCTGATTATTTGAATCCGAACAGTACTCAGCCAGCACTGAGAGCATTTATCGAAGAGTTCTCTGGGAACTGCCGATTTATATTTACCTGTAATTTTAAGAATAGGATTATTGAGCCACTTCACTCTAGATGTGCTGTGGTTGAGTTTAGGACTGATGCTAAGGATAAACCAGCAGTTGCTACAGCTTTCTATAAAAGAGTGGAGCATATTCTTAATACTGAGGGTGTGGACTTTGAGCAAAAAGCAGTTGTAGAAATTATACAAAAACATTATCCTGACTTCCGAAGGGTGCTGAACGAACTTCAAAGATATTCAGTATCTGGTAAGATAGATAGTGGCATTATGATTAATGTCAGTGAAGAGTCCTGGAATAATCTCTTTACACTTCTAAAGGATAAGAACTTCAAAGAGGTTCGTAAATGGGTCACTAAAAATAGTGATATTGAAACAACCCAATTATTTTCTGATATATTTAATAATGCTAATAACAAACTAGAATCTGCTTCAGTTCCACAAATGGTTCTGATTCTCGCAGATTATCAGTATAAAGCAGCATTTGTCGCTGACCATGAACTTAATAAAATGGCAGCACTTACAGAGATAATGGCTTCCTGTAAGTTTAAATAATGGCAAACCCTTTCCTTTATATTAACAACATAACTAACGACAAGAAGGATCTATTCCAGGATAATCCTCTTGCCGATAAGGATTATGTACCCTTTATTATTAATAGAGGTTTGAGTTATTTCCCTGACACAATAATGCAGTCCAACATGATGAACCAATATCATGATATCCCGAAGTCTTGGCAATACTATTTTTTACTAAATACTATTACAAAAGGCAAAAGGTTCTCGAAGTGGCATAAAAATGAGAAGCAAACCGAGTCTTTGAAACTGGTTATGGAATATTATGGATATTCTCCAGAAAAGGCTCGTCAGGTGATGGATATATTAACAACTGACCAGATGAGCATTATTGAACAAAAACTAAATAAAGGTGGTAAATAGACATGTCAGTTGAAATGATACATTACGATTGGACTGCGGAGAAGATGCTTGAAGTCACACTCCCAGAGCCAGATAACTTTCTAAAAGTTAGAGAAACCCTAACTCGAATAGGAATATCTTCTCGCACAGAAAACAAACTATTTCAGTCTTGCCATATTTTACATAAACAAGGCAAGTATTTCATAGTACATTTTAAAGAACTTTTCGCATTAGATGGTAAAGAATCTAATATAGCTAATAACGATATTGAGCGAAGGAATACTATTGCTGTTCTGCTACAAGATTGGGAACTATTAAATATTGTAGATTCTAGTCAAGCTGAGCCAAAAGCATCCCTCTCTCAGATTAAGGTTTTATCCCATAAAGATAAATCTTCTTGGGAATTAGTACCTAAATATAATATTGGGAAAAAGAAATAAGGAGAGTAAATGGCTGACGCAAAGATTAGTGAACTTCCAGTATTAGCGACCCCAGAGTCCATTGATAAATTACTGATTGTTGACACTTCCGAATCTACTACAAAACATATTACATATGGAAATCTAGTATCTGCATTACAGGGTGCGAATGTGACATTGGCATCACTAGGAGATGTAAATACTACTGGACTTTCTAATGGTCAGGTTTTAAAATACAACGCATCTGCTGGGGAATGGCAACCTGGATCCGATACAGCTGGTATCTTATATACAGATTTATCAGCCATCAATGCTTCAGCATCTGGTACTGGATCTTTGGCATTTAATAATGTCACAGGTGTATTTACTAATACTCCACCTGACTTAACAGGATTTATTACAGCGTCTTCTACAGACACACTTACTAATAAGTCTGGAAATATTTCTATGTTCACTAATAATAGTGGATATATCACAGCATCTTCATCTGATACTCTTACTAATAAAGCTGGTAATGTTGATATGTTTACCAATAATGCTGGCTACCTAACTGGAACATCTACTGATACTTTAACAAATAAAACTATTGATGCTGATGGTACTGGCAACTCTATTTCAAATATTGAAGATGCTAATATAAAAGCATCTGCTGCGATTGACGCAACTAAGATTGCTGATGGAACTGTGACTAACACAGAGTTTCAACATATTAATAGTGTGACTGGAAATGTACAAACACAGATAAATGCGAAAGCAGATACTTCTTCGCTGGCAGCATCGGCAACTACTGATACAACTAATGCTACTAATATAGCAAGTGGTACTTTAAACAAAGCTAGATTGCCTTCATCTATTGATGCAGATACTACTGGGAATGCTCTAACAGCAACCACTGCTACAACTGCTACTAACTCAACAAATTTACCATCTACAGCTTTAGGAGATAATCAGTCTTATGCTTTCCTATACTATTTCAATGATTTAGCTGGTACAACTCCAGACTTTATTAATGTTGGAAATACTGTATCTGGTGACAAACTTTGGTATCATACTGGAACTATAAGCACAAGTGACTTGGGTCCAGGATATACAAGCAATTATTCGCCACCCAATACTGCTTCAGGTTTAAACCCTGGAGACGCAGGTGGTTTGAACAGCTGGGCACAAATAGATTCTACAGGTAATAGCACTTGGAGAAATATGGGTCCACAGCAAGCAACATCGTACGATCCTGCAGGAGCTGACTGGTACAAAGTGCCAGCATTATTCGTGAGGGTCTCGTAAAATAATTTATATAAAGGACTTGAAATTTTTGTAATGATACCTATATATAATGTAGAGAGAATGCCATAATGGGTTCTCGTAAATTAAACTCGCTTCATAAGGAGGAAAATATGACGCATTATAATCTATGGAGGGACAGCAGACTTGCTCCCTTTTCAATCGGCTTCGACAATTTATTCGATACATTCGATAGAGTCGGAGAAATCCACAAACAAGAAACTTATCCACCATACAATATCAAAAGACTCAGCGATGAGAAGTTTGCTATTGAAATGGCTGTGGCTGGGTTTTCTAAAAAAGATATTACAGTTGAACATCAGGAGAACACTTTGACTATTAAGTCGGTGCCTTCTGAAGAAACAACTGAAGAAGAATATGTACATAGAGGTATCTCTAAGAGAAACTTTGCTCGTACATTTACAGTTGCTGATGATGTTATAGTCAAAGGTGGCACTCTAAAAGATGGAATGCTTTCCGTCGAACTCGAAAGGATTATTCCTGAAGAGAAGAAACTTAAAGTCATCGACATTAAGTAATTAACCAAGACTCCCCAGCCGATGCTGGGGAGCACCACTTTAATATGGAGATATATTATGAAAGATGAAAATATCAAATTGTTTATGATGAACTCAGGTGAGATTATCGTAGCAGAAATAGTCGACTTCGGTGTTGAGCAATATGAATGTAAAGTTCCAAGTATGCTAGTCACCGATAACCCTAATGACCAAGGAAAATCACAAGTAGGATTAGCACCTTATTGCCCATATGGCGATCCAGCTAATTCTATCATATTTTACAAAACAGCTATACAGTCTGTTGTAATTCCAACCCAACAATTAAAAGACGAATATAAGAGAATATGGGGAAGTCCTAGTATTATGACTCCCGAAAAAAAATTAATTGTATAACTTTACTTTTAAACAAATCTAGAGTAGAGTTGTATTAATGAAGTTTTATACAAATGTTCATCCCCATGGTAATCAGCTTCTAGTCAGATATATTTCTGGCACGAAGCGAAAAGCCGAGAAGATACCTTTCAAACCCAGTGTATGGGTCACAAAAGGTAAAGGCGAAACACCATACAAAACTCTTAAAGGGCATCCTGCTTATAAAATCCAACAAGGATCTATAAAGGATGCTAAAGACTTTGTACACCGATACAATGATGTTATGGAAGTACATGGTCAAACTCAGTGGCATTACCAATATATGCATGATGAGTTTAAGGATGATATTGAATGGGATAAAGAACTTATTAAGATTTGGTCAATAGATATTGAGACTGAAACTGAAGAAGGATTCCCTAATATTGAACGAGCCAACGAGAAACTTCTACTAATTACTTTACAAGATAATCATTCAAAAGAGATTATTACTTTCGGCACTAAAGAATATACAGGTGACGAAAAGCAACATAATAACTGGCGATATGTATATTGTCGTGATGAAAAGATTTTATTTCACAAGTTCCTAGATTACTGGATTGAAAATTATCCTGATGTAATTACAGGTTGGAACTCTCAGTTTTTTGACCTCGCATATTTATGGCGAAGAATGTGTCATGTAATTGGCGAAGACCATGCTCGTAGATTGTCTCCTTGGAAAATTGTACATGAACGAGAGATATTCGTAAAAGGTAATAAAGAGTTCGCCATAGCAATCGCAGGTATTGCTCAACTTGATTATCTTGACCTCTATAAAAAATATACTTACACAGCACAAGAATCTTATCGTCTAGATAATATTGCCTTCGTTGAACTTGGTCAAAAGAAACTTGACCATAGTGAGTACGCAACATTCTCAGAGTTCTATAGAAATGATTGGAATAAATTTGTTGATTATAATGTTATTGATACAGTATTAGTTGACAGGCTAGAAGATAAAATGAAGCTGATTGAACTTCAGCTTACTATGGCATATAATGCTAAGATTAATTATGATGATGTATTTTCTCAGGTTCGTATGTGGGATATGATTGTTCACAATTATCTGATGAAAGTAAATGTGGTAATACCACCGAAATCTAATGAAGATAAAAAGACTAAGTTTGAAGGAGCATTCGTAAAAGAGCCATTGATTGGTTTACATAAATGGGTTGCTTCATTTGACTTGAACTCGCTGTATCCCCATTTAATTATGCAATATAATATATCTCCCGAAACTCTACAACCTGAGTCTGTAGAAAAAGGAGTTGAGCATTATCTTAAAAACCCTGCCATAGATTCGGAGTTTGCTGTTGCTGCCAATGGCTCTCAATATAGAAAAGATTTCAGAGGTGTATTCCCTAGTATTATGGAAGACTTCTATAATCAAAGGAAGATCGCTAAGAAAGAGATGCTTCAAGCACAGCAATTATATGAGGATGAGAAAGATACTCGTCAGCTAAAAGTTATATCAAGTAAGAATAATTATCAGATGGGTTTGAAGATTGCTCTTAACTCAGCTTATGGTGCACTTGGTAATCAATACTTCAGATACTTTAATTTAAAAATGGCTGAAGCTATTACTACTTCTGGTCAATTATCTATTCGTTGGATACACGATAGAATGAATGAATATCTCAACAAGATAATCGGTACAGAAAACGAAGATTATATTATCGCTGTTGATACAGATTCTATATATGTGACATTCGAAAAACTTGTAGATAAAGTTATGGGAGATAAACAATCTGACATAAATAAAACCATCAAGTTCCTAGACACTATATGTAATGATAAATTTATGCCATATATAAATGAACAATATTCTGAACTGGCTAATAGGCAAAATGCCTTTGCTAACAAGATGGTTATGGAAAGAGAAGTTCTAGCTGATAAAGGTTTATGGACTGCGAAAAAAAGGTATGTTCTTTCAGTATATAATTCTGAAGGTGTGTCCTATAAAAAACCTAAGATGAAAATTATGGGACTAGAGATGATTAAATCTTCTACTCCCTATGCTGTTCGTGAACTTCTAAAGGGTGTGATACCAGTTATCCTACATGGCGATAATAATGAACTCTTCAAATATATTGAAGAGACTAGAAACTATTTCAACTCTTTACCTATTGAAGAGATTTCCTTCCCTAGATCTGTAAATGGTCTCAGCAACTATAAAGATTCTATGAGCATATATAGGAAAGCAACTCCTATTCATGTCAGAGGTGCTTTACTTTATAATCATTATTTGAAAGAAAAGAACATAGACCTAAGATACAATGATATTAAAGAGGGTGAGAAAATTAAATTCGTTTACTTAAAAAAACCTAATGTCATCAGGGAGAATGTTATATCCTTCCTAGATGTTGTTCCTAAAGAGTTCGGCATACATGATTATGCTGATTATGACTTGATGTTTGAAAAGGTATTCTTAGATCCAGTCGATATCATGATACAATCACTTGGATGGAAAGTAAAGCAAACAGCCAGTCTTGAGGATTTCTTTTAAATTCAAAGACTTAGCAGAGGTTTACTTTTAAGTTTTTTAAGAGTAGAATGATGATAATGAATAAAGTAATAGCTATATTGATGATGCTTGGAGTCACTATGTGTTCTCCTCCAGCCTATACTGCACCTTTGACTAAGGTTGTAGCATATGGTCCAAACTGTACTACAGAGACGACTCAGGTTGTCCAAAATGGTATTATAGTTAAGGAGATAACTACTAGAACATGTAAGGAAGAAACTAAGCAGGGAAAACAAAAGTTTGACCCAGATGCTAACGCAACTGATGCCCTATTATATGAGGGTGCTCAGTTATTAATGTATTCTGTATTCGTGAAGCTAATTACGGAAATGAACTAGGAGATAACTATATTATGAAATATATTATTGGAGTTGCTATCGGGATTGGGATTACTTACTTCTATCCTGAAATGGCAAATAACATAATTGAAATCGTGAAGGAGGTTTATAATGTCATCATTTCAAAATTTTAAAATCTTACTAATCTCAGGTATGCTGGTATTTTTGGCAGCATGTTCTACTACTAAGATTGCCACTGAAGCAAATCGTGATGGTGTTCTTAATAAAGTGCCGACTTGGTACTTAGACGCAGAAGTAGAAAAAGGATTAATTAGAAACAGGGATGCCGAAGAATTTATTTATGGTGTCGGCTCTTCAGTTTCTTACGATCTTCAGTTTGCTCTTGATAAAGCTACTACTATCGCAAAGTCGGATTTAGCTGACCAAGTGAATGGCAGGATTACTCAAAATGAGAGTATATATAAAGAAGAAGGATCTGGTGAAGGTGAAGACTTAATGGTTGAAAGATCTACAAGTCAAACTAACAACATAATCACTCCTACTTCTCTTCCTGGATATGAAGAGTGGAACAAAGATGTATTCATTACAGCTGATGGGTTGTATCGAGTATATGTCGGATTGAAATGGTCTGAAACAAATAATAGGTTGGCACCTAACATTAAGATGCAAAAGTTAGAGCCAGTAGAATCTAAACCTATTGACGCATCTATTTAACTAAAGGAGAAAATTATATGGTTGGGTATTTAAACGACCTTATAGATAATCTCGATAACGAGTACGCAGGACTTGCGGAAAATGCTCTAGACTCTGATGTCGGTTTTGTTGACACAGGGTCTTACGCATTTAATGCTTTATTGAGTGGTTCTATTTATGGTGGACTTCCAGGAAACAAGGTGACTGCCCTTGCTGGTGAGAGTTCTACAGGTAAAACTTTTTTCGCTCTAGGAGTTGCTAAAAACTTCCTAGACATGGATAAAGAAGCAGGTGTTATATATTTTGAAACAGAGGGTGCACTTACTAAGCAAATCCTTGAAGATAGAGATATTGACACAAACAGATTTGTTATTGTACCAGTGACAACTATTCAAGAGTTTCGTACTCAAGCTGTGCGTATTCTTGAAAATCATAAAACTGTACCTGAACAGGCAAGGAAACCTATCCTATTTTGTTTAGACTCTTTGGGTATGCTCTCTACAAATAAAGAAGTAGCAGATGTAGCAGAGGGTAAGGATACTCGTGATATGACGAGAGCACAATTAGTTAGAGGTGCTTTCAGAGTATTGAGTCTAAAACTCGCACAGCTTGATGTACCAATGATTGTTACCAATCATACTTTCGATGTTATAGGATCTTATGTACCTATGAAAGACATGGGTGGTGGAGGTGGCTTAAAATATGCTGCATCTACAATCGTGTTCTTGGGTAAAAGTAAAGATCGTGATGGTACAGAAATCGTGGGCAATATTATTAAAGCAACTACTCAGAAGTCTAGATTTACTAAGGAGCAAATGAAAGTTGAATGTAAACTTAATTTTGAAACAGGTTTATCTAGATATCATGGACTTACCGACCTTGCTGTTGAAGCAGGTATCTGGGAAAGTGCTGGTGGTCGTATTACTGTAGATGGTAAAAAAGTATTTGGTAAAGTTATTATGAAAGAGCCAGAAAAGTTTTTTACTGAAGAAGTATTAAAACAGATTGACGAACACTGTAAATCTAAATTTATGTATGGGACTGAAAGTGAGCAAGAAACCGAAGATAATACAGGGGAATAATCCTAAAGAGTACCAACCAATCCACTCTGCTAATGATTATGTATCTGAAGAAGATTACTTAAAAGCAAAAGAGGAATGGGAAAAGGAAAACTATCATACTGACAAGTTGAGAGATACAGGTCAGCAACAACTTCCACATACAGTATTAGAAGAAACCAACGAACAAGGTTTCATGAAACTTAAAGTCAATCAAGGCATCCTAGAAGATAAAATAGTTTCCTTTGGTAAAGTTTCTTTTCAACCCACTGAAGATGGTACTATTAAACTTGACTATAATTATGAGATAGATGGTCCAGATAAATATAGACCAGTACCAAAGGTTGAAGTTGAGAAAATACTTGGCGACTTCCTAATGGCTATGATAAAAGAACAAATGGCTGAAAAAGCAGTTCTTTTTAGAGGTGGCGAGGATGAAATGAAGGAAGCATTAGGAGAAGATGCCTAGTTTGACATTTAACTTTTTTACAGGTAGAATCTAACTATGCGTATTGAAGACACTATATTAAATAATCTTATTCATAATGATGAGTACTGCCGAAAAGTAGTACCATTTATTAAAGCTGAATATTTCCAAGATAGAACTGAAAAGATAATATTTGAAGAGTTTGATAAACTGTTCTTACAGTACAACAACATTCCTAATCCTGATATGATTGCTTCTGAAGTTTTTGAACGAAAAGATTTATTTGAAAACGAGCATGCTCTTATTCAGGAAAAAATACAGCAGATGTCTGAGCCAAAATCTATTAATGATAATTGGCTATATGATAAAACTGAGGAATGGTGTAAAGAACGAGCAGTACATAATACTATTATGGACTCTATCAAAATTATCGATGGTCGTGATAAAGTACATACCAAAGATGCGATTCCTAAAATGATGCAGGATGCTTTGGGTGTTTGCTTTGATGACTCTGTCGGTCATGATTATCTTGAAGATGCTGATGATAGATTTCAATTTTATCATAAGATTGAAGAAAAAATTAAATTTGATATTGATTTATTGAATACTATTACTCGTGGTGGTTTGAGTAAAAAAACTCTTAACATCGCCATGGCTGGTACTGGTGTTGGTAAATCTTTGTTTATGTGTCATCATGCATCTAGTGTATTGAACGAGGGTATGAATGTTCTTTATGTCACTATGGAGATGGCTGAAGAAAAGATATCTGAAAGGATTGACGCAAACTTATTGAACTTGGGTATGGATGAAATTAAAGTTGTTGACCATGATATATTCAGTAAGAGAATTAATAAAGTAAAAGAAAACAGTAAAGGTAAACTGATTGTAAAAGAATATCCTACAGGTGCTGCTCATGCAGGTCACTTCAGAGCATTACTTGAAGAACTTAAAATGAAAAAAGGTTTCAAAGCAGATATTATATTTATCGATTATCTAAATATCTGTGCTTCGCAAAGACTAAGGATGGGTGCCAATGTAAATACTTATTCTTATATCAAATCTATTGCTGAAGAACTAAGAGGTCTGGCAGTTGAATATAACTGTCCTATCGTATCAGCTACTCAAACTACAAGAGGTGGATATAATAATACTGATGTTGGTCTTGAAGATACTTCGGAGTCTTTCGGTTTACCAGCTACTGCCGATCTAATGTTTGCGATTATTGCTAGTGAAGAACTGGATAATATGGGACAATGGATGATTAAACAACTTAAAAACAGATATTCAGATCCTAACTATTATAAGAGATTTGTAGTTGGGGTTGATAAAAACAAGATGAGATTGTACAATGTTGAAGAATCTGCCCAAAGTAATATAATGGATAGTGGGCAGGAAGAAAAAGATATCGGAGCAGTATTTGATAAAACCGATGCAGGTGAACGATTAAGTATGGAAGGATTTAAGGTATGACAAAAACAATAACAGCACCTAAGAAATTTGACTGTGAAAATATATTGGGTAGATTTGGTGACGAAAGTCATTATGAGTTGTTAGTTGATTATGATTGTGATTTTTATGCTCCTACACCTATGGGTGAGGAAAACTCTGAAGAAAATATTATATTCAAGTTTAGAAAGAACTTCTTTTCTCAAGAACAACAAGACGAAGCATATAAAGGACTTCGTGAAGCAGCAGGTGCCACTGAAAATCGTGGACTCGCAGCAGGTATAGAAAAAACCAAATCGCTTGGCTCTAGAGATTGGGTCACTAATTACCATGAAGAATTATTGGCATATTTTCAAAACCCATCTACAACACTAGATGGTTCTGACCCAGTAGAAAATATTAAAGCTAAGTGGAAAGGTAGAGAGAATATTGCTGATGACAGTAGAGGTAATGTATGGTTGGCTCTTAAAGTTGCTGAGGAAGCATTTGAGTTTGAAGCATGGGTTGAAGAGATAAGGTTATTACCCAAAGATGAAATGGTAGCTGAAGCGAATAGAGTTAGAGATAAACTTACATCTACAACTTCTTATGCTAATCAGGTTTTCTCAGGTATCGCAGGTTATTTTGACAGATATCCTCGTATTCCTTTTGGTCGTCCTACAACTTACACTCGTGATAATTATGATAAGTTTGAGATGGCACTTCCTTTCTTACAACAACTTAGTAAAGGATTTGAAGATCTATTACCTGTCAGATATGGTAAGCAGAATGAAGCATGTGGTAAATTAGATTCTAAGTTTATTATTCCAGGAACTGTATTTACTACTGCTACTGTAAACAAAACTTTTAGAACAGCTTACCATAGAGATGCTGGTGATTTGAATGAAGGTTTTTCTAATCTTACTGTTGTATCTAATAATGGTAAATACTCAGGTGGTCATTTAATACTTCCTGAATATAAGGTTGCTGTAAACATTCGTCCTGGAGATTTATTACTAATTAATAATCATGACGGAATACATGGTAATACACCTATGGTTATGGAATCTGATGATGCTGAAAGAATATCATTCGTGTGTTATTTTAGGGAAAAAATGTTAGAACTTGGATCTTGGGATTATGAAAGGGCAAGGGAAGATTATGTCACTGCTCGTAGAACTAATAAAGAACACCCTTTACAAAGAAAATTATGGAATGGTATCAGTCCTGGAATGTGGGATGAAAGTGAGTGGTACGATTTCTTAGAAAATAAATTAGGTATAGATGTATTGACTAAGTATCATCCCGACAGTCAGTCATCAAGTTTGGAGGAATTTTTCTAATGGACATTTTAAAAGATTATCAAATCTGTATCCCATCATATAAGCGACACGAAACTGTGATGAATAAAACCATCGAGGTATTAAAGTCATATAATATTGACCCAGCTAGGATTAAAGTATTCGTGAATGATGAGGAGCCAGGAGAGTATGACAATTATGTAGATACTTTATCTAAAACTGAATACACAAAAAATATTGAAGTCGTAAAAGGTGTACCAACTATTGGTAAGCAAAGAAACTTCATAGAGAAGTATTATCCTGAAGGAACTTATGTCATGTCTTTTGATGATGATATTGAAGAAGTACAAGTTAAGGATGGCGAGCAAAACTTACTGCGTGTTGAAGACTTTGAAAAAGAAGTTATACTTAGAGGTTTCCAAGCATGTGAAGATAACGATGCTAAGACTTTCGGTATATATGCAGCATCAAATGCGTACTTTATGAAGCATCGTACATATACGAAACTTTGTTATATTATCGCTAGTATGTATGGATTTATAGCTGACCACGATCCTGAATTAGATCGTCATACTAATCATGGTGAAGATTATGAGTATAGTATGCGTCAATATAGAAAACATGGTGTTGTCGTAAGACTTGATGATATTACTGTAAAATCTAATTACTATAAAGAGGTTGGTGGCTTACAAACATTTAGAACTGCTGAAAATATTAAGTCAAGTATTGAGTGGATTGCTGAGAACTTTGACGATTTATGTACGATGTATATTCGTAAGACTACTGGGCATGCTGAATTAAAATTGCGTGATACATCTGGTGGTAAATATGATAAAAATTTAAGCACATTAGAAGGTTTCTTTTGAACGAATTAAAACCATTTATCTTAGGTATAGCAATAGCAATGTTATTTGTTGGTCTTATAATATGGATAAGTCCATATGGTGGTCAGCATGAGCCATTAGATATATTAATTAGAATCTATCAACAATGAGAACTGGTATAACTGCTTCAACTTTCGACCTGCTTCATGCTGGTCATGTACAAATGTTAAGGGATGCCAAATCTCAATGCGATTATTTAATAGCATGTTTACAGATAGATCCTAGTATAGATAGAAAAGATAAAAATGCTCCAATACAAACTGTCGTTGAAAGATACACACAATTAAAAGCAGTAAAATATGTTGATGAGATTATACCATATTCAAGCGAAAAAGATTTAGAAGATATCTTAGAATTATATGAGATTGATGTTAGAATACTAGGCGAGGAATATAGAGAAAAAGATTTTACTGGTAAGGATATATGTAAGAGAAGAGATATAGAATTATATTTTAATAAGAGGGAACATAGGTTTTCCTCCACAGATTTGAGAGAAAGGGTGAGTGAGCAATGGTCTGGAAAGTAGCAAAGAAAGACGAAAGATATACTGTATTAGATTATGAAGGATTGAATGTTCTCGTACCTTCTCTCACAATTTTACAACCTGGATGTGAAACTAATGGTCATGTACACAGTGACCCACAACAGGAAGAAGTTTATGTATTTACAACTGGCACTGGACTCATGGAAGTTGAAGATGAAACGATCTCTGTAAAAGCTGGAGACATCATCCCAGTGCCAGCCAATAAATTTCATAAAGTCTATAATAATGATGTAGTGCCATTACACTTTGCTGCTGTATTCAATGGTGCTAGATATGAGTAAACCCAACCTTTTCCCAATATCACTAAATAGTTGATATGGCAAAGTGGTATAGAGATAAAGCAATAATCAATGTCAGAGGTGGAGATGCCGAGACTAGAAAACTTGTTCGCTCTATCGCCCACTGGGTTTCTCGAAAAACTATGGATGTTCGACTCCGAACATCTGTCACTGTAAATATCGTAATACAAAAAAACTTATATCTTAAGGAAAAAGTCCAAGGATTATCTTGGATTGACGATGAAGCATATCGTCCTAAGAAATTTAAGATACAGGTTGAAAAGGAATCTAGACTAAGACCTTTGCTAGAAACTATTGCCCATGAAATGATACATGTTAAGCAATGGGCATCTGGTGAAATGTATGAATATTCTGATGGCTTTAGGACTCGTTATAGAAAGCAAGGGTTTAACACTAAAAAGTTAGATTATTGGGATGCTCCTTGGGAAGTAGAAGCACATGGTAAAGAGGTTGGTCTATTCGTAAGATGGGCAGAAGAAGAAGGATATAACAAACTTCCTTGGGCACAAATTGACTTCCTAAAACCTGAGTATGCCAAGAAAATTAAAAATCAAATAAAATCGTAAAAAGTCCTTTACTTTTGTTCAAATTTAAGTAGAATAAATAGTGTTATGTCTAAATTTGAAAACGACCTAGATCTTGTAAAAGCCAAACAGAATGCAGTGAGAGCAAAAGCTACACTGGAAAAACGATTTGCTTCAGATCCTAAAATACAACAAATACTTGATAAAATAACACCCAATAAACAAGTTATGTGTTATATCTTTTCTAAGAGTATAGCATTTCGTGTGGGTCGTGGTAGTATAAAATCTATCGCAGGATTTCCTGCTGGACTTAAAAATAGTTTTACAGGTATTAATACTGCCAAATCAACTTTCATTCCTTTAAAGATACCAGCAGAAACTAAAAGCTATTCTAAATCAGATACTGTTTTATTACTTGCTTTACATTATTTAATTAATTTTTCTGATAGAGTAAAAAGCGAAACTGATAAAACCGAAGCAGTTGAAAGTGAGCAAGTTATGACAGTACAAGCTGACTTAAAAAAATTAATTAGAGAATATGGTATAGTGAGATTACAAGTAGGAAAAGAAACTTTTGATGTAGATAATTTTAAACAAGTTCCTGGAAGACCGAAAGCAGATATGGTGTTCGAATATAAAGGCAGACCAAATATTTTTGTATCACATAAAAAAGGAACTAAACCTGCTGCCTTCCAACAGTATGGTGGTTTTGCTGTTGACCTCCAAGTGAAAGATTTACAATCAGCTAGAGCATATCCAGAAATAGAACAGTTTTTAAAAGATATAAACGAAACTATGAAAGCTATGGGTGTGAAAAAAGATTCGGCTGGTCGTTATGATTTAAATGATTTACAAAGAGGAAGTAATATGGCTCGTCTTATTCATGATGAAGATGTTGCTAATACTGTTAAGTTTGGTAAAGATTTTAAAACTAAAAAAATGGGTCTAGACAATTGTTCTATACTTATAGATGGTGACATCGTATTTAAACCAATGACTGGAAATATATTTGAATTATGTGGAAGTTTTCATACAGATATAAATCCTGAATTACAAAAAAAGAAAAAAAGATTTATATCAGATAAAAATGATGTGTACTCTCCTGCTATGTTTATTTTAAAGTCAGAACAGCAAGGTCTAAATCAAGCAGGGTTGGCTAATGCTAGAGCAGTTATTTGGCCAAATAACCAGATTATTCAAGGATATACAGCACAGTTTGAAAGGATGTTTAGAGGAGTAAAAACTAAGAACAGCAATACCATAGAAGGATTGAAGAAAGAATTTAAAAAATAGGTTATAAGTACCTGTTTTTATATAATAAAATAGTCTAAAAAAAAGACGATTCGGTCGACGATTTTACTTGACATTTGTCTAAAAATGGAGTAGAATTACTGTATAAATTGATAAAAAAGAGGTAAATATGACTATGACAATTTTAAAAATGACTGAGGAAAAAGGTTCTTATCAAAGAACTGTACATTCTCTTGAGAACCAATTAGTTGGTGTTGATGAAATCAGAATCGCTGGTAGAGATTATACAAGGCAATCTGACTTTTTTGATAACCAGTGGTCGACTACTTCAAACTCTGTAGAGTTTGCTAAGAATAGTGGTGGTTTCTATGTTGATGATGAGAGTATCGTTAGATGGCATTCAAATAACCAAGAGCCATTCGGTGATATGCTTCTTGACTTACATGAAGCTGGTCATATTACTTTAGACCAAGTTGACAGAACTTGTATGTCTAAAGAAATTAAAACTGAACAGTTCTGGAAAGAACAGTTCGAAAATATTAATATGGAGGATAAATAATGTCACACTGGAGTACCGATGCAATTATCGATAAAATTAATGATGAGATCGATGGTATGTCTGCTCATGAGAAACACATATACCTTTTCAAGAATAAGCTACAAACTGCTTATAGAGAAGATTGGAATGATGTGATTGCTCAGGACATGTTCGATAAAAAAATGGAAGAGAGTCCTTACTAATGGCACAAGTACACGAAATGTTATACATGAAAATGGATAATGGTGATTATATCTATGGTACTAATTTAGATATTGGTAAATACTCAGTAAAGTTTGACCCACCACTTGAATGTAAATATGAGTTTGACCATGTACCACCTATGAAACTAGAAGGACAAGGTGGCTACTCGGAAGGATCTAAAGCATTCAAGTATGTTGGTACTGACCACGATCCTATGACAGTTTCTCATCCACCTAGCCAAGAGATGATGAGAGTGACTGCTCGAGGTGATAAAGAATTCTATAAAACTAATGGCTGGGATTATGAAACAGGGGAGTTAATATACAACGAAAAATGGTAAAATCATTTAAGACATTAATTACTGAGCAAAAAAATGTTCATATGGAACATATTGAAGACATCCTCTTTGACGAGGGTGTCGCTGGTGCTAGACGAGCAATTAATTTCATGCAAGGTATGCGTGATATGTTGGCTGGTAAATCATCAAACAAAGTAAATGCTACAGTAAAATGGGATGGTGCCCCAGCAATCTTTGCTGGTACAGATCCTAGAAATGGAAAAAAGTTTGTTGCTAAAAAAGGTATCTTCAATAAAGATCCTAAAGTTTATTATACACCTGCCGATGTTAAGAAAGATACATCTGGGGACTTACAAGCAAAGCTATTAATTTGCTTGAAATATTTACCCAAGATTCTACCAGATCGTGGTATCTTTCAAGGAGACTTAATGTGGGCAGGTCGTAATGACTTAAAATTAAAAGATATAGATGGTCAGTCTATGGTGACTTTTCAACCTATACTATCGTCTATGCTGTTCCTGCTATATCAGGATTATCAAATGTTATTCGTCGTGCTCATATGGGTATCGTCTGGCATACTGAATATACTGGAAATACATTCGATACTCTTAGAGCATCGTTTGGTAAAAACATTGCTAAGAAAATGAAACAACCTGGAATACTAGGTGGCGATGTTTGGTTTGATGATGCTACTTATAAAGATGTATCAGGTCAAGCATCTATGACTGCTAAAGAAACAGCTGAGTTTACTAAGCAACTATCTGCTATCGGTACTCAGTTTAGAAAAGTAAATGCTAATATATTGAACAGTATTAATGCTAATAAAGATTTGCTTATCAATATCAAGGCATTTAACAATACTAAGATAAAAGCAGGGAAAAGGATTACCAACCCAAGCCAGCATGTGACGCAAATGTTTCATTATATTGCTAACAAGTATAAGAAAGAAATAGATAGCAAGAAAACTGAAGCTGGTAAGAATACTTGGAAAGCTAAAAAGAATGATGTACTGTCATTTTTTATAAATGACAAACAAAAAATCGTTGAGATATTTAAGCTGATGAATATGATGGTGGATGCAAAGCAAACACTAATCAATAAAATGAACCAAATTGGATCTATGAAAACTTTTGTAAGGACTCGCAATGGGTTTAAAGTGACAGGAGTTGAGGGTTATGTGGCTATTGACAAGATGTCAGGGAAAGCTGTAAAACTGGTAGATAGACTTGAGTTCTCTCGCCTGAATTTTTCTCCTGAAATATTGAAAGGTTGGAATAAATAAATACCTAAATATAGGTATATTTAATCGATGGGACAAATAAATGAAAGACTTTAAAACACTTCTTAATGAAGTGCCTGCTAAAAAAATGGTCATAGGGTTTGGAAGATTTAATCCTCCAACCACTGGTCACGAATTACTTATCAATAAGGTGACCCAGTATGCTCGTTCAAAAGGCAGTCCCTCCAAAATATATGTCACAGCTACTGAAGACAAAAAGAAAAACCCACTAAAACAAGAACGCAAAATCTATTACATGAAAAGGATGTTCGGTGTGAACGCTCCTTTCGTGCCAACGAAGTCGCCTAATCAAAGAACAATTATAGAAGTAGCAAAGTATCTCAATACAAAAGAAAAGATTACTGAACTAACACTTATTGCTGGTAGTGATAGGATTGCTGAATACAAGAGATTACTCAACCAATATAATGGTAAAGATTACAACTTTGATAAGATAACTGTATTATCTTCTGGTCGTAGAGACCCTGACTCAGATATGGCTGAGGGAATGTCAGCTACTAAAATGAGAACTGCTGCCAGTTCTGGTAAATTTACTGACTTCAAACGAGGTATCCCTCGTAGAATGACTATGGCTGATAGTAAAAGATTATTTAACGAAGTACGCAAAGGCATGGGTCTGCCACCAATTAGAGAAGAAGTAATTCTACCAACATCTCAACTAAGAGAAGATTATGTAGCGAAGAAGATATTTAATGTCGGAGCAGTAGTTGAAGACGCTGATGGTGTATATGAAGTTATGGATCGTGGGGCAAATTATATTAGTGTATCTGACGAAGATGGCAATGTATCCAAAAAATGGCTACACGAAGTTCGTCAGATCGCCGAAACTAATACTGTAAATGACTATCATTATAATGATGAATTGGTATTTAAAGGGTTTACTACAGAACACTTCCATAATTACTACGAAATAAAAGATAAGTTTCTAGATTTATTTGAAAGTGATAAAGATCCTGTTGCTGTGCTTACATGCTTAAAACTTGTCGACCAGTCATTAAAGATATTAGAGGAAGCTAAGTCTAGAGGATACGCACTAATGGAAGAAGTTGGTGCTGATTCTATCATAAAAATGAAATTGTCAGACTCCCTAAATAATATAGGAGAGTTAGAAAGACATGACTACTTAGACCAAATAAATGCCGACTTGGCTTACTTACTCTCTAAGGAACCAAATATGAGAAAAGATTTAGAAGAACAAAAGAACTTAAAAATTGACCCACAGAATAAATTTAGATTTACTTCTGCTGATAGGATTAAGGTCGCTAGAATTATTGCTGGTTCAATGGGTGTTGATAACCCTGAGAAAATGTCAAACCCAACTCAACTTATAAACTTTGGTCTTAGAAAACTAAGAACAAAAAGAGTCACTCCTGAGTTTGCTGAAATCGTAAAGAAAATGCTACAGACTGCTAAAACTGCAGGAATAGATTACGATCGTCAATATTTACCAGCTATTATGAGACAAGGGAAGTTCGCAGTAGAAAACAAATCATTTAAAGATTTTATGAGCGAAGTATCTGGCTCAGGTGTAGATCCTATCGTATTACAACTTAGAAAAAATATTAATCTAAAAGGTAATTATACATTCGAATTTAATGATGGCTCAAAAGGTAAAATGTCTCCTGGAGCATCTGAAGGAATCTTAAACAAATACGATTCGCTAAGAAGACCTGCTCAAAAATTAAATGTGTCAAGAGGTATGGGTAAATCCATGAAATCTCTAAAAGATACATTATCAAACTGGGATTCTGTTGCTAATAAAGAAGATCCTAAAGCTAAGAAGTCTGGTAGAGATGAACCACTTCGTGGTGTAAAGAATCCTATGGATGAAGCTGACCAATATTATAAAGGTGTATCTTCTAAAGATAAAAAAGCAAGGAAGGCAGAGTTTGAAAAAGATTCTAAAAAAGATGATAGCGATCCTACCAAGTACGATCCTGCTGCTGGAGATCTAGATAAAAAAGGCGATTTTAAGAAAACAAAAAAATCTAAACATACACTTAAATACCATAAAAAGTATGGCGACCCAGAAGAACAAAACGAAGCATGGTTAAAAACTATTGAAGATTTAACAGCTTTCTGGGATGAAGATGTAAAAGCCACAAAAGAAAGAATTAAAAAAGAAAAAGAAGCAGATAAAATGAAGCATGATAAAATGATGGATCGTGCTAGAACTCAAGATGCTCAGAAGAAAAACAGGGAAACAAAACCTGGAATGAAGAAAGAAGAGTCTGAAGGCAAAGATGGTATCATGGGTGTAGGTAAAAATGTCACTCGTAAAGTTAGGCAAGGTCTAAGAGCAGAACTTATGATGCGTATGGCTATGACTAAAAAGAAAATGGCGAAAGCTGATAAAGGGTCAAAAGAGTTTGATGAACTTTATGCTGAATATAAAAAGTGTAAAGATAGAATGAAAAATCTTCCTGGAGTAGAGGGTGCTAATGAGCAGAAAATATGGGAAGTAAAACGACCAAGTGTAGATGAAGTAGATCCTTCTAGTAATTTTAATATTGCTAAGTCTATTATGTCTTACCAAGATTACAAAAAGATGTTAAAACTAGCTGGTGGTATTGAAAAGAGAAAAGTAGATGGCACTATGGAAGTTGACAGTAAAGCTACTCGCGATGAAAAGATAATGAAACAAGTTATCGATGAAGATTGGTTAGAAGAAAACACAGCTGTAGCAAAGAAAGCTAAGAAGTCTGGTATTCCTAAAGGTATATTAATGCAGGTTTACAAAAGAGGAATGGCTGCATATGGTACAGGGCATCGTCCAGGAGCATCTCAACAACAATGGGCACTCGCTCGTGTAAATAGTTTCATTGGTAAAGGTAAAGGAACTTGGGGCAAAGCTGATAAAGATCTTGCAGATAAAGCAAGGTCAGCAATGAGTGATGAAGTAGAGCCAAATAAGAAAAAGAAAAAAGGCGATGTTGAATTAAAAGAACAAAAAAAGAACTGTGGGTGTGGCAAAGACCCATGTGAAACTTATGGCGATATACCAGAAGAAAAGGAAATGACTGATGCCCAAATGAAAAAACGAGAAGATATCGTTAAGGGCATGAAAGATAAAACTGCTGATTTTAAAAAGCGATATGGTAAAGATTATAAAGATGTAATGTATGCTACAGCTACTAAGATGGCTATGAAAGAAGAAGCTGATGGCGAACCGATGACTAAAATAGAAATCGATAAGCCAGTAGAAACTGAAGATAAACCAAAAGCTGATAAGATTAAAAAAAAATCAGGAACACCTAAGTCTGACGACCCATATGATTTAGAAGTATTTGTAGCTGACCCAAAAGCTGACGCAATGCTTGACGATCTTAACGATGATGAAATCGAAAATGTGGTCAATATGTTTGACCCTGAGCAAGATCCAATAAATGGTAAACTAGATATCTTTGACTTATATGATGATGAAGAACTAGCATTAGAAGTTGAAGATGAAGAAGGCGAAGTCACTCAAGAAAACTTTGAATATCTTGAGGGTGATTTAGAACAACAGCTGAACGAAGTACTAAGTAGAACTGAAAGAATTAAAAACCGAGTAAGAGTTAGAAGAACTAAGGCAAGGAGAGCAAGAAGTTTACGAATCGCTCTTAGACGACACTCTTCTACACAGGTTATAAATAGTAGAGCAAGAAGATTAGCAGTAAAATTACTGAAAAGAAGATTCTTTAAAAAGGCACCTAATCAACTATCTGTAGGTGAAAGGGAAAGAGCCGAAGCAAGAATCGCTAAAATGCGTCATGTAGTAAAAAGGATTGCCCTAAAACTAGCACCTCGTGTTAGGCAGATGGAAAAGAAAAGACTACATGGTAGAAAATCTGTAAAACCTGCTCAAAAATTTAAATCGGCACTGGCTGGTGGTAGAATTAGAACTGCCAAAAAACAAACAGGTCGTAAAACTGTAGGCAACTATGTTGGTCAAAGATCTAAAAGTAAAAAAGGTTATGGTGGGGCAACTGGTAAAGCATATGGTGGAGTTAGGAAAAAATAATGAAAACTTTTAAGGAACATAGAGAAGATAACATAGACGCAGTATGCGAAGCTATGGAACTTCCTACATTAGAAGAAGCTAAGTATCAAGGCAAAACTGTCACACTTAACGATCCTATTCGTACTTCTGAAAATCCTAACAAAAAATTTAAGGTATATGTAAAAGGTCCAAAAGGTAATGTCGTTGTTGTACGATTCGGAGATCCGAACCTAAGTATTAAAAGGGACGATCCTAAAAGGAGAAAAAGTTTCAGAGCAAGACATGGGTGTGATAATCCAGGTCCAAAATGGAAAGCGAAATATTGGTCATGCTATCAGTGGAGAGCAGGTGCCAAAGTAAATAGTTAATTACATTAACAAAGTGGAGATAATATGAGTAGTGAAAAGAATGGTCCAGTGGACATCCCAGAAACTGACGAACAATGGGATGAACTTATCAACGAAGCAGATGTAGAAGAACATCTGGCACAACAAAAACAACTAGAGGAAGAAATGAAAAGTGGGTTGACAAAACCTACAGAATCAAACCCTAGTGTAAATCCTTACAGTACAGATCCTAATGCACCTCTTCCTGAGGGTGTGCTTAAAAGAGTTATGGGTATGGCTATTCCTACTAGAGAAAAACAACTAGAGGATTATGAGAAATATAAGGAAGCAACTGCTAAAACAACTGACAAATCCAAAGTAGATTGGGCGATTGAACAGATTGGCGATAATAATTTAGAAGGTGCTCAAGAATGGCTAAAAGAAAATAAACAAGAGATTGATGAAAATAAAAGGTTGACAATTACCGAAGGACAAGCTGTTCAAGTACACTATGTTAAATTCTTATCAGAAGAAGAGTTTGAGAAAAAAATTATTGAAGGTTTGGCTGAGATTAAACAGCTAGAAGTATCTGAGATTATGGAAGCTGGTGGTATGGATGCTCACCTCGTAAGGGATTTAGATATTGATTCGCTTGATGCTATCGAACTAATTATGGATGCTGAGGATATGCTTGGTGCCCAAATCGAAAATACTGAGATTATGTGGGTCAAAACCCTTAGAGATATCTTTGAAGTTATTAAGTATAAGATCGAAAATGATAATATGCCTTATCCTATACCTGAATTCGACGAAGAAGATATTATCTTTAGACCAACTACAGATACAGTAGATGGTAAAGAAGTACATTCAGGCAACTCTGCTTATAAACAATTCATGGCAGGGACTGATGAAAAGCATCGTATGGAAACTGATATAGACAAATATCTCGAAGAAGAAGAGGAAAGAGAGAAAAAATTGCGTGACCTTTTAGAC